>OCOY01000003.1_pt1 | contig 96952 bp, 91 predicted proteins | sample 1494131 | NCBI WGS metagenome assembly OCOY01 (sample SAMEA3275523, study PRJEB22092) | marine metagenome | biome: ENVO:00000039; feature: ENVO:00002042; material: ENVO:00002010 | collected 2014-06-21T17:05:00+00 | depth 1 m | reverse complement strand
CGTTCAAGGTCATCAAACAGCACGCGAATGCGGTCGATGTCTTCGGATTCGCTGCTGTTTTCGATCAGATTGGCGCGACCGCGCACGATCAGGCGTTCACTTTGCTCGCCGCTGTTTTCCCACAAAACGATGCCGCTTTCGACCAGTTCGCGCGCCAGCGAATCGATTTCTTGACGGCGGCGAGCGATGTCTTGACCCATGGTGCGGCGCAGTTCCGAAAGGGTTTTGCCAGTGGCCAAGGAATTCAGAAAATTCGCAGCCTCGCGCATTGAGGAAGGGGTTTGGCCAGGGGGTGGAGTGAACAGGCGGTTTTCGACATGGCCGTTGGCGAAGACCAAAACCACCAGCACGCGTTCGGCAGAGAGGCTAACGAATTCGATATGGCGAATCGCGGCCTCGACCTTGGGGGCCAGCACCACACTGGCGCCGCGTGTGATACCCGAGAGCGTGCCGCCGATAGTATCGAGCAGGCCGGCAATGTCTTGGTCGGTGCCAGAACTGGCCGTGTCGATCAATTTGCGGTCTTCGACACCGACGTCACCTACCTCGAGTAGGCCATCGACAAACATGCGCAAGCCCATCTGAGTCGGGATTCGCCCTGCCGAGACATGCGGGCTGTCGAGAAGGCCCAGAAATTCGAGATCCTGCATCACATTGCGGATGGTGGCGGCAGAGAGACGTTCGGTCATGCTGCGGGTCAAGGTGCGCGAGCCGACAGGATCGCCCGAGGCGATGTAGCCCTCGACCACACGGCGGAACACCTCGCGGGAGCGGTCATTCATTTCGGACAGTAGTTTTTTGCCGTCATTCATTGCGAAATTCCCAACCTGAGCTTTCATTAAGGAGGCTTCCACGCCCGCGTCAATGAGGCTTGCATCTGGAAGCGGCACGGGACTATCTGGAGCCCAGAAAAATAAGGAAATGAACATGCGCCCGTCTGGCCGGAAACTGAATGAAATGCGCCCCGTGTCGATCGAAATCGATGTGATGAAACATGCAGAAGGATCTTGTTTGATCAAGATGGGGGCAACGCATGTGCTGTGCTCGGCAACGATTGAAGACAAGGCGCCGTCATTCCTGAAGAATTCTGGGCTTGGCTGGGTGACGGCGGAATATGGCATGCTGCCACGCGCGACGAACTCGCGAACGCGTCGTGAGGCGGCCATGGGAAAGCAAACTGGACGAACTCAGGAAATTCAAAGGCTTATAGGTAGAGCGCTGCGGGCTGGCGTTGACCGATCGGCGCTTGGAGAGCGGCAGATCGTTGTGGATTGCGACGTTATTCAAGCCGACGGCGGCACGCGTTGTGCTGCGATCACAGGTGGTTGGGTTGCGCTGCGGCTGGCGATGAACAAGCTTATGAAGGCTGGAACGATTGTGAGCGATCCGATGATTGATCATGTTGCCGCAATCTCTTGTGGGATTTATGCGGGGCAGCCAGTTCTGGATCTGGATTATCCTGAGGACTCTGCGGCTGGTACCGATGGTAACTTTATTTTGACTGGCCGCCGGCGGCTGATTGAAGTGCAAATGTCGGCCGAAGGTGCGACGTTTTCGCGTGAAGAGATGGGCGCGCTGCTGGATTTGGCGGAAGCAGGGGCCGCGGAATTGGTAGCCGCCCAAAAGGCTGCCTTGGGGTTGATTTGATGCGGAAGTTTTCTGGAGCCAGGCTGTTGGTTGCCACGCATAATCGAGGAAAGCTTGAGGAAATCATAGATTTACTTCAGCCTTTTGGGATTGAAGTTGTCTCTGCCGCAGCGATGGGTCTGCCAGAACCTGCCGAAACAGAGACGAGTTTTGTTGGCAATGCGCGGATCAAAGCCCATGCTGCGGCGCGCGCGACGGGGTTGCCAGCCTTGTCTGATGACTCTGGGATCACAGTCGATGTGCTAGAGGGCGCGCCTGGGGTTTACACGGCAGATTGGGCGGAAACGCCAACGGGTCGCGACTTTATGTTAGCAATGACGAGGACATGGGCGGCGATCAGCGCGCGCAACGCCTCAGCACCCTATAGCGCTCAGTTTCGATGCACCTTGGTTTTGGCTTGGCCTGATGGACATGATGAAGTCTTCGAAGGCGTCATGCCTGGGCAGGTTGTATGGCCACCGCGGGGTGAGCATGGTCACGGCTATGATCCTGTGTTTGTGCCCGACGGTTTTGCTTTGACTTGCGCCGAACTGGATCGGGAGACCAAGAATAAAATAAGCCACAGAGGTCAAGCTTTTCAACAGCTTGTGACCGGATGTTTCACGTGAAACATTCACGGGGCGCCAAGAGGATTGTGCTAATCGGAGCGAACCATGCAGCCGGATGAGGATTGGAAAGCGGGCGGCTTTGGTCTGTATATTCATTGGCCCTTTTGTGAATCAAAATGTCCCTATTGTGATTTCAACAGCCATGTTGCTGCGACGATTAATCAGAAACAGTGGCAGTCAGCCTATGTCAAGGAAATCAAAAGACTTGGCGCAGAAACCAAAGGACGTGTTTTACAGACTGTTTTCTTTGGTGGCGGCACGCCTTCGCTGATGACCCCAGAGACAGTCAATGGTGTGCTGGAAGCAGTGCGCACCACTTGGCCGATGGTGAACGACCCCGAGATCACGCTTGAGGCCAACCCAAGTTCTATAGAAGCAGAACGCTTTAGGGGCTATCGCGATGCAGGCATCAACAGGGTTTCGATGGGCATGCAGGCGATGAATGATGCAGACCTGCGAAGGCTGGGGCGGCGTCACAGCGCAAAGGAAGCGATAAAAGCCTTTGATATTGCACGAAAATGTTTTGAACGTGTGAGCTTTGACCTGATTTATGCCCGACAAGACCAAAGCCTTAGCGACTGGAAGCAGGAACTGAAATCAGCGCTGGCCCTATCAATTGATCACATTTCTTTGTACCAACTAACCATTGAAGACGGTACGGCCTTTTCGGATAGATTAAGCAGGGGCGGGTTGAAGGGATTGCCGGAAGAGGATCTGGCCGCCGACATGTACGACCTAACGCAGGAGACCTGCGAGCAGGCAGGAATGCCTGCTTATGAAGTGTCGAACCATGCGAAACTGGGGAGCGAATCACGACACAATCTGATCTATTGGCGTGGCGGCGATTATCTTGGCATCGGGCCAGGCGCGCATGGCCGGTTAACACTGCATGGGCAAAGATACGCAACCGAGTCGCCTAAATCGCCCGCACTTTGGCTGCAAATGGCCTTGGCAGATCAAAAACCTGAATTGGCACGACAGGCCCTTTCTTGCGAGGAACACGGGCTTGAATATCTGCTCATGTCGCTTCGCTTAAGTGAAGGATTGGATATTGATCGTCACACTCAGATATCAAAATCAGCCCTAGAATCAAACATAATCAATGACTTATCTGAAAATGGCCTTCTCATCCGCCACGATGGAAGACTAGTTGCAACAGCGAAGGGCCGCGTTTTATTAAACGCGGTTATAAGAAAACTCGCTGGTGCTTAAGAGCGCGCCATATCGCGCGGGATCACTGACAACACCTGACACAGCAAATCAAGATCATCGAGAGTGTGGTATGAAATGCTGATCCGCCCGCCACCTGCGGGTTCATGATCTATTCTTACCGCCATCTTCAAATTGGCGGAAAGGTCAGCCTCAAGAGCCTTCGTGTCAGCATCCTTACCATCACTTTGTGCTGCCTTGCGGCGCTTGGTGGGGTCTATCGAAGATTTACGCACCAAATCTTCAGTTTCACGGACCGAAAGCCCCTTTCCAACAACCTTTAAAGCAAGCTCAAGAGCATTTGGTGTGGTGATAAGCGCACGCGCATGACCTGCCGAGAGCGTTCCACTTTTTACCATGTGCTGCACATCGTCAGGCAAAGACAGAAGGCGCAACAGGTTCGCTATGTGGCTGCGACTGCGTGAAAGCGCCTCAGAGATTTTCTCTTGGGTATGCCCAAAACGAGTCATCAGCTGCTTATATGCAAGCGCCTCTTCAATGGCATTCAGCTCTTCTCGTTGAATATTCTCGATAATCGCGATTTCAAGAACTTCCGAATCGCTAAACTCTCTGACTATTACCGGTAATTCGTGAAGCTTCGCAATCTGGGCAGCCCGCCAGCGCCGTTCGCCAGCAACAATCTCATACATATCTTGGTTGGCAATCTTGCGTACAATAAGCGGCTGAATCACGCCTTTTTGACGAAGCGAGTCGGCAAGATCCTGTAGCGCTTTCGGCTCAAAATCTCGGCGCGGCTGCTCTGGGTTCGGAACAATCCTCTCCACGGGCAGCAGAGTTTCCGACCGTGGCTGCGCGACCGCTGGGCTAACATCAAGATTCACATCAGCCATGAGAGCAGATAACCCCCTGCCAAGACCGCGACGCTCCGATTTCTTTTCCATCAATCAGTCCTCCTGTTGCACAACACCCCTGAATGCCGCGCCAGCACTTCTTGCGCCAAGGCTCTATAGGCCTCAGCTCCCTTTGAATTGCCATCATAATCTAAGACCGACTGCGCGTAAGAGGGGGCTTCACTTAGCCTAACATTTCTGGGGATTGTTGTGGTAAAAACCAACTCGCCCAATGTCTTACGCGCATCGCTTTCAACCTGCTGCGACAGCCGATTGCGACCATCTACCATCGTCAAAACCACACCCTCAATCCGCAATGCAGGATTCGCACTACGCCGCACCTCACGGATCGTCAGCATAAGTTGCGAAAGCCCTTCAAGGGCGAAAAATTCCGCCTGAACCGGTACAAGCACGGCGTGACTGGCAACCAAGGCATTGACGGTCAGCAGACTTAACGAGGGCGGACAGTCAATCAGGATAAAGTCGAGCCCGAGTTGGGAAATTTGTGGGTCACGCAGAGAGTCATGCAGCAGAAAGCTGCGCTTTTCGTTCGCCATTAATTCAATATCGGCAGACGAAAGGTCTGCACTGGACGGGCAAATCGAGAGACCTGCCACGCTCGTCGCGACAATCGCTTCAAGCAGCGGAGTTTCTTCAATCAGGATATCGTAGGTGGTCTTTTTCCGTTCCGTTGGCGGAAAGCCAAGGCCGGTTGAAGCATTGCCCTGAGGATCTAGATCAATGAGCAAAGTATTTGCACCGCGCTCTGCCAGCGCAGCCGCGAGGTTAATTGTTGTCGTGGTCTTACCAACACCGCCCTTCTGGTTGGCGACAGAAATAATAATTGGGGAGGACTTTTCAAAAACATTAGGCATGTGAAATGTCTTTCAGAACCAGAATGCGAGATTCGATTGAGGTGAAGCTGCTAAATTCTTCAATATCGAAAGACCAATTTTTGCGGGCATCAATAACCTCTTGCTGAGCATTTGCGCCTTTAGGGAAAATCGCGACGCCGTCACGACACAGATGGCGTTGAACCCAGGGAAGAAGATCAGTCAGCGAAGCCAAGGCGCGAGCCGATACGACTTGACTGTTAAGGTTTGGCAAGTCGTCAATTCTTTTCGCTTCCACCACGGCATTCAAGGCAAGCTCGCGAATAGCTTGACCCAAAAATACTGCCTTTCGGCGGTCAGATTCGACAAGTGTAACGGTAAGATCCGGAAAGCGGTCTTGCGCCAAAATCGAAATAACCAGTCCAGGAAATCCACCGCCAGAACCGAGATCACACCAACTGATTGTGCCTGGGGGGCAAAACCTGATTAACTGTGCAGAATCAAGAATATGCCGATCCCATAATTCCGAAATACGGCTCTTGGAGATCAGATTTATTGCGGGATTCCACTTCTCAACCAATGCCTGAAAAGCGGCCAACTTTGTGAATGTTTCACGTGAAACATCAAGCCAATCTGGAAGTGTTAGATAATCATCTCTCACAGTGAGGCCTGCCGACGCTGCTTGCGGATTTGCGCTAAGATCAATGTTAAAGCTGCTGGCGTCATGCCTTCGATTCGCGCTGCCTGTGCCAAATTGGCAGGACGCAGGCGCCCAAGCTTTAGTGCAAGTTCTCCCGACAAACCAGGCATTCCCACAAAGCTTAGAGACGGAGGAATCAAAGTTTCTTCCTCCTTTCGCAAGGATTTAGCCTCACTTGCTTGCCTAGAAAGATACTGTGCGTAGAGCGCGTTTATCGCAACTTGCCGCTTTATTTCGTCTTCAAACGCGACAAACTCAGGGACCAAAATCTCTACCTGATCCACTGAAACATCTGGGAAAGCGAGGATCGACAATGCCGACCTCCTTGCGCCATCTTGGCTCAATGTAATGCCGACCGAAGCAAAATCCTTGCCAGAAAAAACTCTATTCGAAAGCACATCGGTTGCAGAATTAATTTGTTCTTGCTTCTGTAAAAATGCCACACGCCTCGCCTCGCGGACGCAACCAAGATCAATTCCAAGCGGCGTCAATCGACCATCTGCGTTATCGGCACGCATTGTAAGACGAAATTCGGCGCGCGAGGTAAACATTCGATAGGGCTCTGTCACCCCTTTCGACGTCAAATCATCAACCATCACACCAATATAACTGCTGGAACGGCCAAAGCTAATCGGCTCTTTCCCTAAAACTGTGGCTGCTGCATTTAAGCCGGCCAACAAGCCCTGCGCCGCCGCTTCTTCGTAGCCAGTGGTCCCATTTATTTGACCAGCAAAATAAAGCCCCTTTAAAGCTTTCAATTGTAGCGAAAGATCAAGTTCGCGTGGATCAAAATAATCATATTCAATCGCGTATCCGGGCTGCAAAATAGTGACCCGCTCCAGGCCATGGATTGACCGAACATAGCTCTCCTGAACCTCGGCAGGAAGAGAAGTAGATATGCCGTTAGGATAAACCGTATGGTCGTCAAGACCTTCAGGCTCAAGGAAAATTTGGTGTGATGCCTTATCAGCGAATCGCACGATTTTATCTTCTATCGAAGGACAATACCGCGGGCCAATCCCCTCAATATGGCCACCATACATGGCAGAACGGTTAAGGTTTTCACGAACAATGTCGTGGGTATTTTCGTTGGTATGAGTAATCCCACAAGAGATCTGTCTTGCAGTCGGCACCTTATTCAAAAACGAGAAAAGCGTTGGTGTCTCATCGCCCGGCTGGGACTCGAGAACCGACCAGTTGATCGTGCGGCCATCGAGCCGTGGTGGTGTCCCCGTTTTAAGCCTGCCTCTTGCCAGGTTTAGCCCAGCCAACTGCTCGGCAAGCAAAACAGACGGTTTATCCCCAACGCGACCACCCGGGCTGCGTTGATCACCAATATGCATGATTCCGTTCAGAAATGTTCCAGCAGTCAAAATAACTGCTTGTGCAAGAATCTCTGTACCATCCGCTAAAATAACACCAGTAATCCGACCGGAGGCCTCCATAAGACGCGAAACTTCGCCCTCTACGACCTCTAAAAGGGGCTCTTGACCCAAAAACTCTTGAATAGCCTCGCGATACAAGCGGCGATCTGCTTGTGCCCGCGGTCCCTGAACTGCTGGCCCCTTCCTGCGGTTCAAAAGCCGAAACTGAATGCCCGCTCGGTCCGCCGCGCGCGCCATAATTCCATCCATCGCGTCGATTTCACGTACAAGATGGCCCTTTCCCAGACCACCAATCGCCGGATTACACGACATGACACCAATCGCGGCCCGGCGTAACGTCACCAAAGCTGTGCGCACGCCCATACGTGCAGAGGCCGCAGCTGCTTCCGCCCCCGCATGCCCACCGCCAATAACAATAACGTCAAAATGTTTCACGTGAAACAGCCTCATTTTCCTATGCAGAAGCTCGAGAATATCTCATCCAACAAGCTTTCAACATCGATTCGACCAACCATTATTTCCAAAGCTCGCAAAGAGCGACGCAATTCAACGGCTATCAGCTCAGGAAACTCCAAAGCAGATGGCAACAATTGCTCAACAGCTTCCAATCCGACAATCGCCTGCTGCAAAGCAATACGCTGCCGCTCCCGAATCAACAATCCCGCGGACGCCGCCCGCGCGCCCAATCGTAAAGAAATTGCAGAAATCAGCCAGTCCACGCCGACGCCAGTTTTCCCAGAGACCGCCTGAGTCACCCCAGGCCGCTGATCCGCCTTACCAAGAACAAATATATCATCAGGTTCTGCCTCTACCTCAAAGGTCTCACCTTCAGTTTCCAGCAAAAACACCCGGAGATCGGCTTTCTGTGCCCGTTCAATTGCACGGCCAATACCGATCCGCTCAATCACATCTACGGAATCGCGCAATCCTGCTGTGTCCAACAATGTTACCGCCAAACCGCCGATATCCATCCGAACTTCAATAACATCGCGTGTCGTGCCTGCAAACTCCGAAGTAATCGCCGCTTCACGCCCAGCCAAGGCATTCAACAGAGTCGATTTTCCAACATTTGGCGCACCAACAATCGCCACCTCGAAACCGTCGCGAACACGTTCTGCAGCCACAGCACCCGCGCGCTCAGACCGCAACGACGCCAAAAGCCCCGACACAAGCCCGCGCACTTCTGGCGTCACATCAACCGGCACCTCTTCATCTGCAAAGTCTATTGTTGCTTCGATCAAGGCTGCTGCCCGCACCAAATCTCTGCGCCAAACATCAATGCGCTGCCCCAAAGCGCCCGAAAACACCCGCAAAGCCTGCCGTCGCTGCGCCTCTGTCTCGGCATCAATCAGATCAGCAAGCCCCTCCACCTGCGCCAAATCAAGCCGCCCATTCTCTAGGGCGCGGCGGGTAAACTCTCCAGCTTCCGCCAGACGCAGCCCATCCATTCCGGAAAACACCCGCAAGACTTTTGCGACAACTGCAACAGACCCATGCAATTGCACCTCTGCGGAACATTCACCGGTAAAACTCGCGCCATCTTCGAACACCAGCACCAAGGCCTCGTCCAAGACCTCACCCTGCCAAAGCAACCGCCGCAAGCCCGCTTGCCGGGGTTCGGGCAAAGCGCAAAGCTTGCCAACGGCCGCATGCGCCAAAGGCCCTGACAGTCGCACGACAGCCACGCCAGCCTTACCCCGCGCAGTGGCAAGAGCGAAAATGGTTTCCATAGCTAACCCTCTGATTATGAACGCTTAAGCGTTCATAGAGTCGAAGAATTCCGCATTGCTCTTGGTTTGCTTCAACTTGCCGATCAGGAACTCGATCGCATCCGTGGTGCCCATCGGGTTCAAAATCCGCCGCAGAACGTAGGTCTTCTGCAAATCGGTCTTCTCAACCAACAGATCTTCCTTCCGCGTGCCCGATTTCAAAATATCAATCGCAGGGAACACGCGCTTATCGGCAACCTTACGATCCAGCACGATTTCCGAGTTGCCGGTGCCCTTGAATTCTTCAAAGATCACCTCGTCCATCCGGCTTCCAGTATCAATCAGCGCCGTCGCGATGATGGTCAACGACCCACCCTCTTCAATATTACGCGCTGCGCCAAAGAACCGCTTCGGCCGCTGCAAAGCATTCGCATCAACACCACCGGTCAAAACCTTACCCGACGAAGGCACCACAGTGTTGAACGCCCGACCCAAACGCGTGATCGAATCAAGCAAGATCACCACATCGCGCTTATGCTCTACCAGCCGCTTGGCCTTCTCGATCACCATCTCGGCAACCGCCACATGCCGCGTCGCCGGCTCGTCAAAGGTCGAAGACACAACCTCCCCCTTCACCGACCGCTGCATATCCGTCACTTCTTCTGGCCGCTCATCGATCAGCAAAACAATCAAATAACACTCAGGATGGTTCATCGCGATCGAATTGGCGATGTTTTGCAACAACACCGTCTTACCCGTCCGCGGCGGCGCCACGATCAGCGCCCGCTGGCCTTTGCCAATAGGGCAAACCAAGTCAATAATCCGCGCCGAACGGTCCTTGATCGTCGGATCTTCCACTTCCATCTTCAACCGCTCATCGGGATAAAGCGGCGTCAGGTTGTCAAAATGCACCTTGTGCCGCGCCCGTTCTGGGTCATCAAAGTTGATCTTTGTGACCTTGGTCATGCAGAAATATTTTTCATTCTCGCGCGGCGCCTGAATAACACCTTCAATGGTGTCGCCCGTGCGCAAAGAAAACTGCCGCAAGATATCGGGCGAGACGTAAATATCATCCGGTCCCGGCAAGTAATTCGCCAGCGGCGAGCGCAGAAAGCCAAAGCCGTCCTGCAACACTTCCAACACGCCGTCGCCGCCAATCTCCCAGCCTTCTTCTGCATGCTCTTTCAAGATCGAGAACATCATCTCGCCCTTGCGCATCGAAGGCGCGTTCTCAATCTCCCACTCTTCGGCCATCGCCAGCAGCTCTGCCGGCGTCTTGGCTTTCAAGTCAGCAAGATTCAATTGTTCAACAATCGTGGGGGAAGTCATCAGGGGATCACCTTCGGCGCAAAGCCCATTCAGGCCGAGCAGCAGCAATGTAAATGGAAAGCGGACTGGCCGAATGGCCTCGCTGACCGCCAGCTAAGCCCAGCGCCGTCAGAAGTCAACCATTTCAATATTTCACAATCACCGAGATCACGATCAAAATCATAAAGACCGTCGGAACCTCGTTCATCATCCGGTACTGCCGCCCAGTCAGATGGTTTTTCCCTGCCAGAAACTCCAACCTCCGCGCCCCTAACCAAACGTTAAACCAAGTCATCCCAATCACCGAACCCGCTTTTACCCAAGGCCAAGCCTGCGACCAATCCACAATCCCGGGCGTAAACACTAAGGCCAGACCAAAGATCCAAGTCGAAATCCCTGCCGGATTTGTAATCGCCTTCAAAAGCAGCCGTTCCTGATGCTGAAACAGCAAATCCATCTCACTGCCTGCCAGCACCCCCTGCTTTTTTAGACCCTCAACATGATAGACGAAAAGCCGTGGCAAATAGAACAACCCAGCCATCCAAGCGATGACAGACATCACATGAAGTGATTTCACCCAAGGATAAACGCTCGCCAAAAAGTCGCCCACAGCCCAACCTCGCTTCTTTACTTCTTCTTAAAGAAAAGATTCTAGAAAGATAGATGATGATGTAGGGGGCGTGGATAACAGAATTTCCTGTTTTTTCCAGCGCCTTATCCCCAAGGTGCCTTCTGTGGGCAGTTTATCTTGCCCAACGGTAAACTGTAAATAAATTGTTAATTATCAGTATTTTAAGAAACATTTATTTCCAAGAATTCCCTACACAGCCTGCGGATAACTCTGCTCCCCACAGCCAAGTTACATCGCTATCCCCATGTGTGTAACTGTCGTGAACTGCTGCCAAAAGCTTGACAAATCCACAGCCAACCTGCTTCGTCAGCGCAGGCTGCGGCTTATCCAGAACCTATCCCGCGAGAACAAACAGAGTTTTTCCACAAGGCTGCCCCATGTCCCGCCCCCTCCTTCTCGCCTCTGCCTCCAGCATTCGTCTTCAGCTTTTGCACCAAGCTGGGCTTGAGGCGACCGCTCAGCCCGCCCGTATCGACGAGGCGACGATCCGCGACGCGCTTTTGGCCGAACATGCCAAACCCCGCGACATCGCCGACGCTCTGGCCGAAATGAAGGCGCGTAAGTTGGCTGAGAAAAACCCCACAGCCTTGGTTTTGGGCTGTGACCAGGTGCTCGCGCTGAAAGACCAGCTTTTCAGTAAGCCCGAAAGCATCGAAGAGGCGCGTCAACAGCTGGTCTTGCTGCGCGGCCAGACACATCAGCTGATCTCAGCGCTTGTGCTTTATGATCAGGGCAAGCCAATCTGGCGGCATGTTGCCACAGCCAGCCTGACCATGCGCGAGGTGTCTGACAGCTATCTTGATGCCTATCTTGCGCGAAATTGGCACAGCATCCAACATTCGGTTGGCGGCTATAAGCTGGAAGAAGAAGGTATTCGCTTGTTTACCGCCCTCGTTGGCGACTACTTTACGATATTGGGCCTTCCCCTTCTTCCGCTCCTTGGTTTTCTGGCAACAAGAGATTTCATCGACACATGACAGAGCTTGCGCGCATCCCCCTCGCTGGTGTGATTGGTGACCCGATCGCCCATAGCCGCTCGCCGGCACTGCACGGCTACTGGCTGCAACGCTATGGTCTCAAGGGCCATTATGTGCCGCTGCACGTTGCGCAACAAGATCTGCAACAGGCGCTCGAGGTGCTGCCAAAGCTGGGGTTTGTTGGTGCAAATGTCACGATTCCGCACAAAGAAGCCGTGCTGAAACTCGCCGATGTCGTCACCGATCGTGCCGCTTTGATTGGGGCGGCGAACACGCTGATTTTCCGCGCTGATGGCCGCTTGCATGCGGATAACACCGATGGCGCCGGCTTTATCGCCAATCTGCGGCAAAATGCGCCACAGTGGACGCCAAGTGCTGGCCCTGCGGCGATTTTTGGGGCCGGAGGTGCAGCGCGTGCCGTGATTGCCGCCCTGATCGAGGTAGGCGTTCCCGAAATTCGAATCGTCAATCGCACCCGCCACCGGGCCGAGGCCCTGCGTGCAGATTTCGGTGCAAAGCTTGTTGTGGTCGATTGGGTGCAAGCCCCCAGCATGCTGGAAGGTGCTGCAACGGTGGTGAACACCACCTCGCTTGGTATGGCAGGAAAATCTGATTTTCGTGTGCCACTTGATGCCTTGGAAAAATCCGCGCTTGTGACAGACCTCGTCTATACGCCGTTGCAAACGCAGTTCTTGATCGACGCTGCCGCCAAAGGCTGCACCACGGTTGATGGCTTGGGGATGCTGTTGCATCAGGCTGCCCCCGGCTTTGAACGCTGGTTCGGGCACCGTCCAGAAGTTGACGCCGCCACCCGGCAAGCCGTGCTTTCGGCATGAGCTACCGACTTGGCCTGACCGGATCAATCGGCATGGGCAAATCGACCACAGCCCAGTTTTTCGCAGCCCAAGGCATTCCGGTTTGGGATGCCGATGCCACTGTGCATGCGCTTTATGCCAAGGGCGGCCAAGCTACTGAAATTCTCGCAAAGCTCTGTCCCGAAGTGATTGAAGACGAGGCGGTGTCTCGCCCGCTGCTGCGCGCCAAAATCGCCGTAGATCCGGCTTTTCTGGATCTGGTTCAAGCTAAAATTCACCCGCTTGTTGCCGCCAGTCGCATCGCGTTTCTGGCACAAACTGTGGCGCCGATCGTTCTGCTTGATATTCCGCTTTTGTTTGAAACTGGTTCAGACAGCCTTTGTGATGGCATCGCGGTCGTCTCTGTTCCTGCGGAAATCCAACGCAAACGGGTTCTAGCGCGGGGGCAGATGACAGAGCCCGAGCTAGAGCTTATTCTATCGCGCCAATTGCCAGACGCCGAAAAACGCGCGCGCGCCACTTGGGTGATTGACACCACCACCCTAGACAGCGCCGCCCATGCTGTGAAACAGATCTTGCAAGATATCCGACAAAGGCAAACCCATGCGTGAAATCGTGCTCGACACCGAAACCACTGGCTTTGAACCCAGTGAAGGCGACCGCATCGTTGAAATCGGCGCGGTAGAGCTGTTCAACCACCTGCCGACGGGCAACACCTATCACCAATATATCAATCCGCTGCGTGCCATGCCGACCGCCGCCTTCGAAGTGCATGGTCTGGGCGATGATTTTCTGCGCGGATTCCCAGTGTTCAAAGACATTGGCCAAGCCTTTCTGGATTTTATCGGTGACGCGCAGCTGGTGATCCATAACGCCGCTTTTGATATGAAATTCCTGAATCACGAGCTGAACGCCGTCGGCCTGCCGATCATTCCGATGGCGCGCGCCACCGATACGCTGATGATCGCGCGCAAGAAATTCCCCGGCTCGCCTGCTTCGCTTGATGCGCTGTGTCGCCGCTTTGGCGTCAACAATTCGGCGCGGGAAAAGCACGGTGCTTTGCTCGATTCTGAAATTCTGGCCGAGGTTTATCTAGAACTCGTCGGCGGTCGTCAGCCCGATTTTGGCCTCAACCCCGCCGCGCAATCTAACACCTCTGGCAACAGCCAAAGCGCCACCGATTGGCGCCCCCGTCCGCGCACAACACCGCTTTCCCCCCGCCTGAGTGCCGCCGAAGCCGAGGCGCATGCCGCCTTTGTCGACAAGATGGGCGAAGCTGCAATTTGGAAAAAACGGCTCTAACATAGCCAAAATTCAAAGGTTCTTTATGAAAACGGTATTTGTTACGGGCTCTGCGGGCTTTATCGGCTATCACCTGTCGAAACTTCTGCTGGCCGAAGGCTTTCGTGTTGTGGGCTATGATGGCATGACCGATTACTATGACGTCACGCTGAAACAGCGCCGCCATGCCATGCTGATGCAAAGCCCGAATTTCTCGATGACCGAGGCGCTTTTGGAAGATCAAACCGCGCTGGAAACCGCCATGCGCGCGGCCAAGCCTGATGTGATCGTCCACCTCGCGGCCCAAGCGGGGGTGCGCTATTCGCTGGAAAACCCGCGCGCCTATCTGAACGCCAATCTTGTCGGCGGCTTTAACGTGCTGGACCTTGCCCGCGAGCTGAAGGTGCAGCATTTGCTGATGGCTTCGACCTCTTCGGTCTACGGCGCCAATACCGAAATGCCTTTTGTCGAGACTGATAAGACCGAAACCCCGCTGACTTTTTACGCCGCCACCAAAAAGGCGAACGAGGCGATGGGCCATTCCTATGCGCATATCTACGGTCTGCCGGTGACGATGTTTCGGTTTTTTACCGTCTATGGCCCCTGGGGCCGCCCCGATATGGCGCTTTACAAATTCACCCGCGGGATCCTGGAAGGCACCCCGATCGACATTTACAACAATGGCGATATGTGGCGCGATTTCACTTATGTCGAGGATTTGGTGCGCGGCATCCGTTTGCTGATCGACGCGGTGCCAGAGCGCCCCGCCACGCCAGAAGACATAGCATCAGGGGACAGCCTGTCACCAGCTGCGCCCTACCGCGTTGTTAACATTGGAAATTCCGATAAGGTCAAGCTGCTGGATTTCATCGAAGCGATTGAGGACGAGATTGGCCGCAAAGCCATCCGCAATTACATGCCGATGCAAACCGGCGATGTGCCTGCAACCTATGCCGATGCCAATCTGTTGAAAGCGCTGACAGGATACGCGCCGCAAACCAACTTCCGCGAGGGCGTCTCGGCCTTTGTGCGCTGGTATCGCGATTACTATCAAATATGAAAAAACCGGCCCCGAAAGGCCGGCTTTTCAGTGTTTGACAGCCTTAGTTCAGTTCTGAAGCCTGCCGCCGCGCGATTTCGTTGCGATAGAGCGCAAGGAAATCCACCGTGTCGATGTTCAGCGGCGGGAAGCCACCATCGCGCGTCACATCCGAGATGATGCGGCGCACAAAGGGGAACAACAGCCGTGGGCATTCGATCAGCAGAAACGGGTGCAACTGCTCATCCGGCACCCCTTCAACGTGGAAAATGCCGCCGTAATCCAACTCGATCAGGAACAAAGTCTCGTCGTTGACCTTGTTTTTCGAGGTGACTTTGAACTTGGTCACAATGTCATATTGAAACTCTTGCGCCCGCTTGCGCGCATCAAGGCTGACCTGCACTTGAATGTCTGGCTGCACATCCGCCGAGGCGATGCCCTTTTGCGCGACCATATTTTCAAACGACATGTCCCGCACAAATTGCGCTAGAACCGACATTTTTACTTGCGGCGCGCCGCTGTTCTCTTCGGACATAAGCCCACTCCTTAAAAATTCCTGCGTCTTCCTAACATCTGACTAATGCTCTGTCCATTTTGATGGCCGCTCTATCCGGTCTGATGATGAACGCTCATTTTTAGGGGTGACGTCCTTATAATCGCCATCGACCCAATCGGCGCTCGGCCCACTGCGAAAGCCACCCATTTGCACGCTCGATAGTTTGATCCGCGCGCCCAGATAGGCAATGATCCCGCGCCGCAGCACAGGCACCATCAGCAAAAACCCAAGCGTATCGGTGAAAAACCCCGGTAGCATCAGCATAAAGCCGCCGATCAAAATCAGCGCACCATGGGCAAGCGGCGACAAAGGATCTGACGTTGGGCCTGCGGCCTGAATTTCGCGCAGCACGCCTAGGCCCTGCAAGCGCACCAGCCAAGCGCCCAGAACACCTGTGAAAAGCACAATTCCCAGGGTCGGCCAAAGCGTTAACCATGCGCCAACCGTGACAAAAAGCGCGATTTCCACCAAGGGAATCACCAAAAACAGCCCAAAAATCCACATTCGCGCAACCTCCGTGCAGAACGCGCGCCCCAGATGGTAGACTTAGGCACACCCAGCCCCTACATAAGGCTTCAACATCCGGATAACCAACCCCCCGGCAAATCTTCGAGGCGCTTAATGGAATCCTCTCTTATTCAATTGCTTGTTCTGGCCGGAATTGCGGTCTTTCTTATTTTAAAGCTGCGTGCAGTGCTTGGCACCCGCGAGGGGTTTGAAAAACCTCGTGTTGCCACAGAGGCTCCGGCCAAACGCGCGAAATTCGAGGTGATCGAGGGCGGGCCAGACGCTGACATCACCGATCATGCGGCAGAAGGTTCGGCAAGCGCGCGTGCGCTGGCGGCGATGAAGGCCGCAGAGCCCAGTTTTGCTGTCGGAGAGTTCCTGCGTGGCTCGCGGGGGGCCTATGAAATGATCGTTATGGCCTTTGAAAGCGGCGATATCGACAGCATTCGGCCCTTCCTTGCGGATGAGGTGGAAGCCACCTTTGCCCAAGCCATCAATGCGCGTGAACAGGCTGGGCTAACCACCGAGGCAAAGTTCATTGGCATTCGTGATCTTGCCTTGGTCGAAGCTGATTTTGACGCCAGCAGCAAAACCGCCGAGATTTCGGTGCGCTTTACCGGCGAGCTGACCTCAGTCACCCGCAATAAGGCTGGCGAAATCGTCGAAGGCTCTACCACCGAGGTGAAGCGCCAGCGCGATGTCTGGGTTTTTGCACGCCGCATGGGGGTGCAAGACCCCAACTGGCAACTTGTCGCAACTGGCGAGTAATGCGTGCCGCGCTCTGCGCCTTGGCTTTGGCGGTTGGCATGACCGCGCCGCCACTTCAGGCGCAGGTGCTTGGCTTTTCTGATCTGCAAGGCTGGGCGCAAGACGACCATCGCGCGGCCTTGTCGGCGTTCTTGCAAACCTGTGATAAGATCACAGATGCTGAATGGGCGCCGATTTGCGCGCTTGCAGGCGATGCGAATACATCCGACGCCGCCGCCAAGGCGTTTTTCGAGCTGATGTTCAAACCGGTGCAATTCGGCACGCCGCCCGCGCTGTTCACCGGCTATTACGAGCCAGTGCATCAAGGCTCGGCAACCCGCACGCCGCATTTTGCCTATCCGCTTTATGCCCGCCCCCCCGAGCTGCAAGACGGCCAGACCTATTACAGCCGCGCCCAGATCGAAGCCGGGGCCTTGCGCGGCCGTGGGCTTGAAATCGCATGGCTGGCCGATCCGGTCGAGGCGTTTTTTCTGCAAATTCAGGGCTCTGGCCGCATTCAGCTGACCAATGGCCATATCCTTCGGGTCGGCTATGCGGGGCGCAATGGCCATCCCTATCGCTCGGTCGGACAAGAGATGGTTGCGCGCGGCCTGCGCAGCCCTGACCAAGTCTCGGCCCAAGATATTCGCGCTTATGTGCGCGGATCGTCTTCGGGGATGGAGCTGTTGAACGTGAACCCGTCTTATGTGTTTTTCCGCGTCATTTCGGATCTGACCAGTGATCAGGGCCCGCTTGGGGCGCTGGGGCGGTCGATTACGCCGATGCGCTCGGTGGCGGTTGATCCTGACTTCACCCAAATGGGCGCACCGGTTTGGGTCGAGAAAGACGGCGCGACGCCGATCCGTAGCCTGATGGTGGCCCAAGACACCGGCGGTGCGATCAAAGGCGCGCAGCGGGCGGATATTTTCTATGGCACGGGCGACGCCGCTGGTAATGCCGCTGGCACGATCAAAGATGGCGGTCGCATGATCGTTTTGCTGCCGATCGACCGCGCCTATGCGCTACAGCCCGAGGGTTAAGATGGCCCGTCGTCGCAGCCTTCGCCCCGAAGAAGAGGAAATTTGGCATGCGGTTGCGCGCACGGTCAAGCCGATGCATGTGCTGACGCCCAGCTTTCCTCCGCCGGAACCGCATGTTCTGAAAACCGAGACCACAGCGCCTTTGGTGCCAGCGCAGCCGCGGCTTGCGCTGTTCCGGCTTGGTGAAAAATCGCGTGTAAAGCCCAAGCATGATCTGGCCCCGACCGTCGCACAGGGGCTGGCCGCTGCGCCCTTGCAGATGGACGCCAAGACCCATGGTAAAATGACCCGTGGTAAGCTGGCCCCCGAGGCGCGGATCGACCTGCATGGGCTGACCCTGTCCGAGGCGCATCCCGAACTGATCCGCTTTATCCTAAACGCGCAATCGGCTGGCCTGCGCTTGGTTCTGGTGATCACGGGCAAGGGCAAGCGGCGCGATGACGATGGCCCAATTCCGCAGCGCATGGGGGCCTTGCGGCATCAGGTGCCGCAGTGGCTGCGAATGTCGCCGCTTGGCCCTGCGGTGCTGCAAGTCACCGAGGCGCATCTGCGGCATGGCGGCTCTGGCGCCTATTACGTCTATTTGCGGCGTCGCTAAGGCCTAGCGCGTCAGGTCTGACGCCACCAGTGCCACCGGCTGCAACACAACCCGCGTGGCGTTTTGCACGGTCAGAACCACCCCCGGCAACAGCCCCACCCGCGCGCGCCGATCTGACTCGAACGCGCCTTCAACCGATTGAATGCCCGTCAAAAGCGTGATCAGCGCTGGCGAATCTGCCACGGTAAAATGGCCAACCCCTTGCGAAAATTCGCTGACGTCTAAAAAGGTCACCTGCAAATCGGCCAGCCGCGTGATGTCTTTCAACGATCCCAGCCGCTCCCATTGCCCACTCAGCAGCGCCGAAAACCGCAAGGCTTTGTCGCGGTCAGAGCCAAAGATCAGGAAAGGCTGCGGCAGTTTGCCCATCGAATGCGCGCTGCGTTTGAACACATCAACGTCGATATCGGGCGAAATCAGGATCACCGCGCTTATCAAATCCAGCGTTTTACGATCGCCCCTTATCGCGGTTTGGCGCAGGGCTTCCATCGTCAGGGCCGCCCCCATTGAATGCGCCACCAAAACGATGCGCTTGGCCCCCGAGGCCGCGACTTCGTGCAGCAGTTCTTCTAGGCCATCGCGGGCAAACAGCGTCGAGTCGCGATCGTAAGCATAGCCAAGCGGTTCAGCGGCCGAGGGCCAAGCGTAATGAACCACGGCCCCCGGCAGCTTTAGGTCATGGGCGAATTGCGCAACACGGTAGACGCCTTCGGCGAAGTTGTTGTTATAGCCGTGAACGAAAATCACCGCCTCGCCGCCGCGCGCCGCAAGTTGGGTTTTCAGGTCGGCTCGAAAGGCGACATCGGCCTGATAGATCAGCTCGTCGGTGGTCAGAAACTGCTTTTCTGGATTTATCGCGCCATGCCGTGGCGGCCAAGTGATCTGCCCCAGCTTTCGGTCGGGCGGAACCGAGATGTCATAGCGGGCAAACCGCACCGCCTCCGAGCGTTTGTTGCCAAAGCTGCCATCATCATTTTGGCCACGCGTTGTGCCAATAAACACCCGCTGCACTTGGCCCACCGTTGCCGCCGCTGGGTCAAGCGTCACCTCACCCCTTGGGGTGCAAGCCATCAGCGCCAAAACGGAAAGAGCCAGGAAAATGCGAAGCATACGCCTTATTTTCCTAGTCTTCCCCTGAGGTCAAGCGATGCTTTCAGCAGCCTGATCACAACACATAGCGCGAGATATCGGTATCGCGCGACAGTTCGCCAAGATTGGCCTCGACAAAGGCGGCGTCGACCACAACCTTATCACCCGCGCGATCAGGGGCGGCAAAGGACAGCTCTTCAAACACCCGCTCCATCACCGTGTAAAGCCTGCGCGCGCCGATGTTTTCCACGCTGCGGTTTACCTCGGCGGCAATGCGGGCAAGTGCTGCGATACCGTCGGTGGTAAAGCTGACCTCGACCGCTTCGGTGCCCATCAGCGCGGTGTATTGCCGGGTCAGCGCATTATCGGTTTCCGTCAGAATCCGCACGAAGTCGGCTTCGGTCAGCGGCAAAAGCTCGACGCGGATCGGCAGACGCCCCTGTAGTTCCGGCAAAAGATCCGAAGGTTTGGCAACGTGAAACGCCCCCGAGGCGATAAACAGCACATGATCGGTCTTTACCGGCCCATATTTGGTCGAAACCGTCGTGCCCTCGATCAGCGGCAGCAAATCGCGCTGCACGCCCTCGCGCGACACATCGGCGCCGCGCGCATCAGCACGGGCGCAGATCTTGTCGATCTCGTCCAGAAACACGATGCCATTTTCTTGCACGGCCTCTAGGGCTGCGGCCTTCACCGCCTCGTCGTCCAGCAGCTTGTCGGCCTCTTGCCCGATCAGCAGATCATAGCTGTTGGCCACAGTTACCTTTTTGCGCGTGGTGCGTTGGCCAAAGGCTTTGAACAGATCTTGCAAGCCCTGCATCTGCATTTCCATGCCCTGCCCGCCCATCATCGGCATCGGTGCCGCAGTTTCGGCAAGTTCGATCTCGATCTCGGTATCGTCTAATTCACCGCGCCGCAGCTTGCCGCGAAACAGCTCGCGGGTCTGCTCGCGCGCGTCTTTGCCGGCAAGCGCCTCGATGACGCGGTCTTCGGCGGCCTGTTTGGCGCGGGCGGCAACCTCTTCACGCATCCGCGCGCGGGTGTCGATCATCGCGGCATCCACCAGATCGCGGATGATGCTTTCGACATCGCGGCCAACATAGCCAACTTCGGTAAACTTCGTCGCCTCGACCTTCAGAAACGGCGCGCGCGCCAGTTTCGCCAAGCGGCGCGAGATTTCGGTTTTTCCAACGCCGGTTGGCCCGATCATCAGAATATTCTTCGGATAAACCTCGTCGCGAATGTCATCGGGCAGGTTCTTGCGCCGCCAGCGATTGCGCAGCGCCACCGCGACGGCGCGTTTTGCGTCGCGCTGGCCGATGATGTGACGATCAAGCTCTGAGACGATTTCGCGCGGGGTTAGGTCTGTCATTTCGAGATTCTTTCCACGGTCAGATTGCCGTTGGTATAGACGCAAATATCGGCCGCAATCGCCATGGCACGGCGGGCGATGTCTTCGGGGCCAAGATCGGTGGTCATCAAACCGCGCGCGGCGGCCAGCGCGTAATTGCCGCCCGACCCGATGGCCGCAACGTCATGCTCGGGTTCCAGCACATCGCCAGCCCCTGTGATCACATATAAATCCGCACCATCGGTGACGATCAGCATCGCTTCAAGGTTGCGCAGATATTTGTCCATCCGCCAGTCTTTCGCCAGATCAACACAGGCGCGGGCAAGCTGTCCGGGGGCGGCCTCAAGCTTTTTCTCCAGCCGTTCCAGCAGGGTAAAGGCATCGGCGGTCGAGCCAGCAAAGCCTGCCACCACATGATGGCCGCCGACCTGCAGCCGCCGCACCTTGCGCGCCGTGCCCTTGATCACCGTTGCACCCAGCGAGACCTGACCATCGCCAGCAACCACCACCTCGCCACCCCGGCGCACGGCCAAAATCGTTGTGCCATGCCAGCCCGGAAATTTGTCTTCGGCCATAGGGTTCTCCACTTCTGCTTTCTATATGGAAGCCCCGGCTAGACGCGACAAGGCTTTTTCAATAGCATTTTACGATGTCAGTGCAGCAGCTTATGAATTTTTACCTTGAAGACCATCAGCAAAAGCAGGCTGAGGCCAAAGATGGCATTTTCGGCAAGATTGTCGCGGCGGTTGGCAGCGCCGGATGGCAGGTCAAGCTTCAGGATCTGGCCACCCCCATCACGGGCCCCGGCTTTCACATGGTCTATAACCGCCCCGTCACTGAACTGAATTGCCTGTCGTTGCGGCATTGCTATTTCAAACATTTCTTCCGGATCGAGCCCACCAATGACCGCTGGGATTGGCAGGTTGCAAAATCCGATTTTACGCCACGCACAGGAACCAATTGGTTTCAGAAGTTTTGGCGCGAGCAGGTTTTTAGCGGGCTTCAAATTCGCTCGGGCGGTTATATCTTTATGCCGCTGCAAGGCAAGCTGTTGGAAAGACGCCACTTTCAGGTTTTAAGCCCAATCGAGATGATACATGCCACCTTGGCGGCTGACCCAAAACGCCAAATCTTTGCCACGCTGCACCCGCGTGAGGTTTACAGTCAGGCCGAGCGCGAAGCCTTGCGTGATCTGCCCGATCGTTTTCATCTGTCAGAGCAACCCTCGCTTTCGCTTTTGGCGGGCTGCGATTATGTTGTGACAGAGAATTCCTCATTGGGATTGATTGGCTATTTCGCCTCAAAGCCGCTGGTTCTTTTCGCGCGGATTGATTTTCATCACATCGCCGGATCGGTCCCCAGACAGGGGATCGAGGCCGCGTTCAAATCAGTTGAAACGGCGCAGAATTTCGCGCCCTATTTGCATTGGTTTTTCAGAGAGCAGGCTATTTCCGCCAATGCAGAGAACGCAGCCGACCAAATCCTGATACGGCTGCGGGATCACGGATGGCCGATTTAAAAGGGCCCGCAAGGGGCCCTTTTAACCACGATCAGATCGAAGCGGCAATCCAAGTGTCCAGCGCCGCCTTAGGGGCTGCACCGACTTTATTGGCAACAACTTCGCCATTTTTGAACAAGAACAACGATGGAATGCCGCGCACACCCAGCTGTGCGGGGCTGTCAGGATTTTCATCGACGTTTACTTTGACGATTTTAACCTTACCGGCATATTGCGCCGCAAGCTCTTCCAGCGCAGGGCCGATCTGCTTGCAGGGGCCACACCATTCGGCCCAAAAATCGACAACAACAGGAATGTCAGATTTGCGCACTTCGGCATCGAAGGTTGCATCGGTCACAGCGATGGTATTGGCACCCATGGCGGGATCTCCTAAGGGAAAATTTCAAGGTCCAAACGTAAGACTGGCAGCGCGGCGCGTCAAGGGATGGTAGCGCGCGCAAAGGCATCCCTCACCATATTGCGATCCAACTCCATCAGGGCGGCGGTGCGGGTCCATAGAATGGCGGTCTTGATCTCGCGGTCAGGGTAGATCTGCCGCAGCGCGTGATCATAGGCGCCCATCTGCCGCAGCAGGCCCTCGGGGGTGTCTTCGGGGTGGGTCGGCACGCGGTGATTGGATTTGAAATCAATGGCAAGAATATGATTGGGCCGGATCAACAGCCGATCAATCGCGCCTTTGAAGGGCGGCGCGGTAAAGGCCACTTCGGTCAGCGCATCGGCGGCAAAGATTGCGGGATGGGCGGCGATGACGGCCATCGCCTCGGGCAACAGATCGGCGCGAAGGGCTGGGTCTTCGATCAGGCGTTGCGCCAAATCGGGCCAGTCAGCCTGCGGCGCAAGCGGCAGATGTTCCAGCAAAAGATGCAAGGCGGTGCCGCGCAGCAGGGCGGCTTCGCTCTCGGCCGCGTCCGTCTCGCCGGGCATTACCTTGGCGCCGCCAAGCGCTGAAGGCGATAGGCTTTGCATCGGGCGCGGCTCTACGGCGGCGATCTGGTTGGCCCAATCGGGCAGTCGAACGCTGGACAATTGCACTGCTGCCGCGCCAGCTGTAGCTGCGGGCCAAGCGCCAAAGCTATGCCGCAACCTGCCACCAGAAAGCGGCTCTGTTCCAGCCGATTTCATGCCGTCTGCAACCAAATTATACCAGGACATGCTTTGCTTTGCCTCGCCCGCGCCACAGACAATCAGCCAAACCCGCGCGCGTGTCAGCGCCACATAAAGCAGCCGCAGACTTTCTTCTTCACGCTTTGCCTTGCGCTGCTCTCGGGTGTTCACAAGAATCTCGGGGCTATCGTCGCCGCTTGTTTTCCAAACTGGCGTGCCTTCGGGCAGCAGATAAATCTCGTCATTGTCGCGTGGGGCGCGATCGGCGGTTTCGGGCAGGAAAACAATCGGCGCTTCCAAGCCTTTGGCGCCATGCACTGTCATCACCCGAATGCGCTGACCTTCGGAATCCATCTGGCGCTTTACCTCGATGTCATCGGTTTCCAGCCAGATCAGAAAGCCGGTCAGACTGGGAATCTCGTTGCGCTCAAAGGCCAGGGCTTGGCTGAGGAATTCGTCGATCCCGTCCTCCGCTTCGGCCCCAAGACGGGTCAGCAGACGGCGGCGGCCATCGTGGCGTGTTAGCGCGCGTTCGATCAGATCGAAGGGGCGCAGATAATCAGCCTGATCGCGCAGATCTTGCAGCATTTCCAGCGTTTGCGGATGGTCGCTGCGATTGCGCAAAGCCTCCCACAGATAGCCTTTTCGACCATGCGCCAGATCGTAAAGCTCGGCCTCGGTCCAGCCACACAGCGGCGAGCGCAGCAGGGCCGCCAGTGACAGATCGTCCTCTGGCGTCGCCAGAAACGATAGCAAAGCGGCCAAATCCTTGACCGCCAGTTCCGCCCCCAGCTTTAATCGATCCGCCCCTGCAATCGGCAGCCCTGCCTTTTTGCAGGCCCGAATGATTTCCGAAAAGATCGCCGAGCGGCGCTGCACAAGGATCAATACATCGCCCGCATGCACTGGCCTGATGCCGTCGTTGGTTTCAATTTGGGTGCCGGTTTCGATCATCTGTTTGATCTCGAGAGCAATTTTATCTGCCAAAATCGCCGCGTGATGGGCCTCGGAAATCAGATCGACGGGGTCTTCCCAGTGTTCATCCTTGGGGTCCGAGGATTTTTCCACCATCGGCCAAAGATCAACACGCCCTGAAAGTTCAGATTTAAACGCAAGGTGGCGCACCTGTTGCCCCATCGCCTGCGGAAAGCGGCTGCCAAAAATATCATCGACCACTCGCAAAATCGCAGTCGAGGAGCGGAAGGAATATTCCAGTTCAAGCGGCACAAAGCTTTGGTTGGCGGCCTGAAACGCGGCTTGAAAACTTTGCGCTTTTTCGTCAAAGGCGGCGACATCCGCGCCCTGAAACGAATAGATCGACTGCTTTTTATCGCCAACGACAAAAAGCGTGCGTTCCACCTCGCGGGTGCCTTGGCCTGCGGTAAATTCCGCCGCCAACAGCTCGATCACCCGCCATTGATCGGGCGAGGTGTCTTGGGCCTCATCGACCAAAATATGATCAATGCCGCCATCCAGCCGGAACAATACCCAAGCTGCAACTGAAGCATCGGTCAGCAATGTCTTGGCGCGGGTGATCAGATCATCAAAATCCAAAACGCCTCTTGCCGCTTTGGCGGCTTCGTAAAGCGGCAGAAAAACCGAAGCAAAACGGTGTAACAGAGCCGTTTTTTCCGCCGCCATCAGCCTAATCCGCAGCCCGCGCGCCTGCTCTACGCGCGCCATAAGATTGTTTAGCTGCGGTTGCTGATCTGCGATTGCCCTGCGGGTGTCTTTGGTTGGCAGAGCATCGATTCTCGCCACGAAAGGGGTTTTTGTCTTGGCTCCTGACAGGAAAATACCTTCGGCAGCAATCAAAGTCGCAAGGCTTGGGGCAGCAAAATCAAGCGCCGCCAATTTCGCCGCAGTTTTGACATCGGTGACAGACCCGGCTTGAAGGGCTGGCAGGATTGCGGAGATCAGATCTGCTTCTGCGCCTAGAAAGACATCGGCTAAAATCGTCTCTAATGTGGCGGTATCAGCAACATCAAACAGAGCGCGTGCCTGGGTTTCTGTCAGGGGCCGCGCGAAGCCTGCACGCTTTGCGGCAACCTGAGCCATGAGCGCGGCAAAGTCTTCCCCCGAATAGGCGCGCGCAAGGTCGGCCATCAGATCGGGTGCGCGAAATCCGGCAAGGTCTTCGATGATATTTTCGCGCAAAAGGCGGGCGGCGCGGTCGTCAAGTTCTGTGAATTGCGGCGAAACCCCAGCTTCAAGCGGAAAGCGGCGCAGCAAAGTGGCGCAAAAGCTGTGGATGGTTTGAATGCGCAGCCCGCCGGGGGTTTCAATCGCGCGGGCAAACAGCTGACGCGCACGCGAAAGCGCCGGGGCGCGGTGCCCTGCCTCGTCGCCCAGTTCCGCAAGCGCTTTGTGCAGTGCGGCATCGGGCATCATTGCCCATTCGCCCAAGCGCTTGAAAAGCCGGTTCTGCATCTCGGTCGCGGCGGCTTTGGTGTAGGTTAGGCATAGAATATGCTGCGGCTCGACCCCACCCAACAGTAAACGCGCCACCCGGTCGGTGAGAACGCGGGTTTTGCCCGATCCGGCATTGGCCGAAAGCCAGACGGAATCCGCAGGTTTAGAGGCTTGGACTTGCCGTTCAGAGGCGTCATTGCGGTTCATGGCGCATCCTCTGGTCCAACGGGTTGCGGCTCTGCACGGTCTGACATCTGCCATTCGCCATAGCGCGACAGATGGTCATAGCTGCCCGCAAAGCGGCTTTCAAACAGGGCACGGCGCGCGCTATAGCCAGTGCTGCGCCGCAGGTATCTGCTGATCAATGCGATTAGTTTTTCCCAATGTTCGTCAATAATCTGCTCGGTGATCGGCGTGTCTTCCACGGATTTAGCGGCATTCAGACCGATATAGGAAATCTGATCTACCTCTGAGGGGCCCAGATCGGCAAAACCGCCTTTGTCGGCCATGACCGCTGCCAATAGCAACTGTTTGGCAAATTGCTTTTGCTTGTCAGCCGAGGGCGGCGTGCCGGTTTTATAATCGATCAGATGCAGCTTGCCGTCGGGCAGCCTGTCGATGCGGTCCGGCGTGCCAAACAGTGTAAAGGGCAGCTCGCCAAGTTGCAGCGCACCTTGGGTTTCAACAGCCAAGGCTGTGCCACCAAGTTTGCTGTCTTGGGTCAAAAAATGATCTGCCGCGCGTTCAAGTTTCGCCAGCCACAGTGTGCGAGCTGATGGGAAGGGGGTCTCTTCCGCCAAAACCTGCTGCGCAATCTGCAACAAACGCGCGCGCGCCTGCGGTTTGGTCTCGGTTTCTGGGCGAAGTTTCACAAAACGCTCCAGCACCTCATGCACGATAATGCCACGATCCCGCGCATTTGGGGATTGGTGCAAAGGGTCAAGCGGGCGCAGGCCAAGGATATATTGCGCATAAATTGCAAAGGGGTCGCGGATCAGCGTCTCGATTCGCGTGAGAGACAAGCGATCGGGCCGTGCTGTCACCGGCGGCTGTGGAGCGGGGCGTTTGGCGGGTTGAAGCCGAGGATCGCAGAGCAGGGCTTTGGGCGGGTCTTCAAGGGCGGTTGTCAGCGCAAGCCAGTCATCGCCGCGCTTGAGCATATCTTGAAGCGCTTGCGGCCCATTGCGCTGCGGCAGGCCTTGCATCAAATTGGTCAGCCGGTTCAGCCAACGACTGGGGACGGTCTCTGCCTCGGCATTGCGCAGGGCGCGGGTCAGCACCACTTGCGGCGCGGCGATAGCCTGTTGGTAGTCATGTGCCGACAGGCCGATCTGCCGTTCGGGCAATAACAGAGCCGCATCTTTGCGCATTTTGCGGTTCAACCACGGGTCGGCAGCTGGCAAGCTGGGCCAGATGCCATCGTTCAAACCGCCAAGGATCAGCAGCTCGGCACCTTGAACTCGGGCCTCAAGCGTGCCCCAAATCATGATGTTTGGATGGGCTTGGGTTGCCTCGCGGACCTCGCCTTGATGCACCAAAGATTCAAACAGATCACGGTAAGCTGCGGCGGTAAAGCTGCCGCCATGGGGGGCCTCGGCGGCCAAGGTTTCCATAAGCTTTAGCGCCTCGGCACCAGCCTCTTTCGCCCAAAGCCCACCGCTGCCCTCTGGGTCAAGCCCGCGGGCGATGCTCTCGGCGAGCAGTCGGTGGCGGCTGACATGCTCGGTTAGGGGGGCCTCTTGCACTATGTCTAGGTTGGTCAGGGCTGGAGCGAAAAAGCTGGCCCAAGTGACAGCTTCAGGGTCTTTTTGCGCGGCGGCCCAAGCCAGCAGATCAGCGGCTTGTGGAAAAGCGGGCCCCTTGCGACGCAGTTTCAGTTCGAGATCGCGGGTATGGCGCAGATGGTTGCCGCGCGCGTCACCCGACGCGGTCAGCGGGTGCTTCAGCACTGTCAGCAAACGGTCGGCGGTGAGCCTTTCCCCAAAAAGGCCAGCGATGTGGCGCAGAAACCGTCCCGGGGCCGAGAGCGCAAGCGGCCGGCCAGCAGAATCGTCGGGCAAGAGCGCCCAGCGGTCAAGGGCAGCAGTAACTTGTCGTGTGAGGTTGCGATCGGGTGAAATCAGCGCAGCCTTGGTGCCATTTTGCGCCGCTTCGCGCAGGATCATTGCGATTGCGAGCGCCTCGATGCGCTGGGTGGGGGCCTGAACCAGAGCAATTTCGGCGGTCGCAACCTGTAAATCAGGCAGGTTAGGGCCTTCTATCAGCCATTGGTCGGTGACAGGAGCTGGGCGCAGGGAGAGCGAGATTAAGCTGTTGCGATTGGCGTTAGGGGGGCTGGCGGATGTCCAAGGGTGTACGGCATGGGCTGGGATGTCGAGCAGATCCATCAGGTGCCGAAAGCGATATTGCGGATGATCTTCGGCAGTAAGCGCATCCTCCATTGCTTGCCAGACTGCGGGCGGGGTCGAGAAATCATAGCCCGGCCAGATCAGCGCGCCTTGCGGCAGTTTCGCCACCGCCTGCATGAGCAAAGCCGTGGTGCCGCGCGAGCCCGTGGAGCCCGCAATGATGATCGGATCCATCGGCGGAGCCACGCTCCAGCGATGGGAAAGGCGCAAAACGGCTTGGCGTTGCAGCGCCTCTTTGTCTAAAGTTTCGGCGAAGACTGGCGCGATAATACGCAGAAAAGCTTGAGTTCTTTCCCAATGTTTAGAGTGGTTAGAGACATCCAGAGTGGCAATGGCTTCGGGCGGCACCCCCTCTCCTTGGATCTCGTCCATCAAAAGCGCAAGGCTGTCGGCAAGGTCGTAAAGCGCCGAGCGGGGTGCAAGATCGGGTTGGGAATCCAGCAGTTTGGCGATCAGTTCGGCCAGTTGCAGGCGGCGCCGCAGGGGCGGAATCGGTTGCGGGAGGGCCAGCAGCGGGTCTGCCACCAGGTCAGTGACCAGCCGGAGTTTTGGCAGAAAACGCGGCTCTGACGCGGCAAAAAGCGTTTCAACTCGCCGCAGCATCCGCGCAGTGTTGAGGTAGAGCGTCACACGAGCCATTGCCTCGGGTGGTTGATCGGCCAAGCGTTGTGTCAGACCGCGCACCACTTCGGCAGGAAAATCGCAGCCGGGTGGCAGAGCGAAAATGTGGTTTTTGTTAAACATGCAGTAGGCTTTCGGCGAGGGCTATGCCCTCGGGCCGCCCGACGTCGCACCAGCCGCCCTGATGCAGAATGCCGTAGGCCCGTCCTTGTTCGATCATTTGATCCCAGATGGTATTGAGACTAAATACCGTCTCTGAAAAATCGAAAACCAGCTCTGTCTTAAGAATTTGCGCTCCAAGGTAAACGGGGGCTTTGGCGCCTTTCGCGCGGGTGATACGGTTGGTATCATCCAGCAGAAAGTCGCCCGTGCCATTGTGCCCAAGCGCCTGATCTTGTGGCAGAAGCAGCAAAAGCGCATCCATCCGCGCAGGATCCCAAGCAGCCAGCAATTGCTTGATCGGGTTTTGCCCTGTCCAGACTGCGTCGGTGTTCAGGGTGATCACAGGCGTTTTGCCAAGATGCTTTGCCGCGGCTTTCAACCCGCCTCCAGTATCGAGGATCTGCGGGATTTCATGCGAAAACTTGATGCTACGCCGCTGTAAATGCTGTTCAATTTGCTCACCAAGATAGTGCAGGTTCACGGTTATATCCGTGATGCCGGCCGTCTCCACGACGCTAAGAGCATGATCAATAAGAGGTTTTCCGGCCACATTAACCATTGGCTTGGGTTGATGCGCTGTCAACGCTCCCATACGGGTGCCAAATCCTGCTGCATAGAGCATTACCGAAACTGGGCGCATTGCGAGCCTATCTTTTGTAGGGCTTCAGGGCTGGGTGATGGAAGAAGTTTTGCACAGATTGCAGCAAGCGGTGCAAGTTCGGGCGCGGCAAGGTTGCGTTGCAACTGCCCCCAGACCCGCGGCAATAGGGCAAGATAGCCAGATTTGCCGCCGTGCAGGCAAAGTCGCGCGAAAATCCCAAGGATGCGCAATGCCCGTTGCGCACCCAGGCAGGCATAACTGGCTTGAAAATTCGCCTCAGACCCACCTTGCAGCTGCAAGAACTGATGCTGCATTGCGATTTCGGTTTCACGTGAAACATCGCGGCGGGCGTCTTGCAGCAGCGAGACCAGATCATAGCCGGGCTGGCCAAGCTGCGCGAGCTGGAAATCCAGCAGCCCAACGCGCGCAAGGCCCAGGCGTTCTGGCAACCATAACAGGTTTTCGGCATGAAAATCGCGTAAAATCAGCACCCGCGGTCCATCAGCAAAGTCTGTCATCGCCTCTGTCAATATTGCTTTGAAATCATCCTTTTCACCGCTGTCACCCATGATTGCAAAACGATACCAGTCCAGTGCAAAGCAGCCGGCTTCTGCCCAATCTTGCGCAGAAAGATTGGGCAGATCAGCAGGTGGCGCAGCCCTTTGTAAATGCACCAAAACCGCCGTTGCAGCCGTATAGAGACGGTTTTCAATGGAAATATCCTGCTCTAACAGGCGCGCAAACAGGGCGTCACCCAGATCTTCTAAAAGCAGATATCCATTTGCCAAATCCTGCGCCAAACAGCGTGGTGAAGAGAGGCCCAGCTCGCTGAGATGCGTCGCAATCTTCAGAAAATCGGCAGGATCGTCACCTTTTCCTGGGGGGGCATCCATCAAGACCGCAGTCTGATCTCCCCGCCTGAGCCGCTCATAGCTGCGATCCGAGGCATCGCCGGCAAGAAACTGCCGGTTCGCATCGCCCCAGCCCGCGGTCTGCAAAAACTGATCTGACGGCAAACGCGCTTTCATCGCACCCAATCCTCGACGAGATCTGCACGCAAAGCCCCGCGATCTGTAAAGCGGATTTCGGCCATCCGACCCTCGGCTTTGCTGGCAAAACCAATCCAAATTGCTTGCTTTGGCACGAATTTACCCAGCCGATCTGGCCATTCCACCAAACAGATCGCTGTCGAAAACGCCTCCTCCAGCCCCAGTTCCAGCACCTCATCCGGATGCGACAAGCGGTAAAGGTCGCTGTGCCAAATCTCGACATCCGCTTGATAGGTCTGCACCAAAGTAAAACTCGGTGAGGGAACATCCTCGGCCCGCCCGAGCCTTGCGCGAATAAAAGCGCGTGCGAAATGGCTTTTGCCCGCGCCAATCGGGCCCGAAAGCAGCAGTGTATCCCCAATCTGCGCACGCTTGGCGAACCAAGCGCCAAGCGCTGTCGTTGCCTCTTCCGAGGGCAGAAAAATACAAAGCGGTGCCATTTGATCCATAGGCGCGAGTCTAGCCTGCCCACCGCGCACCGCAAGATAGGATCGTTAGCGGCGTTGCTGCTTTGCGCGCGGCGCGAGCTTGGTCGGCAGTGCTTGAGTGACCGGTTGCACCCGAAACCGCGCCAGCGTCGCGCCTCCCGCCAAAGGCGCAAACTCACAGTCAAGCAGCCTGCCGTCCAGCAACCGCGCCTCGGCGTGCCAAGCCTCGCGGTCGCCGATCGTGGCCACATAATCCTCGACCTCGGCCCAAAGTCCGCTTGGTGGCGACAGGCTGCGCCAATGTGCGCTCAGACTGCGCAGGCTGCAATCGCTGACCCACGCGCTGGGATTATGACCCCAAAGTTGGGCATAGGCCGCGTTCGACATCACCAAAAGCCCCGCCTGATCAAAGACCGCGATGGCATCTTCCAGCTGATCAATCACCGATTGTCCCAGTTCCAGATCGGCTCGAAACCGCCGCGTTCGCAGCATTTCGGTTGAGATATCTTCGATCATCAAGGCAATCGCGCCATTCGGGTGGGGTCGGCCGACAACCTTATAGGTCTGCCCATCTGGCAGGTTCCAAGTTTCTTCATAAAGCCCCGAAGCCGCTGCTTTTTCCATCTCACTCAGCTGTCGCCGCCAACCGCGATAGTCTTTCGGTTCTGGCAACATCTTTCGATCCCTCATCGCATCCAGAACCGAAAGAAGCGTCGGCCGCATCGAAAGAAAATCAGCTGGAAGCTGGGTTAAATCCAGCAAAGCTGGGTTAAACAGCTGTAATTTACGATCGGCGTCGAAAATCGCCAAGCCAATTGGCAATTGGGCAAAGGTTTTCGTAAAGGTTTGCATGAAATCGCGCAAAGCGGTCTCGGCCTGAACCGCGCCATCTGCCTGAACCGCATAGCGCAGCCAGCCCAGCGTTTCGACTTTGCTTGAAATCGTAAACCAAGCTTGCTGGCCCGAGGGCAGCTTCAGGTTTTGCCGATGATCCTTCAGATCTTTTTGGCTGGTTGCCGGGGTGAACAGCCTTGGTAAGGGCCAGCCCAACTCGCGGCCTTCCGTCAGAACAGCGCAAGATTGCAGCAAATAGGGTCCATTCGCCCAGATCACCTCTCCCGCGCCGTTTTCGCGCCAAACCAGCAGGGGGGCGGCCGCAATCGCATCGCGCAGCATGCCCAGTTCCTCTAGCACCGCGCGCTGGATCAAGGGATCACTGCCCTGCGTTGCCCCGCTTGCGGCATCCCTCAGCTCGAGTTGACTCAGGCCGCCTCGATGTTCTGCCCGCAGGGTCAAGGCAGGACTGGCGCAGCGCGAGGCGAGGTCAAAGCTGCCCAGCTCTGGCAGTCGTAAAAGCTGCGCCTCCAGTCCGTCAAAGCGTGGCGCAAGAAAGGCCATCAGCTTTTCCCACTCTGTGCCCGGCGCCTGACTGGCCGCAAGCAATCCGCGCGCCTCAGGCGTGCTGTCGATCAGGCTTTCACCGTCAAACAAAAAGATCGCCGCGCGGGTCTCGTCGGTAAAAATGCTTTTTTCAAAACCAACCACCTGACTGTGCGAAAACCAAAGCGCCAAAATCCCCACCGCCGCAGCAACAAGCCCTGCGGAGAGTGCGGCAAAAAATATTTGCCAATCCATCCTTGTCTTCCAATCGCGCCGTTAAAAATTCGCTCGTTAAGATTAACGACATCTTCGTTAACGGTCGGTTAAAGAACGGAGCAGAAGCGACGCTAGGTGCATTAAGGCTCGATCACTTGATTAAGCCCCAAACCTGCACGGCTTTCGGCAATAATCACCGCGTTTGGCCAGACCACCTCGACAATCGCGCCGCTGCGCTCGGGCCGTTCTTCGGGTTGCAAAAACGGGTCGCTGCCGTTGGCGAAAGACAATTCTGCCCCCGTTCGCTCTAGCAAGGTCTTGGCAATAAACAGCCCCAGCCCCATGCCCTCATAGCCTGGTCGGCTCAGGTCACGCGGATCGCGCCGCGAGCGCACAAAGGGGTCGCCGATGCGACCAATCACCTGTGAGGGATAGCCTGGCCCGTCATCGACAATCAAAATCCGCAAGCGGCTGTCGCTATAGTGCGCGTCGATCCAGACCCTGTCCCGCGCAAAATCGACGGCATTCTGCACCAAATTGCGCAGACCGTGAATAAGCTCGGGGCGGCGCAGAATTTCAGGTTCACGCAGCCCCGATTGCGCCGCAGCGGTCACCGAAAAGTGAACCGTTTTGCCGCGATCCAGATGCGGCTCTGCCGCTTCGCGCAGCACCGCCGAGAGCAAGCCCTGCCGCATATGCAGATCGTCCTTGCCCGCCTTGCCCATAGACCGCAAAATGTCACGGCAGCGATCCGCCTGGTCTCGGATCAGTAAAACATCTTCCGCCAAGTCTGGCTGATCGGAAAGCTCGTCAATCAATTCGGTGCTGACCAGCTTTATTGTCGCAAGCGGCGTGCCCAACTCATGCGCCGCCGCAGCGATCACGCCGCCCAGATCGGTCAGCTTTTGTTCCCGTGCCAAGGCCATTTGCGTTGCCAAAAGCGCATCCGACATAGATCGCATCTCGCTTGAGATTCGGCGCGAATAGACACTTAAAAAGCCAATACCAATCAAAAGCGCGATCCAAAATCCAAAAGCAAACAGCTCGGGGATAGCAAAGTCGCTGCCGTCGCGATAACGCAGTGGTAGGTTCTTGACCGCAATCAGCGTCACAATGCCTGCGGCCAAAATCCCCAATACAATCGTGCTGCGCAGCCGCAGAGCCGTGGCCGAGACAATCACCGGTGCAAGGATCAGCAGCGCAAAAGGATTGGTCAGGCCGCCGGTCAAAAACAGCAAAAACCCAAGCTGCGCCAGATCGAAGACCAGCGTCAGCATGGCTTCCCCCTCGCTCAGACGCTTGTTCGCTGGGAAAATAAACACAGCCAGCAGGTTGGCAATAATCGCTAAACCTATGGCAAGAAAGCACAGGCCAAGCGGCAGCTGAAGCGCGAAATACTGGGTTGCCACCGCAAGCGCCGCAAGCTGGCCAAAAATTGCAGTCCAGCGCAGCAAAATAAGTGTCCGCAGCCGCAGCCAATCATTCTGCTCGGTGCGAAAATCATCACTTTGGGTGAAAATGTCACGGGGGTTTGACATGGTCAGCTCTGGCCTTTTGCGCGGGTTTCAGGTTCTAACAAAGCCCATAGACGCGAAATTTCCGCGCAACCATGGAGGTGAGGGCAATGCTAAAGGTTTATTCCGCGCTGGCAATTGCAGCAGTGGCCGGTCTGCTGGGCGGGACAGCGCTTATGGTCTGGAACCAGCAAAGCAATGATCGCTTTGCCGAATGCCGAAGCGCAACCGTTGCAGGTGGCAGTGGCGCGATTGGTGGTGCTTTCACGCTGATCGACAGCACTGGCAAGACCGTCACCGATAAAGAGGTTCTGGCCAAGCCTTCGCTTGTTTATTTTGGCTACAGCTTTTGCCCCGATGTCTGCCCCTTGGACAATGCCCGCAACGTCGAGGCTGTCGATCTGCTGGCAGACAAAGGCTATGATGTGACGCCTGTGTTCATCACCATTGATCCCGCACGCGATACGCCCGCCGTGGTTAAGGAATTCAGCGCCAACCTAAGCCCAAAGATGGTTGGTCTCACTGGCACCGAAGATCAGATTAAGGCCGCATCAAAAGCCTATAAAACCTATTTCAAGAAACAAGATAGCAGTGATCAATATTATCTGATGGATCACTCTACCTTTACTTATCTAATGTTGCCCGGGACAGGCTTTGCTGATTTCTTTGGTCGAGACGATACGGCGCAACAAATGGCCGATCGCACGGCTTGTTTTATTGATCACAGTTGACAGCTTATTTGACCAAGACAGCATTGCGACCTAGATATGGTCAGAGTGGAATGTGAGGGAACTTATGACTGAAGATCTTGGCGTAGAGCTGGGGCCGGATCGGTCTTTGCTTTTGGTTGATGACGACGAGGCTTTTGTAAAAAGGCTTGCAAAGGCAATGGAAAAGCGTGGTTTTGCACCTGAAACTGCAAGTTCGGTTGCCGCAGGTCGTGCAATTGCGATGGCGCGTCCGCCGGCCTATGCCGTCATTGATCTGCGGCTTGAAGATGGCAATGGGTTAGATGTCGTCGAAACGCTGCGCGAGCGTCGCCCAGATAGCCGGATCGTAGTTTTAACGGGCTATGGTGCAATTGCGACGGCGGTTGCTGCTGTTAAATTCGGCGCGACAGATTATCTTTCAAAACCCGCTGACGCGAATGACATCACAAATGCCCTTTTGGCTAAGGGCGCAATGATGCCGCCACCGCCAGAAAACCCGATGTCGGCCGATCGCGTGCGTTGGGAACACATCCAGCGCGTGTATGAGATGTGTGATCGCAACGTATCTGAAACTGCGCGCAGACTTTCAATGCATCGCAGGACTTTGCAAAGAATCCTTGCAAAGCGCAGCCCGAAATAGAATTATTGATTGATTAAATTAAATCACTTACTAAAAGACATGATGATGTAAAAAGGATGTCAACGTGACTATTGATATTAACGATCTCTCCCTTAAGGAACTGAAAGATTTACAATCCCAAGTTGCTAAGGCTATTTCATCTTTTGAAGACCGTAAGCGCAAAGAAGCTATTGCAGAACTTGAAGAAATTGCTCGCGCCAAGGGGTTTTCCCTTGCCGATTTGGCTGGGGTTACCGTACCACGCAAACGCTCCCCAGCGGTTGCAAAATACGCGAATCCAGATGATTCGTCTGACACCTGGTCTGGCCGCGGACGCAAGCCTCGTTGGTTCAATGAGGCTTTGGCTGCCGGAAAAACACCAGAAGAGTTGTCGCTTTAAAGGATTTGGGCCGCAACATGCGGCCCTTTTTCATTTTACCCTATCGCCACAAGCAGCTGGCTGTGACGGTTTATAAAATCTTCGCGCACAATTGTGGGCGCGCGAAGATGAATTTTTAAGCCCCGCAAAACCGAAGTCTCGGGCTTGCCAAACAGCTTATTTGCTTCGCTTTCGCTAAAACCTGCGATTTGTACTGCTTCTAACCAAGCCGAAACTTTATCCGCCGCCTTGATCGCCTTTTTTATTTCAACAGGCAGCACCGCTGGCAGCCCAAAGCGAATATGCACCGCTGCGGTCAGCCGCAGATCAAGCTCGCCATAGCTTTGCCCAATCGCGGCTTTTACTGGGCTAATCATATCGCCAATCACATATTCTGGCGCGTCGTGCAAAAGCGCAGCAAGCTGCCATCTTGGCGAGGTGGCGGTTTGGCGGCTAAAAATCTGCTCGACCAAAAGCGAATGCTCGGCCACCGAATAGGGCCAATCGCCCCGCGTCTGGCCATTCCAACGCGCGACAAAGGCCAGACCATGCGCGATATCGTCAATCTCGATATCCATCGGGGTTGGATCCAGCAGATCAAGCCTGCGCCCTGACAGCATGCGTTGCCACGCCCGCGGCTGTTTCGGCATCAGCTTTTGCCTGCAAAGGCTTCAACATCGTGGATTTTCCCAGCAATAATCATCACATCTCCGTGTCGCACCATGGTTTCGGGCTGGCCATAGGTGAAATCTTCGCCCGGCCGTTTGATGCCCACCACGGTGACATTATAGCGCTGGCGCAGCGCGCTTTCCTGTAAGGTTTTGTCGATGCTGTCTTGCGGGGCATGGGCTTGGGCGATGGCAAAATCGTCGTCAAAGGTAATATATTCCATCAGTTTCGAGGTTACCAAATGCGCCACCCGCTCGCCCATCAGCTTTTCGGGCTGGATAACGTGATGCGCGCCGGTGCGCTGCAAAATCCGGCCATGGCGTTCATTGATTGCCTTGGCCCAAATGTCAGGCACTCCCAGTTCCGACAGTGCCAAAACCGACAGGATCGAGGCCTCAAGATCTGACCCGATCGCCACCACCGCATGGGTAAAATTGCCGACGTTCAGCTGCCGCAGCGTTTCAACCGAGGTGCTATTGGCCTGCACCATATGCGTCAGCGTGCCCGACATTTCCTGCACCAACTCGGCATTCTCGTCGATGCCCAGCACCTCGTGGCCCAGCTGCGCCAGACTGGTCGCCACCGATTTGCCAAAGCGGCCCATGCCGATCACAACCACGGAATCGTCTCTCGACTCGGCTTTGCGGCCAAACAGTTTACCCAACAATTGGACGTTCCTCCGGATAGTGATAGCTGGCCCGACGATAGCGCAGCGCCAAGGCCACGGCCACGGTGATGGTGCCGACGCGGCCAATAAACATCAAACAAATCAGCACCACCTGCGCTGCCGGCGGGAAAAGCGCTGTTGCATTCATTGAAAGCCCGACATTGGCAAAGGCCGAGATCGCCTCGAACACCACCTGCCGCAGCGGCAGATCCGACAGGATCCGCAATGCCATGATGCCCGCAAACAGCATCCCCACCGCCAGCACCAAGACCGAAAGCGCCTCTCGCTGAACGATCGCGGACACCTTGCGGCCAAAGGCGGTCAGATCCTGATTGCCGCGCACCTCGTGCCAGACTGCTAGGACCAAAATCGCTAGAGTAGAGACTTTAATCCCTCCTGCCGTCGAAGCCGAGCCACCACCGATCAGCATCATGCCATAGGTCAACAACAGGCTTTCTTCGGTCATGGCGGTCATGTCCAAAGTGTTCATGCCACAAGAGCGCGCCATAAAACCGTGATAGGCGGCATTCACCAAGCGTTCTTGCAGCGGCAAAAGCCCAAGGGTTTGCGGATTGCTCCATTCAAACCCCGCGGTCAGCACGAAGGACAGCGCAAAAAGCGCGCCTGTGGTGATCAGCGTCAATTTGCTGTGCAGCGACAGTTTGTGCTGTGACCCGTGCAAATGGCGCAGGTCGTAATAGACTGGCAGACCAAGCCCGCCGATCAGCACCGCCACCATGATTGCGATCAACAGCCAAGGGTCGTGGATAAAGGATGCCATGCCGCCCGGGTAGATCGAAAAACCAGCATTTGTAAACGCGGCGCTTGCGTTAAACATCGCCTGCCAAAGCGCAGCAGGCAAGCTAAGGCCACGACCCAGAAAATGCGGCACCATCACGCTTGCGACCAAAAGCTCGACCGTCAGCATCACACCGATGGCCAGCGTCAGCACCGCTTTCACATCGCCCATCACGATGCCGCGGCTTTCGGTTGTCACCATAATCTGCTGCGTTAGGCTCAGTTTCCGCGACACCATCAGCACCAGCAGCGTCGAGCTGGTCATGATGCCCACGCCGCCAATCTGAAACAGCGCAAAGATCACAGCCTCACCAAACAGCGACCAATGCTTGGCGGTATCCACAACAACCAGACCCGTGACCGCCACCGCAGAGGTGGCCGTAAATAGCGCCTGCAAAACACTGGTCTCACCCGAGCCCGCCTGCGAGATCGGCAGCCTCAGCAGCGCAGTGCCCAACAAGATCACCAGCAAAAACGCCGTTGGAACCAGCCGCGCAGGGGTTCTAAACCAGGTCCACATCATTCCTCCGACACTCGCCCTGTGGCAATAGCATCGCTTTGCGTCAAAAGCGAGGTTTTGGCGCAGGCATGTCACATTGCTTAAAAGCCCTGTTCATGCTACCTGCGCGGCAAAATAGAAGTCATCTAGGTAGAGATATGGACTATATCGTTAAAGACATCGCCTTGGCCGATTATGGCCGCAAAGAATTGACCATCGCCGAAACCGAAATGCCGGGCCTGATGGCCTGCCGCGAAGAGTTCGGCGCTTCAAAGCCTTTGAAAGGCGCGCGGATTGTTGGCTCGCTGCATATGACGATCCAGACCGCTGTCTTGATCGAAACGCTGGTCGAGCTGGGCGCCGATGTGCGCTGGGCATCTTGCAACATTTTCTCGACCCAAGACCACGCCGCAGCTGCCATTGCAGCAGGCGGCACGCCGGTTTTCGCGGTAAAAGGCCAGTCGCTGACTGAACATTGGGATTACCTTGATCGCTCCTTCATGTTCCCCGAAGGCGCGAATATGATCCTGGACGATGGCGGCGATGCGACGCTGTACGTTCTGCTTGGCGCACGGATGGAAGCCGGCGAAGACGTACTTTCGGTGCCCTCTTCCGAAGAAGAAGTCGTGATCAAAGCGCAGATCCAAAAGCGGATGAAAGAATCCCCCGGTTGGTTCGCCAAAACCAAAGCCGCGATCAAAGGCGTGTCCGAAGAAACCACCACCGGCGTTCACCGTCTTTATGATCTGCACAAAAAGGGCGAGCTGCCTTTCCCTGCAATTAACGTCAACGATTCGGTCACCAAGTCGAAGTTCGACAATAAATACGGCTGCAAAGAAAGCCTCGTCGACGGCATTCGCCGCGCCACCGATACCATGATGGCAGGCAAAGTTGCCGTGGTTTGCGGTTACGGCGATGTCGGCAAAGGTTCGGCCGCCAGCCTGCAAGGCGCTGGTGCCCGCGTCAAGGTCACCGAAGTGGATCCGATCTGCGCGCTGCAAGCCGCGATGGATGGCTTTGAAGTTGTGCTGCTGGAAGACGTCGTCGCAAGCGCCGATATCTTTATCACCACCACCGGCAACAAAGACGTGATCCGCATCGAGCATATCCGCGAGATGAAAGACATGTCGATCGTCGGCAACATCGGCCACTTTGACAATGAAATCCAAGTTGCGGCGCTGAAAAACCACAAGTGGACCAATATCAAAGACCAAGTCGATATGATCGAAATGCCCTCGGGCGCGCGGATCATCCTGCTGTCCGAAGGCCGCCTGTTGAACCTTGGCAATGCCACCGGCCACCCTTCCTTTGTGATGTCGGCCTCTTTCACCAACCAAGTTCTGGCGCAAATCGAACTCTGGACCAACGGCAGCAACTATCAGCCCGGCGTCTATATTCTGCCGAAAGAGCTGGACGAAAAAGTTGCCCGTCTGCATCTGAAGAAAATCGGCGTGAAACTGACTGAATTGCGCAAAGATCAGGCCGACTATATCGGCGTTAAAATCGAAGGCCCGTTCAAGGCCGAGCATTACCGCTACTAAATCCCGCTTCAGCGGTTTCAAGGGCCCGGCGCAAGTCGGGCCTTTGTCATTCCTCCGCCTAAGGGGGAAGCTGATCAAATTTTTCCCTTTGAGTGGCCCTCTGCCTCGCTTAAGCTTTGCTCATCCTGTCAAATTTTGGGCAGATTGACTCTCGACCTAGTGGAACAAAGGATTTTGTAATGAGCAAGCGTGCCGAACTGATCGCCAAATATGCTGATGATTTGAAGACAAAATGTAATATCTCACCAGATATGGATCTGCTGGCCAAAGTCACCATCGGCTGCGGCCCTGCGATCTATAACAGTGATGCCTCCACCGTTGCAGGCAGCGATGCCTCCGAGCTGGAAACCATCAAAAAGAACTTTCTTATCAAGAAGTTGGGCCTGCCAGAGGGCGAGAACTTGATGCAGGCAATCAACGCTGTGATCGACACCTATGGCCGGTCCGAGCGGCATAAGTACCGTGCGGTGGTCTATTATATGCTGACCAAGCACTTTGGCAAAGAAGCGATCTACAGCAAGTAATCCACACCGCTGGCCCGTCAGCCTTTGGCGGGTCTGCGGCTCAACATTGTATTTGACTTAAACCTTTATGGCTTTGCATTTGCACGCAAGAGCCGCATCTTTTAGTGTAATCAAGCAGGGCAGTAGGCCCGGGACCTTATTACAGAACACGTGTGGTGCTGAGGGAGCACGTGGGGTGGAAGGGGGTCCTTTAGGGGTAATGGGCCCCCTTTTCCAAAATTACGGCGCAGTTCCGCCCATTTCGCAAATGATCTGCCACTCTTCCTGCGTCACAGGCTGCACCGAAAGCCGTGCGTTTTTCACCAGAACCATATCCTGCAAGCCCACCGTTGCTTTGCATTGCTCCATCGTCACGGGTTTTGCCAAGGCTCGGACCGCGCGGATATGCACACAATCCCAGCGCGGATCCTCTGTAGTGCTGTCAGGCGCCGAGAGCTTGCAGACCTCGACAATGCCAACGATCTCTTTGCCGATGTTGGAATGATAGAAAAACCCCAGATCGCCCAGCTGCATGGCCCGCATATTGTTGCGGGCCTGATAGTTGCGCACGCCGCCCCATTCCTCGCCCAGATCGCCCTTGGCAAGCTGGTCGTGCCAGCCCCAAGTGTCTGGCTCGGATTTGAACAGCCAAAACTTCATCCGATAACCTTTTTCCACTCGGTAATTGTTACCGAACTAAACAGCCCAGCCAAAGCATAGGGGTCATTCGCGGCCCAATCCTGTGCTGCGGCCAGGTTTTCGACATTCACCACCACAAGGCTGCCGGTCATCTGGCCTTCGGGGCTCAGGAAAGGCCCGGCCATTTCCACCACGCCCGTCGCCTCGATATAGCCAAGGTGGGCGCTGCGATTATCAAGGCGAATTTGCAGGTGGTCGGGTTTATCAAGGCAGATCAAAGCAGCACGCATGGGTTACTCCTGTTTTAATGGGCGAGACAGCAGGGCGGAAATCGCCTGCGGCAGAGTTATAGTTTGGCCGATCAACGCGGCAATCATATCGGTGATCGGCATTTCGATATTGGTCTTTTTGGCGATGTTAGAGACTGCTTTTGCCGTCGCAGCCCCCTCGACAGTGACCGAAGCGTCAAAGCCAGTGCCGCTGCCCAAAGCCTGACCATAGCGGAAGTTACGCGACTGCGCCGAGGTGCAGGTCAGCACCAGATCGCCAAAGCCCGACAGGCCGGCAAGCGTTTCGGCCTCGGCGCCATGGGCGATGGCAAAGCGCGTCATCTCGGCATAGCCGCGCGCCATCAGCGCCGCGCGCGCCGAATCGCCCAAGCCCGCGCCAATCACCACGCCGGCCGCAATCGCGATCACATTCTTTAACGCGCCACCCAGTTCCGCCCCGATGATATCTTCGCTGCGATACAGTCGCAGCGCAGGCGTCGACAGCAGGTTTTGCAGCGCCTCGCCGTCGTGGCAGGCCAGCGTCAGCGCGGTCGGCAGGCCCTTGGCGATGTCGCTGGCAAAGCTGGGTCCGGTCAGAATGCCAACGCGCGCATCAGGACAAGCCGCCGCGATCAATCCGGCTGGGCCTTGCAAGCTGGTCAGATCGACCCCCTTGCAGCAGGCCACCAACACATGACCGTTCAAGCGCGGCTCGGCGCCCAACAGCCCGCGCAGCGCCTGCATCGGCACCGCTAGTAAGATCGCCTTTGCACCCAGAATATCGTCTATTTCCGCTGTAACAGAGACAGATTCAGGAAAGCCAATGCCCGGCAATCGCGCTGCATTCATTCGAGCTTTGCGCATCGTGGCGACATGATGCGCATCCCGCGCCCAAAGCCGCACATCGCGGCCTTCGCGCCCCAAGGCGACCGCAAGAGCCGTGCCAAAAGCGCCTGCGCCAAGGATGCCGATCACGACTTTGCCCCTTTTTTGCCCGACCCAAGCATAGGGGCGGCTGTGGCGTCCAAAGGCCAGCGCGGGCGGGCGGAAAGGCTGGCATCATCGCGCCCACCTGACCGAAACCGCTCGATCCCCGCCCAAGCGATCATCGCCGCATTATCAGTGCAAAGCGCCAAAGGTGGGGCAAAAAACGCAGCGCCGTTATCGGCACAAACCGTCTCTAACTTGGCGCGTATAGCGGTATTTGCCGCCACGCCACCCGCAACGGCAAAGGCGGGCACCTCGGGCGAAAGCGCAAGATAGACTGCCAAAGCTCGGCGGGTTTTCTCGGCCAAAACATCGGCAACGGCTGCCTGAAACCCTGCGCAAAGATCGCGCCGATCCTGAACCGTCAGCCCGCCTTTTTCTACAAGGATCGCGTCGCGCGCCCGTAAAAGTGCGGTCTTCAGCCCCGAGAAAGACATATCGCAGCCCGCCCGATCCAGCAGCGGCCGCGGAAAGGCAAAGCGTTTGGCATCGCCATGCAGCGCTTCGGCCTGCACCAGCGGCCCGCCGGGTTGCGCCAGACCCAAAAGCTTGGCGGTTTTGTCAAAAGCCTCGCCTGGGGCATCGTCGATGGTGCCGCCAAGGCGTTCGAATTTATCAGCGGAATGCGCGATCAGAAACTGGCAATGACCGCCTGAAACCAGCAGCATCAGATAGGGAAAGGCGAGCCCATCGGTCAGCCGTGGCGTCAGCGCGTGGCCGGCCAAATGGTTAACGCCAACCAGCGGCAAGCCCGTCGCCGCCGTCAGCCCCTTGGCCAACATCACCCCAGACAGCACACCGCCGATCAGCCCCGGCCCTGCGGTGACCGCGATACCGTCCAGATCTGCCAAGCGCATCCCCGCCTGTGACAAGGCGCGTTCGACGCAATGATCCAGCCGCTCGGCATGGGCGCGGGCGGCAATTTCTGGCACAACACCGCCAAAATCGGCATGCAGCGCCGTCTGGCCTTCGACGATCGAGGCCAGAACCTGCGCCGAGCCGCCCAGCTGATGGCGCACAACCGCTGCGGCCGTGTCATCACAGCTCGACTCGATGCCCAGAAAGGTCAGTGTGTTTGCCATGTTCCGCCGTTGATTGCTGCCCTCTTCGCAGGTAACACCTAGGGCATGGTCAGACAATCCCAAGCCAGCTTTCTGTTGACGCGGCCTTTGGCGCAAAGCCAGCGGTTTGCGCATGGCCTGATCGGCGATGTCGTGATCTCGCCGCTGATGGAGCCAGAGTTTCTGCGGCCCAAGATTGCGCAAAAACCCTATGCGGCGATGATCTTTACCTCGGAAACCGGGGTGCAGGCGGCGGCGGGTTTGCGGGTTTCGTTGCCAGAGCGCGCCTTTTGTGTCGGCAAACGCACCGCGCTTGCAGCCGCTGCGCAGGGCTGGCAGGCGGTCTCGGCGGATGGCAATGCGGCGGATCTGGCGGCTTTGATCCTGGCACAAAACCTGAAGGGGCCGCTGTTGTTGTTACAGGCGCAAGAGGCCGCAACCAGCCTGCGTGATGCTCTGATTTCGGCAGGATTAGAGCCAGTTTTGGCCCAAGTCTACCGGCAAAAGCCCTTGCCGCTGACCCCGCAGGCTGTGGCTTTGTTGCAGGGCGCGGCACCGGTTCTGTTGCCGCTGTTTTCGCCGCGTTCGGCCAAGCTGTTTTGCGCGGAATACCGCCGCATTATGGCTTCGGCTCCGGTCTTTGTGGCGGCGCTAAGTTTGGCCGTTCTTGCAGAGCTGGATATTCCAGCGCAGGGTGTTGCGGTGGCCCAGCAGCCAGACGCTGCATCGCTGCGGCAAGCCTTGGCCCAAGTGACGCAGCAAGCGCTTGGTTCTTGAACCTTGCCGCCTCAGGGCATTAACTTGGGCAAAGCAAAGAGTGGGGCGATCATGTCAGACAAAGAACCAGAAGCGATCACGCCCGAGGCAGAACCCGTCGTGCTGCCCGAACCCGAGGCAGAGGCAGAGGTCGAACCGACGCCCAAGCCCAAACCCACAAAGCGCAGTGGCGGTTTGGTTGGCGGTCTGCTGGGGGGCGTGATTGCGGCGGGTATTGGCTTTGGTCTGGCGCAATATGTGCCAAAGGGCTGGCCGCTTCAGGATACCTCGGCTTTGCAGGCAGCGCTTGCGGCGCAGCAGGCCGAAACCGCGGATTTGCAGGCCAAGCTGGCGGCCTTGCCGGATACGGCGGCTTTTGCGGTGCAAATTGCTGATCTGGCTGCAAAGATCCAAGCTTTGGAGACGCGCCCCGCTGCGCAGGCGGCCCCAACCGCCGCGCTGCAAGAGATGCAGGCGCAAATTGATGCGCTGAAACAGGCCCCTGCAGGTGCCGTTGATGCCGCAGCCATTCAGGCGATGATGGCCGATGCGCAAGCCGCCGCCGATAAGATCAAGGCCGAGGCAGAGGCGACCTCGGCCCTAGCCCGCGCGACATTGGCTTTGGCCGAGGTGCAGGCCGCCTTGGACAGCGGCGCGCCCTATGCGGCGGCGCTGGCGGGGCTGGCCGATGTGCCTGCGGCGCTGTCTGATCATGCGCAAACGGGTTTGCCGACGCTTGCCGGTTTGACCGAAGCCTTCCCAGAGGCCGCCCGCGCCGCTTTGGATGCGGCACTGCGGGCCGATATGGGGCAAAGCTGGGCTGATCGCGCCACGAATTTTCTGCGCACGCAGACCGGGGCACGCTCGACCACTGCGCGCGCAGGCACCGATCCCGATGCAGTGCTGTCGCGCGCCGAAGCGGCCTTGCGCGCCCACGATCTGGCCACGGCTTTGACCGAGATCGCCGCCCTGCCAGCGCCGGCACTGGCTGAAATGGCGGCTTGGCAGGCATTGGCGGAAACCCGGCTTGCCGGTGAAACAGCTGTTGCGGGCCTTGCCGCAGCCTTGGGTCAATAGGGGGTCTGCTATGCTGTGGTCTTTGATTAAAGTTTTGCTGTTTATTGCCGCGATTGCGGGGCTGACCTATGGCGCCGATCTGCTGCTGCAATCGCCCGAAGGGGTGCGGATTGCGGTGGCGGGCTGGGAATTCAGTCTGGGGCCATTGCAAGCCGCCATTGTGCTTTTGCTTTTGGTTGCGCTGCTGTGGCTGGTGATGAAGCTGACCGGCCTTTTGGTTGCAACGCTGCGCTTTTTGAACGGCGATGAAACCGCGATTTCGCGCTATTTCGACCGCAATCGTGAAAGAAAGGGCTATCAGGCGCTGTCTGAAGGGCTGATGGCGCTGGCTTCGGGCGAGGGGCGTTTGGCGCTGATCCGTGCTCAGCGTGCCGAGAAGTTTTTGGAAAGTCCTGATCTGACAACGCTATTGGTGGCCCAAGCCGCCGAGGCCGCAGGCGATACAAAACGCGCCACCGCGGCCTATCGCGCTTTGGTCAGCAATGAGGCGACGCGCTTTGTCGGCGTGCGCGGCTTGCTGCGGCAAAAGCTGGCCGAGGGTGATACCGACACAGCCCTTGCCTTGGCTGAAAAGGCCTTTGCGCTGAAGCCCAAGCATGCCGAGACGCAGGATATTTTGCTAAAACTGCAATCAGAAAAAGCCGATTGGAAAGGCGCGCGAACCACTTTGGGCGCCAAGCTGAAGGCCGGTAGCCTGCCCAAGGATGTCTACCGTCGTCGCGACGCCGTGCTTGCGCTGCAAGAGGCGCGCGGCGTGATGGATGAAACCGCCAGCACCGAGGCCCGCGAGGCCGCGATCGAGGCCAACAAACGCTCGCCCGATCTGATTCCGGCGGCGGTGATGGCGGGGCGTGGCTTGATTGAAAAGGGCGATAAGAAAGCGGCGGCGCGCATTCTGAAAAAGGCCTGGAGCGTGCTGCCGCATCCCGAAATTGCCGCTGCTTTTGCCGATATAGAGCCTGAAGAGACCCCGGTTCAGCGTTTGAAACGCTTTGCCGCACTGACCTCGCAGCATGGTGACAGCGACCAGACCAAACTCTTGCTGGCCGAGCTGAACATCGCCGCCGAAGATTATCCGGCGGCCCGTCGTGCGCTGGGCGATCTGCCCACCGCGCGGCCAACGCAGCGGGCGCTTGCGATCATGGCGGCGGTTGAACGCGGCGAAGGCTCTGACGAGGCGGTTGTGCGCGGCTGGTTGTCGCGCGCGCTGACCGCTCCGCGTGGCCCGCAGTGGTGCTGCGATAAATGTCAGGCCATCCACGCCACTTGGCAGCCGATCTGCGAGAATTGCGGCGGCTTTGACACCCTCAGCTGGCGCGATCCGGTCGAAACCTCGGGTCAAAGTGCGACGGGGGCCGAACTTTTGCCGCTGCTGGTGGGACAACCCAAAGCCGCCGAGGTTGAAGACGATGTGATTGATCTGGCGCCAAACCAAAAAACCTAAGGTGCGGGCATCTGGCTTAGGCCTGATGCTCGTAGAAATTTAGGCAAATTGTTGTAAGCGCCTTGGTGGAATACTGGTTTTGAAAAGGGTTTCTTCAGACACTCTGGCTATGCTCGAGATGTATTAGATGCTGACCTTTTTCATATAAAGTATTGTTAAGATGGTGCTTTCGGCCCTCTCTCCTGCGATAAAGCGGCTGCTTTCCTTGCCACGCGGGTCTAAACGCTGTTTGCAAGTCATTGCTGATATCACCCTGCTGGGCCTGTCACTCTGTGTGGCGATGATGCTGCGACTTGGCAATCTGTCGGCGGTGCCTTGGCCGGATGTTTGGCTGATATTGGCCGTTATGCTGCCACCAACCCTTGGCCTCTTTGTCCATTTGGGATTTTACCGCGCCATTCTGCGCTATGCCGACAGTGCTGTTTTGCAGGCTATTCTGATTGGCTGCCTTGCTTCGGGCCTGCTGATGCTGATTGGCGCCCAGCTGTTGGGGCTGGCGCTGCCAAGGTCTGTGCCCGTGATCTATACTTTACTGGCCTTCTATCTCCTCGCGGGCGGGCGAATGGCGATGCGCAGTCTGTTTTTGTTAAGTCAGGCGCAGCCGCGCGCGCCTGTTATCATCTATGGCGCAGGCTCTTCGGGGCGGCAGCTGCTTGCGTCTTTGCAGCATGGGCCTGCCTTTGCGCCAAGGGCTTTTGTCGATGATGCACCCGATCTTCAGGGCTCCGAGATCGGCGGTCTGCGCGTCCATGCGCCGAAGGATCTGCCCCGTTTGATTGACAAAACGCAGGCAAAAACCGTGTTGCTGGCCATGCCAAGCCTGCATCGCGCTGCACGCAAAGCTGTGTTGGATGCTTTGGCACCGCTGCCGGTTCGGCTCCAGACCGTGCCTGCGATGTCAGATCTTGTTTCGGGCAAGGCCAAAGTCTCTGACCTGCGCGAGATTGCGATTGAAGACCTGCTTGGTCGCGATCCTGTGACGCCACGAGCTGATTTGATACAGCAGATGATCGAAGCCAAGGTTGTTATGGTCACTGGGGCGGGCGGCTCGATTGGCTCGGAATTGTGCCGCCAGATTCTTTTGGCGCGCCCTAAAACCCTGATCCTGTTCGAGATGTCTGAATTTCAGCTTTACCAAATTCATGCTGAACTGCTTGCGGCTGCCAAAGGTCAAACCATCCAGATCGTGCCAGTGTTGGGGTCGGTCTGCGATTTTCAACGCGTCAGATCGGTGCTGGCGGGCTGGGGGGTGCAAACGCTTTATCATGCCGCCGCCTATAAGCATGTGCCGATGGTCGAGCAGAACGTCTTAGAAGGCATTCGGAACAATCTCTTCGGCACGGTGACCCTCTCAGAGGCTGCTGTTCTTGAACGGGTTGAAGCTTTTATTCTGATCTCCACCGATAAGGCCGTGCGCCCCACCAATGTCATGGGCGCAAGCAAGCGGATGGCCGAGCTGGTCTGTCAGGCATGGGCTGCGCGTCAGACCAGAACGCGGTTTTCGATGGTGCGTTTTGGCAATGTTTTAGGCTCATCCGGCTCGGTTATTCCGCTGTTTCGCCGTCAAATTGCGGAAGGCGGGCCGATCACGGTTACGCATCCCCAGATTACCCGCTATTTCATGACCATCCCCGAGGCGGCGCAACTGGTGCTGCAAGCCGGAGCCCTGTCGCAGGGCGGCGAAGTTTTTGTGCTTGATATGGGCCAGCCAGTTAAAATTCTGGATCTGGCCCTGCGCATCGCCTGGCTTTCTGGATTAAAACCGGTGATCCAGAACGAAGGCGCCGCTGTTGATGCCCCGCTTGATGGTGATATTGCGATTTATTTTACCGGTCTGCGGCCTGGCGAAAAGCTTTATGAAGAGCTTTTACTGTGCAATCGCGCAACCCCGACGGAACATCCGCAGATTTCCAAAGCCCAAGAGGCGCTGCTGTCCTGGGAGGATCTTAATGTTAGACTGCAAGCATTAGCCGAGGCTTGCGCTGATCAAGATGTGCCAAAGATCAAGCACCTGCTTACGCTTGGCCAAATCGACTATCATGCAGCATCAGAGGTCAGCGATCTGGTGTGGCTTCAAAAAGACAGTGACGCAGTTTCTGCAAAGCTGGCGGCAGAATAGATATAAAGAAATAGCAGCATTCAATCCAAGATTGAATCTTGGGTGGATTTTTGAGTTCCTTCGATCAATTTTTTCAGTTAACACACGGGGGAAGGATCAAGAGGTTTTATGAATGTTGGCAAAAGTATTAATGGCGCTCGTGATTTCGTCAGGCCTTGCCTCTTGCTCTCAAGGTTTTGTTGAATTTCCGGTTACCCCGGATCAACAAAAGACGGCGATTGAAAATGTCGCGATTGTTCGCCTTGACGCCTCGAATATTGACACCTTTAGTCAGCCTGCCCGCGGCTATGCCCGCTCTGCTTTGCCGGTTGGCAAGGCTTCGGATTATCGGATCGGATCGGGCGATCTGTTGAATGTCATTGTTTTTGATCATCCTGAATTGATGCTGCCCGTCGGGCCGCGTGGTGCTGCCGAAGACAGTGGTTTTTATGTGCAGGCGGATGGCAGCTTTAACTATCCCTTTATCGGTGAAGTCGAGGCGGGCGGTCGCACCGCTAGCGATGTCCGCGCCGAAGTGGCAGAGCGGTTGGCAAATTTTATTCCCAGCCCACAGGTTGAAGTGCGTGTCGCGGCCTTTAACTCGCAGCGGGTTGTTGTCGCGGGCGAGGTAAAAGCGCCGAACAGTCAGGCCATAACACTTGCGCCGACCACCTTAATCACGGCGATCAACGCGGCGGGTGGCTTGACCGAAGCCGCAGATACGCGGGCGGTTTCGCTGCAACGCGGCGGCCGGCTTTACACGATTGATTTGGCTGGCTTTCTGAATGCGGGGCTCGAGCAAAACAATCCGCTGCTGCGTGCGGGTGACGTTGTCACCGTGACACGGCGGCGGGCGCAAGAGGCCTATCTGCTGGGCCAAATCTCGAAGCCTGCTGCAATTGATCTGTCGCAAGAACCCATCACTTTGACGCAGGCGATCACGCGACAAGGCGGTCTGAACGAGACCCGTGCAGATGCCCGCGGCGTTTTTGTGTTTCGCCTTGTTAACGGCCGGATGACGGTATTCCAACTTGAAACCTTATCACCGACAGGCCTGCTGTTGGGCACGCGCTTTGTGCTGGAACCCGCGGATGTTGTTTATGTGGTGCGCTCGCCCTTGTCGCGATGGAACGATACGATTTCGGGGTTGCTGCCGACTGTAACAGCGACCCGCGCCGCCCAAACCATTACAAATTAGGGCATAGACAGGTGATAACCTCGGTTCTGGTTGTTTGTGTCGGTAATATCTGCCGATCTCCCGTTGCAGAGCGGGTACTGCAAGCAAAGCTGCCTGATCTGACCGTCACCTCGGCCGGGATCGGCGCTTTGGTTGGCCATGCTGCCGATGCGACGGCGGCCGAGGTCGCGCTGGATCACGGGGTCAGTCTTGCTGGGCATAAGGCACGACAATTCACCCCAGAGCTTGGGGCCAAACAGGATCTTATTCTTGTGATGGAGGCTGGGCATCGGCAGGAAATTGGCCGGCTTGCGCCGCAACTTTTGGGAAAAACCATGCTTCTTGATCATTGGTCCGGCGCGCGTGCGATCGAAGACCCTTATCGGACGTCGCGGGAATTTCACCAACTGACGTTTGAGAAGATCGAGTCCGCGGCGACAGCCTGGGCACAGCGGCTGAAAGGCAAATGAGGACGCGTATGGCAAGACAAAGCACAGCAGCCGCCGCAGATGAAGGTCTTGATGAGATTGATCTGGGCCAACTTATTGAGACGATCTGGGTCGGCAAATGGCTGATTGCGCTTTGGGTGGTTCTTGGCACCTGTCTTGGTGTGTTTGTTTTTGTGACCACTGCCAAGGTTTATCAGGCGGATGCGCTGGTGCAGTTGGAGAGCAAGTCGAGCCAGATGGGCCTGCCGACCGAGCTTTTGGGGCTGAGTGATACCGGGGCGCAAACCACAACCGAGATCGAGATCATCGGCTCGCGTCTGGTGCTGGGCCAAGCGGTGGCAAAGCTACATCTGGATTGGCAGGCAGAACCGCTGCTGATGCCTGTGATCGGCGTTGCGGTGAAGCACTATGGTCTGCCGATTCCAGGCTTGCCGGCCTATGCGCGGCCCGACAGCAGCATTGCGCTTGATTTGTTGCAGGTGACGGCGGCTTGGGTAGAAGAGCCGATTGCGCTGACCATCACTGGCGAAAACAGCTTTAGCGTTACGCTGCCTGATAATGAGGTTGTGACCGGTCAAGTTGGCCTGACTTTGACCAATGCAGACCAGACCTTTGCGCTGCGGGTGGCTTCTTTGACAGGGGCCGTTGGACGCGAATTTCTGGTGATGCAGCGCGATGAGTCCAAGACGCTTGAAGCCGTCCGCCAAGCGCTGACAATATCTGAACAAGGCCGCGGATCTGGGGTTTTGCAGCTTCAATTTAAGGCGGGTGACCCGCTTTATGCCGAGCGGGTTTTGAACGCGATTGCGGATTCTTATGTTAAACAAAACATTGATCGCGGCGTCGCAAACGCCGACAGCGGTTTGCAGTTTTTGGAAACGCAATTGCCGATCGCTGAAAAAGCGGTCCGCGATGCCGAGAATGAACTGAACGACTATCGCCGCCAAGCGCAGGTTGTCGATCTAAGCTTTGAAAGCCAATCTTTGCTGACGCAGGTTGATAGGATCAACACCGACCTGCAAGCGCTTCAGGCGCAGGAAGATGAGATAAAACAGCGCTATACGCCGAACCACCCTGTCTATCAGCAGCTGCTGAACAACCGTGCGCGTTTGCAGGCGCAGCTGGACCAATTGCGACAGGAAACCGAAAAGCTGCCCGAGACTCAGCGTAATATCCTGAACATGACAGATAAATTAGAGCTGGCGCAAAAGGTCTACACCGATTTGCAAAGTCAGGCCCAGTCGACGCGGGTTGTGCGCGCCAGCAATATTGGCTCGGTTCGCATTATTGATTTGGCGCAGGCCAGCGATGCCGCCGTGGCGCCGCGCGGCTCTTTGATTTTGGCGCTTTCTTTCCTGTTGGGGGGGATGGTTGGGATCGGGAATGTTTTGCTGCGCAATTGGCTGCGGCGCGGTGTGCAGGGGGCAGATCAGATTGAGCAGCTTGGTTTGCCGGTCTTTGCCACGGTAAATTATGTTGCCGGCGCAGACACCTCGCGCAGCCGAAAGTCGGATCGCCATCCGATTTTGGCAATCCAAGACCCCACAAGTCTTGCGATTGAGGCGTTTCGATCTTTGCGCACCAGCCTGCATTTCGGCATGCTCGATGCTCCAACAAAGTCGCTTGTGATGACCAGCTCTGCTCCAGGTGTTGGCAAAAGCTTCACCTCAGCCAATCTTGCTGTGGTGATGGCGCAGGGCGGCCAGCGCGTTTGCCTGATCGATGGCGATTTGCGCCGCGGTCATTTGCGCAAGTTCTTTAATCAGCCCAAAAACACCCCTGGCCTTGCGCAATATCTGGCCGAGGAAAAAACCTTGGCCGAGGTGATGATCCAGGGTCCGGTGGAGGGCCTGAGCTTTATCGGCACCGGCCGCTTTCCGCCAAACCCAGCTGAATTGCTGATGCGGCCGAGGATGACAGAGCTTTTGGCGCTGTTGGACAAAGAATTTGACCTGATCTTGATTGACACACCGCCTGTTTTGGCAGTGACCGACCCCGCGGTGCTTGGCCGCATTGCCGGTGGCACTTTGATTGTGGCCCGCTATGGCGTCACCCAGATTGGTGAGATCGAGGCCACGCAGCGCACGCTTGAAGGCGCTGGCGTAAAAATCACGGGTGCGGTTTTGAATGGCTATGAGCCGACAAACACCTCTGGCTATCGATATCGCTACAATTACAGCTACCGCTACGAATATCGATCAAAGTCGGAGTAAGCGGCGACCGGCCGCAGCGGGTATATAAATCGCGCGCAGGGTCGCTGCGGGGATAGTTTGGCGCTTTGGCCTGCGCTATGGCTTTGCCGAAGAACCGGAGAGCCGATGACCGCCCTTGCCACCCTGCGCCTTGCCCGTCCTGCTGTTGCGGCCTTTGCAGCCATGGGGGTGCTTTGGGGCACGTTTGCCGCGGATCTGCCTGATATTAAGACCATGCTGGCGGTGGATGAGGCGCAGCTGGGTCTGATGCTGTTTCTGACGCCGATTGCGGCGGTGGTTGCCATGCTGCTGGCGCCCTTGGCGGGGGTGGCTTTTGGCCGCGCGGCCTTGCCTTTGTCTTGCACGCTGATGTGTCTGGGCTTTGTGCTGCCCGGTCAGGCCAGTCTTGCGCTGTTTCCGCTGGCGATGATGGCGGCGGGTGCGGGCACCGGCTTGACCGATGTGATGATGAACGCGCGGGTGGCGGCCTTGGAAAATGCCCGTGGCGCGCCGCTGATGAACCTCAGCCACGCCGCCTATAGCTTTGGCTATGCGGGGGGCGCCTTGGCCACCGGCGCGCTGCGGCAGGCGGGCTTTGGGCCGCCAGAGGTTTTTGCGCTGATGGCCGGGCTGGCGCTGCTGCTGTCGCTGGCCAGCATCGAAGCCGATGGCCGGATCGACGGGCTGGCCCGCCCCAAGGGGCAAGGGGCGGCGCATCTGGGCTGGCTGCCGGTTCTGGGTGGGGCGATGGTCTTGGTGGCCTTTATGACCGAAAACGCCGCCGAGAATTGGTCGGCGCTGCATATCGAGAAAACCTTGGGCGGCAGTGCCACTGCGGGCGCTTTGGGGCCTGCGCTGATGGCGATTACCATGGGTATCGCGCGGCTGTTTGGCCAAGGTCTTGCCAGCCGCCTGCCCGCGCTTTGGCTGCTGACCGGCGGTGCGGTGATCTCGGCCACGGGTGCGCTGACGGCGGCCGCCGCGGTCAGCCCCGCGATGGCCTATGCGGGGTTTGTGATCATGGGCATCGGATCATCGGTGATTGCGCCGACCGCCTTTTCGCTGGTCGGCCAAAAGGCCAACCCGGCCGCAAGAGCGCGGGCGGTGGCGCGCGCGACCCTGTTTGGCTATTTCGGCTATTTCTTCGGCCCGCCCTTGGTCGGCATGATCGCAGGCCAGTTCGGCCTGCGCTTTGCCTTTGTCTTTGCCGCCTGCCTGCTGGCGCTGGTGCCGCTGCTGGGACGCGCGATCACAAGGCGGGGTTAGACCCAGTCGCCTTCAAAATCGCGCGGCACCAGCACATGCTCGCGGTTCAACTCGACCGCCTTTTGCACGCCACAAAGCGCCATCGAGATATCCAGCTCTTTGTGAATGATCTCAAGCGCTTTGGTCACACCCGCCTGCCCCATCGCGCCCAAGCCGTAGATATAGCTGCGGCCAATGAAGGTGCCCTTCGCCCCCAAAGCCAGCGCTTTCAGCACATCTTGACCCGAGCGGATACCGCTGTCGAGGTAAACCTCGGTCTGATCGCCCACCGCCGCCACAATCGAGGGCAGCACGCGGATCGAGGACAGCGCGCCGTCCAATTGCCGCCCGCCGTGGTTCGATACAATAATCGCATCCGCACCGACATCCATTGCCATGCGGGCGTCATCAGCATCCAGAATGCCCTTCAGGATCAGCTTGCCACCCCATTGGTCGCGAATGCGTTTGACCTTATCCCAGGTCAGCAAGGGGTCGAATTGCTCGTTGGTCCAGGCCGACAGATTGGCCAGATCGGTCACGCCCTTGGCATGGCCGACGATATTGCGGAAGGTGCGGCGCGGGGTCGCCAGCATCTCCATCGCCCATTGCGGTTTGGTCATGATGTTTAAGATATTGGGCAGCGTCAGCTTGGGCGGCGTGGTCAGACCGTTTTTCAGATCCTTGTGCCGCTGCCCCAGAATTTGCAGATCCAGCGTCACCACCAAGGCCGAGCATTTGGCCTTGCGCGCGCGTTCAATGATCGCATCGACGAAATCTTCGTCCTTCATCACATAAAGCTGAAACCAGAACGGCGTCGGACTATGGGCCGCGACATCCTCGATCGAGCAGACCGACATGGTCGACAGCGTAAAGGGCACGCCAAAGGCTGCGGCCGCGCGCGCGGCCTTGATCTCGCCATCGGGGCGCTGCATGCCTGTGGACCCAACCGGCGCAAGCGCCACTGGCATCGAGACCGCCTCGCCGATCATCGTGCTGGCGGTCGAGCGCCCGGTCAGATCGCGCGCCACGCGCTGACGCAGGCGGATCTTGGCAAAGTCCGAGGTGTTTTCACGAAAGGTCTGCTCGGTATAGCTGCCCGACTCTGCATAATCGTAAAACATCTTCGGGGTGCGCTTTTTGTAAAGCGTCTTCAGATCGTCGATGCAGGTGATGACTGCCATGGCGGGCCCTATCGCTGTAAACTGCTAAAATTGGTAAGCTATCGTGACCAATCATCCGCAGTTTTGCAAGGCTTCTGTTGCAGGCGACCCTATGCAGGATCGCCGCAAGGTTGGTTAAACGGGCTCAGGCCGAATGCGCACCAGCGGCAAGCGCTGCGACAAAGGCAAGAACTTCGGCCAAGGGCTTGCCCGAGGCGATTTCCTTGACGATGGCCGAGCCCACCACGCAGCCGTCTGCCACGCCTGCAATGGTGCGCGCGGCCTCGGGGGTGTTGATGCCAAAGCCCACGATCACTGGCAGATCGGTCGATTGCTTGATCCGCGCCACCTCTGGCCCCACATCCGCCGCCTGCGCCGCCGCCGCACCAGTGATGCCGGTGACCGAGACGTAATAAACAAAGCCCGAGGTGTTTTGCAGCACCTTTGGCAAACGCTTGGCGTCGGTGGTTGGCGTGGCAAGGCGAATGAAATTCATCCCCGCCTTTTGCGCTGGAATGCACAGCTCGTCGTCTTCTTCGGGTGGCAGATCAACGATGATCAGCCCGTCAATGCCAGCTGACACTGCTTGGGTCAAAAACAGATCCACCCCGCGCGCATAGATCGGGTTGTAATAGCCCATCATCACGATCGGTGTGATGTTATCTTCGGCGCGGAAATCGCGCACCATTTGCAAGGTCTTATCCAGCGTCATGCCGCCTTCCAGCGCACGCTGCCCTGCAAGCTGGATCGTCGCCCCATCAGCCATAGGATCGGTAAAGGGCAAGCCCAGCTCGATGATATCCACCCCAGCGGCTGGCAGGCCGCGCATCACCGCCAAAGACGTTGCGACATCGGGATCGCCCGCCATGATATAAGACACGAAAGCCTTTTTGCCTTGCGACTTAAGCCGCGCGAAAGTGTCGTCGATTCTGGTCATCTGGCGGCCCATCCCTATTCGTCCGCAATCGGTTTGCACGGCGGCTTAAGGAAAATCAATGCCCCTTGCCGTGCAAGCCTTCAGAAAGCCACCAAAGCCCAGCGATTGCAGCCGTTGCGGCGCTGGAAAGCCTTGACCGCAGCGCCTGTGCTGCCTATGCCGCAGACGGTCAAGCAAAGAGGGTGCCGCTATGGGTTTCAAAATGGGGATCGTGGGTCTGCCAAACGTCGGCAAATCAACGCTGTTTAACGCGCTGACCCGCACTGCGGCAGCACAAGCCGCCAACTTTCCGTTTTGCACCATCGAGCCCAATGTTGGCGAAGTGGCCGTGCCCGATGCGCGGCTGGACAAGCTTGCCGCCATCGCCGGATCGAAAACCATCATCCCAACCCGCATGACCTTTGTCGATATCGCAGGCCTTGTGCGCGGCGCATCCAAGGGCGAGGGTCTAGGCAACCAGTTTCTGGCAAATATCCGCGAATGCGATGCCGTGGCCCATGTGCTGCGCTGCTTTGAAGATGGCGACATCACCCATGTCGAAGGCCGCATCGACCCGGTCGCCGATGCCGAAACTATTGAAACCGAGCTAATGCTGGCCGATATGGACAGCATCGAACGCCGCATCACCAATCTGGCGAAAAAACTGCGCGGCGGCGATCAAGACACCCAAGATCAGCACCGCCTGCTGACCGCCGCTTTGGCTGCGTTGAACGCAGGCAAACCAGCGCGCACGCTGACGATTGCCGCCGATGATCGTCGCCAGTGGGATATGCTGCAACTGCTGACCGCAAAGCCAGTGCTTTACGTCTGCAACGTCGAGGAATCCTGCGCCGCCAAGGGCAACAGCCAATCGGACCGCGTCGCCAAAATGGCCGCCGAACAGGGTGCTGGGTCTGTGGTGATCTCGGCCAAGATCGAAGAAGAAATCAGCCAATTGGCCGAAGACGAAGCAGCGATGTTTCTGGAAGAAATGGGCCTGACCGAAGCCGGGCTCGACCGGCTGATCAAGGCGGGTTACCAACTGCTGGGCCTGCGCACCTATTTCACCGTCGGCCCCAAAGAGGCCCGCGCTTGGACAATCGAGTCAGGCTGGCTTGCCCCGCGCGCCGCAGGTGTGATCCACGGCGACTTTGAAAAGGGCTTTATCCGTTCCGAAACCATCGCCTATGACGACTATGTCGCTGGCAAGGGTGAAGCGGGCGCGAAAGAGGCTGGCAAGTTCCGCGTCGAGGGCAAAACCTATGAGGTCAAAGACGGCGATGTGCTGCATTTCCTGTTCTCTGGCTGATGCTGGCGGTTGCCAAGGGCCAGCAACTGCGGAAAACATCTGAAACTTTCCCTCTTGCCCAGCCTCGCCCAGATCGCTAAATGAAGTTCAACGGAAGCGTGGCTGAGAGGCCGAAAGCACTCGGTTGCTAACTGAGCGTAGGGGGAACCCTACCGTGGGTTCGAATCCCACCGCTTCCGCCATTTATCCTTGATATCATAAGATTATTTGGTGGCTGATAGGCTTTCTGCTTGGGTTTGCTTGTGGAGCAGTCTTATTTGCGCATGATTTTTCATCCTAACCGCGCGGTTTAGGGGTGCGGTTTTGGCGTTTTCATCCGCTTTCTGGCTGGCTAATGGTCCAAGCCGCGCAGGCGGCCCAGCAGATCAGTGGCGCGGCGCACGCCAAAGCGCTTGATCAGCCGCCCGCGCACATCTTCGATGGTGCGGGGACTAAGCTCTAGCCGCTGCGCGATTTCCTTACTGGTCAGCCGCCGGTTCATCAGCTCTAGCACTTGGCGTTCGCGTTTCGACAGGCTGATCGGTTCGGCCTCGTGGATTGGCGCAAAGCTCATCACCACCCGTTCAAGCGGCGCATGCGGCACCAAGGTGCGCGCGCGAAAGCGGCACCAAATGCCATGACCGGCGCGGTGGCGCACCAAGCGTTCGTCGGTGTAATCGCCGGTCTCTTGCAGCACGGTTAGGCCGATGTCGCGGATGCTTTCGAACTCCTCGTCCGAGCCATAGAGAATGCGAAAGGACTGCCCCAAAAGATCGGGCACGCCATAGCCCAAAAGTCGCGCAAAGGTCTGGTTGCAGGTTCGGATCACCCGCTGTTCGGTCAGCACGATGCCGGTTGGGGCGGCGTCATAGGCGAGGCTGGCGAAGGCGAGAGCGGAACTGTCCATGCCGTATTGATACGGTATTGATACCGTATTTGTCCTGCGTCAAACTGTCGCTTATGGAAAAGCTTGCCCCAACCGAACCCCGCTTTGCTGCTCTGACCGCCGCTCTTGCGGATCGGCGTGATGATCTGATTGCTTTGACGCAGGATTTGATCCGCATTCCGACGCTGAATCCGCCAGGGGAGAATTACCGCGAGATCTGCGACTACCTTGACCGGCGTTTGCGCGGCGCGGGGTTTCAGACGCAGCTGATCCGCGCCTTTGGAACGCCCGGAGATTGCGATGCCTATCCGCGCTGGAACGTCGTGGCGCGGCGCGAGGGCAAATACAGTGGCGATTGCGTGCATTTTACCAGCCATATCGATGTCGTTGACGTTGGCGCGGGCTGGACGGTTGACCCCTTTGGCGGGCTGCTGCGCGACGGCAAGATCTATGGGCGCGGCGCTTGCGATATGAAGGGGGGGCTTGCGGCCTCTGTTATTGCGGTCGAGGCTTTTTTAGAGGTCTACCCTGATTTTGCGGGCGCGATCGAAATTTCCGGCACTGCCGATGAGGAATCAGGCGGCTATGGCGGCGTTGCCTATCTGGCCGAGCAGGGGTTCTTTTCGCCCAAGCGTGTGCAGCATGTCATCATCCCCGAGCCCTTGCAAAAAGACCGCGTCTGCCTTGGTCATCGCGGCGGCTGGTGGGCCGAGATCGAGACATTTGGCGAAATTGCGCATGGCTCGATGCCATTTTTGGGTGACTGTGCCGTGCGACACATGGGGGCGGTGTTAGATATTTTTGAGGATCGGCTTTATCCGGCCATGGCGGCGCGGCGCACTGAAATGCCGGTAGTGCCCGAAGGCGCGCGGTCTTCGACGATGAACATCAATTCGATTCACGGCGGCCAACCAGAGCGTTTGGCCGGCTCGACGGCGCTGCCTTCGCATTGTGTGCCAGACAGCTGTCGGATCATCATTGATCGGCGCTATCTTGTCGAAGAAACTCTGGACAGCGTGCGCGATGAGATTGTCGGCCTGCTCGATGGGTTGAAACGCGATCGACCAAAGTTCGATTACGCCATGAAAGAGTTGAACCATGTGATCCCTTCGATGACCGACCGCAATGCGCCTGTGGCGCGTACGGTTGCGGCGGCCATTGCCTCGGTGATGGGAAAAGAGGCGGAATTCGTAGCCTCGCCGGGCAGCTACGATCAAAAGCATATCGACCGGATCGGCAAGCTGAAGAATTGTGTGGCCTATGGCCCGGGCTTGCTCGAACTCGCGCATAAACCCGATGAATATGTCGGGGTTGAGGATATGATGGACAGTGCAGCGGTCATGGCTCAAAGCCTTGCGGCTCTGTTGCTGACGGGAAATAACAAAGGGGAGATTAAGACATGAAATATCTGACGAACCTTCTTCTGGCCGGTTCAGCATCGCTGTTTGCAAGCGTTGCGATGGCGCAAAATACCAATCTTCGTGTGGCCATGCAGCTAGAGCCGCCAAACCTTGACCCAACCGCAGGGGCGGCACAGGCCATCGATTCGGTGGTCTATTCCAATATTTTCGAGGGCCTGACGCGGTTTATGTCAGATGGCTCGGTGGTGCCCGGACTGGCGAAAAGCTGGGAGATTTCCGGCGATGGCCTAAGCTATACCTTTCATCTTCAGTCTGGCGTGACCTTCCACGATGGCACCACGATGGATGCCGAAGACGTCAAGTTCAGCCTTGATCGGGCGCGGGCGGAAGACAGCACCAATGCTCAAAAGGCGCTTTTCTCCAGCATTGCTGAGGTCAGCGTTGTTGATCCGCTGACGGTACAGATCACGCTTAATGCCCCAAACGGGTCGCTGCTGTTCAATCTCGCCTGGGGGGACGCGGTGATTGTGGCGCCCGAAAGCATCGAGACGGCGGCGACCAAACCGATTGGCACCGGCGCCTTCATGTTCTCGAACTGGGTGCAGGGGGATCGCATCGACATTGTGCGGAACCCAACCTATTGGGGAACACCCGCCACATTGGACAGCGCCAGCTTCCGCTTTATTTCCGACCCGACCGCGGCCTTTGCCGCTGTTATGGCCGAGGATGTGGACGTCTTCGTTGGCTTTCCTGCGCCGGAAAATCTGCCGCAATTCGAAGCTGACCCCCGCTTTCAGGTGCTTGTCGGCAATACCGAAGGCGAGACGATTTTGGCGATGAACAACGCCTTGCCACCCTTTGATAATGTTTTGGTGCGGCAGGCTGTGGCCCATGCCATCGACCGTCAGGCGATTATCGACGGCGCGATGTATGGCATAGGCACGCCAATTGGCACGCATTTCGCGCCGCATAATCCTGATTATGTCGATCTGACTGCTCTCTCGGCCTATGATCCGGAAAAATCGCGCGCCCTCTTGGCCGAGGCGGGTTTGCCTGACGGATTTACCACGACGCTCAAGCTGCCCCCGCCCTCTTATGCGCGTCGGGGGGGCGAGATCATCGCGGCCCAGCTGCGCGCGGTTGGGATCACGGCCGAGATCGAGAACCAGGAATGGGCGCAATGGTTGGAAAATACCTTTAAGGGCCATGATTTCGGGATGACCATCGTCAGCCATACCGAACCTATGGATATCGGCATCTATGCCAACCCGAAATATTACTTCCAATACGACAATCCCGCGCTGCAAGCACTGATGACGACGTTGACCTCGACCACCGATCCGGCCGCGCGCTCGGCTTTGCTGGCGCAGGCGCAGACGATGATCGCAGAGGATTACGTCAACGGCTATTTGTTCGAGCTGGCGGTGCCGACCGTTGCGCGTGCAGGCATCAACGGCCTGTGGCTGAACCAACCGACTGCGGCCATCGACCTTACGGCGGTGTCTTGGCCCTAATCGGATGGGCGGCACCCCAAATCGGGTGCCGCCGCATCAAGGGCGCGGTCTGCGCGCCCTTCGTTTTGTATATATTCAGGGAGCTGCTTGGCGATGATGCGGTATACGATGGGTCGCCTGATCTCGCTTTGCCTTAGCCTTATTGTGGCCTCGATAGTGATCTTTACCGTGGTCGAGGTCGTGCCCGGAGATCCAGCCGCCTATATGCTGGGGGTGAATGCCCGCCCCGACACACTTGCCGCCCTGCGCAGCGAGCTGGGGCTGGATATGTCCTTGCCAGAACGGTATTTTGCCTGGACCACAGGCATGATGCAGGGCGACTTTGGTCAATCCTATACCTATCGCACTCCGATTGCTGCGATGATCGCAGACCGCGTCTGGGTCTCGCTGCCATTGGCCTTGTTTGCGCTGACCCTGACGATTGTCATTGCCTTTCCTGCCGGGATCTACGCCGCCAGTCGGCGCGGCAAATTGGGCGACCTTGGTGTTATGGGCGCGACGCAATTGGGTGTCGCTGTACCAAACTTTTGGTTCGCAATGATCCTTGTGATGATTTTTGCTATTAAATTGCGCTGGTTTTCGGCGGGCGGCTTTGCAGGCTGGGAGGGTGGGCTTTTATCGGGGCTGAAATCGCTGCTGTTGCCTGCCGTGGCGCTGGCGCTGCCGCAGGCTGCGATTTTGGCGCGGGTGATGCGCTCGTCGTTGCTGGATATGCTGGGAGAGGATTTCATTCGCACCGCCCGCGCCAAAGGGCTCAGCCGGCGGCAGGCGCTTTGGCGCCACGCCTTGCGCAATGCGCTTATTCCTGTGCTGACCATCATCGGGCTGCAATTCTCGTTCTTGTTGGCAGGCGGCATTGTGATCGAGCAGATCTTCTTTCTGCCGGGTCTGGGGCGGCTCATCTTTCAGGCGATCTCGGCGCGCGATCTGATCGTGGTGGAAAGCGTGGTGATGCTTTTGGTCTTTGTGGTGATCGTGGTGAACTTTGTGATTGATCTGACCTATGCGGCTGTCGATCCACGGCTGAGGTTGCGCAAATGAGACTGCCGCGCAGCCTGCTGATCGGAGGGTTTTTGTCGTTGCTGTTTCTTGGTGGCGCGGCCTTGTCCCTGTTTTGGACGCCCTATGATATTGAAATTCTGTCGATTTCGTCGCGGCTGCAAACGCCCAGTGCGATGCATTGGCTGGGCACAGATCAGCTGGGTCGCGATATGCTGTCGATGGTGATGATGGGCACACGCACCTCGATTGCGGTGGCGCTTTTGGCGGTGGGCATTGGCATGGGGCTGGGCGTGCCGCTCGGATTGCTGGCGGCGGCGCGGCGTGGCTCGCTGTTGGATGAGGTGATTATGCGCGGCAATGACCTGATCTTTGCTTTTCCCAGCCTTGTCATTGCCATTTTGATCACTGCCGTTTTTGGCGCCGGCGCGATGAATGCGATCATCGCCATAGGCATCTTTAACGTGCCAGTATTTGCCCGTTTGACCCGTGGCTCGGCACTGTCATTTTGGTCGCGTGACTTCATTCTTGCGGCCCGCGTTTCGGGCAAATCGGCCAGCCGTATTTCGGTCGAGCATATCCTGCCCAACATCGCCAATCTGATGATCGTGCAGGGCACCATCCAGTTCTCTTTGGGCATTTTGGCCGAGGCCGCGCTGAGCTATATCGGGCTTGGGGCGCAGCCGCCGATTGCCAGCTGGGGCCGAATGTTGGCGGATGCGCAAACGTTGGCCAGTATCGCGCCGCATGTGGCATTGGTGCCGGGGATGGCGATCGTGCTGATGGTTTTGGGGCTTAATCTGATGGGCGACGGGCTGCGCGATTTGCTCGACCCCCGTATTCGTGTGACCCGCACATGAGTTTGCTGTCCATTCAGAACTTGTCGCTTTCGATCCACGGCACTGCGATCTTGCATGAGGTCTCGCTTGACGTTGCCGCGGGCGAGATTGTGGCGATTACGGGTGAAAGCGGATCGGGCAAGTCAATGACGGCCTTTGCCACCATGGGGCTGCTGCCACAGGGCGCGCAAACCAGCGGCAAAATTGCGCTGGAGGGAAGCAATCTGCTGGCCCTGAGCGAGGCGCAGATGTGCAGTCTGCGTGGCCGTCGGATTGGCATGGTGTTCCAAGAGCCGATGACGGCGCTAAACCCTGTTCAGACTATTGGTGCGCAAGTGGCTGAAACCATTCGCATCCACGAAAAAGTTTCGCGTCACGAGGCGCTTTCGCGCGCCCGCGCCATGTTGACGCGCGTCGGCCTGCCCGAGGCGCGCTTTCCGCTTGGGCGCTATCCGCATGAGCTGTCGGGGGGGCAGCGCCAGCGCGTGGTCATCGCCATGGCCATCGCCTTGCGCCCCCGTTTGCTGATTGCCGATGAACCCACGACGGCGCTGGATGTCACCACACAGGCCCGCATTCTTGAGTTGTTAAGAGATCTGACCAAAGACTTTGGCATGGGGCTGTTGATGATCACCCATGATCTTGCCGTGGTCGCTGATCTTGCTGATCGTATCGTGGTGATGCAGCGCGGGCGGGTGGTGGAAACTGGCGCAACGACGCAAGTTTTTCGCGATATGCACCATCCCTATACCAAGGCCCTCTTTGCGGCCTCGACGCATCGGGTTGACCTGCCCAAGCCGCCGCCGCCGGTGCCGCTGTTAGAGGTCAGGAACGTCACTCGCAGTTATCGCGGCGCGCGGCATGGCTTTTTTGGCCCCAGATTAGAAACGCAGGCCGTCAAAGCGGTGTCCTTTACCTTGAACCGCGGCGAGCGTCTGGGATTGGTTGGCGAATCTGGCTGTGGAAAATCCACCTTGACCCGTGCGATTTTGGGGCTTGAACCGGTGCAATCGGGCGTGATCCTGCTGGGGGGCGCGCCGGTTTGGACGGGAAATCTGCCCAATCTGGCTGTGCGCCGCCAAATGCAGGTGGTGTTTCAAGACCCCTATGGCAGCTTTAACCCGCGCCACCGCGTCAGCCGCCTGATCACCGAACCGTTTCATCTGCTGGAAAATCCGCCCCAGGGCGCAGCGCGCAGCGCCAAGATTGCCGATGCGCTGACAGCGGTGGGGCTGCGGCCCGAAGATGCCGATAAATACAGCCACGAGTTTTCGGGCGGTCAAAGGCAGCGCCTTGCCATCGCCCGCGCGCTGATCAACGATCCCGCGCTGATCGTTTTTGACGAGGCGGTTTCGGCGCTGGATGTCTCGGTGCGGGCGCAGGTGCTGGATTTGCTGGCCGAGCTTTGCCGCAATCGCCCGCTGAGCTATCTGTTTATCAGCCATGATCTAAGCGTTGTCCGCACAATCACCGACCGCGTGATGGTCATGCAAGCCGGCGAGATCGTCGAGCAGGGGCCGACCGAACAAGTCTTTGCCTATCCGCAACATCCCTATACCCGCAAGCTGTTGGCCGCCGTGCCGCAGCTTCCTGACATAAGGAAAGCCCCTGATGCCTCTTGAAGCTTTTGGCATTCCTGCCGCCTGCCATCTGATCGGCGGAGTCTGGACACCAGGCAGCCGATGCCTACCGCTGCATGATCCTTCGACAGGCGCGCTGCTGACCCATATCGCGCTGGGCGGCGCCGCCGAGATTGACCGCGCTGTTCAGGCCGCCCATGCCGCGCGCGCAGGCGATTGGGGGCGGATGACCGCGCTTGAACGTGGACGCATTCTGACCCGTCTGGGTCAGCTGATTCTGACCCGAACCGAGGAGTTGGCGCAGCTTGAGGCCCGCGACGTTGGCAAACCCCTGACACAGGCGCGCGCCGATGCCGTGGCCCTGGCCCGCTATATGGAGTTCTACGGCGGTGCGGCCGATAAGATCACAGGTGAGACGATTCCCTATCTGGAGGGCTATACCGTCTACACTCTGCGCGAGCCGCAAGGCGTGACCGGCCATATTATCCCATGGAACTATCCGATGCAGATCATTGGCCGCTCGGTCGGGGCGGCGCTGACGATGGGCAATGCCTGCGTGCTGAAACCCGCCGAGGAGGCCTGTCTGACCGCTCTCGCTTTTGCGGCTTTGGCGCAAGAGGCAGGGCTGCCTGCGGGGGCGCTGAACGTTGTGACCGGTCTGGGCGCCGAGGCAGGAGCGGCGCTGGCGGGACATCCGGGCATCCAGCATCTGTCCTTTACGGGTTCGGTTGGGGTAGGGGTGCTGATCCAGACCGCGGCAGCGCAAAATGTGGTGCCGGTGACGCTCGAACTGGGGGGCAAGTCGCCGCAAATTGTGTTTGATGACGCTGATCTTGACCGGGCTTTGCCGTTTTTGGTGAATGCTGGCATCCAAAATGCGGGTCAAACCTGTTCGGCGTCGTCGCGCATCTTGGTGCAGCGGGGCGTCTATGACGAGGTGCGCAAACGGATGGTCGCGGCCTATGGCGCGCTGACGGTTGGACCGGCGCTGTCAGATCCGCGTGTTGGTCCGCTGATCTCGGCGCGTCAAAAGGATATCGTGCAGGGGTTTTTGGCGAAAGGCGCGGATCTGACGATCGCCGCTCAGGGGGTGCTGACGCCGGAGGCCAGCGCATTGGGGCATTATATGCGGCCGACATTATTTGCCGAAGTGCCCAGCGATCATTGTCTGGCGCAGCAGGAAATCTTTGGTCCAGTGCAGGTGCTTATCGCCTTTGACGACGAAGCCGATGCCCTGCGCATCGCCAATTCCACTGACTATGGACTTGTCGCCTCGGTCTGGACGCGCGACGGGGGACGGCAAATGCGGCTGACCAAAGCACTGCACGCAGGACAGGTTTTTGTGAACAATTACGGCGCGGGGGGCGGGGTCGAGCTGCCCTTTGGTGGGGTTGGAAAATCTGGTCATGGCCGCGAAAAGGGCTTTGAGGCGCTGTACGGATTTTCGCAACTTAAGACCGTCGCAACTTGGCATGGGTGAGAACATGAGACTGGATAAAAAGATTGCCATAGTCACTGGCGCGGGGTCGGGCTTTGGTGCGGGTATCGCCCGGAAATTCGCGGCCGAAGGCGCGCATGTGATACTCGCCGACATCAATGGCGCTGCTGCCGAGGCCGTTGCGCGCGAGATCGGCGGCACCGCCCAGCAGTGCAATGTCGCAGACCGCGCCAGTGTCGAGGCGCTGCGGGATGCCGCCTTGGCAATCGGACCGGTGGATATTATCGTCAACAATGCCGGCGTCACCCATCTGCCCAACCCAACCGAGACGGTAACCGAAGCCGATTTTGACCGGATTTTTGCCGTCAATATGAAGGCGATTTATCTGATGACGCAGGCCTTCGTGCCTGGCTTTAAGGCGCAGCGTGCTGGCAATATTTTGAACATCGCCTCAACAGCGGGAGTTTCGCCGCGCCCTAACCTTAGCTGGTATAATGCGTCAAAAGGCTGGGTGATTACGGCGACGCGGTCTTTGGCTGTCGAACTTGCGCCTTTTGGCATTCGCGTGAATGCGCTCAATCCAGTGGCAGGAGAAACGCCGCTGCTGAAATCCTTTATGGGACAGGACACGCCGGAAATCCGCGCCAAGTTCCTTTCAACCATCCCGCTTGGCCGCTTTTCTACGCCCGAGGATATGGGCAATGCCGCTTGCTTTCTGTGCTCGGATGAGGCCTCGATGATCACTGGCGTTGCGATGGAGGTCGATGGTGGTCGCTGCATATAAACCTGGGCCCCGCAATCTGATCACCGACGTGAAAGGGGTGCGGGTGGGCCATGCGCAAGACGAAAGCCTGCGCTCTGGCACGACGGTGCTGACTTCTGAGGCACCCTTTGTGGCTTCCGTCCATGTCATGGGGGGGGCGCCTGGCACGCGTGAGACCGATCTTCTGGCCCCCGACAAGACCATCGCGGCGGTCGATGCGCTGGTACTTTCGGGCGGGTCTGCTTGGGGGCTGGATGCCTGCTCGGGCGTGATGGACGGGCTGCGCGCGGCGGGCAGGGGTTTGCAATTGGGCGAGGCGCTGATCCCGCTGGTGCCGGGTGCGATCTTGTTTGATCTGTTGAACGGCGGCGATAAAAACTGGACCGAGAACCCCTATCGTGCATTGGGCCGTGCGGCCCTTCTGGCTGCGGATGTGGATTTTGCGCTTGGCAGCGTGGGGGCTGGCACTGGCGCGCTTGCGGCGATGCAGAAGGGCGGGCTTGGCTCGGCCTCGATTGTGTTGGGCGATGGCACCACTGTGGGTGCGCTGGTCGCAGCCAACCCCGTAGGCAGTGTTACCACGCCGGGCGAGCGCCATTTCTGGGCCGCGCCCTATGAGATAGATGGCGAATTTGGCGGTTTGGGGCCAGACCCACGCGGCGGATTGGGCGGGCCGCTGGTTTCGGCGAAACTGGCCGCATTGCTTGGCGCGCGCGCCAATACCACCATCGCCGTTGTCGCCACCGACCGCGCGCTGACCAAGGCGCAGTGCCACCGGCTTGCCGTTGCCGCACATGATGGCATCGCCCGCGCCGTGGTGCCCGCGCATACGCCAAGCGACGGAGACCTTGTCTTTGGCCTCTCTACGGGCTCGGGCAGCCCCGCCAGCGATGCGCAGATGCTTGAAATTGGCCACGCCGCAGCACTCTGCCTGAGCCGCGCCATTGCTCGCGCTATCTTTGAGGCTCGCCCCCAACCGGGTGACCTGCTGCCCTGCTACCAGAGCCGCTGATCTCCCGCCTGCCCCCTGCTTTAGAGGGCCGCTTTAGATCCGCGTAGCGCCCGCCACAGGTTTGTCAGCGCCACAACCTGCACCGCGACAACGACAATGTTTGAGATCACGACAGGATTTGACAGGCCAACCATTGGAACAGTGATCAGCTTGTAAGTGATCTGCACGGCAAAGAGCGCAACACTCATTGGCATCGCCCAAGTTAGGCGTTTTACATGCATAACAATCAACGCAGCGCTTATGATTGCGATGGCCATATAGATCGAGGTGAGAATTAAGCGCCCGTCTGTCAGCAGCCCGAAACCTCGGCCTGCGGCTGTCAAATCGAGCATGAGAACCGACACGACGGGCACCAGAACGATGATGTTGAAGGCGAGAGCAAAGAGGATGAAGCGCGTTGCCGTATTCATCTGAGGCTCCTTGTGTTGTTTATAGTGGCAACCACTGGCAACTGAGGGTGGCGGAATAAGGTCTTGAGCCTTGACTATGCAGGTTTGCAACTCGCACGCCAGCGGTCTTTGGCGCGACTTAAGGGGCAATCTGATCCGCTTGCTGATCAGAAAAAGTTGCAGCTTACTGCGGACCGCAATTGGTCGCTTGCACATGGCTTGGCGGCCTCAAGACGGGAAAACGCCTTCTAATCCAGGTTAAAAACCGCAAAATAGCCCGCAAACGTGCCAATTCCTGCTTTCCTTCAAGGTGATTCCCCGCTATGGACCCCGAGGTCGCGCCATGCACCCTTGAACGTTGGCGGACATATATTGGAGAACTACCCTATGGCACGCGAGATCATGGATCTTCACGCCGAGGTACGCGCGGGGACAGGCAAGGGGGCCGCCCGCCAAGCCCGTCGTGACGGCTACGTACCTGGCATCGTTTATGGTGACAATGTTGCACCGCAAGCGATTCAAATCCCTTACAACGCTCTGCTCAAGCGCCTGCGCGCAGGCCGTTTTCTGTCGTCGCTCTTCAATCTGAAGGTCGAAGGCATGGAAGATGTGCATGTGATCTGCCGCGGTGTTCAGCGCGACGTGGTTAAGGATCAGCCAACGCACATCGACTTGATGCGTTTGCACGATGAAAACCGCATCAACCTTTATATCCACGTTGAATTCATCAACCACGAAGCAAGCCCAGGCTTGAAGCGTGGCGGCACGTTGACCGTGGTGCGTTCGGAAGTCGAGCTGGAAGTTCTGGCAGGCGATATTCCGGATCATGTCACTGTTGACCTGACCGGCCGCAAAATCGGCGATGTGATCCACATCAATGACATCACTCTGCCAGCTGGCGCAAAGCCAACCATCGCGCGCAACTTTGTTGTGGCGAATGTGACGGCGCCTGCGGGCTATGTGGAAACCGGCGAAGAGTAATCTTTCGCACGGCACACCAAAAAGGGCGCGGCAGGGAAACTTGCTGCGCCTTTTGCGTTTTGGGCTTGGTTGCTGCGGCTTCGCGAATGCTGTCTACTGCCCAGATTGACCCAATTTGCACGAGGCACCATGGCTGTGACATTTGACGAAGATCTGTTTGTGCTGGGACTTGACCAACGCAAGGCCACGCTTGGGGCCGACTATGTCGAAAAGAACCTTGCCGCGGCTGATGATTTCACCCGCCCGTTTCAGGAAGCCATGACAGCTTGGTGCTGGGGCTTTGGCTGGGGCGATGGGGTGATCGACGCCAAGACCCGCTCGATGATGAACCTGTCGATGATCGGCGCGCTGGGCAAGATGCACGAATGGGAAATCCACTGCAAAGGCGCGCTGAACAACGGCGTTTCAGTCGAGGAAATTCGCGCCATCATTCATGTGATCGGCATCTATTGCGGCGTGCCGCAGGGGCTTGAGTGCTTTCGCGTTGCGCGCAAAGTGCTGGAAGAGCGCGGCTTGCTGTAAAGGCTGACCACGATGCCCGTTTCGTCTAAAACTGCGCAATCCTCGATCATGACGCTGTTTTTCGTCATGGCGATGGGCTTTGCCGCGCTGGTGGCTTGGATCTCGTTGCGCGATGGTCTGGATCGTCTGAGCGAGCGCGGGGCTGCTGATCTGTCGCTTGCCTCGGGCCGTCTGACCGGAGAGTTACAGCGCTATCGCGAGTTGGCGGTGTTCTTTGCCGATCATCCAACCTTGATGCCTTTGGTCGGCCTAAAATCCCCTTCGGTTACGGCGGCGGCACCGGCCAATGCGCTGTTGCTGGCTGCCGCCGATCGCACGGGATCGGATCGCATCGAACTTGTCAGCCGCGAGGGGCGGGTTCTGGCCTCTTCCAGCCGTCGCGCAGGGGTGGCCGCTGACAACGGCATTCCTGATTATCTGCGCCGTGCGCTGAATGGCACCATTGGTATGGCGCATATGCTGGATGCTAGCCATCAGCGCCGGATTTTTATCTATGCGGCGCCGGTGTTCTCGCCAGAGGGGCCGGTGGTCGCCGCTGTCACCATCCGGCTGGATGTGGAAACCGTTGAAGTCGCAAGCCGAGGCGAGGCGGAATCTGCGTTTTTCACCGATGCCGAAGGGGTGATCTTTGTCTCGAACCGCGATGAATTGGTGCTGCGGGCACAGCATCTGATTCCCGATGTGCTGCCAGCCGTGCCGCCCGAAATGATCCAGCCCTTTCCGCCGTTGCGCGAATATACCATCGCAGAGCATTCGGTTTGGGCGATCAAGGCTGGGCCCTATCTGCCCTCACTGGCGCTGCATTTGACGCAGCCTTTGCCGGTGATTGCGATGCGGGGAGAGATTTTGCTGGATGCCGCCCCCGCCTTGCAGACCGCGCTGATGCAGGCGGCGACGGCTGCGGCGCTGTGTCTGATCTTTGGCGCGGCGCTTTTCATGGTTTCCGAGCGGCGCCGCAGCTTGGCGCAGCGCCTAGAGGTCGAGGCCCGCGCCAATACTGCGCTGGAAGAGCGGGTTGCCGCACGCACCAAAGAGCTGACACTGGCGCAAGCCGATCTTATCCGCGCTGGCAAGCTTTCGGCGCTGGGGCAAATGGCAGCGGGCCTTAGTCACGAGCTGAACCAGCCACTGATGGCGATCCGGTCGTTTGCCGAAAATGGGGCGGCCTTTATCGAGCGCGGCAAACCAGAGGTAGCCGCGGCAAATCTGCTGCAAATCTCGGATCTTGCGCGGCGGATGGGGCGGATCATCCGCAATCTGCGTGCCTTTGCGCGTCAAGAGGTTGAAGGCTTTTCCGATGTCGATCTGGTGGCCGCAGTTGCGGCTGTGCTGGAAATCACTCAGCCGCGAATGCGCCAAGATGGTGTGGCGCTTGAATACCGCCCGCCCACCCAGCCGGTGATGGTGCGCGGCGGCGAGGTGCGCTTGCAGCAGGTGGTGCTGAACCTGATCGCCAATGCGCTGGATGCGATGGCGGGACAAGAGGGCGGGCGGTTGCGCCTGCACATCAGCCAAGCCGAGGGGCGGGTGCGTCTGACTCTAAGCGATACGGGGCCTGGCATCGCCGAACCCGAACGGATGTTTGACCCGTTTTATTCCACCAAAGCCATTGGGCAGGCCGAAGGCATGGGGCTCGGCTTGTCGATTTCCTATGGCATCATCGAAAGCTTTGGCGGCAGCATTACCGGTCGTAACCCTCCGGCCGGTGGGGCCGAGTTTTGCGTTGAACTTGCCGCCTCGGCGGGCGAGAAGGCCGCATGATCCGTACCGTTCTTCTTGTTGATGACGACCGCGCCGTGCGTCAGGCCTTGGGCCAGACGCTGGAGCTGGCCGATTTGCAGCCGATTCTGGCGGGCAGCTATATCGAGGCCAAGGATCATATCAGCGATAAATTCCAAGGTGTTATCGTCAGCGATGTCAGCATGCCCGGCAAAGACGGCTTTGCGCTGCTGGATTATGCGCAAAAGATTGACGCCGAGTTGCCGGTGATTTTGCTCTCGGGGCAGGGCGATATTCCGATGGCGGTGCGCTCGGTTGGTAAGGGAGCGTTTGATTTTCTGGAAAAGCCTTGCGCGCCCTCTGATCTGATTGCGGTGGTGGAAAAGGCGCTGCGCAGCCGCGCGCTGGTGCTGGAAAACCGGCTGCTGCGCAAGCAATTGCAATCTTCGGATGCGGCGGCGCGGATGATTTATGGCACCTCGGCGGTCTCGGAAGATCTGCGCAACCGCGTGCGGGTTGTTGCTCGCACCAGCGCCGAAGTTCTGATCACAGGTGAGCCTGGCAGCAGTATCCCCAAGATTGCCGAGATCATACATATGCTATCAGCAACTGCTGCGCGCCCGTTTCAGCGGCTTGCGGCGGGGTCGGTGACGCCAGCCAGCCTTGCGCAGGCCTTCGAGACGGCCGAGGGGGGGTCGATTTTTATCAATGAGGTTGGCGGACTAAGCCCTTCAAGCCAGTTTGCCTTGTTGGATCTGATGGAAGGCGACCACCCCGCGCGGGTCTTGGCGGGCACCTGTCAGGATTTGGCGGCCGAGGCGCAGGCGGGGCGGTTTTTGCATGACCTGTTCTATAAGCTTGACGCCATGCGCCTGCGGATCCCGCCGCTGCGCGAGCGGCCCGAAGATATTGGCGTGTTGTTTCGCACCTATGTTGCACAGGCCTGCGAGCAAGCCGCCCTGCCCGAACCCGTGATTTCCGAGGCCACCATCGCCCGGCTGATGGCGCGTGATTGGCCCGGCAATGCACGTTCGGTGATGAATGAGGCGATGCGCTTTGCCATGGGGCTGACCGAGGATGAGACCGAGCCCAGCACCGGTTTGGCCGAGCAATTGGCGCGGGTCGAGCGGTCTTTGCTGGAAGAAGCGCTGCGCCGCGCCGGCGGCAATGCCACGCTGGCCGCGCAAGCCTTGCAGGTGCCGCGCAAGACCTTTTATGACAAGCTGACGCGGCACGGGCTGCGGCCAGAGCTGTTTCGCAGCTGATTTCAGGAGACGATGATGCAAGATTTCATGCCGCTAAGCGATGCCGATTGGCCAAGCCAGATTGCCGATATGCGCGGCGGCTTTGCGGGGCGGCTGAATGTCTATCGGGTGATGGCGCATCATCCGGCCCTGCTGCGGGCCTGGGCGGATTTCCGCGATCATGTTGTGGTCAAAACCAGCCTTGGCGCCGAGCGCAGCGAAGTGGTGATCTTGCGCACCGGCGTGCGGTTGCAGGCCGAATATGAATGGGCGCATCATGTGGTGCGGGGGCGGGCCTCGGGCTTAAGCGATGCGCGGATCTTGTCGCTGCGCGGTGATGTGGCGCGGCTTTCGGGGGCCGATGCGATCTTGGTGCGCGCGGTGGATGCGCTGATTGACGCGGCCTGTTTGCCCGCCGATCTGCAAGCCGAACTGGTGGATTTGGTCGGCGTCGATGGGCTGTTTGATGTGATTGCGACGGTCGGTTTGTATCGGATTCTGGGCTGTCTGGTGAAAAGCTTTGACACGCCGATTGACGCCGATATTGCCGCAGCACTTGCTGCCCAGCCGATTGGCTAACGGGCACAGTCTGTGCGGGTTTACGCCGGTTAGGCGCTAACAGCTGTGCGGATTTCCGCACAGTGTTTGTGCTGCGGGTTGGAGGAAATTTGCCTAATATGCGGATAAAAAAAGAAAAAATCCCCAATTAGATCGTTAAAAAACTTTCTATTGCCCAAGCATCGCCTGATCTAAACACTTTGATCATCGTCCGAACTTCGGGCGCAAGTCACATGCTGGACCCTGTCTGGCGTCGATACTCTGGGAGGAGTTCACATGAAATTCTTGACCGCTGCCGTTTCGGCGGCCTTTCTTTTGTCGACCACTGCGATTGCTTCGGCTGCTGAATGCGATCCGGGCGAGACCGTGGTGAAATTTTCCTTCACCACCAACCTTGATAAGCACCCAAAGGGTCTGGCCGCGCAGGCTTTGGCCAACCGCGTCAACACCGAGATGAACGGCAAGCTTTGCATGGAGCTTTACCCGAATTCGACGCTTTATGATGACGACAAGGTTCTGGAAGCCATGCTTCAGGGCGACGTGCAGCTGGCTGCGCCGTCGCTGTCGAAGTTTGAAGCTTTCACCAAAGTCTTCCGCCTGTTCGATCTGCCCTTCATGTTCAAGAACATCGATTCGGTTGACGAATTCCAGCTGGGTGAAGCCGGTCAGGCGATGAAATCCTCGATGGAGCGTCGCGGTTTGGCGGGCTTGGAATTCTGGCACTCGGGCATGAAGCAGTTTTCGGCCAACAAGCCGATGCTGTTGCCAACTGATGCCTCGGGTCTGAAAATGCGCGTGCAGCCGTCTGATGTGCTGGTCGCTCAGATGCAGGCGCTGGGTGCCTCGGCGCAGCCGATGGCTTTCTCGGAAGTGTACGGCGCGCTGCAAACCGGCGTTGTCGATGGCCAAGAGAACACCTGGTCCAACATCTATGGCCAGAAGTTCTTTGAAGTTCAGGACGGCACCACCGAAACCAACCACGGCGTGCTGGATTATCTGGTCGTAAGCTCGGTCGATTTCCTTGACAGCCTTGCCCCAGAGGTGCGCGATCAGTTCATGCAGATCATGCGTGAGGTCACGGTCGAGGGCAACGCCAACGTCAACGGTCTGGAAGCCAAATCGCGTCAGGCGATCTTGGATGCCGGTGCTGTGATTCGTGAACTGTCGCCAGAGCAGCGTCAGGCTTGGGTCGATGCTATGAAGCCAGTTTGGGCGCAGTTCTTGGACGATGTCGGCCAAGACAACATCGACGCCGTGCAAGCGATCAACGCCAAGCACTAAGTCAAAAGTCAGCATGGCCCAAGCCGTTTGGGCCATGCTGCACCCCACTCCTGAACGAGGCGCATGATGAGCGACACCCCCAAAGGCGCCCCGCGGCGCCGTATTGATGTCTGGGAGCAGACGGCGATTGCCACGCTTTTAGGCCTGATGACCCTGATCACCTTTATCAACGTTGTGCTGCGCTATGGCTTCAACTCGGGTTTCATCTGGGGGCTTGAGGCGACGCTGATCCTGTTTGCTTGGCTGGTGATTTTTGGCGTCAGCCATGCCTTTCGCGTCACCGCGCATTTGGGCGTCGATGCTGCGACCAGCTTTTTACCCGCGGGCCCCAAGCGCGCTGTGGCCTTGCTGTCGGCGGCGGTCTGTATCTTTTATGCGCTGCTGATGTTGAAGGGCGCATGGGATTACTGGGCGCCTTTTGCCGGATTTCAGGTTACAACGGGGCGCTGGTTCCCGACAGGCTTTGACGCCTCGACCCGCGACCGCGCGTTCTACATCACCGAACAAATCCCGATGCCGTGGTTTTTGGAATTTCTGGCAGGTTGGATCAATCAGGGCGAAGAGTGGGAAAAGCTGCCGCGCTTTATCCCCTATTTCATCCTGCCGCTGGGCATCAGCCTGCTGCTGCTGCGGCTTGTGCAGGCCACGCGTGAAATTTTGGCGGGCAGCCGTGAAAGCCTGATCGTCAGCCACGAAGCCGAAGATGCTGTCGAAAGCGTCGCCGCCCTTAACCGAGAGTCCTGATCCATGCATGTTTTGGTCTTATTTCTAGGCATTATCCTGCTGCTGATGATCGGTGTTCCGATTGCGGTGGCGCTGGGTTTGTCGTCGGTGCTGTTCTTGCTGTTTTTCAGCGATACCTCGCTCGCCTCGATTGCGCAGACGTTTTACAGCAGTATGGCTGGGCATTACACGCTGCTGGCGATCCCGTTTTTCATTCTGGCCTCCAGCTTTATGTCCACAGGCGGAGTTGCGGCGCGGATCATCCGGTTTTCGATTGCCGTGGTCGGGCATTTGCCCGGCGGTTTGGCGATTGCGGGGGTCTTGGCGTGTATGATGTTTGCCGCACTGTCGGGGTCGTCGCCGGCCACCGTGGTTGCGATTGGGTCCATCGTGATCGCGGCGATGCGCAAAATGGGCTATACCAAGGACTTTGCCGCCGGCGTGATCTGTAACGCTGGCACCTTGGGCATTCTGATCCCGCCCTCGATCGTCATGGTGGTTTATGCCAGCGCCACCGATGTTTCGGTCGGCCGGATGTTCTTGGCGGGGGTTATCCCCGGCCTGATCGCGGGCTTTATGCTGATGGCGGCGATCTATATCATCGCCGTGGTCAAAAAGCTGCCCAAGGGCGAGTGGATGGGCTGGGGCGAGGTTTGGGCCTCGTTCCGCGATGCCTTCTGGGGGCTTTTGCTGGTGGTGATCATCATGGTCGGCATCTACGGCATTCCTGGCATCACAGGTGCGATCTTTACCCCGACCGAAGCGGCGGCAGTGGCCTCGGTCTATGCCTTTATCGTGGCAAGCTTTATCTACCGCGATATCGGGCCGCTGGCGGGGCAAGACGGCGGCGCGCGCAAAAGCCTGTTGCGTCATCCGCAAGCTCTGCTGACCAGCCTCTACCACCCCGACACGGTGCGCATGCTTTATGACGCGGGCAAGCTGACCATCACGCTGATGTTCATCATCGCCAATGCGCTGATTCTCAAGCAAGTGCTGACCGATCAACAAGTGCCGCAGGCGGTGGCCAATGCCATGCTCTCGGCTGGTTTGGACAAGATCACCTTCCTGATCGTGGTGAATGTGATTCTGCTGATCGGTGGCCAGTTCATGGAGCCTTCGGGCCTGATCGTCATCGTTGCGCCGATTGTGTTCCCGATTGCGATCAGCCTTGGCGTCGATCCGATCCATCTGGGCATCATCATGGTGGTCAATATGGAGATCGGCATGATCACGCCGCCGGTGGGTCTGAACCTTTTTGTCACATCGGGCGTGGCGGGGATGTCGATCATGCGGGTGGTTAAGGCTGCCTTGCCCTTCCTTGGCATCCTTTTCGTGTTCCTGATCATGGTGACCTATATCCCGATCCTGTCGACATGGCTGCCCACGCTGATGATGGGCCCCGAGACCATCATCAAATAACACGGCCCAAGCCCCCCCGTGCAGCAGGCGCTGCGCGGGGGCAACCAATCAGCGGGGCGTGAAAACCGTAAAGGCAAAAGAAAAGGGCCGCTAAAAGCGGCCCGTTTTTCTGTTTGATTTAGGTGGTTTGGTGGAGCCAGGGAGGATCGAACTCCCGACCTCTTGAATGCCATTCAAGCGCTCTCCCATCTGAGCTATGACCCCATCCTTATCCGACGTTGGGCGCGTCGTGAGCGTTGTTTAGGGGAGGGCGCGAGGCGGTGCAAGGGAAAAATGCAGGCTTTTCGCGCCCTTCTCAAAGCGGTTAAACGTCTTCCTCGTTGCTGGCCACATCGGCCAGATCATCAAGCGAAACGGTATCGTCTGCGTCATCTTCCAGCAGCTCGTCGTCCAGATCTGCGTCGTCGGATTCGTCGGCGACCAACAGATCATCGTCGGCATCCAGATCGTCGACCAGAACGGCGTCGTCGTCTTTTTCTGGCTGCACGCGGCTGATCACGGCGGCGGCCATTTTGCGGCGTGCCGATTCGATATCAACGACTTCGCCCGTATAGGGGCTGACGATAGGCGTGCGGTTCAGGTCGTAAAAGCGCTTGCCGGTCGTCGGGCAAATGCGCTTGGTTCCCCATTCTGCCAAAGGCATGGTATCCCCTTTATTCAGGCAGGCCCCAAGGCGGGGCCATCAATTCAGAATGCAGTCGCTTGCCATAAGACGGCCCGAGTGTCAAAGGCTTTTCGAAGCAGTTGCGGCTGTCTTGCAGATAGCTATGCTGAATCTTTCTGTCCAGAGGCCCTATGCTGCTGATCCCCGGTTCTCCTGCTGTTTCGATCACGATCAAGCGCTCGGCGCGGGCGCGGCGATTTTCGCTGCGCATCAGCCAGACCACGGGGCAGGTTTCGCTTACACTGCCGCTGCGCGCGCGCGAGGCCGAGGCCTTGGCCTTTGCCCGCGCACAAGAGGGCTGGATCAGGGCGGCCTTGGCGCGATTGCCGCAGGTGGTGGCTGTGGGCCTAGGCGCGCAGATCCCTTTCGAGGGGCGTCTGCTGACCCTGACTGCGGCAGCGGGGCGGTCGGTGCGCCAAGAGGGTGATCTTTTGCTGGTGCCGGGTGCGCCTGACCGCGTGGCGGCGCGTGTGGCGGCCTATCTGAAGGTGCGGGCGCGAGACCGGCTTGTGGCCGCCTCGGATCACTACGCCACCCAAATCGGCCGCCGCGTGGCGCAGGTCAGCCTGCGCGACACCCGGTCGCGCTGGGGGTCTTGCACCTCGCAGGGGGCTTTGATGTATTCTTGGCGGCTGATTATGGCCCCGCCCCGCGTGCTGGACTATGTCGCGGCGCATGAGGTGGCGCATATGCTGGAAATGAACCACTCGCCAAGGTTTTGGGCGGTGGTCGAGCGGCTTTTCCCGCAATGGCAGGTCGAGCGGGCTTGGCTGAAACGCGAAGGCCATGCCCTGCAAACGATCCGCTTTGAGACCGAGGCCTTCGAGGGGGATTGACCGCGGGGCCAAGACGGTGCTTGGCTGCGCGCATGCCGATCATTCCGCGCCTTGCAGACCCCAACGCCGCCGCCCACGAGCGGCTTTATCGCAGCCTGCGGATGCAGGTGATGCACGGTGAATTGGCGCCGGGGCAGGCGATGACGATTCGCGGCATTGCCGAACAGTTTGGCGTCTCGATGACGCCTGCGCGCGATGCGGTGCGGCGTTTGGTGGCCGAGGGCGCCTTTACCATGTCGTCCTCGGGGCGGGTTTCAACGCCAGAGCTGACGCCCGAGCGCATCGAAGAGCTGGCGGTGATCCGGTCTTTGCTGGAACCCGAGATGGCCAGCCGCGCGCTGCCACGCGCGCATTTCGCGCTGATCGACCGGCTGGCTGCGATCAATGCGCTGAACCAAGAAGCTGTGATGAATCAAGATGCTGTGGGCTATGTCCGCACCAATTTGGAATTTCACCGCACGCTTTATCTGCGCGCGCAGACGCCAGCGATGCTTGCAATGTGCGAAACGGTTTGGTTGCAGCTGGGGCCCACCATGCGCGCGCTTTACCAAAAGCTGCGCCGCCGCGAGGTGCCGCAGCACCACCGGATGATTCTGGCGGCGCTGCGGGCAGGGGATGACCCTGGGTTGCGGCTGGCGGTGCGCACCGATGTCACCCAAGGCTTGCGGCATCTTGCCTCTTAAGCGCTGCCGCGCCCCGTCTTGGGCTGATCGACGAAGAAATCGGTAAGCGCTGCGCCGATCCACATGCACAATGCCGCCAGCCAAGCCGTTGCGACAAAGATCGAGGCCCCTGTAACCCCTGCGCCAATCGCGCATCCGCCTGCCAGCATCGCGCCAAAACCCATCAGCGCCGCCCCCGCCATCGCGCGACGCATCTGGCCTATGCCCTCAAAACCCTGAAATCTTAGCTCTTTGCTGACAGCTGCGGCCAGAAATGCGCCAAGGAAGACGCCGGGAACAAGGCCAATGTCAAACTCTGGCACCGCATCTGGCACCAAAAAGAACATCAAGGTCTTGGCCGATGGTCCTGAAAAGGTCGCAGAGGTGACGCTGACAGGATCAAAAGCCACCTGTGCCAGCGAAAAGGTCAACACCCAGCCCAGTGCCACAGCAAAGCCAACGCCCGAGGCAAAGACCAAGACCCGCGCGCCAATCTGGTTGCGCCGCGCCAAGACCAAGGCCAGCGCCGCAACCGCCAGCCCCAGCAGCACTCCCGACCAATCGGGCAGGGATAGAGCCGCTAAAAGGTTGATATTGCGTCCACTTGGCGTCACCCAAAGCCCCGCCAAAGCGCCGCGCAAAGGCGCCAGCCAGCCGTGCAGACTCATCTGCGCCACCACCGCAAAAATCAGCCCGGCGATCAGCGACCGCAGATTGCCCGTGGCCGCCAAAACCAACAGCCGTCCCGAACAGCCCCGCGCCAAGACCATGCCTGCGCCAAACATCAGCCCGCCAATCACTGCGCCCGACCAAGATCCGGCAACCGCCATCATGCGGGCATCTTCAGCGCGAAACAGCCCTAGGCTTTGCGCGCCCTGCACCCAGACCACGGCGGTGGAAAAGGTCAGCAGCCACACCGACATTCTTGGCCCCAGTCTGCCGCGTGCAAATTCAACCGTTGCTGCGCGCAGACAAAACGATGACCGCTGCGCTGCGACCCCAAAGACCACACCCGTCAGCAGGCCAAAAAACGCGGCCAGATTTGCCTCGTTCACATAGTCAAGCAAGCTGCTCAGATCCATCTTTCCTCCGATGTCTTTTTGCTTGGCCGCAGTCTAAGCCTGCCTCGCTTTGCCTGCTTTGACACAAATCACACGGCGAGAAAACGCCTCGCTGGCTCTCAAAGTTTCGCCCACAAGGCCTTGCGGATCAATTCGGCGGCGTGACACAAGGTAAAAGTAAGCCACTGGCCGCACAGTCTCAGCCCAAGGAGCCAAAGCATGAGTTTTGACCGATCCATCAAAATCGCCCCCTCGATCCTTTCCGCCGATTTCGCCGATTTCGGCCGCGAGATCCAAGCGATCGAGGCGCAGGGGGCCGATTGGGTGCATGTCGATGTGATGGATGGCCATTTCGTGCCCAATATCACATTTGGCCCACCCGCGGTTGCGGCTTTTCGCAAACATGTGAAAACCGTGATGGATGTGCATATCATGATCTCGCCGGTCGATGCTTATATCGACGCCTTTGCGGCCGCGGGCACCGATATTTTGACGCCACATGTTGAAGCAGGCCCGCATATTCACCGGACGCTTCAGGCCATTCGCGGCGCCGGCATGAAGGCAGGCGTGGCGCTGAACCCCGGCACGCCTGCCGAAGCGGTGGCGCATCTGTTGGATCTGACCGATCTGATCTGCGTGATGACGGTGAACCCCGGCTTTGGTGGGCAGAAGTTTATCGACATGACGGCGAAAATCCGCAGCCTGCGCGCGATGATTGGCGATCGTCCGATCCATATTGAAATCGATGGCGGGATCACGACGCAAACCGCGCCTTTGGTGGCCGCAGCTGGGGCCGATGTTTTGGTTGCGGGCTCTGCCGTGTTCAAGGGCGGGTCTGTGGCCGATCCTGCCGCTTATGGCGAAAATATCCGCGCCATTCGCGCCGCAGCCGAAGCGGCACGGTAAGCTAATGGCGCGGATCGTCTTTGACCTTGACGGCACCTTGATCGACAGCGCGCCAGATATTCGCGCGGCGGTCAATCTGATGCTGGTGGAAGAGGGGCTGGCGCCGCTGTCCCTGTCCGAGGTGATTGGCTTTATCGGCAACGGCCTGCCGCATCTGGTGACTTTGGTCATGGCCGCGCGCGGGATTGATCCTGCGCGCCATGCCGAGCTGTCACCTTGCGTTGCGCGCCATTATGACGCGGTGAATGGGCAAGAGACGGTGCTTTATCCCGGCGTGGCAGGGGCGCTTGCGGCTTTGCATGCGGCAGGACATAGCCTTGCGCTTTGCACCAACAAACCCGAAGCGCCTGCGCGGGCATGTTTGGCACAGATGGGGATTGCGGCGCTGTTTGACCAAGTGATTGGCGGCGACAGTCTACCCCGCCGCAAGCCGGACCCAGCGCCACTGCACGCCTGCACCCCCGATATCTATATTGGTGACAGCGAGGTGGATGCCGAAACCGCAAGCCGCGCCGCCGTGCGCTTTGTCTTATTCACCGAAGGCTATCGCAAAACTGCTGTCGCAGAGCTGCCCCATGTCGCCAGCTTTACCGATTTTGCGGATCTGCCCACGCTGATCGAAAGCCTGCTTGTCCGCAGTCTGTAACGATTGACCCGCAGTCAATTTGCGGGGGCTGGGCGCAGTCTAAACCGCGTGCCTGCTTGACAGCTTGGCCCCTTACCCGCCATGACGGGCAAAATCATAGGAGCCAGCCCATGTCTGATGACCGTCTTATCGTCGCGCTTGATGTGCCAAATATCTTGCAGGGCCTCGAGCTTGCTGGTCGGCTTGGCAAAGCGGTGTCGTTTTACAAGATCGGTCTGGGGATGCTGACAGGCGGCGGGCTTGCGCTGGCAAACGAGCTGAAGGCCGAACATGGCAAGCGCATCTTTCTGGATATGAAGCTGTTCGACATCGGTGCCACTGTCGAAGCCGCCGTGCGTGGCCTTGCGCAATATGATCTGGATCTGCTGACCGTGCACGGCGACCCGCAGGTTGTGCGCGCCGCAGCCGAGGGCAAGGCGGGCACCAATCTGAAGATCATGGCTGTTACCATTCTCACCTCGCTGGACCGTGCCGATCTGGATGCCAACCTGATCAAGCCGGGCGATCTGCGCGAAATCACGCTGGAACGCGCCGCCCGCGCGCTAGAGGCAGGTGCCGATGGCGTCATCGCCAGCCCCCAAGAGGCCGCAGCGATCCGCGCTTTGCCGCAAGCCAAGGGCAAGCTGATCGTCACCCCCGGTGTGCGCCCCGCAGGCGCCGCCCTTGGTGACCAAAAGCGCGTCGCCACCCCGGCTCAAGCCATCGCCGATGGTGTCGATCACATCGTGGTGGGCCGCCCGATCTGGCAAGCCGCCGATCCCGCCGCCGCCGCCCGTGCGATCATCGCGGAAATGTCTCTGTAAGGCCGTTTAGCGACGCAGCCCCTTGGCCTTTGGCGCGCGGCACAATAGCCTGCGCCAAAGCGGAGGCTAAAATGACAGACCATATCTCGACCCACCAAGCCGAAGACGACGCCCGCAACGAAACGATCCTGATCTATGTGAACGGAAAGATCGTGCCGAAAGCCCAAGCGACGGTTTCGGTCTATGATTCCGGCTTTATGCTGGGCGATGGCGTTTGGGAGGGAATTCGTCTTTATAACGGCCGCTGGACCTTTCTAGACGAACATATCGCGCGGCTGTTCGAAGCGGCCAAGGCGATTGATCTTGATATCGGCATGACGCCAGATCAAGTGATTTCCGCCGTGTTAGAGACACAAGCTGCCAATGGCATGACCACCGACGCCCATGCGCGGCTGATGCTGACGCGCGGCGTCAAGACCCGGCCGTTTCAGCACCCAAAACTGTCGCAGCAAGGCCCGACCATGGTGATCATCATGGAACACAGCCGCCCCAATATGCCGCGCCCGATCCGTCTGGCCACGGTGCCACATCTGCGCGGCCTGCCGATGACCCAAGACCCCAAGCTGAACTCGCATTCCAAGCTGAACTGCATTCTGGCGTGCATCGCCGCCGAAAAGGCCGGTGCCGACGAGGGCCTGATGCTGGATGTGCATGGCTTTGTGAACACCACCAACGCTTGCAACTTTTTTATCGTGCGCAAGGGTCAGGTTTGGACCTCGACCGGCGATTACTGCATGAACGGCATCACACGGCAAAAGGTGATCGACCTGTGCCGTGCCAATGACATTCCGGTGTTCGAGAAAAACTTCTCGTTGGTCGAAACCTATTCCGCCGATGAAGCGTTTTTGACCGGCACCTTTGGCGCGCAAACCCCTGTCAGCCAGATCGACGGTCGCCAGATTGGCAGCGGCCAGATGGGCCCCGTCACCCAGCGCATTCGCGACCTTTACAAAGCCATGGTCGGCGCATGAAAATCGCGATGTGGTCAGGCCCACGCAACCTGTCAACCGCGATGATGTATGCTTTCGCCGCGCGTGGCGATTGCGCTGTGGTGGACGAGCCGTTTTACGCAGCCTATCTGGCCGCAACCGGCCTTGCGCACCCGATGCAGCAAGAGGTGATCGCCTCGCAAAGCACCGACCCTTTGCAGGTTGCCGCCGATTGCATTGGCCCAATTCCGCAAGGTCAGAGCCTGTTTTACCAAAAACACATGACCCTGCATATGATCCCCGGCTTTCCGCGCGATTTCATGCGTGATCTGACCAATGTCTTCCTGATCCGCCACCCCGCTCGCGTTGTGGCAAGCTATGCCAAGAAACGCGAAGGCCCGACGCTTGCCGATATTGGCTTTCAACAACAGGCCGACCTGTTCGACCAGATTGCCGATCAGCTGGGCCATGCGCCTTTGGTGATCGACAGCGCCGATATCCGCGCCAACCCAGCGCGCGCGCTGTCAGGGCTTTGCGCGGCGCTGGGGATCAGCTTTACCGAAAAGATGCTGCATTGGACGGTAGGGCCGAAACCCTATGACGGCATCTGGGCGCCGCATTGGTATAACGCGGTGCATCGCTCGACAGGGTTTGAAGACCCCGAAGCCGCCCTGCCCGATCTGGCCAAGCACTACGCCGATCTGGTTGATCAGGCGCTGCCCTATTACGAAAAGCTAACCGCGCATAAGCTTTAGCGCCCATGAAAAAGCCGCGCCAAGATCTGGCGCGGCTTTCTTCAGATCTGTCAGGCCTTAGCCCTTGTCAGCCACCCGCGCATTGCGTGTCGCAATCAGTTTCAGGCGCAGCGCGTTCAGACGGATAAAGCCCGCCGCATCCTTCTGGTCATAAGCGCCGGCATCTTCTTCAAAGGTGACGTGCTTTTCAGAATAAAGGCTATGCTCGGACCAACGCCCAACGCAGGTCGCCGAACCCTTGTAAAGCTTCAGCCGCACGGTGCCGGTGACATGATCCTGGCTCTTGTCGATCAAGGCCTGCAACATCTCGCGCTCGGGGCTGAACCAAAAGCCGTTATAGATCAGCTCGGCATAGCGCGGCATGATGCTGTCTTTCAGATGGCCAGCGCCCGCATCCAGCGTGATCTGCTCGATGCCACGATGCGCCTCAAGCAAGATCGTGCCGCCGGGGGTCTCATAAATGCCGCGCGACTTCATGCCGACAAAACGGTTTTCCACAAAGTCCAACCGCCCGATGCCATGCGCGCCACCCAAAGCGTTCAACCGCGTCAGGATGGTGGCAGGCGACATCGCCTCGCCATTGATCGCCACGGCATCGCCGCGCTTAAAGCTGACTTCGATATATTCCGGGGTGTTCGGCGCATCCTCGGGCGAAACCGTGCGCTGATAGACATATTCCGGTGCCATCTCGGCCGGATTTTCCAAGGCTTTGCCTTCGGAAGAGGTGTGCAGCAAATTCGCATCCACCGAGAAAGGCGCTTCGCCGCGCTTGTCCTTGGCAATCGGAATCTGGTTCGCCTCGGCAAATTCGATCAGCTTGGTGCGGCTGGTCAGATCCCACTCACGCCAAGGCGCAATCACGCGAATCGAAGGGTTCAGCGCATAGGCCGAAAGTTCAAACCGCACCTGATCATTGCCCTTGCCGGTCGCACCATGCGCCACCGCATCAGCGCCACATTCCGCCGCAATCCGCACCAGATGCTGCGAGATCAGCGGCCGCGCAATCGAGGTGCCCAGCAGATAAAGCCCTTCATACAAAGCATTGGCGCGGAACATCGGGAAAACGAAATCGCGCACGAATTCTTCGCGCACATCGACGATATGGATGTTCTCTTTCTTGATCCCCAACAGCTCGGCCTTGGCGCGCGCGGGCTCCAATTCTTCGCCCTGCCCCAGATCGGCAGTAAAGGTGACAACCTCGCAGCCATATTCGGTCTGCAACCATTTCAAGATGATCGAGGTATCAAGCCCACCAGAATAGGCGAGGACGACTTTTTTAGGTGCGGACATGTCAGGGCTCCATCACGGGTTTCGCCTGCGAATACTGGGAATTCCCACCAAGAGCAAGGCGGCATGCGGCCTATTACAGGGCTTGCAACCGCTGCACCGCCCAAAGCGCTGCATCGGCCACCGCCGCATCGGCGTCTTGCAGCAAGGCCACAGCCTGCGGCATCAAAGCAGCAGTGCCGGAATTGCCAATCGCATAAAGCACATTACGCACAAAGCGGTCCCGCCCAATCCGCTTGATCGGGCTACCGGCAAAGCGCAACCGAAACGCCGCATCGTCCAATTGCGCAAGCTCCGCAAGCGCCGGCGCACCCACCCGCGGCTGATAGCCCAGATCCTTGGCGCTTTGGGCAAACTTGTTCCAAGGGCAAACCGCCAGACAATCATCGCAGCCATAGATCCGATTGCCCATCAATGCGCGCAACTCCAGATCAACCGGCCCGCGATGCTCGATGGTCAAATAGGAAATGCAGCGCCGCGCATCCAAGCGATAGGGCGCGGGAAAAGCCTTGGTCGGGCAGATATCCAGACAGGCGGTGCAAGACCCGCAATGGCTGACCTCTGGCGGGTCCTTGGGCAGGTCTGCGGTGGTGAAAATCGCCCCCAGAAACACCCAATTGCCCAGATCGCGCGCCAACAGATTGCTGTGCTTGCCCTGCCAGCCCAGCCCTGCGGCCTGCGCCAAGGGCTTCTCCATCACCGGCGCGGTATCGACAAAGACCTTGATCTCGGCCCCCGACACGCCCGCAAACCAGCCACCCAGCCGCTTCAGCCGCCGCTTCACCAGATCGTGGTAATCCTTGCCCTGAGCATAGACCGAAATCGCCGCGCGATCCCGCTCTGCCAAAACCGCCAGCGGATCACCCTGCGGCGTATAGCTTTCCGCCAACATGATCACCGAGCGCGCCTCGGGCCAAAGTGCCGCTGCATTGCCGCGCCAAGCCTCGCGCTCGGCCATCCAAGCCATCTGGCCATGATGCCCCGCGGCCAAAAACGCCCGCAACCGCTCTGCCGTCTTAGGTGCCGCATCCGGCGCACAGATGCCCAGCTTGGAAAAGCCCTCTTCCAAAGCCCGCGCCGTCAAAGCCTGTTTCAGCGCCTCATTCATCTGTCTCTAAATATCCCACGGGGGTGCGGGGGTGTGAAACCCCCGCGGGTGGTCTCAAAAGTCAAGATCGGCATAATGGGCGGGCGGCGGAAACCCGGGGATCTGATCGGCAAGCAGGGTGCGAAACGCCGGTCGCGACTTGATCTTGGCATACCAATCCTTGACCACGGCAGACCGGTTCCAATCGACATCCGAAATATAATCCAGACAAGACAGATGCGCCGCCGCGGTCAAATCGGCCAGCGTCATCACATCCCCGGCAAGCCAGCGCCGCTGATCCAGCAGCCAGGCCATGTAATCCAGATGATATTTGATCCGCACCGCCCCCGCCTTGACGTTCTTTGAATCCGGGTAGCCCTGCCCCATGATCTTTTTATTCACACGCTCATAAAGCAGCTTCGAGGTCACCTCGGCGTTGAACTTATCGTCAAACCAAGCGCAAAGCCTGCGCACTTCAAACCTGCCGTCCAGATCGCGCGGCATCAAGGGCGGGTTCGGCACCGACTCTTCCAGATATTCGCAAATCGCCTGGCTTTCCGACAGCGTCTTGGTGTCGATCCGCAGCACCGGCACTTTGCCCGCAGGGTTGCGGCGCATAAAATCAGGCGAGGCTTCCCAGTAACGCTCTTCGATCAGCTCGACCTCAAGCTTCTTTTCGGCCAGCGTCAACCGCACCTTGCGGCTGAATGGCGAGAGGGGAAAGTGATAGAGGCGGATCATAAAGCTGTCAGACTTTGCATTCAGGGTTTGCTCTTCAATGGCGCGAAGATTGGCGGAATTCAACCACTATAAGGGTTAGTCGCGCAACTGGAAGCAAGCGGCACGGCCATCGACGGCGATGGTCTCGGCGCCTGAAATAATCGCGGCGGTGCGCTTGCGGATAAAGGCGGTGGGCTTGGAGGCCGAGCGTTCTTTCGGGTTGGGCAAGACCGCTGCCAGCCGTGCAGCCTGAAGCGCGCTTAACGCATCCGCATCGACGCCAAAGTAATGCCGCGCCGCCGCCTGCACACCAAACACGCCTTCGTCAAATTCGGCCACGTTCAGATAGACCTCTAGAATGCGCTGCTTGCTCCAGACCAATTCGATCACTGGTGTCAGCAAAGCCTCTAGCGCTTTGCGAATATAGCTGCGCTGCTGCCACAACAGCACGTTTTTGACGACTTGCTGCGTCAGGGTTGATCCGCCGCGCTGGCCGCCGCCATCAACGGCTGCGCGAATGGCGGTCAGATCAAAGCCCCAATGCTGGCAGAAATTCGCATCCTCGGCCGCCACCACCGACCGCCCCATCACCGGAGCAATGGCCTCCCAGCTGACCCATTGCTTGGAAATCCCGCCCAAGCGCCAGCTTTCGCTGATCTGATAAAGATTGATCGGCGGCGGAACCAGACTAAACAGCAAGATCAGCACACCGAAATAGCCCACCACGCCCAGCGCCAAGCGCTTGGCCCAGACCCGCAGCCGCGCCTGTAAGGGCGGCTTGTCCTGCGGTGCAGGTTTGGCTTTCGATCGGGATTTGGGCGTTGCAACCATAAGTGAACTTAGGCCTTAAGCCTGCGCGCGGGTCAAGTCCCCGTCAAAACCAAAGGCCCCCTTGCGGGGGCCCTGACTTTATTCTGCAGGCACTTTTTCTGCTTCATTCGACAAAGGATGCGCCAGATGCGGCAGCATTTCTTTCGGGCAGATCTGCAAGAAATTAGCACGCTCGGCGACCCAATTGCCCAAGATCCGTTCCGCAATCCGCGAGCCGGTTTCCGCGTGATGCCGCTGGATCAGATCGCGCAGCTGTGCTTCCCAATAGGGATGCGCCACGGCGCAAGTCAGCACGGTTTCGCTGTTCATAAAGTCTTCCGCCACGCCCTGCGGGTCGTAGACATAGGCCATCCCCCCGGTCATGCCCGCGCCAAAGTTCGCGCCAATCCGGCCCAGAACCACCGCGACACCGCCGGTCATATATTCACAACCGTTCGACCCACAGCCCTCGACCACCACATGCGCGCCCGAGTTGCGCACCGCAAAACGCTCGCCCGCGCGACCCGAGGCATAAAGATAGCCCGCCGTCGCGCCATAAAGCACGGTGTTGCCGATGATGGTGTTTTCCTCGGCCTTGAGCGGCGAAGACATCTGCGGCCGCACCACAATCGTGCCCCCCGACAGGCCCTTGCCAACATAGTCATTGGCGTCGCCCATCACCTCAAGCTTCAGCCCCTGCACCGCAAAAGCCCCCAAGGATTGGCCACAAGACCCCGACAGTTTGACCGTCAGATGATCCGGCTGAAGGCTGTTCTTCATGCCAAAGCGCTTGACGATATGGCTAGAGGCGCGGGTGCCGATGGTGCGCAGAGTGTTGCGCACCGCATAAGACAGCTGCATCTTTTCGCCATCTTCAAAGAAGCGCGCGCCGTCTTTGACAATTTCGGCGTCCAGCGTATCGGGCACATGGTTGCGCGGCTTGGTGCGGTCATAGGTGATCTTTGACGCCCCATCGACGGTGATCAACAGCGGGTTCAAATCCAGATCATCCAGATGCGCCGACCCACGCGAGACCTGAGACAACAGATCCGCCCGCCCGATGATTTCATCCATCGACCGCGCACCGATCTGCGCCAAAATCTCGCGCACTTCTTGCGCATAGAAGGTGATCAGATTGACAACCTTATCCGCCGATCCGGTGAACTTGCCGCGCAGCGCTGCGTCTTGGGTGCAGACGCCCACGGGGCAGGTGTTGCTTTGGCACTGACGCACCATGATGCAGCCCATCGCGATCAGCGCGGCGGTGCCGATGCCATATTCCTCGGCCCCCATCATCGCCGCCATGACAATGTCGCGGCCTGTGCGCAAACCACCGTCGGTGCGCAGCGTCACCCGCTCGCGCAGGTTGTTCATTGCCAGCACCTGATGCGCTTCGGTCAGGCCCATCTCCCAAGGCAGGCCCGCGTATTTGATCGAGGTGCCAGGGCTTGCGCCGGTGCCGCCGTTATGGCCCGAGATCAGGATCACATCGGCCTTGGCCTTGGCCACACCCGCCGCAATGGTGCCGACGCCCGAAGAGGACACCAGCTTTACCGTCACCTTGGCGCGCGGGTTGATCTGTTTCAGGTCATAGATCAGCTGCGCCAAGTCTTCGATCGAATAGATGTCATGGTGCGGCGGTGGCGAGATCAGCGTCACGCCCTTGGTCGAATGGCGCAGCCGCGCGATCAGCTCGGTGACTTTCATGCCGGGCAGCTGGCCGCCTTCGCCGGGCTTTGCGCCTTGGGCGACCTTGATTTCCAGCTCTTCACAGGCGTTCAGATATTCCGCCGTCACGCCAAAGCGGCCCGAGGCCACCTGTTTGATCTTGGCGCTTGGGTTGTCGCCATTGGCCTCTGGCAGGAAGTGTGCGGGATCTTCACCGCCCTCGCCGCTGTCAGATTTCGCACCAATGCGGTTCATCGCGACGTTCAGGGTCTTGTGCGCCTCGGGCGACAGCGCCCCCAGCGACATGCCCGGTGTCACAAACCGCTTGCGGATCGAGGTGATGCTTTCCACCTCTTCAATCGGCACGGGCTTGCCCAATGCCTTAATGTCCAACAGATCCCGAATATGGATCGGCGGGTTCGACCGCATGGCCGCCGAATATTGCTTCCAAATGTCGAAAGACGCACGGTCGCAGGCCGATTGCAGCATATGCATGGTCTGCGCTTCCCAAGCGTGCTTTTCGCCCGAGCGCCGCGCCTTATAGAACCCGCCAATCGGCAGCACATCAGCGCCACCCAGCCAGCCCTTGGCGTGAACTTCTTCGACCTTCAGCTGCAAGCCTTGCAGACCGATACCGGAAATCCGGCTTTGCATGCCGGGGAAATATTCCGCCACCATGGCGCGCGACAGGCCCACGGCTTCAAAGTTCAGCCCCCCGCGATAAGACGAGATCACCGAGATGCCCATCTTTGACATGATCTTCAACAGACCCGCATCGACGGCATTGCCATAGCGCCGCATCGCATCCAGCAAGCTGCCTTCGATCAAGCCGCGACGAATGCGGTCAGCAATCGAATCCTGCGCCAGATAGGCGTTCACCGTGGTGGCCCCCGAGCCGATCAGCACCGCGAAATAGTGGGGGTCGATACATTCCGCCGACCGCACGTTGATCGAACAGAAGGTCCGCAGCCCCTTGCGGGTCAGCCACGAATGCACCGCACTTGTTGCCAAGATCATCGGCATCGCAACCCGTTCAGCGCTCTGGTGCTGATCGGTCATCACCAATTGCCCTGCCCCCGACCGCACCGCGTCTTCAGCCTCGGCACGAATACGCTCTAGCCCCTGACGCAGCGCATCTGGGCCCGCGTTTACGGGGAAGGTACAGTCGATAAAGGCAACCTGATCACCAAAGCGTTTGACCAGAACCTCGAATTCCGAATTGGCCAAGAAGGGGCTTTCCAGCACCAAAATCTCGTTCTGGGCGTTGTTCTCATCCAGCACGTTGCGCAGATTGCCAAAGCGGGTTTTCAGGCTCATCACCCGACCTTCGCGCAAGCTGTCGATCGGCGGGTTGGTGACCTGAGAGAAGTTCTGCCGGAAGAAATGCGACAACGGACGGTAAACCGAAGACAGCACAGCCGAAGGCGTGTCATCGCCCATCGAGGCGATCATCTCTTTGCCATCTTCGGCCATGGGGGCCAGAACCTGTTCCAGCTCTTCCACGGTAAAGCCCGCCGCGATTTGGCGCTGACGCAGTTCGGCGCCTTGGAACAGGGGTTCTTCGGGCACATCGCGCAGCAATTCGCCCAGATCGACGATCTTTTCGATCCATTCGCCATAGGGCTGTGCTGCTGCCAGTTTATCTTTCAGCGCAACGTCGTGATAAAGCTTGCCCGTCGCCATATCGACAGCAATCATCTGCCCCGGCCCAAGCGCGCCCTTTTCGCGGATCGTCGATTCCTCGACCGGAACCATGCCTGCTTCCGAACCCGCAATCAGCAAGCCATCGCCGGTGACGACATAGCGCATCGGCCGCAAACCGTTGCGATCAAGCCCGCCGCAGACCCAGCGGCCATCGGTCATCGCCAAAGCCGCAGGTCCGTCCCAAGGCTCGATCACCGAGTTGCAATAGGCATACATATCGGCCCAAGCCGGTTTCATATCGGTGGTGGCCTTTGACCAAGCCTCTGGCACCAGCATGGTTTTCGCCAAAGGCGCGTTGCGCCCCGAGCGCACCAAAACCTCGAACACCGCATCCAGCGCGCCAGAATCCGAGGTGCCCGCCGGAATGATCGGTTTGATATCTTCGGCATTGTCGCCAAAGTTGTTGGATGCCATGCGGATCTCATGGCTTTTCATCCAGTTGACGTTGCCTTTCAGCGTGTTGATCTCGCCGTTATGGGCCAACATGCGGAAGGGCTGGGCCAACCACCACTGCGGAAAGGTATTGGTCGAATAGCGCTGGTGATAGATCGCAAAGGCAGATTCGAACCGGTCGTCCATCAGGTCGGGGTAGAACACCGCCACCTGTTCGGCCAGCATCATGCCCTTGTAGATGATCGAGCGGCACGACAGGCTGCACAGATACATGCCTTGGATCTGGCTTGCCAAAGCCGCCTTTTCGATCCGGCGGCGGATGATGTAAAGATCGCGCTCGAACTGCTCGTCGTCGATGTCTTTTTCGCAGCGGATCAAGATCTGCTCGATCTCGGGGCGGGTCGCATTGGCTTTGTCACCCAGAACCGAGATATCAACCGGCACATGCCGCCAGCCATAGATATAATGGCCCATCCGCAGCACTTCGGTTTCTACAATCGTGCGGCAGCGCTCTTGGGCGCCAAAGTCGGTGCGCGGCAAGAACACTTGGCCGACCGCGATCAGCTTTTTTACATCGGGTTCATGGCCGGTGCGGCGCACTTGGTCGTAAAAGAACGGCACTGGAATTTGCACATGAATGCCCGCACCATCGCCGGTTTTGCCGTCAGCATCCACCGCGCCGCGGTGCCAAATCGCCTTCAGCGCGTTGATGCCGTTTTCCACCACCTTGCGCGAGGGTTTGCCCGAAATCGCAACCACAAGCCCCACGCCGCAAGACGAATGCTCGTCTTCGGTCTTGTAAAGCCCGTTTGCGTCCATCCAAGCCCGCTTTGCTTCTTCGGCTTTTACCCAAGCGTCATCATAGGTCGTCATGGCGTGCAATCTCCGGGTTGTAGGGCAGCGATGACATCACTGCGTCGCATTCAAAAAGGGGTTGGGTCGCGGCGAAACCTTTTTCGCCGGGCAGGATGAACTGAACAGGGCTGCTATCCATCGGCAGCCATTCGCTGCCGTTCCACCACTCCGAGGGGCCTGCAAAGAAATTGCGCCACTCGGGGCTGACATATTCATGGCCACGCGATTTGCGCAGCTCGTTGCCAGCGGTGTCGGTCTCGACAAACTCGTATTCGGTGACCTGAAGCGTGACACCGTCGATGGTGGCAGTCAGGCCGGTCAGCTTGTCAAAGCCTTTGACGTAGGTTTGTTCGCCATTGTCTTTGCTGAGGCCAAATTCGAAATCATCGCGCCCCGTCGCCAGCAGGCTGGTGAAATTGGCGGGATCTGCGGGGTTTGGGTCCAGCGTCTGTTTCACCTGCGGGTTCATGTCATAGCTTTCGACCCATTGCGTTTCGCGGTCGATCTTTGAGAGGTAAAACACCCCATCCTGATCATAATCAGCGCGCCATTGGTCGCCATTGGCATCGGCTTGGCAGCTGTAATAATTCGCCACATAGCAGCCGCGCGATTGCACGGTCAGCGTGGTGGTGCAGCCTTCGGGCGGCGTAAAGCTGCCGGCAAATACCGGAGAGGAAAGGCAGAGCACAGAGATCGAAATCAACGCTTTCATTTTGCCACCTAAAGATTGGGTCAATCGCTTTGACCCATCACGAATTGTCTGACGCAAGGGATCAGCTGCGCTTATTCCGCCGCCACGCTGGCAGGCTGTGCCAGATAGGTCAGGATCGAGTCGGCAGCTTCGCGGCCATCGCGGATCGCCCAGACCACAAGGCTTGCGCCACGCACGATGTCGCCGGCCGCATAGACGCCGTCCAGATTGGTGGCATGGCTGCGGAAATCAGCCTTGATGGTGCCCCAACGGGTCACGGCCAAATCGGGCACGCCCCAAAGGCTTGGCACCGCTTCGGGTTCAAATCCCAGCGCTTGCACCACCAGATCGGCAGGCTCGATATAATCGGCACCCTCGATCACTTCGGGCGATTGCCGACCCGAGGCATCTGGCGCGCCCAGGCGCATCTTTTGCACCATAACGCCGTCCACGACCTCGCCGCCGGTAAAGCCTTTGGGCGCAGAAAGCCAAACGAAATCAACGCCTTCTTCTTCAGCGTTTTGCACTTCGCGCTGGCTGCCGGGCATATTCGCCTTGTCGCGGCGATACAGGCATTTCACCGAAACAGCGCCTTGGCGAATGGCAGTGCGCACGCAATCCATCGCCGTATCGCCGCCGCCGATCACCACAACCCGCTTGCCGGTTGCGTTCAGCTCGCCCGAGTCGAATTCCGGCACCTCGTCGCCAAAGCTTTTGCGGTTGCTGGCGGTCAGATAATCCAAGGCGCGCACAACGCCCTTGGCCCCAACGCCCGGCGCTTCGATATCGCGGGCCTTATAGACGCCGGTCGCGATCAAAATCGCATCATGCTGGCCGCGAATGGCGTCAAACGACAGATCTTCGCCAACTTTGCAGTTCAGCACAAATTGCACGCCACCCAGCTCCAGCTGTTCGATCCGCTGCATCACCACTGGCTTTTCCAGCTTAAAGCCGGGGATGCCATAGGTCAGCAAACCGCCCGCACGGTCATAGCGGTCATAGACCGTCACCTGCACGCCCGCGCGGCGCAGAACGTCAGCCGCGGCCAAACCGCCCGGCCCCGCGCCAATGATGCCCACCGATTCCGTCCGCTCGTTACGCGGCTTGATGCTTTTGACCCAGCCCATTTCCCAAGCTTTGTCGGTCAGATATTTTTCGACCGAACCAATGGTCACGGTGCCATGGCCCGAATTCTCGATGACGCAATTGCCTTCGCACAGGCGATCCTGTGGGCAAATCCGGCCGCAAATCTCGGGGAAGGTGTTGGTGGCCTGTGACAGATCATAGGCTTCTTCCAAACGGCCCTCGGCAGTCAGGCGCAGCCAGTCGGGAATGTTGTTGTGCAAGGGGCAATGCGATTGGCAGTAAGGCACGCCGCATTGACTGCAACGGCTGGCCTGCTCGGCGGCTTTTTCAGCGGCGAATTCGCGATAAATCTCGTCGAAATCCTGCGCGCGAAGATCAGCAGAACGCTTCTGCGGCATCTCTTTGTGCAGAGTGACAAATTTAAGCATTTTCTGACCGGCCATCATGCGCCCCTTGGTGGAATTTCCCCGTCGCGCGTTGATACTGAAAGCCGGATCGGAATAAAAGTCAGTATGAGTTACCTATTTAACGATTTTTCAGCCTGAATGTCAGAATTATCACCCATATGCATCGAAACTAGGTCAGCTTTTGTTACCTACCGGCAAAACCGCCCCCTGATTCGCGCTTTAGCCAATCGTGCCCGCCGCCAAAAGTGCCAGTAGCAGCCCGCCAAAGCCGATGCGATAGATCGCAAAAGCGGTGAAACGGTGGCTTCGGATATAGGTCAGCAACCATTTCACAACGACAAAGGCGGTCAGGGTCGAGGTAACAAAAGCAATGCCAAGCGCTGTCCAATCCTCGCCGCCGGTGCCATGGCGAAACTGACCAAGCAGCTCATAGCCGCTTGCCGCATACATCGTCGGAATTCCGACCAGAAACGCAAACTCTGTCGCCGCCGCGCGGTTCGAGGTGCCCAAAAGCATCGCCACAAAAATTGTCGCTGCAGAACGTGATGTGCCAGGAAACACCCCCGCCACCACCTGCGCCAAACCCACCGCAATCGCCACCCGCAGCGTAATTGCCACGCTGTCGGCTTGCTTGGCGGCAAAATGCTCGGCCACAATCATCCAGATGCCGCCAATCACCAAGGCCCAAGCCACCGGCGCGATGGTGGTCGGCAACTCAAAGCCCGCCTTTTTGACGATCAAGCCCAGAACGGCCGTAATCAGAAAGGCGATTGCCAGCTTGATCAGATAATCGCGCTGCTCGGCTTGCCGCCAGTTCAGCAGAAGATCCATGATCCGGCGCCAATAAATCAGCGTCACCGCCAAAATCGCCCCGGCTTGGATGACGATATTATAGGTGTCGCTGCGCGCACCCAGCCATTGTTCCACCAAAAGCAAATGGCCCGTGCTGGAAATCGGCAAGAATTCCGTAACACCCTCGACCACACCCAAGAGCACATCATTAAAATAGGTCACATCACAGCCCTTTGATTGGGGAGGCTTTAGGCTTTTCTAAGGTTTTTGGCCGAGTCTTTGATTGCGGCATATTGCCCAGAGGGACGGTAGCACCACATATATTCCGGCACCACAGCATCGTAATCGGTCGCGGTGATTCCCAGATCTGCAAGCGTCTTTGCGCCTTCAGACACAACCGAGTCTGACTTCAAGCTGGTAATCTGATCTCGGGTCACGACTTTATTGGCAAACAGCCCACCGGTGCAGAAAGATGCAAAATCCAGCGCCGTGGCGATGATATTGCCGGCAAAGAACGGCAGGTTCAGCACCAGACGGCGGCGCTGGATGGTCACCAGCATCTTGGCGATGATCTGGCCTAGGCTTTCCACATCAGGACCGCCAAGCTCGTAGATGCCATGTGCCTCGCCCATCACGCCCTTGACGGCGGCGGCTGCGACATCATCGACATAGACCGGCTGAAACTTGGTCGCCCCGCCCACCAAAGGTAGGATCGGGCCCATCTTGGCCATCGCACCAAAGCGGTTGAAGAACCCGTCTTCATTGCCGAAAATCACCGAGGGCCGCAGGATCATTGCGCTTGGAAAGGCGGCCAAAATCGCCGCTTCGCCTTCGCCCTTGGACTGCGCGTAAAGGCTGGCCCCCGCAACATCGGCGCCAATCGCCGACAGATGCACAAGGCTGCTGATCGCTTGCTCGGCCGCGATCCGCGCGATCCGGCCTGCACCCGTGGCTTGCACGGCTTCAAAGCTGTTCTTGCCGCCGCGATCAAAGGTGCCCACGCAGTTCACCACCGCCGAGGCCCCCGCCATCGCCGCCCGCACCGAGGCATCATCGCGGATGTTGCAGAACACCGGCTCGACCTGCCCGACAGCGCCGTAAGATTTGACAAAAAGTGCCTCATTCGGACGCCGGCAGGCAACGCGAACGCGCCATCCCGCTTTCGCCATTCGCCGCGCAATATAGCGACCGACAAAACCTGAACCGCCGTAGATCGTGACAAGCTTGTTCATGGGATACCCTCTTTGACAGGCTGAAAAAGTCTTTGCCTGAATAATCCGCATGAGCGCAGGCGGCAAGTGCAATCGCCGCCGCGATTTCAGTTGGAATTTTGTTAAATTCCACCACAGACCCCGTTGACTCCCCGCAGCGGCTTGTCTACATCGCCCCTCACGACACCTGCCCTGGTGGCGGAATTGGTAGACGCGCTGGTTTCAGGTACCAGTGTTCACAAGACGTGGAGGTTCGAGTCCTCTCCTGGGCACCACTTGTCGCAATGAAAGCCCTGTAACCTTAACTGGTTAC
>OCOY01000002.1_pt1 | contig 104036 bp, 105 predicted proteins | sample 1494131 | NCBI WGS metagenome assembly OCOY01 (sample SAMEA3275523, study PRJEB22092) | marine metagenome | biome: ENVO:00000039; feature: ENVO:00002042; material: ENVO:00002010 | collected 2014-06-21T17:05:00+00 | depth 1 m | reverse complement strand
TGGTCTAAATGGTGCCCGGAGACGGATTTGAACCGCCGACACGCGGATTTTCAATCCGCTGCTCTACCGACTGAGCTATCCGGGCACTTATGCGAAGCTGTTTCGCTCTGTGAGGGCCTGATACGCGAGGTGGGCGGGGCTGTCCAGAGGGTTTTGACAGAATTTCTGCGCTTTTTCAGGTCATTGCTGGGGCAGGGGATCGAGGGGGCGGTTCCTGCGCGCTGGGGCTTGCGTCTGGGGCTTTGGCAAGGGCTGCGAAGCCTGTGGTGCAGGGCCTCTGGCGGCAGACGCTGCCCTTAGGTCAAGCTGTGCTGGCGAGGCTGGGGCCCTTCTTGGGGGGTGGTTTTATCAAGGATCGAAAGGCTTTTGGCGGCGTGGCATGCATCAGGCGTTGCAGCGTATGGCTCTGATTTAGTTTGGGAAATTTCCTGACCCTGCGGCGTGATCATCCTCGACCGGGTTTTCGTCGTCGATAGCCTCGGCGGGGATGGCGTAGGCGCCGGTGAGCCATTTGCCCAGATCAATGTCCGAACAGCGGCGCGAGCAGAAGGGTTTGTATTTTGCATCTGCTGCGCGGCCGCAGATTGGGCAGCTCATGCCAGCAACTCGCGCAGCGGCAGGCGGTCGCGCTTGCGGGTCATCTCGTGCAGGCCAAGCGTGGTCCAGCCGGCGATATTGACCTCGGTTTCGGCCTTGAAGGCGGCGCGGATGACTTGATCAAGGATCGCGCGGTCTTTCTTGGGCATCGGCGCGTAATCGACCACGATCTGCCCGCCCAAACCGCGCAGGCGCAGCTGACGCGGCAATTCGCGGGCGGCGGCGATATTGACCTTAAGCGCTGCCGCGGGCGAGGTGTCATTGCCGGTGTTCACATCCACCGCGATCAGCGCGCGGGTGGGTTCGATCATCATATGGCCTTCGCCAAGTGCGACGCGCGGGGCCAGCAGATCGTCGATCATCTCAAGCACGCCGTGGTCGGCAAAGCCGCCCTCATAGACATCATCGGGCGCAGGGTCTGCCCAGTCGCGCCAAGCGGTTTCATGCGCGCCGGCGCCTTCGACCAGCAATTCGGGCGGGCCGGTCAGATCGGCCAGCACGGCCTCGGCCAGCTCGCGCATGGCGGTTATGTCTTGGCTTACCTCGTCAGGCTCGGCTTCGGCGGCAGCCGAGCGCAGGATCAACCCCAGAGTTTCATCCGCGCCCTGCATGGCGGCGGCGGCCAGCGCCTCAAGTTCGGCGCGCAGCTCTTCATCCCGAATGCGGCGCGAGACATTCAGCCCCGGCGCATTGGGGGTGACGATGGCATAGCGCGATTTGAACAGCAGCCGCAGCGTTACCGGATAGGCCTTGCCCGCCTCGGCAGGGCCGGTGATCTGCACCAGCAGGCGCTGCGCCGGAGCAATGCCTGCGGTTTGGCGCAAAAAGCCCGAGCCTTGCGGCAGTTTCACAAACAACCCGCCTTGGCCCTTCATCGGCCGGTCGGCCACGGCGCGATAGATCGCCCCCGGGATCGGCGCATCGGTGATCGGGTCAATCGCCAGATCCTCCAGCCGCCCTTCCACGATCAGGGCTGCGGCGGGGCGGTCTTGCAGGGTGTCAAGCAGAACAAGGCGAGTCATTTTTGGGTCCAGACCGGATAGCCTGCTGCGGTGAGCAGGGCGGTTGTTTCGGCCAAAGGCAGGCCAACGATGCCGGTAAAACTGCCGGAAATCCACGGGATGAAAGCCGAAGCAATGCCTTGGATGGCATAGCCTCCGGCCTTGCCGTCCCATTCGTTGCTGGCAAGATAGGCGTTCAGCTCGGCATCCGACAGACGCTTCATCTTGACCGCCGAGACGCTTTCGCGCGTCCAGATCCGGTCGCCGCGCCGCACCGCCACAGCGGTGATCACCTGATGCCTGCGCCCGCCCAGATCGGTTAGAAACCGCGCGGCCTCGCCTGCATTGGCGGGCTTGCCAAGGATACGGCGCCCAAGGGCCACGGTGGTATCGGCGCAAAGCACGATGTCATCAGGCTCTGCCTGCACCGCAAGCGCCTTTTCGCGGGCAAGTCGCGCGCAATAGGGGCGCGGCAGCTCGGCCTTGATCGGGTCTTCGTTGATGTCGGGGGGCAGGATCGCGTCGGGAACAATGCCAAGCTGGGCCAGCAATTCGCGCCGCCGTGGGCTGCCTGATCCGAGGATGAACCGCATCAGGCGTCTCCACGCTGGTGGGCCCGCAGCGCGGACCCCAGATTTCGCTTGTCGCGCACGCTTATTTAAAGCGGTAGTTGATGCGGCCCTTTGACAGGTCGTAGGGGGTCATTTCCACCTGCACCTTGTCGCCTGCCAGAACGCGGATGCGGTTTTTGCGCATCTTGCCTGCCATCACTGCGATCAATTCATGGCCGTTGTCGAGTTCAACCTTGAAAGTCGCGTTGGGCAGGAGTTCCTTCACGACACCGGGGAATTCGAGGATATCTTCCTTGGCCATGGTCTCTCCAATAGGATTTAGCCCGCGGAAACCGCAGGCATCGCGGCGATATGCGCCTGTTCTGTCAGATTTTCAAGCGGAAAATGCAGGGCGATTTCACTGGGTTGTGACGCGTCGCAGCGGCTGGGCTATGCGCGGGGCTTGCTCGGCCCAATGCAGATGGTTCAGCACACCGCCATCGCGGCGCAGATCTGCAATCGCGGCCAGATCAACCTCGCCGTAAGCCCAGCCGGGCGCGTCATAGTCGGTTTCGGCCAAAATGCCGCTGGCCGGAAAGCCGCGATCGGGCGGCGCATAGATTGCGGCGCGACCGTGGTTTTGGTCAACCGCAGGGCAAAAGGCACAATCGCCCACAGTGGGGCTGTGCACGGTGATGCATTGGTTTTCCATCGCCCGCGCCATTGATCCCAGCCGCACGCGGGTAAAGCCTGCGGCACTGTCGGTGCAAGACGGCGCCAGCAAAATCTCGGCCCCCGCCTCGACCAGCGCGCGCGCCAGCAGCGGAAATTCGCTGTCATAGCAGATCACCACGCCGATTTTGCCCAAGGGCGTGTCAAACAGCGTCAGCGGCCCGTCCGGCACCACATCCCAAGTTTCACGTTCAAACCGTGTCATAATCTGCTTGTCTTGATGCCCCAAAACCCCCGCAGGCCCATAAAACACCGCGCGGTTCGACGGGCGCTTGCCGTCAAAAGCAGGGCCAGAGGCGCCAAGGATATAGATGCCATGCTTCGCCGCAAGCTTTGTGTAAAGCGCATCGACCGCAGGCTGGTGGCGGGCAACCTCGTGCAAGGCCGCCTCGATATCCATCGAAACCGCGCGCCCGCCCAAAGAGGCCAGCTCCATCGCGCCATATTCGGGAAACACCAAAAGCTGCGCGCCTTGGCCGGCGGCTTCGTCCACCCAAGCGGTCAGCTTGGCGTCATATTCGGCAAAGCTTGCGAATTCGGTCAGCGGATAGGCGGCGGCGGCGATTTTCATATCAGTCCTTACAGGTGACGTATCCAGAATTGCAGCTGTTTCACGCTTTCGGCGCTGTCGCCGACGTCTTTCCAGCTAAACTCGGCCAAGGCGCCTGCCAGCGGCGCATAGCCGTTGCGGCGCCAAAAGCCATCGTTCGACCGCGCGTCCGCCGGCTTTAGCGGGTGGTCGTCAGGCCGCAGCACCGAGCAAAAGGCGACATAGCTGCGGCCATGTGCGCGGGCATGGGCCTCGCGGTATTGAATGAACTGGCCGCCCAAACCTTGGCCGCGATAGGCGGGCAGGATCAGCGATTCCGCGCCGTAAAGCATATCTGTCAGCGCGATGTCGCGCCCGGCAAAGGGGGCTGCAAATTCCGCCGCGTGATCTTCCATCATCGTCGAGGTCGAGGCCCCCACCAGCCGATCGCCGTCAAAGGCCCCCACCAACAAAGCGCCGGGATTGTTGCGATAGCTTTCAAGATAGGCGCGCTCGTAATCTAGCGTGCCGTCGTACAGATAGGGCCAGTCGCGAAACACCGTGATGCGCAGACGCGCAACATCGTCGAGCGCGGCTTCCAGATCGGCTCCGCTCAGGGCGCGCAGGCTGATCATGCCGAGACCTGAGCGATCCAGTCGGCAAGGTTGTAAAAGGTGGTGATGCGGGCGATTTTGCCGTCGCGAATGTCAAAAAACGCCCCCGCGGGCAGAATATAGCGCTGGCCATGCGCTGCGGGCAGGCCGGGGTCGGTTTGCAGATATGCGCCATGCACAACGAATTCTGCCGCAGCACGGTCGCCGCGCGAATTGACGAAAATCTCAATATCTTCAAGCCGTTCGCGGTAAGAAACCCCCATATGGGCGCAAAATTCGGCAAAAGCTGCGCGGCCGTGGCGGACAGCACCTTCATTGACGCGGTGTTCAATATCGTCGCTGACACAGGCCAGCATTCCAGCAGGGTCTTCGGCGTTAAAGGCGGCGTAATAGGCGGCAATCAGACTGTGCGACATGGTGGTTTGGCCCTTGCGATTTTGACCAAGCTTGGCACGCGCGGGCGGCAAGGTCTAGCCCGCCTCTGGTCCAAAAGGTCCAGAGGCGGGCAGGGCTTAAAGCGCGGCTGTGATCGTTTGGCCAATTGGCGTGGTGGGGCGGCCAATCAGGCGCGACAAGCTGTGCGAGTGGTCTTCCAAAGCGCCGTTTTGCACATGCGCATCGACATCGGCCAGCACCATGGCAAAGCCTTCGGGCAGGCCAAAGCCTTTCAGGGCGGCGGCAAAATCGGCCTGTGGCATATCGACAAAGCCCACCGCTTTGCCCGCAGCCTTGCTGACCTCGGCGGCAAAATCGGCCATGCTATGGGCTGTGTCGCCTGCCAACTCGTAGGTCTTGCCGCTATGGGCTGCGTCCAGCGCGGTCACGGCGATGGCTTCGGCGTAATCGGCGCGGGCGGCCATAGAGATACGGCCCTCGCCGCTGGCGCCAATGATAGCCCCATGCTGCACGGACATCGCCAGAGTGCCGGTGTAATTTTCCGTATACCAGCCATTGCGCAAAAGCGTCGTCGCCAACCCCGAGGTCTGAAGATAGGCCTCGGTGGCGATGTGATCGGCGGCCAAAAGCATTGGCGAGGCCGCGCCCTTCAGGATCGAAGTATAGATAATCCGGCTGACTCCTGCGGCGCGGGCGGCATCAATCACCGCGCGATGTTGTCCAGCGCGGTCGTTGAAATCATTCGAGGAAATCAACACAACTGTGCTGACGCCTTGCAGGCCGGCGGCAAGGGTTTCGGGCTTGGTATAGTCAAAGGCCCGTGCCTCGGTGTCGCTGATTTTGGCAGGATCGCGGGCAAGGGCGATCACTTTGGCCGCAGGGTCGCGGGCTTTGATTGCGGTAAGGGCAAGTTGGCCAAGCTGGCCGCTGGCTCCGGTAAGGGCGATGGTCATGGGTCTCTCCTGTGTTGCTGGATCAGAGATACGGCTTTACTTCCGAAAAGGAAGTACCTACATTTTTGTAAGTATAAACCACAGCCGCACAGGAGATGTGCATGGACGGAAACCGGCCCTCGGATGTTTTGTCGCCAGAATGCCCCTCGCGGCAGGTACTGCGGCATTTGACCAGCACTTGGGGTGTTTTGGTGCTGATTGTGCTGCTGAAGGGCGAGCATCGGTTTTCAGCGCTGAAACGGCGGGTTGGGGGCGTATCGGAGCGGATGTTGGCGCAGACGCTGCAACAGCTGGAAGGCGATGGCATGGTGCTGCGGGTCGCGCATCCGGTGGTGCCGCCGCATGTGGTCTACTCGCTGACCGATCTGGGGCAGGGCGCGGCGCTACGGGTGCAGGCGCTTGTCGGCTGGCTGGAGTCGGCTTTGGATGACCGCGCCATTGCGTCAGGCGACGGCAAAATTGGCCGGATTTGCCAGGTCTAGGCGCCGTCCTTTACCGCCTCCATCGCCACATAGGTCGAGGTCGCGGTGACATGTGGCAGCGCTGAGATCGCCTCGGCCAGCACGCGGCGATAGTCTTGCATATCCACCGTGCGAACCTTCAGCAGGTAATCAAACCGCGAGGCGATCATATGGCATTGCTCGACTTCGGGCACCAAAACCACAGCGCGGTTGAACTCTTGCAGTGCGGCCTCTCGGGTGTCGGACAGGCGCACTTCGACAAAGGCCACATGCGCCAGACCGATCTTGGCCGCGTTCAGCGTGGCACGATAGCCCGTAATCACGCCTTCGTCTTCAAGCCGTTTCATCCGCGCTTGGGTGGGTGATTTTGACAGCCCGATTCGGCGGCCCAGTTCGGTGGCGCTGATCCGGCCATCGGCCGAGAGTTCGCGCAAGATGGCATGGTCAAAGCGGTCAAGATCATACGGCATGCAAAAGCCCATTTTCGCAGGAGATACGGCTGAACAGGCTTATATCTTCGGGAATACAGCCTGTCAAACTTGCGATACATAGGGCAAAATCGGTAAGGAGATCTGCGATGTCGACAGTCGAAACTGCGTGGAATGTGATCGAGCGGCAAAGCCTGCGCGATGAGGCGGATTTGGTGGCTGATCTTATCGCAGAGGCGGGGCTGGATGGGCCGCGCCGCGCCCAGATCACCGAAGCGGGGGCCGAGCTGGTGCGCCAGATCCGCGCCTCCTCCAAGCCCGGTTTGATGGAGGTGTTTTTGGCCGAATACGGTCTTTCGACCGACGAGGGCATCTCTTTGATGTGTTTGGCCGAAGCCCTGCTGCGGGTGCCTGACGCCGAAACCATGGACGCGCTGATTGAAGACAAAATCGCGCCCAGTGATTGGGGCAAGCATTTGGGGCAATCGACATCCAGCCTTGTGAATGCCTCGACCTGGGCCTTGATGCTGACCGGCAAGGTGCTGGACGAGGGTAGCACTTCGGTGGTGGGTCATCTGAAAGCGGCGGTCAAACGGCTGGGCGAGCCGGTGATCCGCAGTGCCGTCACCCGCGCGATGAAAGAGATGGGGCGCAACTTTGTCTTGGGCGAAACCATTGAAAAGGCAATGAAACGCGCCACCGAGCTCGAGTCCAAGGGCTATACCTATTCCTATGACATGCTGGGCGAGGCCGCGCGCACCGAAGCCGATGCACGCCGCTATCACCTGAGCTATTCCGCCGCGATCACTGCGATTGCCAAGGCCGCAACCAGCGGCGACATTCGCACCAATCCCGGCATTTCGGTCAAGCTTTCGGCGCTGCATCCGCGCTACGAGGTCGCCAAGCGCGCCCGTGTGATGGAAGAACTGGTGCCGCGTGTGCGTGCGCTGGCAGGTTTGGCCAAGGCCGCCGGTCTGGGCTTTAACATCGATGCCGAAGAGGCCGACCGTCTGGCGCTGTCGCTAGAGGTGATCGAAGCGGTGCTCAGCGATCCTGCCCTCAAGGGCTGGGAAGGCTTTGGCGTTGTGGTGCAGGCCTACGGGCGGCGCGCGGGGGCGGTGATCGACTGGCTTTACGCGCTGTCGCAGCGGCTGGATCGGCGCATCATGGTGCGGCTGGTCAAGGGCGCCTATTGGGACGCCGAGGTCAAGCGCGCGCAGGTCTTGGGGCTGACCTCGTTTCCGGTCTTTACCCGCAAGCAGGCCACCGATGTCAGCTATATCGCCAACGCGCGCAAACTGCTGGGCATGACCGACCGGATTTACCCGCAATTTGCCACCCATAACGCCCATACTGTTGCCGCTATTCTGAACATGGCAACCGATAAAACCGCCTTTGAATTCCAGCGCTTGCACGGCATGGGGGAAAGGCTGCACGACATCGTGCTGACCGCCCAATCCACCCGCTGCCGCATCTATGCGCCGGTGGGCGCGCACCGTGATCTTTTGGCCTATCTGGTGCGGCGGCTGTTGGAAAACGGTGCGAATTCGTCTTTCGTTAATCAGATCGTCGATGAAGATGTCGCCCCCGCGCAGGTGGCGGCCTGCCCGCTGAACGCGATGCAGGCGATGGATCGGGTGCCCAGCCCAGCTATCCCGACAGGGGCGCAGCTTTTCGGGTCGCGCGCAAATTCGCGCGGCTGGGATCTGACCGACGCAGGCGATCTAGAAGCCATCGCCGCCGCCCGCATGCCCTTTGAGACGGTTTTGTTCGAGGCAGGCCCGATGTTGGCGGGCCCCCTTGCCTCGACCGAGCGGGTCGAGGTGTTCAACCCCGCCACCGGCGCTGTGGTCGGCCATGTGCAGCATGCCTCGCCTGCCGATGTCGAAGTGGCGCTGGCCACGGCGGGCGTCTGGACGGCCGATGCTGCCGCCCGTGGCGCTGTGCTGCGCCGCGCGGCTGATCTTTACGAGGAAAACTTTGGCCAGATCTTTGCGATTTTGGCGCGCGAGGCGGGCAAAACCTTGGCCGATGCGGTCTCGGAACTGCGCGAGGCGGTGGATTTCCTGCGCTACTACGCCGATCAGGCGCAGGGGCTGACCCATCCGCCGCGCGGGGTGTTTACCTGCATCAGCCCTTGGAACTTTCCTTTGGCGATCTTTTCGGGGCAAATTGCGGCGGCTTTGGCGGCTGGCAATGCTGTGCTGGCCAAGCCCGCACCGCAGACGCCGCTGATTGCGGCCTTGGCGGTGCGGCTGCTGTATCAGGCCGGCGTGCCGGTGCAGGCGCTGCAACTCTTGCCCGGCGATGCAAGCGTGGGCGCTGCGGTGACGGGCGATGCGCGGTTGGCTGGTGTCGCCTTTACCGGATCGACCCAGACCGCGCTGCGCATTCGGGCGCATATGGCAGAACATTTGGCCCCAACCGCGCCGCTGATTGCCGAAACGGGGGGCTTGAACGCCATGCTGGTTGACAGCACCGCGCTGCCCGAACAAGCCGTGCGCGATATTCTGGCCTCGAGCTTTCAGTCGGCAGGCCAGCGCTGTTCTGCGCTGCGCTGCCTTTATGTGCAAGAAGATGTTGCCGCCGTGGTGCAGCACATGCTGTTTGGCGCGATGGACGAATTGGCGCTGGGCGACCCTTGGGATCTGGCCAGCGATGTGGGGCCGGTGATTGACGCGCAAGCCCAAGCCGGCATTGCCGATTACATCGCCGCCGCGCGCGCCGAGGGGCGGGTTTTGCGCGAAATGGTCGCGCCTGTGGGCGGGCATTTCATCGCGCCTACCGTCATTCGGGTGGGCAGCATCGCCGATATGCCGCGCGAGATTTTTGGCCCCGTGCTGCATATCGCCACCTTTAAGGCGGGCGAGGTTGATCGGGTGATCGCCGAGGTCAACGCCACCCGCTACGGGCTGACCTTTGGTCTGCACACGCGGATCGACGACCGCGTGCAAAGCGTGGTCGAGGCGCTGCAGGTCGGCAATGCTTATGTCAACCGTAACCAAATCGGCGCGGTGGTGGGCAGCCAACCCTTTGGTGGCGAAGGGCTTTCGGGCACGGGCCCCAAGGCGGGTGGGCCGGAATATCTGCACCGCTTTGCCCAGCACAGCCTTGATGTGGTGGCGGGCGAGGATACCGCGCTTGACGAGGCGGGCATTGCCGCAAAGCTGGCCCAGCCGCACAGCAAGGCCGCCGTGCTGGAGCAGCTGTTGCCCGGCCCCACCGGGGAAAGCAACCGTCTGACCCTGATGCCGCGTTCGCCGCTGTTGTGCCTTGGGCCAACCCCGCATGCGGCCCGCGCGCAGGCCGAAGCGGTGCGCGCGCTGGGCGGCTATGCGATTGAAGCCGCAGGACTTGCCCCCGATGCGCTGACACGCTTGCAAGGCTTTTCGGGCGCGCTTTGGTGGGGTGATGCCGCAGCGGGGCGCAAGCGCGCGCAAGCCTTGGCGGCACGGCAAGGCGCGATCCTGCCGCTGATTGGCGGCATGCCGGACAAGGGCTATGTGCTGCTAGAGCGCCATGTCTGCATCGACACCACGGCTTCGGGCGGCAACGCGCAGCTTTTGGCCGAAGTCTCTGACACCTAAGCGGGCAGGGGGGGCGATCTGCCCCCCTTCTTGCTTGACGAAAGCTGCGGCATGGGCAGGATGGCGGCATGTTTCCAATTCGCGACCATAACCCTTCGGGGCGCACACCCTTTGTCACCTATGCTTTGATTGCGATCAATATGCTGGTGTTTCTTGGCTATTGGGGCCAGTTTTCGGCCCCAGGTTTGGATCAGTTTTTCTACACTTGGGGGCTGGTGCCCGACGAAATCCTGTCGGGCCGGGGTGGCCTGACGCTGATCACCCATATGTTCTTGCATGGCGGCTGGATGCATTTGCTGGGCAATATGCTGTTTTTGTGGATTTTTGGCGATAATATGGAGGATGCCTTTGGGCATCTGCGTTATCTGGGCTTCTATATCTTGTGTGGATTGGCGGCGGCGGCTTTGCAGATTGCGGGCGATCCCACCTCGAACGGGCCGATGGTGGGGGCCTCGGGGGCGATTGCGGGGGTTTTGGGCGGCTATCTGCTGCTGTTTCCGCGCGCCAAGGTCGATGTCTTGCTGATTTTCATCGTGTTTTTTCGGATCTTTGCGATTCAGGCTTGGATCGTGCTGGGGATCTGGTTTGGCTTGCAGCTGATGAACGGTCTGGGTGCTACCCAAGACGGGGTGGCGTATCTGGCGCATGTGGGCGGCTTTGTGGCGGGGGCGGTGCTGACATTTCCCGCACTCGTGCGGCGGGGCGGTCTGCGGTTCTGGCGGCAAAATCACGGCCAACCGCCGCACCCGCAGGCGAAATATCGACTGGTCCCCAGCCATATCCCCCGCGTGCCGCGCAAATAGCGCCATAAAAAAGCGCCCCGCAATCTGGGGCGCTTTGGGTCTTGCAGGCAAGGTGGCGATCAAACGTCGCGGATGATCTTTTTCAGCGGCTCGAACAGCGGATCATTGGCGCAGATCAGCGCGCCTTTTTCCAAGATGTCATAGCCTTCGCGAACAGGGGCCACCATGCCGCCGGCTTCTTTCACCAGCAAGATGCCCGCCGCGATGTCCCAAGCGTTCAGCTCGCGCTCCCAATAGCCGTCAAAGCGGCCCGCAGCCACATAGGCCAGATCCAGCGAGGCCGCACCCCAGCGGCGCACGCCAGCACAGGTTGGCATCAGCCGTGCCAGATCGCCCAAAGTGGCGGGCAGGGTCTTTTTGGCACCAAACGGCACGCCGGTTGCAAACACTGCCTCGTGCATCTGACGCCGCCCCGAAACCCGCAAGCGGCGGTCGTTCATCCATGCGCCCGAGCCTTTTTCCGCCCAAAACATCTCGTCCTTGGCGGCATCGAACACCACGGCCGAGACGATCTCGCCCTTATGCTCCAGCGCGATCGAGACCGCCCAATGCGGCATGCCGTGCAAAAAGTTGGTGGTGCCGTCCAGCGGGTCGACGATCCAGCGGCGGGTTGGGTCAACGCCTTCGGTCTCGCCGGTTTCTTCGCCCAGCCAGCCATAGGTGGGGCGCGCGCCCATCAGGTCTTCTTTGATCAGCCGTTCGGCTTCGCGGTCGGCCTTGGTGACAAAGTCGCCGGGGCCTTTGGTCGAAACCTGAAGGTTTTCGACTTCGCGGAAGTCTTTCACAAGGGCTTTGCCCGCGCGGCGTGCGGCCTTGATCATGATATTAAGGTTTGCGCTGCCCTGCATGGGAAATCTCCGGTCGGTTCAAGCATTGGGGCATACACGCGCAAGCGCGGTATGTGAAGGGGGGGTGGCAGGCAAAAGCATCGCCTGCCGTCTGGGCGCTTTAGTCATGCGCCACGGGGGCGGCCACGGCGGGTTTTGGGCTAAGATCGGGCTTTTTCAGCAGCAAAGCCAGCGGCATCGCGCAAAGGGTAACGATCATCATCAGCTTGAAATCATTGATATAGCTGATCATCAGCGCCTGCACCGTCACCAAGCCTTCGACCTGCGACATGGTCACAAGGCTGCGCGCCGCTCCGGGCAGGGCATTGGTGAAGTTGGGGTTAAAGGGCGAAATCTCGGCCCCCAGCACCGAATGGTTGATCTGCAAATTGCGTGTCAGCATCAAGGTCACGATCGAAATCCCGATAGACGAGCCGATATTGCGCACAAGGCTGAACAGGCTGGTGGCATCGGCGCGAAAGATCGGGTCGATGGTGGCAAAGGCAATCGTCGACAAGGGCACAAACACCAGCCCCAACCCCAGCCCCTGCAACACCCCTGTCCAGATGATCAGTGATCTGTCCATTTGCGGCGTGAATCCGGTCATGAAATACAAAGACGCCGCCGTCAGGATCAGCCCCAGCGTCACCAAAAGCCGCGCATCCACCGTGCGCACCAATTTGCCCACCACGATCATCGACACCATGGTGCCTACCCCGCGCGGTGCCATCACCAGCCCCGTGGTGATCGTCGGATAGCCATAGATCCGCGCCAGCATCGGCGGCAACAGCGCAAGGCTGGCCAAAAGGATGATGCCGATCACAAAGATAAACACCAAACCCGTGGCAAAGTTCTGGTCCAGAAACATCCGCGGTTCCAGAAACGGTTTCTCGGCGCCCAAGATATGGATCACAAAGACCCACATGCCGGTCAGGCACAAAAACAGATAGATCCAAGTCTCGGTGGCTGAAAACCAATCAACCTCGGCGCCACGGTCCAGCATCAGTTGCAGCGCGCCAATGCCAATCGACAGCATGGCAAAGCCAAAGAAATCAAAGCGGCGCATGCGGGTGACAGATTTCGGCAGATAGGCCGCACAGCCCAGCAAAGCGATAATCCCCACCGGCAAGTTGATGAAAAACACCCAGCGCCAGTTAAAGCTTTCGGTCAGATAGCCGCCCAAGGTAGGGCCAATGATCGGCCCCACCATGATGCCAGCCCCCCAAAGCGCCATCGCCGAGCCTGCCTTTTCGCGCGGGTTGATGTCCAGCAGAAAGGTCTGCGACAGCGGCACAATCGCTGCGCCAAAGACGCCCTGCATCAGACGAAACGCCACCATGGAATTCAGGTTCCAGGCCACACCGCAAGCCATCGAAAAGATCACAAATCCGGTGATCGAGATCATAAAGAACTCGCGCTTGCCGATGCGGTCTGACACCCAGCCCGTCACAGGCGTCATAATCGCCGAGGCGACGATATAGGACGTCAGCACCCAAGTGATGGTGTCTTGGCTGGCTCCCAAATCGCCCGTCATCGTTGGCAGCGCCACATTGGCGATGGTGGTGTCCAGCACCTGCATGATCGTGGCCAGCATGATCGAGACCGTGATCAGGCCTTTATGGGGCACTTGGGTTGGATCGGATGTCATGGCTTTACTTCAAAAAGCCGGGCAGCAGGTCTGACAGGCTGCGGCTTTGGCCGGTATCAACCGAGACGCTGGCCGAAAGACCCGAGGCAAGCCCCGCAGCTTCGGCCGGATTGGTCAGGCGCAGACGCACCGGCACGCGCTGGGTGACCTTGACCCAATTGCCGGTGGCGTTTTGCGCCGGCAAAAGCGAGAATTCCGATCCCGTGCCCGCGCCAATCGCCTCGACCACAGCGGCCAGCTTTTGGCCGCCTTGCAGATCAATGCTGATCTCGGCAGGCTGGCCTGCATGGACAAATTCCAGCTGGGTTTCTTTGAAATTCGCCTCGACCCAGACATCATCGGTTTGCACCAAGGTGAACAGGCTTTGCCCTGCGGCCACCATCTCGCCCGCCTTAAAAGAGGCGGCTTGATAGATCACGCCATCGGCAGGCGCGCGCAGGCTGGCATTGCCAAGGTTATAGGCGGCCTGATCGCGCGCGGCCAAGGCTGCCTTGACGCTTGGGTGATCCTCCGCGGCGATGTCTGCTGCACCCCCCAAAGCCGCCAGCGCCATCGCCAGTGATTGTTTGGCCAAATCGCGTTGATCCAGTGCCACGCTTTCTTCGTGACGCGCGTCATCCAAGGCCGCATCTGACGACACGCCCTTATCGCCAAGGCTTTCAACCCTTGCGCGGGCGCGGGTTTTATAGGCGGCGGTATCCTCGGCCAAGGCCAGGGTTTTCTGGGCGGTGCGGAGGTTCAGCTTTAGCTGTTCGACCCCAATGCGGGCGGCGGCAACGGCGGCATCGGCTTGGGCCAAGGCGATCTGGAACGGGGTTTGATCCAGTTCAAACAGCACATCGCCTGTCTTGACGATCTGGTTGTCAGCGATCAGCACCTTGTCAACCCGCCCGCTGACCGAAGTTGCCACGCCAATGCGGGCTTGGTGCAGATAGGCGTTCTCGGTGGTCTCATAGCGCCCCCCCATCAGCCAATAGCTGCCAGCGGCGACCAAAAGCACCAAGGGCCCGGCAATCATCAGCACACGGCGTTTCGATTTTGGCGCAGCTTTGTCGGCTGGGGCTGCGGCGGCATTGGTGCTGGTGGCGGTCATGATGGGTCCTTGCTGCCAGCGGCAATCGCGTCTGACAGATTGTTGTTCAGGGTGATAAGGGTGTCGATCAGGGTTTGGCGCAAGCCGGGGTCAAGGCCAGCCATAGCCTCGCCGTAGACCTCGTCGGCACTGCGATAGAGCGAGGCTTTGATATCAAGCGCGGCTTGGGTGGCTACCACTTGGCGCACGCGGCGGTCTTGCGGGTCTGCTTCGCGTGCGATCCAGCCGGCTTGCTCCATGCGGTCCAGCAGGCGCGAGACGGAAATCGGTTCAATTTCAAGCCGTTCGGCCAAGCGCGCTTGGGTCACACGTTCTTCGCGCAAAACATGGATCAGCAAGCGCCATTGCGCCGAGCTCAGCCCCAGATCTGCCGTATGCTGTTCAAAGCGGCGGCGGATCAGGCGGGCGGCATCATGCAGCAAAGGGCCAAGCGAGGGGGCATCGGTTTTCATAAGCGCGGTATACTATAAGCCTGCTTATGATTGCAATTGCCACCCCGCGCCTAAGCCATGCATGAATGACAAGGCCGCTATGCCAAATTGCGCTGCAACTTCACCGCCTCGACCCGCGCAAGGCGCAGAAAATGCGCGATAAACGGGCGGGCGGCGTCTTCATCGCGGGTCACACCATAAAGCCGCTTGATCACCTGATGCGGCCCCAGCGGGCGGGTGATGTAATCGGCGTTGGATTTCACCTCGCGCAGCACCCAATCGGGCAGCACCGCCACGCCGCGGTTCGATCCGACCAGCATCAGGATCACGGCGGTCAATTCGACCGGACGCTGGGCCAGCGGCTCGACCCGGGCCGGGGTCAGCAGCTCGGTAAAGACATCCAATTTGTCGCGCGCCACCGGATAGGTGATCAGGGTCTGATCGCGAAAATCCTCGGCCTCGATCATCGCCTTGGCGGCCAGCGGGTTTTGCGCCGCGCCGACAAACACTGGATGATAATCAAACAGCGCATTGGCCGTAATGCCCCCCAGCGGTTCGGGGTTGGAGGAAATCACCAGATCCACCTCTTCGCGCAGCAAGGCGGGAAAGCTGTCAAAGGCTAGCCCCGCGCGGATATCGACATCGACTTCGGGCCAGGCATGACGGAAAAGTTCCAGCACCGGAAACAGCCAGTCAAAGCAGGCGTGGCACTGAATGGCGATGTGCAGACGCCCGGTCTTGCCCGATTGCAGCGCGCGAAATTCATCTTCCAGCGCGGTGATTTCGGGCAAAATCCGCTCGGCGGTGCGCAGCATCCGAATGCCTGCGGCCGAAAGCGTCATCGGCTTTGACCTGCGCACGAACAATTCCATCCCCACCTGCGCCTCGAGCCCCGCGACTTGGTGGCTCAGCGCCGATTGCGTCATGTTCATCATATCGGCAGCACGCGCCAATCCGCCGGCCTGCTGAATGGCGCGGATGGTGCGTAGGTGGCGTAACTCGATATACATGCGGCATTCTCATGTTGATGTTGAAAACTATGAATTGGATTCATTTATCGCCTTGCGGCATAAAGAGGCAAGTAAAAGGAGACGTCCCATGACCGCACCGCGCATTTCTTTCGAGTTTTTCCCGCCGCAAAGCCTTGAGGCTTCGTTCAAGCTTTGGGAAACCGTGCAGGTGCTGGCACCGATGGCGCCCGAGTTTGTTTCGGTCACCTATGGCGCGGGCGGCACCACCCGCAAGCTGACCCATGAGGCGGTGGCCACCATCAAGCGCAATTACGGGCTGAAGGTGGCAGCGCATCTGACCTGCGTGGACGCCAGCCGCAGCGAGACGCTGGAGATTGCCGAAGCCTATGCCGCCGCAGGTGTCACCGAGATCGTGGCGCTGCGCGGCGATGCGCCAAAAGGGGCTGCGCGCTTTACGCCGCATCCCGATGGCTTTGCCTCTTCGGTGGATCTGGTGGCGGCCTTGGCGAAAACCGGCAAGTTCAAGCTGCGCGTCGGGGCCTATCCCGAACGTCACCCCGATGCGGGCGATGCGCGGGCCGATGTGACCTGGCTCAAGCGCAAGATCGACGCGGGGGCAACCTCGGCGATCACGCAGTTTTTCTTTGAGGCCGATACGTTTTTGCGCTTTCGCGATGATTGCGCGGCGGCAGGCATCACGGCGCCGATCATCCCGGGGATTTTGCCTATTCAAAGCTGGCAGGGCACGAAGAACTTTGCCGCCCGCTGCGGCGCGCAGGTGCCCCAGCGCTTGGACGAAGGCTTTGCGGCAGCAGCGCGCGACGGGCGCGAGGCTTTGCTTGCGCTGACCCATTGCACCACGCTTTGCACAAGGCTGATCGAGGAAGGCGTGCAGGATCTGCATTTCTACACCCTGAACCGGCCCGAACTGACCCGCGATGTGGTGCGCGCGCTGGGCATTGTTCCTGATTTGGCTTTAAGCAAAGTCGCCTGAGCTGTCGGTCTCCCTGACAGGGGCGCTTGCGCCCAGAGACCCCTGCGCGCCCTTCCCGATCAGGAGGGCGCGTTTTTTGTGTGGCAGCACGGTCGCGATGCGCTATCAAGGGAAAAATCGCCAAGGATGATGCACCGTGAAGCCTATTTTTCTGATCAACGGCCCGAATTTGAACCTGCTGGGGCTGCGCCAGCCCGAGATCTATGGGTCCGAGACCCTGGCCGATGTCGAGGCGAAGGTTGCAGCGCTGGCGGCAGAGTTTGGCATGCCGCTTGAAGCGATGCAGTCAAATCACGAGGGCGGCTTGGTCGAGATGATCCACCGCGCCCGCACTGAGGCGGCGGGGATTATCATCAATCCGGGCGCCTATTCGCATACATCGGTGGCGATCTTGGATGCGCTGAACGCTTTTGACGGGCCGGTGCTGGAGGTTCATATCTCGAACATCCACAAGCGCGAGGCGTTTCGGCATCATTCCTTTGTCTCGGCGCGGGCTGAGGGGGTGATTGCGGGCTTTGGCACGGAGGGCTATTTGCTGGCGCTGCGCCGGATGCGTGGCTTGGTCGCGGGCTGAGGCGGTGGGGCCTCCGGCGGGGATATTTGGGCCAAGATGAAAGCCTTTGCTTGGCATCCTGAGGCGCAGGTTTGGGGCAATGATGCGGGCTTGCGCGGTGTTTTGGCGCGCGGCGGCGCGTTTCGGATTGGCGGGGCGGGGCCGCAGCCTGAGGGTGAGGCGGTGTTTGAGACGCTGACTTCGGGCTCATCGGGGGCGCCGCGGCGGATTTTGCGCAGCATGGCCAGTTGGACCGCGAGCTTTGCGGTGAATGCGCAGATGTTTCAGATTGGGCCGGGGCGGCGGGTGGCGGTGCTGGGGGAACTGGTGCAGTCGCTGGCGCTTTATGGTGCGTTGGAGGCGATCCATCTGGGGGCGAGCTTGCAGCTTTTGGGCGGCATGCGGCCTGACCGGCAGGCGGCGATTTTGGCGGCGGATCTGATCTATGCCACACCTGCGCAGCTGCGGTTGCTGCTGGAGGCGGGCTGGCGGCCTGCGGGGCGGATCTTGGTTGGTGGATCAAAGCTGGATCTTGGTTTGCGCCAAGCTTTGGCGGGGGCGGAGGTCTGCGAGTTTTATGGCGCGGCCGAGGCGAGTTTCATCACGCTTGCAGGGCCCGATGCGCCTGAAGCCTCGGTGGGGCGCGCCTATCCCGGGGTTGAGATCGAGCTGCGTGCGGGCGAGATTTGGCTGCGCAGCCCCTATCTGTTTCAGGGCTATGCTGGCGCTGATCCGGGCGGGGCGGTGTGGCGAGAGGGCTGGCTTTCGGTGGGCGAGATGGGGTTTTTGCGCGACGGCTATCTTTATCTGTCAGGACGCAAGGGGCGGATGGTGACGGTTGCGGATCAGAATGTGTTTCCCGAGGAGATTGAGGGCTTTCTTCTGGGGCTTGCAGGTGTGACGCGGGCGGCAGTTTTGCCAAAGTCGGATGCGCTGCGCGGGTCGGTTTTGCTGGCGGTGTTGCAGGGCGATCCGGGGCAGGAGGCGGCGATCTTGGCGGCTTGTCGTGCGCGCTTTGGCGCGTTGAAGGCGCCGCGCGCGGTGATTTGGCGTGGCGACTGGCCGGTTTTGGCCTCGGGCAAGACCGATTTGCAGCGTCTGGCCGTGGAGGTCGGGCTGTGAGCGTGATTTTGGCGGCAAAGCGTTTGGCGGTGGTGCCGCGTGGTGGGGCCTTTGCGCGGCTGCGGATCGAGGATCTGGGCGCGCCGGTTGTGCGGGCTTTGCTTGATCAGGCGGAGATTGCGCCGGAGGCGGTGGATGAGCTGATCTGCGCCAATGCGCTTGGGGCGGGGGGCAATCCGGCGCGGCGGCTTGCGCTTGCGGCGGGGCTGCCCGAGCGGGTGGCGGGGTTGTCGATTGACCGGCAATGCGTGGGCGGCTTGGATGCGATTTTGCTGGCGCATGCGCTGGTGCAGGCGGGTTTGGCCGAGGTGGTGATAGCGGGCGGGGTGGAAAGCTATTCGCGCGCGCCAGAGCGTTTTGCCACCGACCCTGACGGTGGGCCTGCGCGGCGCTACACCCAAGCGCCCTTTACGCCTTGGCCCGAGCGCGACCCCGAGATGTCGGCGGCGGCGGCGGCTTTGGCCGAACGCTTGGGGATTGCGCGGGCGGCACAGGATGCTTGGGCGGTGGCAAGCCATGCCACGGCGCGGGTCTGTCCGGGTGAGATTGTGGCTTTGGCGGGGGTCGAGCGCGATGTCTTTGCGCGCGGCTTGACGCCTGCGGTGGCGGCGCGGGCCAAGCCGATGGTTGGCAGCATCACGCCAGCCAATGCGGCGGTGGCCGCCGATGGCGCGGGCTTTGTGCTGGTGGTTTCCGACCGCATCGCCGCTGGGCGGGGCCTGCGGATTCTGGGCGGGGCGACGCTGGGGGGCGATCCTGAAGAGCCGGGGCTGGTGCCGGTAGCGGCCATAGCGCAGGCCTTGGCGCGGTTGGGGCTGCGGCCGGAGCAGCTTGCTGTGGCCGAGGTGATGGAGGCCTATGCGGTGCAGGCGATGGCCTGTGTCGCGGCGGCGGGCTTGGGGCGCGTGCCGGTCAATATCGGTGGCGGCGCTTTGGCTCGCGGGCATCCGATTGGCGCCTCGGGGGCGATTTTGGCGGTGCGTTTGTTTTACGAGCTGCGCGCAGGGACCGGGCTTGCAGCGATTGCGGCGGCGGGCGGTTTGGGCACGGCGCTGGTGGTGCAGCGCTAGCCCCCGCGCAACGGCCCGCTTAGGCGCGTGACAGCAGTGCCGCGGGGCGCATTTTGGCGATGGATTGGGTCAGCAGGCCCGCAAGACCCGCCTTAATGCTATCGCCGATCAGAAAGGGGGCTGCCAGAAGGGCGGCTTCGGGCAGGGTTTTGCCTAGCATCACCGACATGCCGATCACGCCAAGGCCATTCAGCACCAAGACGCCACCAAGGGCTGCGCCAAGGCCTGCGGCAAGACCGATGTTGGCTTTCAGATGCGTGGTGACAGCGCCGGTCACATAGGCCGCGACCGGAAAGCCGATCAGATAGCCGACGGTGGGCGAGGCCAGCAGCCCCAAACCGCCGCGTCCGCCCGAAAGCAGGGGCAGGCCGGCCAGTGTCAGGCCCAGAAACAACAGCACCGCCAAAGCCCCACGCTTGGCCCCCAGCACCGTGCCACAGAGCATGATGCCAAGACTTTGCGCCGTGATCGGCACGCCCGAGGCGAGGTCAATTTTCGGCACCAACCCCAGCACGGCGATCAGCGCGGCAAAAAGGGCGATATGGGTCAGATTCTTTTCCAAGGGCGGGCTCTCCTGTTGCGCGCCCATCTACTCTGTTCCGCCGCGCGCGCGCAAGGCCTCGGCGACCTGCTCGGCATCGTCTAGGGCGGCAAGCGTGGTGGGCAATAAGATCCGCCAGCGCGGCGGGCGGGCCGCGCGCGCCTGCCAGCTTTCGCGGATGGTTTGGCTGCGCGCCAGCATGGTGGGGATAAAGCGCAGCGTCAGCGCGATGGCCAGCGCCAGCGCTTTGGGGGCGATCAGCGGGCGTAGCGGTTTTGCAAGCCGCTGGATCACCGCGATCATATCGCTGAGCCGCGTGGTCATGGTGACGAAATTGGCAGCAGCGACAGCCGTGATCATGCGCAAAATAATCGTCACACCCAATGCATCTTGCGTGATCAGATGCCAAAGTGCGACCAGCGCGACAAAGGGCAGCAAAGGCCGCAGCATCCGCGCGCTTTCAAGGCCAAAGCGCTTGCCTGCCGATGCGATCACGCCGGCAGCCAGCAGCGCGCAAAGGCCAAGCCAAAGCGGTGAGCTGAGCGCAAATAAGATCAGGGTAAAGCCGCACAGCGCTGCCAGTTTGCGACCCGCGCGGCAGTGGTGCGCCCAGGTTTCAATCGGCGAGGTCAGTGTCAGCATCGCGCTCTCCGATCAAGGTCATGGCTTGGGTGAAGGCGGGCAGGATCTGCGCAGGCGTCCCATCGGCATGGATGCGGCCGGCCTCGATCCAGATCAGCCGATCACAGGCGGCCACGGCGGCGGGGTCGTGGCTGATGGTGATCAGGCGCTGCGGCAGGGCGGCAAGACGGCGCGCCAAGCGGGCTTGGGTTGGCAAATCAAGCCCTGCAAAGGGTTCATCCAGCAAAATGCTGCGCGGTGCCATCAAAAGCACCGCCAGCAGGCAGAGGTAATGCTTTTGGCCCTGGCTAAGGCTATGGGTATTGGCGCGCGCCCAGTGGCTGCGGCCTTCGCTTGCCAGAAGGGCTGCGACGGCGGCTTCGGCCTCGGCTGCGGTTTTTCCGATTTGGCGCAGACCAAAGCTGAGTTCCTCGGTCACGGTGGGAAACAGGATCTGGTGATCGGGGTTTTGAAACAGGATACCCAGTTGCGGCAGCAGGCTGCGGCGATCTGTGGCCGGGCTGCCCTCGATCTGAACCGAGCCGGTGCTGGGCGGGATCAGCCCTGCGATCAGCCGCAGCAGCGTGGTCTTGCCCGAGCCGTTGCGGCCAAGGATGCCGATGCGGGCTTCGGTGAGGCAAAGTGAAATATCGCAGAGGATCAGCCGGCCTGAGAGGCTGACGCTTGCATTGAACAGTTCTATGCCGGCCATCGCGCGCCCCCTTGTTTGGCAGGTGATAGCGCGGTCTGCGCGGGCTTGCAAATGCTGCGGGCTTTGGCGGGCGGCGGAGCCTCCGGCGGGGATATTTGGGCCAAGATGAAAGCGCAAAGGCGGTTTTGGGCGCGCCCTGATGTGGGGGCGCGCCTTTGGGGTTTGCTTAGGCGGTGCGGGCGGCGGCGACGGCGGCTTCGAGGATGTCCATCGCTTCGGCGAAATGCGCGTCGGGGATGGTGATCGGCGCAAGGAAGCGGATCACATTGGCGTAGACGCCGCAGGTCAGCAGGATCAGGCCGCGCTTTTGGGCCTCGAGCCGGACGCGGGTGGTGAAGCCTGCGTCGGGGGCATGGTTGCCAGGGTTGGCAAATTCGATCGCCACCATGAAGCCCGGACCGCGGATGTCGCAGATTTCGGGGGTGGTGGAGCGAATGGCCGCAAGCCGCTGTTTCAGGCGGCCGCCAAGCTCATTGGCGCGGGCGCAGAGGTCTTCGTCTTCGATCACATCGAGCACCGCATTGGCGGCGGCGATGCCGAGCGGGTTGCCGCCATAGGTGCCGCCAAGGCCGCCGGGGTGGGCGGCATCCATCAAGCTGGCGCGGCCGGTCAGGGCTGCAAGCGGCAGACCACCTGCAAGGCCTTTTGCCATGGTGGTGATGTCGGCCGCGACGCCATATTGCTCCATCGCGAACATGGTGCCGGTGCGGGCAAAGCCGGTTTGCACCTCGTCTGCGATCATCACGATGCCGTTGTCGTCACACAGTTTGCGGATTGCGACGACAAGGTCTTTTGGCGCGGGGTAGAAGCCGCCTTCGCCCTGCACCGGTTCAAAGATGATTGCCGCGACCCGGGTCGGGTCGAGATCGGCTTTGAACAGCTTGGTCATGCCGGCAAGGGCTTCTTCGGTGGTGATGCCGTGCACCTCTTGCGGGAAGGGGATGTGGTAGACATCGGGCATCATTGCGCCGAAACCCTTTTTATAGGGGTCGACTTTGCCGGTCAGCGACATGCCCATCATGGTGCGGCCGTGAAACGCCCCGCCAAAAGCGATGATGGCATTGCGGCCGGTGGCGATGCGCGCGACTTTGACAGCGTTTTCAACCGCTTCGGCGCCGGTGGTGACAAAGACGGTTTTCTTGTCGAATTCACCGGGCACGGCGGCGTTCAGACGCTCGGCCAGACGGACGTAGTTTTCATAGGGCAGCACTTGGTGGCAGGTATGGGTGAATTTCGACAGCTGTGCCGTCACCGCAGCCATCACGCGCGGGTGGCAATGGCCGGTGTTGACCACTGCGATGCCGGCTGCAAAGTCGATATAGCGCTTGCCTTCGATATCCCAAACCTCGGAGTTCAGGGCGTGATCGACATAGATTTCGGTTTGCACCCCCACCCCGCGCGAGATGGCATCGGTGCGGCGGCGGGCGATTTCGGCGTTTTGCATGGCTGGGATCCTTAAGAGTATTTCCAGCAGTTTGATCGAATTGCTGGCCTGCCGCAATCTGCCCAGCCATGGTTTCGATAAGTCCAGTTTTCGATGAAATTTAGTCCAGCGATTTTACCAGCGACGTTTACCAATTGTTAACCCTGCCGGATGCAGACTGGGCCTTGTAAAGAGTGTGAGGCGGTGATGGCATTTTGTCAAAATCAGGCGCAGCGGCAGGGGTTTGCCGAGGCAGAGCCGCAAGATCCCTTGCTTTGGCTGCGCCTGATCCGCTCGCGACGGGTGGGGCCTGCCAGTTTTCACAAGCTTTTGGCCGAACACGGCGATGTTGAAGCAGCGCTTGCAGCCCTGCCGCAGGTCGCGCGGGCGGCTGGGGTTGAGAATTATGCGCTTTGCCCAATTGAGGTGGTGCGCCACGAATGGGCCACAGGGCGGGCGCTGGGGGCGCAGCTGTTGCTTTGGGGGCAGGCGGGCTATCCGCTGCCACTGATGGATCTGCCCGATGCGCCGCCGGTTTTATGGGGGCAGGGCGATGTCGGGCTGCTGGCGCGGCCGATGGTGGCGCTGGTGGGGGCGCGCAATGCCTCGTCCTTGGGGCTGCGGATGACGCGGCGGCTGGCCTTGGGGCTGGCAGAGGCAGGGCAGGTGGTGGTCTCGGGGCTTGCGCGCGGCATTGATGCCGAAGCGCATCAGGCGGCTTTGCAGGGCGGCACAGTCGCCGTGCAGGCGGGTGGGGTCGATGTGATCTATCCGCAAGAGAACGCGGCCTTGGCGGGCGAGATTGCGCGCGCGGGCTGTCTGCTGTCTGAGCAGCCGATGGGCTTGGCGCCGCAAGCACGGCATTTCCCGCAGCGCAATCGCATCGTCTCGGGCTTGGCGCGGGCGGTGGTGGTGGTCGAGGCTGCGGCGCGCTCGGGCAGCCTGCTTACGGCGCGCAATGCCTTGGATCAGGGGCGCGAGGTTTTGGCGGTGCCGGGGCATCCTTTTGATGCGCGCGCGGCGGGCTGCAATATTTTGCTGCGCGATGGCGCGACCTTGGTGCGCTCGGCCAGCGATGTGCTGGAGGCGATTGGCCTGCGCGGGCCGTTTCGCGCCCAAGCGCCGCAACCCCCTGTGGCTGTGGTCGATCTGCCGGGGCCGGTGCCGCAGCGTCGCCCCTTGGCCGAAATTGCCGCGGTGCATACCCAGATTCTTGAGCGGTTGGGCCCCAGCCCCTTGGCCGAAGATCAGCTGATCCGCGATCTGGATCTGCCTGCGGGCGGGCTTGCCTCGGCGCTGATGGCGCTGGAGTTGGAGGGCCGGATCAGCCGCCATGCAGGCGGATTGCTTAGTCTGCGCGGCTAGCGCACGCTGCCAAATTCTGCCAGCGGTGACGAGAAAGTTCCGCCGCAGCATCGGCATCTTGCCACCACCTGTTGACAACGCCGCGATATGGCCCACATGGTGCCCCGCTATCCTCGCAAGTGTTTTCAAGGGAATTCCATGCCCGTTGTCGTCGTAGAGTCGCCCGCTAAAGCCAAGACAATCAACAAATATCTTGGATCGAACTATGTCGTTCTGGCATCATACGGCCATGTGCGCGACCTGCCGCCAAAAGACGGCTCGGTCGATACCGAGCATGAGTTCGAGATGAAATGGGAGGTGGCCGCTGATAGCAAAAAGCATATCAACGCCATCAAAGACGCGCTGAAAACCGATGACGAGTTAATTCTTGCGACCGACCCTGACCGCGAGGGCGAGGCGATTTCTTGGCATTTGCAAGAGGCGCTGGCCAGCAGTCTGAAGAAAGGCAAAAAGGTCAGCCGCGTTACCTTTAACGCCATCACCAAAGAAGCCGTGACCGAGGCGATGAAGCATCCGCGTCAGGTCGATCAGCCCTTGGTGGACGCTTATCTTGCGCGCCGCGCGCTGGATTATCTGGTGGGCTTTACCCTGTCGCCGGTGCTGTGGCGCAAACTGCCCGGCTCGCGGTCCGCTGGCCGCGTGCAATCGGTTTGCCTGCGTTTGGTGGTCGAGCGCGAGATGGAGATCGAGGCTTTTCGCGCCCGCGAATTCTGGACCGTTTCGGCGGTTCTGCTGACCCCGCGCGGCCAAGAATTTACCGCCCGCCTTGTGCAGATGGGTGGCAAGCGGTTAGACAAATTCGATATTGCAACCGCTGCCGCAGCTGAATTGGCGGTGCAGGCTGTCACTTCTCGAACATTGACGGTGCAATCGGTCGAAGCCAAGCCTGCGATGCGCAACCCCTCGCCGCCCTTTATGACCTCGACCCTGCAACAAGAGGCCAGCCGCAAATATGGCATGGGGGCCAAGGCCTGCATGTCCGCAGCGCAGCGGCTTTATGAGGCGGGCCACATCACCTATATGCGGACCGATGGCATCGACATGGCCCCCGAAGCGGTGACCGCCGCGCGGGCAGCGATTGGCGCGCGCTTTGGTGCGGCCTATGTGCCCGACGCGCCACGGATCTACAAAAACAAGGCCAAGAACGCGCAAGAGGCGCATGAATGTATCCGCCCCACCGATATGACGGCGGGGCCGGATGATCTGCGCTTGACCGAGGCCGATCAGCGCAAATTATACGAGCTGATCTGGAAGCGGACGCTCGCCAGCCAAATGGCCTCGGCGCGGCTTGAACGCACCTCGGTCGATATTGGCAGTGCGGATGGCCAAGTCGGGCTGCGCGCCTCGGGTCAGGTGACGCTGTTTGACGGTTTTCTCAAGGTCTATGAAGAGGGCCGCGACGACGAGGATGAGGACGAGGGCAAGCTGCCGCAGATCATGCAGTCCGAAGCCGTCAGCCCGAAAAAGGGCGGCTTTGAAGCGGCGTTTCAAAAGCAGGCCGAGGCGGTGTCGAAGGACGATTTCGATCTGATCGACGCAGGCGCGCCGCTGGGGCCGCGCGCGATTGGCTCGGCGGTGATCAGTGCCGATGGCGCGGTTTTGGGCAACCAAAGCCACACCCAACCGCCTGCGCGCTATTCCGAGGCCACCTTGGTCAAAAAGATGGAAGAGCTGGGCATCGGGCGGCCCTCGACCTATGCCAGCGTGCTGACCACGATTGTCGACCGCGAATATGTGCGCAAAGACAAGAACCGGCTGTTTCCCGAAGACAAAGGCCGCTTGGTCACCGCGTTTTTGACCAATTTCTTCCGCCGCTATGTCGAATATGATTTCACCGCCGATCTGGAAAGCCAGCTTGACGATGTTTCGGCGGGCGAGCGCGATTACAAGGAAGTCTTGGCGCGTTTCTGGCGCGACTTCTCAGCCGCGATTGCCGAGACGGCCGATCTGCGCATTGGCGAAGTGCTGACCAAGATCGACGATTTTCTGTCGCCGCATCTTTACCCTTTGCGAGAAGATGGCAGCGATCCGCGGGTCTGCACCAGCTGCGGCACGGGGCGTTTGCATCTGAAAACCTCGCGCTCGGGCGGGGCTTTCATTGGCTGCGGCAATTATCCGGAATGTCGCTATACCCGTCCAATTTCGGGCGAAGAGGGCGGCTCGGTCGATGGCCGGATCTTGGGGCTGGATGCCGAGGGTCAAGAAATTTCGCTGCGCGCCGGCCGCTTTGGCCCCTATGTGCAAAAGGGCGAGGCCAGCGAAGAGGCCCCGAAACCGCCGCGCGCAAGCCTGCCGAAAAGCTGGCCTGCCGAAAGCCTGACGCTAGAGCGTGCGATTGAGCTGTTAAGCCTGCCGCGCCAGATTGGCCCACACCCCGACGACGGCGTGATGATCGAAAGCGCGATCGGGCGTTTTGGCCCCTATGTCAAACATGGCAGTGTTTACGCCAATATCCCCGATGTCGAAGAGGTCTTTACCATCGGCATGAACCGCGCGGTCGAAGTGCTGGCGCTGAAACTGGCAGGGCGGCGGGGTGGCCCTGCGGCCGAGCCGCTGCGCGAGCTGGGCGAACACCCAGACGGCGGGCCAATTCAGGTGATGCCGGGCAAATACGGGCCTTATGTGAAATGGGCCAAGGTCAATGCAACGCTGCCCAAAGACATCGCCCCCGAAGCGGTGACGCTGGAAGAGGCTTTGGCGCTGATCGCTGAAAAGGCGGGCAAGTCGGGCGGCAAAAAGAAAGCCCCTGCCAAGAAGGCCGCGCCGAAAAAAGCTGCCGCCAAACCTGCGGCGGCGAAAAAGCCTGCGGCGAAAAAGGCCCCTGCCAAGACGGCGGCTGCGAAAAAACCAGCTGCCAAGAAAACAGCGGCCAAAGCCGCCGCTGTGGGTGATGTAACGGAATAGGCCTTAGCCGCGCGGGTTGATCAGCTTGGCCATCAACCCGCCGGCATTGACCACGCCAATCGCGGCCCCGGCTTGGGTGACCGTCAGCTCTGGCGCGGTGGCAAGCTGCTCCATCACCGCTTTCACCGGCATTTCGGCGTCAATCTCTGGCCCTTGGCCCGCGCCTTGCTGCATCACATCGCGCGCGGTCAAAACCCCCATCGGGTTCATATGTGCCACGAAATCCGCGACATAGTCAGACGACGGATTGGCGATAATCTCGCGTGCGGTGCCGATTTGCACGATGCGCCCGCCCTCCATCAGCGCGATGCGGTTGCCGATCTTAAAGGCCTCGTCCAGATCATGCGACACAAAGATGATGGTGCGGCGCAGCTTGGCTTGCAGATCCAGCAGCTCGTCTTGCAGCCGTGCGCGGATCAGCGGATCCAGCGCCGAAAACGGCTCGTCCATCAGCAGGATCGGCGCATCGGTGGCAAAGGCGCGGGCAAGGCCGACGCGTTGCTGCATGCCGCCCGACAGCTCGCCCACCTTCCGCTCGGCCCATTGCGACAGGTTCACCAGCGCAAGTTGTTCATCCACCTTGGCACGGCGCGCCTCGGGCGATTGACCGCCCAGCTCTAACCCCAGCCCGACATTGTCGCGCACGCTGCGCCATGGCAGCAGGCCAAAGGCTTGAAACACCATGGCGATGTTTGACAGCCGCAGCCGGCGCAAAGTGGCCGCATCTGCGGTGGTGACAGAGGTCATCTGATCGCCGTCTTTCACCCGCACCTCGCCGCGCACCACCGGGTTCAGCGCATTCACCCCGCGCAAAAGCGTCGATTTTCCCGAGCCCGACAGCCCCATCAGCACCAAAATCTCGCCCTCGGCCACTGAGAGGCTGCAATCATGCACGCCCAGGATCTGGCCGGTGCTGGCCTGAATCTCGGACCGGCTTTGGCCCTGATCCATCAGCGGCAAGGCGCGGTCAGGGTGATCGCCAAAAACAATCGAGACGCGGTCAAATTCAATAGCGTTCATGGCTCAGCCCTTGCGCTGGAAGGTTGCGCGCAGGGTGATGGCGATGACCACGATGACCATGCCAGATTCGAAACCCTTCGCGATATTCATGCTTTGCAAGGCGCGCAGCACCGGAATGCCGACACCATTTGCGCCGACCATGGCCGCAATCACCACCATCGACAGCGACAGCATGATGGTTTGGTTCAGCCCGACCATGATTTGCGGCAAGGCCCAAGGCAGTTCGACCTTCCACAGCTTTTGGCTGGGGGTGGCGCCAAAGGCGGTTGCGGCCTCTTTCAGCGCAATCGGGGTGGATGAGATGCCAAGCTCGGTCAGCCTGATCGGGGCGGGCAGCACAAAGATCACGGTGGCGACAAGGCCCGGCACCATGCCAAGGCCAAAAAACACAACCGCCGGAATAAGATAGACCATGGTCGGCAGGGTCTGCATCAGATCAAGCACGGGGGCGAGCGCCTCGTTCAGGCGAGGGCGATGCGCGCAGGCAATGCCGATTGGCACGCCCAAGGCCATGCAAACCGCACAGGCCGAGACGATCAGCGTCAGGCTTTCCGTGGTTTCTTTCCAATAGCCTTGGTTGATGATGAACAAAAACCCCAGCCCAACCCCGATCACGGTTTTCCAATTGCGCTGCATGGCCCAAGCGATGGCCATGAACACCGCGATGATCACCAAAGGATTGGGGGTTTGCAGCAGCCACAAAAACCCCTCGATCAGCCATTCAAGCGCCTTGGCAAGCGCGTTAAAGGCCCAGGCCAGATTGACTTTCATCCAAAGAAAGATCGTATTCGCCCATGCTCCGATCGGGAGTTTATAGGCCGTTAGCCAATCCATGTGGTGCCCCTTTTAGACAAGATAAGGCCCCGAAGATGGCTTCGGGGCCCTGTTGGTTTACTTCAAGGCAGTGCTGACAGCTGCCATGGCATCGCCACCGTCTTTGGTGGTGACGCCGTCCAGCCATGGGCCAAGCACATCGCTATGTGCGGCCAGCCAAGCCTTGGCGGCAGCCTTTGGATCAGCGCCATCGTTCAAGATTGCGCCCATGATCTCGTTTTCCATCGCCAGCGTAAAGCTAAGGTTGGACAACAGCTTACCGGTATTGGCGCATTCAGAGACATAGCCCGCGCGGGTGTTGGTATAGACGGTTGCGCCGCCCAGATCTGGGCCAAAGAAATCATCGCCGCCGGTCAGATAGCTCATCTGAAACTTGGCGTTCATCGGGTGGGGTTCCCAGCCAAGGAAGACAATCGCCTCGCCTGCGTTATCGGCGCGCTCAACCTGCGCGAGCATGCCTTGCTCGGAGCTTTCGACGATGTCGATGCCCGCGTCTTTCAGGCCAAAGGCGTTTTGCTCGATCATATCAAGGATCAGCTTGTTGCCGTCATTGCCGGCCTCGATGCCGTAAACCTTGCCACCCAGATCGGCCGCATGGGCTGCGATATCGGCGAAATCTTTGATGCCCAGTTCGGCACCTTTGGCATTGGTCGCCAGCGTATATTTCGCGCCCTCAAGGTTGGCGCGCACGGTGTCCACGGTTTTGGCGTCGCGGTAGGCGGCGATATTGCTTTCCATGGTTGGCATCCAATTGCCAAGGAAAACATCGACATCGCCCGAGGACATGCCTTCATAGGTCACCGGCACCGACAGCACCTTGGTTTCGGTCTCATAGCCCAAAGCCTCTAGCACAAGGCTGGTCGCGGCGGTGGTGGCGGTGATGTCGGTCCAGCCCACATCCGAGAAGGTCACTTTATCGCAGCCAGCAGCAAAGGCGGAACCGGCCATGGCAAAGGTCACGGCAGAAGCAAGTAGCGTAGAACGAAGGGTCATTTGGGTATCCCTGTTTTTTGTTGATTGACGAGTCAATAAACTTCAAGATAGCTGCAGAAAGCAAGTGTTTTTCCTGAAAAGGCGCAACTATGCCAAAGCTTGGAATGGAGCCTATCCGAAAGGCGGCCCTCGTCAAAGCCACGATTGCAGAAATCGGGCGGGCGGGGTCTTTGGATGTGACGGTCAGCCAGATCGCCAAGCGCGCGGGCATGTCCAGCGCTTTGGCGCATCACTATTTTGGCAGCAAGGAAGAGATGTTTTTGGCCGCGATGCGCAATATCCTAACGCTTTACGGCGCCGAGGTGCGCGGCGCGCTTGCGGCGGCAGAGGGTCCGCAGGCGCGGCTGGCAGCGATTCTGGCGGCCTCGTTCAGTGCCGGCAATTTCCGGCGCGAAGCGGTGGGGGCTTGGCTGAACTTTTGGGTCTTGGCCCAGACCGTGCCCGAGGCGAAACGGCTTTTGAAGATATATCAGGGCCGGTTACGCTCGAACCTGATGGCGGAACTGCGGCCTTTGGCGGGGGCGCGGGCGGTTGGCATCGCCGATGGCTTGGGCGCGTTGATTGACGGGCTTTACCTGCGCGAAGTGTTGAAATCGGGCGCGCCTGATGGGGCGGCGGCGGTCAAGACCGCGTTGAATTATTTGAATTCTAAACTGGAAAGGGGGGCGTGATGATTGCGCAACCAAAAGCGAGCCATTTTGTCGATGGCGCCTATGTCGAAGACACCGCAGGGGCTGTGATCGAGGTGATCTATCCGGCCACGGGGGCGGTGATCGCGCGGCTGCACGAGGCAACCCCTGCGGTGATCGAGGCAGCCTTGGCCAGTGCCACACGCGCGCAGACCGCTTGGGCCGCCCTGCGCCCGGTGGACCGCGCAAGGATCCTGCGGCGGGCGGCTGACATCATCCGCGACCGCAATGCCGATCTGGCGCGGCTGGAAACCTTGGACACCGGCAAGCCGCTTCAGGAAACGCTGGTTGCCGATTGGCCCTCGGGGGCCGATGCGCTGGAATATTTCGCAGGTCTTGCCCCCACGATCACCGGCCAGACCATCCCCTTGGGGCGCGATTTTGTCTATACCATCCGCGAGGCTTTGGGGGTTTGCGTCGGCATCGGCGCTTGGAATTACCCCAGCCAGATTGCCTGCTGGAAATCGGCTCCGGCGCTGGCTTTGGGCAATGCCATGGTGTTCAAACCTTCTGAGGTCACGCCGCTTGGCGCCTTGCAACTGGCCGAGATCTATATCGAAGCGGGGCTGCCAGCGGGGCTTTTTAACGTCGTGCAAGGGCGCGGCGGGGTGGGGGGCAGCCTTGTCACCGATCCGCGCGTGGCCAAAGTTTCGCTTACAGGCTCGGTGCCGACGGGGCAAAAGGTCTATGCGGCAGCTGCCGGCGGAATGCGGCATGTGACGATGGAGCTGGGCGGCAAATCGCCCCTGATCATCTTTGACGATGCAAGCCTAGAGGATGCGGTGGGGGCGGCCATGCTGGCCAATTTTTACTCGGCCGGGCAGGTGTGCAGCAATGGCACCCGGGTTTTCGTGCAAAAAGGCATCAAGGCGCGGTTCTTGGCGCGGCTGGCCGAACGGGCCGCGACGATTGTGATGGGCGATCCGCTGGATGAGGCCACGCAGATGGGGCCGCTGGTGTCAGAGCTGCAACGCGACAAGGTGCTGGCCTATGTGCAGGGCGCTGTGGCCGAGGGCGCGCGGCTGGTTTGCGGCGGCGGGCAGGGTGCGCAGGCGGGGTTGTTCGTCGAGCCCACTGTTTTTGCCGATGTCACCGATGGCATGACTTTGGCCCGCGAAGAGGTCTTTGGCCCGGTGATGGCGGTGCTGGATTTTGACGACGAATCCGAGGTGGTGGCCCGCGCCAATGACACGCAATTTGGCCTTGCCGCAGGGGTGTTTACCGCCGATCTGACCCGGGCGCATCGGGTGATTGCGGCGCTGCAAGCCGGCACTTGCTGGATCAACGCCTATAATCTGACGCCGGTGGAAAGCCCCTTTGGCGGGGTGAAAGCCTCGGGCGTGGGGCGCGAAAACGGCCATGCGGCGGTGGAACATTACAGCCAAATCAAAAGCGTCTATGTCGGTATGGGGCCGGTGGACGCGCCTTACTAAGGCCCCCCAAAGACGCTCCCGCCCGCCCACCCCGCGTCTTTGGGGGGCGGCAGGCGGTGTGAAGGAAAACTGGAGAGAAGATGCAGGCGCAGTATGTGATTATCGGCTCGGGCTCGGCTGGCTCGGCGATTGCCTATCGGTTGGGCGAGGCTGGCAAGTCGGTGATCGTGATCGAACAGGGCGGCAGTGATCGGGGTCCGTTTATTCAGATGCCCGCGGCGCTGTCTTATCCGATGAACATGCCGATCTATGATTGGGGGTTTCAGTCCGAACCCGAACCGCATTTGGGCGGGCGCAGGCTGGCCACGCCGCGCGGCAAGGTGGTGGGCGGGTCCTCCAGCATCAACGGCATGGTCTATGTGCGTGGCAATGCCAAGGATTACGACACTTGGGAAGCGATGGGCGCGCAGGGCTGGTCCTATGCCGATGTGCTGCCCTATTTCCAGCGCATGGAGCATTGGCACGGCGCCAAGGATGCGGGCGGTGATGCAGGCTTTCGCGGTCGCAAAGGGCCTTTGCACATCACCCGCGGGCCGCGCAACAACCCGCTGTTTGACGCCTTTATCAAGGCCGGTCAGCAAGCAGGCTACCCCGTCACCCCCGATTACAACGGCGCCCAGCAAGAGGGGTTTGGCGCGATGGAGGCGACGATCTATAAGGGGCAGCGCTGGTCGGCGGCCAATGCCTATCTGAAACCCGCGATCAAGGCGGGCAATGTCACGCTGGTGCGCGGCTTTGCGCGCCGGGTGGTGATCGAGGCCGGCCGCGCCGTCGGCGTCGAGATCGAGCGCGCAGGCGCTATCGAGGTGATCCGCGCCAGCGCTGAGGTCATCGTTGCGGCCTCTGCGATCAATTCGCCCAAGATCTTGATGCTGTCGGGCATCGGCGATGCGGCCCAGCTTGCGCAACATGGCATCCCTGTGGTGGCCGACCGCAAGGGCGTGGGCGCAAATCTGCAAGACCATCTAGAGGTCTATATGCAGTTTCAGGCCAAACTGCCGATAACGCTTTATAAATACTGGAATATCCTTGGCAAAGCCCTGATCGGCGCGCAGTGGTTGTTCACCCGCAAAGGCCTTGGCGCCAGCAATCAGTTCGAGGCGTGCGGCTTTATTCGCAGCGATAAGGGCGTGGAATATCCCGACATTCAGTATCACTTTTTGCCCATCGCCGTGCGCTATGACGGCAAGGTGGCTGCGGGCGGCCATGGCTTTCAGGTGCATACCGGGCCGATGCGCTCGGCCTCGCGCGGGGCGGTGACGCTGGCTTCGGCCGACCCAAAGGTCGCGCCAAAGATCGTGTTCAACTATATGTCGCAGGCCAGCGATTGGCGCGATTTCCGCAAAGCGCTGCGGCTGACGCGCGAGATTTTTGCCCAAGCCGCGATGGCCGTGCATGTGAAAACCGAGATCCAGCCCGGTCAGGATCTGCAAAGCGACGCAGAGCTGGACAGCTTTATCCGCGACCATGCCGAAAGCGCCTATCACCCTTGCGGCACCTGCCGGATGGGGCGGGCGGATGATCCGCTGGCGGTGGTTGATCCTGAATGCCGCGTGATTGGCGTCGAGGGGCTGCGGGTTGCCGACAGCTCGATCTTCCCGCAGGTGACCAATGGCAATCTGAATGGGCCTTCGATCATGACCGGCGAAAAAGCCGCCGATCACATCTTGGGGCGGCGCTTGGCGAAATCCAATCTGGCGCCGGTGATGGCGCAAAACTGGCGCGAGGCGCAACGCTGAGGTTGATCAAGATCAAGGCGTTAGGCGGGAGATGCGGCTAATCTGATCCAATGATAAAAGGAGCAGACCATGTCACATACCCCGCACGCCTTGGCCGAAGACTTTCCCGAACTTGCGCAAAAGATCATGGCGCTGAAGGAAAGCGACGCGCATTTTGCCAAGCTGGTCGAGAGCTATAACGACGTCAACCATCAGGTTTACCGCGCCGAAAACCGGCTTGATCTGCTGACCGAAGCGCAGGAAGAGGCGCTGAAACGCGAACGCGCCCTGCTGAAAGACCATATCTGGCAGCATGCGAAATAGCGCTTTGGCGTCTTAGGCCGCCAAGACAATCAGATCGCGCGGGTTAAATTCAATCGCCACATGATCGCCCACCATCGGTGGAGCATGATCAAAGCGGTTAAAGGTATCCAGCGCCAGCGCTTGCCCGCCCGATTGCAGCCGCAAGCGAATGACCGCGCCCATGAATTCAACCGCCGTTACCTCGGCGGGCAGGGTGGTGATCTGGCCCAGAACCGCGCCCTTGTGGCCTTGCAGGTGCAGCGCTTCGGGGCGCAGGGCAAGCGCGATCTGGCTGCCCTTTGCGCCCTGAATCGGGGCTGAAAGCCGCAGGGCTTGGCCTGCCATGCCAACCTCGCCCGCGCTTGGGTCAAGGATGGTGGCGGTCAGGGTGTTCAGGGTGCCGACGAAATTGGCAACAAAGCGGCTGCTGGGCTGGCTGTAGATCTGAAACGGCGTGCCGATCTGCTCGGCGCGGCCATCGTTCATCACCACAACGCGGTCTGACATCGACAGCGCCTCTTCCTGATCGTGGGTGACGAAAATCGTGGTAATGCCCAGCTTTTGCTGGATCTCGCGAATTTCGGCACGCAGGCTGACGCGAATTTTCGCGTCCAGCGCCGAGAGCGGTTCGTCCAGCAACAAAACCCTTGGGCGGGGTGCCAAGGCGCGGGCTAGCGCCACGCGTTGCTGCTGGCCCCCCGACAGCTGATAGGGATAGCGCGCGCCCAGATCGGGCAGGCCGATCAGCGCCAGCATCTCGGCCACGCGGGCACGAGCCTCTGCGGCAGCCACGCCTTGAATGCGCAGGCCAAAGCCGACGTTTTGCGCCACGGTCAGGTTGGGAAACAGCGCATAGGCCTGAAACACCATGCCGATGTTGCGCTGATTGGGGCGCTGGGTGGTGATGTCTTGCCCGTCAATCACAATCGCGCCCGCCGAGGGTGTTTCGAACCCTGCCACCATGCGCAGCACCGTGGTTTTGCCGCAGCCCGATGGCCCCAGCAGGGACACAAACTCGCCCTGACCAATCCCCAGATCAAAGGATTTGACCACATGATTGCCGCCAAAGGATTTTTGCAGGTTGCTCAGATCAAGAAATGCCATCAGCGATGCGCCCTTTGATGTTTGAAAAGACGCGGGACCAGTTGGATCAGCGCCATGCAGCCCCAGGTCAGGGCAAAAGTCATAACCGCCAGTGCGGCGGGCTCGTAGGCCTTGTTGCCGCCAGCCCAGACCATAAAGGGGCCAAAGGCGGGGCGGTTCAGCAAGGCCGCAAAGACATATTCGCCAATCACGATGGCAAAGGTCAAAAACGCCCCCGACAGCACCGCCACCAGCACATTGGGCAAGATCACCCGCAGCAAGATCACCGGCCAGCTTGCGCCAAGGCTTTGCGCGGCCTCGGTCAAGGTCGAGATGTCGATCGCCGCAAGGCCAGTATCGACGGCGCGGTACATATAGGGCAGCGACAGCACCGAATAGCCCAGCATCAACAGCACATCGGTGCCAAAGGCGCTGCCGGTCATCGGCAACAGGCTCGAGGTGTTGAACAGCCGGATATAGCCGAACACGATCACAATCGGCGGGATCACCAGCGGCAGCAGGGTGATAAACTCGATCAGCGGCCGCAGCCGTGGCAGTTTCAGGCGCACCCAATAGACCGTGGGCACCACCACAAACACGCCAAAGACAATCGTCAGCAGCGCCATCACCGCAGAATAGCCAAAGGTGGCCTGAAACTGCGGATCCCCCAGCACCGAGCGATAGGCGTCAAGGCTATAGGTGCCGCGCCGCATCCGCAGCGAAAACTCGACCATGCCGACCATCGGCAAAAAGAAATAGCAAAAGCCAAAGCCAAAGGCTGCCCAAGACCAGAAACGCTTCATTTCATCCACCTTTCGGCGCGGCTGCGCATCACGATATAGACGCCGTTGGACAGGCCAGTGATCACGATCATGCCAAAGGCCAGCGCATAGCCCAGATGCGGGTCTTGCAGCACATCGCCGCGAATTTGGTTGAACAAAAGGATCGGCGCGATCGACAACAGCGATCCGGTCAGCGCAATCGCCGTGGCCACAGCCCCGAAAGAATTGGCAAACAGCAGCGCCAAAGTCCCCAGCAAAGACGGCCAAAGCACCGGCAGCGCCACCATCCGCCAATATTGCGAGCTGCTTGCGCCCAAAACCTCTGCCGCCTCGCGCCATTCGCGGCGCAGCCCGTCCACGGCGGGGGTGATGATCAAGACCATCAGCGGGATCTGGAAAAACACATAAGTCATCACCAGCCCCCAAAACCCGATCAGGTTAAAGCCCATGGTGTAGATGTTCACTCCAAACCAATCGCGCAGCAGCATGGTGACAAAGCCCACCCGCCCCAGCGTCGCCATATAGGCAAAACTCAGCGGCACGCCGGCAAAGTTCGAGGCCACGCCCGAAAACGTCATCGTCACCGCGCGCAAGCCGCGTGGCAGCCCGCCCAGACAGACCGCAAGCGCGATGGCAAAGCCGACCGAGCAGCCGATGATCGAAGAGGCAAGGCTTAGCCGGATCGACAAGGAAAACGCATTGGTGATTTCAGGGGTGAACAGATTGCCGATGTTTTGCAGCGTCAGCTTGCCCTCGGCGTCAAAAAACGCCCCCGTGACGATGTTCATGGTGGGCAGGATCAAAAACAGCAGGGCAAAGGCCAAAAACGGCACAACTCCCAGCCAGTTCAAGGACCGTCCCTTCAGCAGCGGGCGCAGCTTTGGCATCATTCATCCGATCATAGAAAAAGCCCGCCCCGACTGTTATCGGGGCGGGCTTGGGGTATTGATTACTCGACTTTAACGCCGACGACAGCTTCCCAGCCAGCGGTCACGCCTTCTTTATGCGCGCCTTGCTGTTCCAAAGTTGGGAACACGGCCTTTTCATAAGCAGCGGCTGGTGGCAGCTTTGCCATCATCTCGGCAGGGATCACATCGCGCTTTGCCAGATCGTTAAAGCGGATCGGGTGGCAATAGCCGTTCAACCAGCCCAGCTGACCTTCGTCGGAATAGATGTATTCCATCCAAAGTTTTGCAGCGTTTGGATGCGGTGCAAAGGCCGAGATCGCCTGCACATAAACGCCAGCCAAGACGCCCGAAGCCGGGATCACGACTTCTGCTTTAGGGTTGCCAGCCAGCGTGTCGCGCCATGCCAGGGCGTTATAGTCCCAAGCTGCGACGATCGGGGTGGCGCCCTGTGCGATGGTGCCGGTTTTACCGCTGACAGGAACGAAGTTGCCGGCCTTGTTCAGCGCGGCCATGAATTCCAGACCCTTGGCAGCCGAGTCAGCACCTGGCTCTGCGCCCGCAGCCATACCTGCCGACATCACCGACATCAGGCCTTGGTTGCCCGAACGTGGATCGCCCGACAAAGCAAAAGCGTTTGCATATTCTGGCTTCATCAGATCGGACCAATCGGTTGGCACATTTGCCACCAGATCGGTGTTCACGATAAAGGACATCACGCCATAGTAATCGCCATACCAAAAGCCGTCGGCGTCTTTGGCGCTGTCTGGGATGCTGTCCCAAGTTGCGACTTTGTAAGGCTGGATCAGGCCCTCTTCTTTGGCAGCGGGACCAAAGGACAGGCCGATGTCAACAACGTCTGGCGCTTGTGGGCCGGTGTTGCCTTTGTTGGCGCGGATCGCTTCCAATTCGTCAGCCGAGCTGCCGTCTGGGTTCAATTCGTTGACAGTGATCTCTGGATACTTGGCTTTAAAGCCTTCGATCACAGCGCCGTAGCCACACCAGTCATGCGGCAAAGCGATGGTGGTCAGGGTGCCTTCGGCTTTGGCAGCGGCAACCAGATCGTCCATCGATTGGGCAGCCGCCATCGAGACGCCCATCGCCAGAAGGCTGGCCGAGGTTGCAAGGGTTTTCATCAGGGTCATCGGGACTCTCCTATATCGCACGGCGTGATGTGCCAGAATCAACAGCGGTTCTGGCGGGGCCTGCTGGCGGCAGAGCTAGGCTTGCTTTGTGACGGCTCTGTAACGGATTTGCGAATTATTTAAGCAATGTCATTGGGTTGCGGGGCGTTCCTCTTGTCATCGAAGTTTCACATCGCTGAAATCTAAGCGTCATGAACACAGCCCATGCTGGTGATGACACCAAAAGTGGGGCCCCAAATATGCTGACCATCCGGAACCTGACGCGCCAGTTTGGCGCGAAAGCCGCCGTAGACAATGCCAGCTTTACGCTGGATCGGGCGGGGTTCATCGGGATCATCGGCCGCTCGGGTGCCGGCAAATCGACGCTGTTGCGGATGATCAACCGGTTGACGGACGTAAGTTCTGGCGAGATCAGCTTTGAGGGCCGTCCGGTCTCGACGCTGACCGGAGCTGCCAAGCGACAGTGGCAGGGCCAATGCGCGATGATTTTTCAGCAGTTCAATCTGGTGCCGCGCATGGATGTGGCCTCGAATGTGCTGCATGGTTTGCTGAACAAAAGATCGACACTGGCCGCGATGTTCAACATCTGGTCGGATGCCGATATTGCCCGCGCGCTGGCGATCCTGGATCGTCTTGGCATTGCCGAGCAGGCCCCGAAGCGCGCAGAGGCGTTGTCGGGTGGCCAGCAGCAGCGCGTGGCAATAGCGCGGGCATTGATGCAAGACCCAAAGATCATTCTGGCCGATGAACCCATCGCCAGTCTTGACCCAATGAACGCCCAGGTGGTGATGGACACGCTGCGCCGTATCCACGACGAAGACGGCCGCATGGTCATCGCCAATCTACATACCTTGGACACCGCGCGGCGTTATTGCGACCGCGTGATCGGAATGCGCGACGGGCGCATCGTCTTTGACGGCACACCCGATCAGCTGACCACAGGTGTCGCGCGCGACATCTACGGCGCAGATGCCTCGTTTTCCGAGGCGACCACCTCAACCGCTTTGCCCGCCGACCGCGCTTATGCCGAGGCGATGCTGTCCTGACTTAACCCAAAGCCCCCAAGTGCGGGGCGCAATTCGGAGACGACCATGAAAAAGCTGCTAGTCCTTTTGGCTGCCACCACCTGCATCGGCACCGCTCATGCGCAAGAGATCAAAGAATTCAACATCGGCATTCTGGGCGGCGAAAACGCGCAAGACCGCATGTCGTCGAACGAGTGCTACCGCGCGAAGATCGAAGAAGCCTTGGGTGTTCCGGTTCAGGTTTTCACCCCAGCCGATTATGACGGCGTTATTCAGGGCCTGCTGGGCGGCACCATCGACATGGCTTGGCTGGGCGCTTCTGGCTATGCCAAAGCCTATCTGACCGACGATAAGGCCGTTGAAGTGCGCCTGACCAAAGAAAACCTGAACGGCTCGACCGGCTATTATTCCTTTGGCTTTGCCCGCAAAGACAGCGGCATCACCTCGATGGACGATGCCAAGGGCAAGGTTTTCGCTTTTGGCGAGCCAAACTCGACCTCGGGCTATCTGGTTCCCGGTGCGGAATTGATCGCGAAATACGGCCCGCTGGAAAACTACTTCTCGGAGGTGAAATTCTCGGGCGGTCACGAGCAGACCATCGTTGGCGTCAACAAGGGTGACTTTGCGGCTGGCGTGTCTTGGGCCGACGGCGTTGGCAACTGGGAAGACGGCTATTCTTCGGGCGCCTTCCGCAAGGCCGCTGACGCGGGTCTGGTGGACATGAACGATCTGGTGGAAATCTGGCGCTCGAAACTGATCCCAGAGGGTCCGATGGTTGTGCGCGCAGCCCTGCCAGCTGACGTCAAAGACAAGGTCACCCAAGTGACCGCCGATCTGTGGGAAACCGATGCGAAATGCGCCTATGGCGTGGCTGCGGGCGATGCGAAAGACTTCGTTCCTGCAACTCACGACATGTATCTGGGCATCATCGCGGCGCGTAAGCTTCAGAGCAACTAAGATTTTAGCAGCCTCTGCCGGACCCTTTTCAAAGGGTCCGGCAATTTCTTTTCCAAAGCCAGTATCTGCGGGAGCCAGCATGGTTGATGTTTCTTTTGGGCCAAGCGGCGGCAAGCGGCCTGATCCGGCGACGCTGGAAGGGGCCTATCTGCTGCAAGCCCGCCGCAAGCGGCTTTATGGCACGATTTTGCTGGTGTTCTTTGTGGCGCTGATGGCCTCGGGGTTTCAGACTGCGCAAGACCGCAATGCGGGCGATTTTCTGGCCGGTCTGCACCGCTTGGATGACTTTCCTGGCGAAGTCTTCTCTGAGGCTTGGCGCAACCGCGCCAATCTGCCCGAGCTTTTCCTGAAGTTTCTGCCCTCGTTGATCGAGACCATCAACATCGCCGCAACCGCGACGCTGATCGGGGTGTTGCTGGGCGCGCCGGTGGCGATTTTGTCAACGCGCGGTCTGGCGCGCTGGCCGGCGCTGACCCCGCTGTTTCGTCGTATGGCCGATGTGATGCGCGCCGTCCCCGAGATTGTGATCGCGCTGGTGCTGATCTTTATTCTGGGCAGCGGGCCGGTGCCTGCGGTCTTGGCAATTGCCTTCCACTCGACCGGCGCTTTGGGCAAATTGTTTTCGGAATCTGCCGAAAACGCCGATCTGAAACCTGTTGAAGGCTTGGCCTCGACGGGGGCGAATTGGTCGCAACAGATTTGGCTGGGGGTGCTGCCGCAGGTAGCGCCAAACTGGCTGTCCTATGCGCTGATGCGCTTCGAGATCAACGTGCGGGCCTCGGCCATTCTGGGCTTTGTGGGCTCGGGCGGCATTGGCTATGATTTAAAGCTGGCGATGCAATGGGGGGGCGGCAAATACGATCAGGTGGTGGCGATTTTTCTGCTGCTGTTTCTGGCGATTGTGACCTTTGACCAAATCTCGAGTGCTGCCCGCAACCGGCTTGTGAAAGGTCGCAAAGATGTCTGATACCGCGCTTATGTCGCTGCAAACCAGCTTTCGTCGCCGCCGCCTGACGGCTTTGGCGGTGCCGGTCTTGATCCTGTTTTATCTCATCTATACCGCGATCAGCTTTGATGTTGTGGGGCTTGCGCAAAAAGCAAATCTGAACAACGCCAAGATTTTGCTGTCAGATTTCGTCAGCTATAAAACCCATGTCACCCGCAACAACCGCGACGGGGTGGTGACGGTGGCGATCGAGGGCGAAGCCAAGGGCATCTATCCACCCGCGCATTTGCCCGACTGGGTGCAGGTGAGTGGCGACACCACCACGATTGATCTGGGGCGCGGGCATATCGTCACCTATAGCCCCGATGCCGCGCGCTATCTTGTGCCCGACTACGGTGTGATCGACATCAAAAGCGATGGTTCCAAGCTGACGCTGACCGCGCCGCAGCCAGTGCCAAGCTGGATCAACGTCACCGATACCCGCATTTCGGTGACCACGGCGCAGGGGCGCTTTGCCTATTCGCGCTCAAAGGTTGAAACCTTTCGCTATCAGCCCGGGTGGGAGATGTTTTTCTTCACCCTCGACAGCCCGTTTTACGGCAAAAGCTATGGCCAGTTAACCACAATGCTGATGGGGCCACGGATTGACCCTGCGCGCAGCAATCTGGCGTTGATGACGCATGATTTTTGGACCAACCAGCTGTGGCATCACGCCGATGTGGCTTGGGCGATGTATGAAACCGTGCTGATGGCCTTTCTGGGCACCTTTGGCGCGGCCTTGGTGGCGCTGCCCTTGGCCTTTATGGCGGCTTCGAACTTTACCCCCTTCAAGGCGGTGCGCTTTGCGTTCCGGCGGGTGTTTGACTTTGTGCGCGGGGTTGATGCGCTGATCTGGACGATCATCTTATCGCGCGCCTTTGGGCCGGGGCCAATGACGGGGGCGCTGGCGATTTTGACCACCGACACCGGCAGTTTTGGCAAGTTGTTCTCGGAAGCCTTGGAAAATATTGATGAAAAGCAGGTCGAAGGTCTACGCTCAACAGGGGCGAATGCGCTGTTGCGCGCCCGCTTTGGGGTGATCCCGCAGATCGCGCCGATCTTGCTAAGCCAAGTGCTGTATTTCTTTGAATCCAACACCCGGAGCGCCACGGTGATTGGCGCGATTGTTGGCGGTGGCATTGGTCTTTTGTTGACCCAAGCCATTCAGACCCAGAAAGATTGGGAAGATGTCGCCTATTACATGATCTTGATCGTGCTGATGGTGATGCTGATGGACAGCTTTTCAGGCTGGATCCGCCGCCGCTTTATCAAAGGATAAGACATGCCAAAACTCGCCCCCAGCCAGCCGCTGATCCATGACGGCTGCCAGATTACCGCCAGCGATTTTGGCGCCTATTGCGAGGTGGGGCGGGGGTCGCGGCTGGTGCATTCAAGCTTTGCCGATTACGCCTATTGCGACCAATATGCAGATATTGCCAATACCAGCGTCGGCAAATTCGCCAATATCGCGGCGATGACGCGGATAGGGCCGACCGATCATCCGATGGGCAATGCGTCCTTGCACCACTTTCTATATCGCAGTTCGTACTACTGGGATGATATCGAAGATGACGCGGATTTCTTTGCGGCCCGCGCGGCGCGGCGCACGGTTTTGGGCCCTGATTGCTGGATCGGGCACGGCGCGATTATCAAGCCCGATGTCACGCTGGGGGCAGGGGCGGTGATTGCAGCGGGCGCTGTGGTGACCAAAGATGTGCCGCCCTATATGATTGTCGCGGGCCTGCCTGCCACGCCGCTGCGGCCGCGCTTTGGCAAAGGTGTGGCCGATCGGCTGCTGGCGCTGGCCTGGTGGGATTGGTCGCACGCAGAATTGCGCAGGGCGCTGCCCGATTTTCGCGCCCTGCCAGCCGAGGCGTTTTTAGAGAAATACCACGGCTGACGGCGATCTCGTCTATTCCGCAGCCAAGGCGGTTTGCGCGCGCCCCAGACCCATAAACCGCAGCGCCGCCTGACCCGACAGATGCGTCAGCCGTCCAGCGCAGATCGTGGCCTCGATCTTGCGGCTGGCGGCATGAACCACCACCAGATCGGCGCGGCGGCCAAGGGCGATTTCGCCGCGGTCGTGCAGGCCCATCACCTGAGCAGGGCGGGTCGAGATCAGCGCCCAAGCCTGCGCCAGATCCAAAATCCCGCGATCCACCAAGGCCCAAACCGCCAGCGGCAGTGCGGGCAGGTGGTAATCTGACACCAGCACATCGCAAAGCCCGTCTTGCACCAGATTGCTGGCCGAGACATTGCCCGCCTGTGATCCGCCACGCACCACATTCGGTGCGCCCATCAGCACCGGGTTGTTCATTGCCCGCGCGCCAGCCGCAGCGCCGCGCGTGGTCGGAAATTCGGCAATCTCGGCGCCGATCATCGCGAAATAGCTGCGGGTCTCGGCGTCGGGGTCGTCATGGCTGCCATAGCGCAGACCCATGGCGTCAAACGCCTCGGCCAGTTTGCGCAGGCTGCGCGGCACCGATTTTTCCAAGGCTGTGGCGGCTTCGACATCGCGGGTCAAATCGGCGGCGGTGCGGCCGATCTTGCGCGCCCAAGCGGTGAAATCGGCAGGGGCCAGCCGCGCCATCTGGCGGGCTTCGGCCAAGTGGTTGTTAAAGATCACATAATCTACGCCAAAGTCACGCACTGCTTCGATCAGCCGGTCGGCCTCGGCCACCAGATGGGTTTCGGCGCGGATCTGCACGCGCAGATCGGTCATCGCCTCGCGGCGATAGGCCTGCACGGCGGCCATGAACTCTTCGGCCTTGTCAGGCCCGCGCGGCCCACCTTCCCAGCTCCAGCCTTGCGCCATATAGGCGGTGGTCACGCCATGCGCAGCCGCCTCGCGGTCATAAGAGGCAAGGCCAGCTGCCAGCGCAAACCGCGCCGAGGGGCGGGGGGCGATGTGGTGTTCAAAGCCGTCGCCATGCAGATCAATGATGCCCGGCAAGACCAGATAGCCCGACAGATCCACCTCGGTCACAGCGCCATGGGCGATCCGACCCTCGGCCAGCGCGACGGTACCATTTTGCAGCGCGCCACCCCGTAGCACAAGGGCATTGGTCAGCGTCAGAGGGGGAAGGAGCGATGTCATCAGGCAAGGTCCAAGCTGAGGGGGGAAATCTGCGTTGGGCTGTGGATAAACCATCTTCGCAACGTCTTTGTGACAGATTTCGGGCGCACGGCGGTTTTGCCAAAAGGCGCCTGCGCTTTATTCGGGCTGCACCGTCAGGGTGACGCGGTCGCCTGCAAACCATGTCAGGCCATATTCCACCGCAACCCCCTCGGTGTCGACATTTACCGCAACCGAGCGTAACAGCGGCGCGCCCTCGGGCAGGCGCAGATGCAAGGCTTGCAGCGCATCGGCGGTTTTCGCGGTCAGCCGTGTCGAGGCGCGCGTGTAGTCTTTAAGCCCGCAAGCGGCGAGGGCTGCGGTGACGGAATTCGAGGCCTCGAGTGCAAACAGCAGCTTGGGAAAGCGATTGGCCGGAAACACCGAGCGGAACAGTGCCAGCGGTACGCCATCGGCAAGTGACAGACCTTCGACAACATGCACTTCGGCCCCCAGTGCCAAGGTCAGCGCTTCGGCCTCGCGCGCATCGGCCTTGCGGGTTTCCAGCCGCAGGCTTTGGCGCGACGGCGTCCGCCCCGAGGCCAGCACGTTTTGGTGAAACCGCGTGCGGCGGCCAAGCGCGTAATCAGTTGGGCTGCCTTGCACAAAGACCCCAGCCCCCCGCCGCGCCACCACCAGCCCTGCGCCCGCCATCTCGGCCAAAGCGCGGCGTAGGGTGTGGCGGTTGACGCCAAAGCGCTGTGACAGTTCGGCCTCGGTCGGCAGTTTGTCGCCCGCGCGGTACTGCCCGCCCGCGATTTCGGCGGTCAGCGTGGCGGTGATGGATTTCCAGATCGGGCTGCGGGCCATTGTTACGAAAACTTCATGTGCAATTTACGGGCGAGGGCGCTAAGAGTTATCTAGTTGTATAGTAACCTAGACAAATCCGCAAGATGTCGAGAGAGCCATGACCACAGAAAATCATCGCAAAGACTGGATGGGGCTGCTGGCGCGGGCCAAGCCTGCACGGCTGGCCGCACTGTTTCCCGATCTGCCCGACCACAGCCTGCTGCGCGCGCCCGAAGTGGGGGCGGTGATGGTCAGGGGGCGGATTGGCGGCGATGGCAGCGCCTTTAATCTGGGCGAGATGACGGTGACGCGCTGCTCTTTGGCGCTGCCCGACGGCAGGGTGGGCCATGCGCATGTGCAGGGCCGCGACAAGACCCACGCGCTGCGCGCCGCTGTTTTGGATGCGCTGTTGCAGGGCGGTCAGGCCAGCGAGGTGATCGCGACCCTGCGCGCCGAAGAGGCCGCACAGCGACTGGCGCGGGCCGAAAAGGCCGCCGCGACCCGCGTTGAGTTTTTCACTTTGGTGCGAGGAGAAGACCAGTGACGCTTTTGGCTTTACAAGGCGGCTTTGCCGATGCGCCGATCGCCTCGGCCCATGCCTTTCGCGCGGCTTTGACCGCGCTTTCGCAACCGGGGCAGATCTTGTCGGTGACGGGGGCAGCGCCACCCGCACCTGTGTCGGTGGCGGCGGGGGTTTTGCTGCTGACGCTGGTGGATGGCACCACGCCTGTGCATCTGGCGGGGCGCTATGATTGCGCGGCCCTGCGCGATTGGCTGACCTTTCACACCGGCGCGCCCTTGGTTGCGCCCGAGGCCGCCAGCTTTGCGCTGGGCACTTGGGCCGATCTACAGCCAGTGGGACGCTTTGCGCAGGGCCTGCCCGATTATCCTGACCGCTCTTGCACCTTGATCGTCGAGATGGCGGCGCTGTCAAACACTGGTTCACGGCTGACCGGGCCGGGCATTGCCGATCACGCGCGGCTGAACCTGCCCGAAGTGGCGGCCTTTCAAGCCAATCGCGCGCGGTTCCCGTTGGGGTTTGACGCGTTTTTCACCGCAGCCGACCAGATCGCGGGCCTGCCGCGGTCAACCCATGTGGAGGATTTCTGATGTATGTCGCAGTAAAGGGCGGCGAGCGGGCGATTGACAATGCCCATGCCTGGTTGGCGGCGGAACGGCGCGGCGATGCGGCGGTGGCCGAGTTAAGCCTGGCCCAGATCCGCGCGCAATTGTCGCTTGCGGTCAATCGGGTGATGGCCGAAGGCTCGCTTTATGATGCCGATCTGGCGGCGCTGGCGATCAAGCAATCGCGCGGTGATCTGATCGAGGCGATCTTTCTGATCCGCGCGTATCGCACCACTTTGCCAAGGCTTGGGGCCTCGGTTCCGGTCGAGACCGCGCAGATGGCGGTGATCCGGCGGGTCTCGGCCACCTTTAAGGATTTGCCGGGCGGGCAGGTTCTGGGGCCGACCTTTGATTATACCCACCGCCTGCTCGATTTCAAATTGGCCGCCGAGGGCGAGGCACTCGCAGCCCCCGCCACCGCTGCCGCTGATCTGGCCGATGTGCCGCATGTCACGGGGTTCTTGAACCGCGACGGGCTGATCGAGGCCAATCCGCGCAGTGCGGCCCAGCCCGCCGATCTGACCCGCGAACCGATGGAGCTGCCCGCCAGCCGCGCGCTGCGCTTGCAAGCAATCACTCGAGGCGACGAGGGCTTTATCCTGTCGATGGCCTATTCGACCCAGCGCGGTTACGGGCGCACCCATGCCTTTGTCGGCGAATTGCGCATCGGCATGGTGGCGGTCGAGATGGAGATCCCAGAGCTGGGCTTTGCGGTCGAAATCGGCGAGATCGAGCTGACCGAATGCGAGACGGTCAATCAGTTCAAAGGCAGCAAAACCGAACCGCCGCAGTTCACCCGCGGCTATGGTCTGGTCTTTGGCCAGACCGAGCGCAAGGCGATTGCGATGAGCCTTGTGGATCGGTCTTTGCGCTGGGCCGAGCTTGGCGAAGAAAACAGCGGCGCACCGGCTCAGGACGAGGAATTCGTGCTGATGCATGCCGATAACATCCAAGCCACCGGATTTTTGGAACATATCAAACTGCCGCATTACGTTGATTTCCAATCAGAATTGGAACTGGTGCGCAAATTGCGTGCCGAAGTGCTGGCAGGGACGGAGGCCGCAGAATGACCGATCAAGCCTATAACTTTGCCTATCTGGACGAGCAGACCAAGCGGATGATCCGCCGCGCGATCCTGAAAGGCGTCGCCGTGCCCGGCTATCAGGTGCCCTTTGCCAGCCGCGAGATGCCGATGCCTTACGGTTGGGGCACGGGCGGCGTGCAGGTCACGGCCGCCTGTCTGGTGCCCGAAGACCGGCTGAAAGTGATCGACCAAGGCGCGGATGATACCACCAATGCCGTGTCGATCCGCAAGTTCTTTCAACGGGTTGCAGGGGTCGCCGTCACCGAGGCCACCCAAGAGGCCACGCTTATTCAGACCCGCCACCGCATCCCCGACACAAGCCTCAGCGCGGGCCAGATCCTGGTCTATCAGGTGCCAATCCCCGAACCGCTGCGGTTTTTGGAACCCCGCGAATCCGAGACCCGCAAGATGCACGAGCTGGAAGACTACGGCCTGATGCATGTGAAACTTTACGAGGACATCGCGCGGCACGGGCAGATTGCGACCTCTTATGCCTATCCGGTCAAGGTGGAAGATCGCTATGTGATGGACCCGTCGCCGATCCCCAAGTTTGACAACCCCAAGCTTTCCAACAGCCCGGCCTTGCAGCTGTTTGGCGCGGGGCGCGAGCAGCGGATCTATGCGCTGCCGCCCTTTACCCATGTGGTCAGTCTGGATTTCGACGATCATCCCTTTGTGCCCAGCAAGGCCGATCATGCCTGTGATCTGTGTGATGCCAGCGACAGCTATCTGGACGAGGTGATCATCGACGATCAGGGCGGGCGGATGTTTGTCTGCTCGGACACCGATTATTGTGGGGGCAGGCGGGCTGCGGGCCATGTCGGGCGTTTGGGCGAGGAGGCGATATGACCATGACCCTGCAAAACTTGGCAAAAGATCAACCGCTGCTATCGGTTCAGGGCCTAAGCAAAAGCTACGGCACGCGGATTGGCTGTGCGGACATCAGCTTTGACCTTTTCCCCGGCGAGGTGATGGGGATCGTCGGCGAAAGCGGGTCGGGCAAGTCAACGCTGTTGTCCTGCATGGCGGGGCATATGGCCCCCGATGCAGGTCGGGTGATCTTTGACACCGCCAGCGGCCCGCGCGACACCGTGCAGATGGCCGAGGCCGAACGGCGGCGGATGGCGCGCACCGATTGGGCCTTTGTGCATCAAAACCCGCGCGATGGTTTGCGGATGGGGGTCTCGGCTGGCGGCAATGTCGGCGAGCGGCTGATGGCGGTGGGTGCGCGTCACTACGGCGACATCCGTGACACCGCGACCGACTGGCTGGGCCGGGTCGAGATCGCCGCCGACCGCATCGACGACCGCCCGCGTGCCTTTTCGGGCGGCATGCAGCAAAGGCTGCAAATCGCGCGCAATCTGGTGACCGGCCCGCGTTTGGTGTTCATGGACGAGCCCACCGGCGGGCTGGATGTTTCGGTTCAGGCGCGGCTTTTGGATCTGTTGCGCGGGCTGGTGCGCGAGATGGGGCTTTCGGCGATCATCGTCACCCATGATCTGGCGGTGGTGCGGCTTTTGGCCGACCGTTTGATGGTGATGAAAGACGGACATGTGGTAGAACAGGGGCTGACCGATCAGGTGCTGGACGATCCGCAACACGCCTATACCCAGCTGCTGGTCTCCTCTGTTTTGCAGGTGTAAGCGATGCTGTTTGCCTTTCGTCCCGAAGCGGGAAAGCTGACCCGACTGGCCGTTGACGCCGATCTGTCGGCGGCGATCTGGATTGATCTTTACCGCCCGCAGCCCGAACAGACCCAAGCGGTCGCGGATCTGGGGCTGGTGGTGCCCTCGCTGGCCGATATGGAAGAGATCGAGCTGTCGAACCGGCTTTATCGCGAGGGCGGGGTCGATTACATGACGGTGGTTTTGCCGGGGCTTTCTGCCACCAAAACCCCGATTTCCGGGCCCGTGTGCTTTATCGTCACGCCAGATCGTCTGCTGACGGTGCGCCACCATGCGCCGCGCCCCTTTGACACCTACCCCGAGCGTGCCGAAAAGGTGGGCGCGGGCTGCGATCGGCCCGAGAAGCTGTTTTTGGGCCTGATCGAGGAAATCACCGGACGCATGGCCGATATCCTTGAAGGCATCGGCCGCGGTCTGGATGAGGTCGCGGCTGGCATCTATCAGGGTGGCGCGCAGGGGCTGGGCGGCGAGATGCTGCAAGAGGCGCTGGCGCGGGTGGGCCGCGAGGGCGATCTGTTGGGGCGGGTGCGCCTTGGCCTGCTGACGGTAGAGCGCGCGCTGAGCTTCTTTGGTCAAACGCTGGCAGACCGCGACAATGCCACAACCCTGCGGCCCTTGGTCAAAGGCCTGATGCGCGATCTGCAAGCGCTTGAGGTGCATGCAGATTTTCTGGCCTCGCGCTTGGCGCTGACCTCTGATGCGACGCTGGGCATGATCAATCTGGCGCAGAATGCCACGGTGCGGATCGTGTCTGTGGTGGCGGCCCTGTTCCTGCCGCCAACGCTGATCGCCAGCATTTACGGCATGAATTTCGTCGCCATGCCCGAACTGCAATCGCCTTGGGGCTATCCTGCGGCGCTTGTCTTGATGCTTGCCTCGGCGGTGGGCACCTATCTTTTCTTCAAATGGAAGCGCTGGCTATGATCGAAATTGGCAATCTTTGCAAAAGCTTTACCCTGCACAACCAAGGCTCGGCGGTTATTCCGGTGATGCAAAACGCCCAGCTTTCGGTGGCGGCTGGCGAATGCGTCGGGTTGATCGGGGCCTCGGGGGCGGGGAAATCGACGCTGATGCGGATGGTTTGGGGCAATTATCTCGCCTCTTCGGGCTTTATTCGGGTTGGCGATCTGGATGTGGCCCAAGCAGCCCCGCGCCAGATCATCGCCCTGCGGCGCGAGACTTTGGGCTATGTCAGCCAGTTTTTGCGGGTGGTGCCACGGGTGGCGACGCTGGATGTGGTGGCTGAACCCTTGCTGGCGCTGGGCGTTTGCGCCGATGCAGCGCGCGCGCGCGCGGCAGAGTTGCTGGCGCGGCTGAACATCCCGCAGCGGCTTTGGGCGCTGTCGCCCACCACTTTTTCGGGCGGCGAGCAGCAGCGCGTCAATATCGCGCGCGGCTTTGCCCATAGCTATCCGGCGCTGTTGCTGGACGAGCCCACCGCCAGCCTTGATGCGGCCAACCGCGAGGTGGTGCTGGCGCTGATCGAAGAGGCCAAGGCGCGCGGTGCTGCGATCTTGGGGATTTTCCACGACGAGGCCGCGCGCGACCGCGTCTGCGACCGCGTTGCCGATGTGCGCGACTTTGCGGTGCAGGCGGCATGACGGGGCAGCTATTTGTCGTGGTTGGGCCTTCGGGCGCGGGCAAAGACACGCTGATTGCGGGGGCTATGGCTGCCAACCCCGCGCTGCATTGGGCGCGCCGGGTGATCACCCGCCCCGAGTCGGCGGGCGGCGAACCCTTTGAAGGTGTGACAGAAACCGAGTTTGATCAGCGCTTGGCGCGCGGCGATTTTGCGCTGCACTGGCAGGCGCATGGGCTGCACTATGGCGTGCCCTTGGCCGAGCTTGCGCCCTTGCACCACGGGCGGTCTGTGGTGCTGAACGGCTCGCGTGGGGCTTTGGCGCAGGGGCTTGCTGCCTATCCTGACTTGATCGTTTTGCACATCACCCTGCCGCTGCCGCTTTTGGCGCAGCGTCTGGCCGCGCGCGGCCGCGAAAGCCTGGCCGAAATCACCGACCGTCTGGCGCGCGCCGATACCGCGCTGCCGCAGGGGCTGCGGGCAGTCGAGATTGCCAATGACACCACCCCCGAGGCAGGCATCGCGCGGCTGTCTCAGGCGCTTAGGGGATAGCGGTGCAGCAGATGAAACCGCCCCGTGGCATCCTCGCCGCACAGGCACAGATCCTGCACCTCAAAGGGCTGCGGGATCAGGCCCGTGAAGTGGGCGCGCGCGGCGGGGATCAAAGCTTCGGCTTGCGGCGGCCTCAGTGCGCCCGAAAGCGTCAGATGGAACTGAAACTCTTCCATCACAAAGGGATAGCCATAGGTATCGAGCAATTCGCGCTGCCGATGGCTCAGGCTTTCGGGGCGGCGGCGGGCGTATTCGGCGGGCGTCAGTGCGGCGCGGTAAGGCTCGAGCGCGCGCACAACCTCGCTTGCCAGCGCTTGCAACTGATCTTGCGCCCCCAGCGGCGTCAGCGCCAGAAAGCCGTGGCGGTCGCTCAGTTCCAATCCAGCCATTCTCAGTGGCGCCAGTTGCCCCGCAAGCGCGCGCAGACCTTGGGTCAGATCTTGCAACTCCAGCCCCTCGGTCAGCCGAAACGGCGCTTTCAGCGTGCCGTGAAAGCCGTATTTGCGCGGATCGTCGGTCAGCTTGACCAAAGCGGCGGGCAAAGCCTGCGCAACCTCTTGACCGCGCGGCATGTCCCAGCCCAGCCAAGCCGCGGCGGCCTCGGCAAAAGCGCCCTCGCGCGGGGCGTAATAGATCGCATAGCGTTTCATCTGGTCCATAACCTGCCCTTTAAACCGCTTTTGTCACATTCCTGTGACGCTTCTATGCCCATTTGCGCCGATGCGCGACCACCTCAAGGAAAGCTTCTGACATGACCGAAACCATCCTCGCCAATGCCAAACTGATTTTGCCGACCGAGGTGGTCCATGGCAGTCTGCGCATCCAAGCGGGTGTGATCACCGCGATAGATCAGGGCGCTGGCGTGCCTATCGGCGCGATTGATTGTGAAGGCGATTTCATCAGCCCTGGCCTGATCGAGCTGCACACCGACAATCTGGAACGCCATATCGAGCCGCGCCCCAAGGTCAGCTGGCCCCATGCAAGCGCCATCATCGCCCATGATGCCGAACTTGCAAGTGTCGGGATTACCACGGTTTATGACGCGCTGCGGGTGGGGTCGGTGGTGTCAAACACCAAGGCCAACTACGGCGAATATGCCCGCCTGCTGGCCGATGAGATCTTGGATCTGCGCCACAAAGGCGCGCTGCGCATCAGCCATTTTCTGCATCTGCGCGCCGAGGTCTGCTCGGAAACCCTGACGGCAGAGCTGGCGAAATTTGGCCCCGAAGACCGCATCGGCATCGTCAGCCTGATGGATCACACCCCCGGCCAGCGGCAGTTTCGCGACATGACCCAGCTGCGCGCCTATGTCTGCGGCAAACACGGCCTGTCCGAGCATGAATTCGAAGACCATGTCGCGGGGCAAATCGCGCTGACCCAAAGGCTTGGGGTCGAACACGAGGCCGCAGCCGTGCAAGCGGCGCGCCGCTTTGGTGCGGTGCTGGCCAGCCATGATGACACCACCGCAGAGCACGTCGCAACCTCGGCCCGCCACGGCGCGGGCTTTGCCGAATTCCCCACCAGCCTTGAGGCCGCAAGCGCCTGTCGTGATGCCGGCATCGCTGTGATGATGGGCGCGCCCAACCTGATCCGCGGCGGCTCGCATTCGGGCAATGTCGCGGCTCAAGATTTGGCCAAGGCTGATCTGCTGGATATTGTCTCATCGGATTATGTGCCCTCGGCGCTGTTGTCGGCGGCGCTGCGCTTGGGCGATATCTGGGGCGATCTGGCGCGGGGGATCCGCACGGTGACGGCGGCACCGGCAGCGGCCACAGGCCTGAGCGACCGCGGTGCGCTTGGTCTTGGCCAACGCGGCGATGTGATCCGCATCAAACCTTTTGCCGACAGCGCCCGCCTGCTGGGCACCTGGGTGCAGGGCCAGCGCGTCGGCTGATGGCAATGCCTGGACCCGCGGGGCTGGTGCTGCCGCCAGAGACGCGCGTCAGCCCTGTGCAAGCCTGTCGCTGATCCTGCCGATCACCTCGTCTTGTTCGGCTTCGCTCATGTCGCTGCCCGAGGGCAAGCACAGCCCCTTGGCAAACAACGCCTCATCCACCCCCGCGCCGTGATAGGGCGCGCCTGCATAAAGCGGTTGCAGGTGCATGGGCTTCCACAGCGGGCGGGTTTCGATCTGATGCGCCAGCAGCATCAGGCGGATGTCTTCGCGGTTAACACCCGTTTGCGCCGGATCAAGCGTCAGCGTCGTCAGCCAGCGGCTTGAGTGCTGGCCCTCTGGCTCGGGCATAAAGCAAAGGCCGGGGCGGGCAAGAGCCGCGTGATAGCGGGTAAAAATCTCGCGCCTGCGGGCGACGCGGGCCTCTAGCACTTGCATCTGCCCCAAGCCGATGGCGGCGCAGATATTGGAGAGGCGGTAGTTATAGCCAAGGCTGGAGTGCTGGTAATGCGGGGCAGGGTCGCGGGCTTGGGTCGCCAGAAAACGCGCTTGCTCGGCCCAAGCCCGATGGCGCGTCACCAGCATGCCGCCGCCCGAGGTTGTGATGATTTTATTGCCGTTAAAAGACAGGATCGCTGCATCGCCGCCCGTGCCAGCCTTGCGCCCCGCGCGGTAGCTTGCGCCAAGACTTTCGGCGCTGTCCACGATCACCGGCACGCCATAATCTGCGCCCAGCCGCTCGATCGGGTCAAGATCAACGGATTGGCCGTAAAGATCGGTTGGCACGATCGCCTTGGGCAGGCGATTTTGCCGCGCGGCTGCGGCCAGTTCATCGGCCAAGCGCGAGGTGTCGATGCTCCAGCTGAGGGGATCAAGGTCGAAAAAACGCGGACTTGCGCCAAGGTAGCTGACCGCAAAGATGCCGCCCGCAAAGGTCATCGAGGAAATCCACACCTCATCGCCAGCACCTACCCCTGCGATGCGCAACGCAAGATGTAGCGCGGCAGAGCCCGAGGTAAGCGCCACGCAGTGCAGCTCTGCGCCCGGACTGCCTGACAGATAGGCTGCGACTGCCGCTTCAAAGCCATCCAGCTGCGGGCCAACGGGGGCTATAAACTTCGAGGCGAAAGCCTTGGCCACCTGCTTTTCTTCATGGCCAGACATATGTGGGCGTGATAGAAAAATCCGCATTTTTATATTTTTATCAGGGGTTTGGCGGGGTTTCCTGCCACGGTTTCTCCCGCTGGCACATCGCGCGTCACCACCGCGCCCATGCCAATAATGGCGCCTGCACCAATCGCAATGCCTTGACGCAGCACGGCGCCTGCGCCGATATAGGCGTGGTCGCCAATGCTGATATTGCCGTTCACCTTGGCTGCGGGGGCAAGGGTGACATAGTCGCCAAGGTGACAATCATGCTCGACATAGGCGTAAAGATTGGCATGAAAACAGCGGCCGATGCGGATGTTGCTGGTCAGGCTGACAAAGGGCGACAGGCAGGCGCCGACGCCAATTTCGACTGCATCCATCTGCACAACCGAGCCGGCACGGGCCTCGATCAAGCTGATATTGGCTGTGGCAGCCTTTTCCGCCAGCCTTTGCCGCCGCTTTGGCGCGGCGACCGCGATGCTGACAGCTTTCTCGCCCGCCTCTTGTTGCAAAAACGCGGCCCAATTCAGCACCCTATGGCCGTTGATCGTTTGACCACAAAGCGTGTCATCGATGAACACCAAGCGGTCTTTTGGATATTGCGCGCGCAACAAAGGCAGGATGCCGCGGCCACAGCCTGACGCGCCATAGACGCCGATCAGCCGCGTCACGGCGGGTTGCCGGTGAACTTTGCCATCGCAGCCTCGCCCGGGGCCAGGATGCCTTGGCGTTGCACCACCCGCCAGAGCGTCAGTGCAATGATCTTCAGATCCAGCCAGAGGCTGTGATTGTCGATATACCATAGATCGAGCGCAAATTTCTGCGGCCAAGACAGCATATTGCGCCCGTTGATTTGCGCCCAGCCGGTTAGTCCGGGGCGCAGCGCATGGCGGCGGGCCTGTTCGGGAGAATAAAGCGACAAATATTCCATCAGCAGGGGGCGCGGGCCGACAAGACTCATCTCGCCTTTCAGCACGCACCACAGCTCGGGCAACTCATCCAGCGAGCTTGCCCGCAAAAACCGGCCCAAGCCCGTGAGGCGCTGCGCGTCCGGCAGCAGATGTCCGGCAGCATCCACCGCCGTGGTCATACTGCGAAATTTGATAAGCTTGAACGGCTTGCCCATTAGCCCGGGCCTGCTTTGCTGAAACAACACCGGTGATCCCAGGCGCCACCAGATCAGCAAAGCCAAAACCGCCAGCAGCGGTGACAGCAGCAAAAGCCCAAGACCCGCTGCCACACAATCAAACACCCGTTTTCGCACCTGATCCGCTCCTTTGACAGGGCAGAGAGCCCCGCGCTGCGCCAAACTCTGCTCTGCCCTCACGGCTAGTGGCAAAAGGTAAAAAATATCTGCATGGCCGCAAAAAAATTGCCTTAGGTCGTGGGGCTGAAAACAGAATAAATCTTCCCCTGCTGAGGCAGGTTCAGCGGCTTGTCGAGGACTTGCAGGCTGGCGATCGGGTGATTCCCCGCGACAATGGCTTCTAGGAAATCGCTTGGGTTGGCAGCAAGACCATGTCCAGCTTGGACTTCGCGTGCGATCCGAAGCTGGTCTTTGTCAAAGCGGGTTTCTTGGGCAATGGTCTGCCAGAGCGGGATATGCTGCTGTCGCCCAGACGAGCTATATCCACTTTAGGGTCGAACGTCCTGAAGTGGTGTTCTCGGATCGGGCCTAGACCGAAAGCTTCCATCTTGGGGATTATTCGATCACCGGCATCAACAAAGACGCCGGCGCTTTGGTGCGCTGACCGCCCCCGAGCCAAAGGCAGCCGCCGCCCTTTGGCTGTGGCGGCTTTGTGCTGCGATCAGGCTTTGGTCAAGGGTTTAAAACATATCATTCTCGCTATCTAAATATGCATATTTGCCATTTGACGGCCATATTTCGGCATTGCAAAGATAGGCTCACGCTGGCTCGAAACAGGTGGATTTCGGGCAGAGCCGGGATATGAGCCGTCGCTGCTGACGGCACAAAGGGAGGATAAAATATGCAAATTTCTAGACGGGCGCTTTTGGCGCTTGGAACGGCGTCTGTGTTCGCTTCGGCTGTCGGCTCTCCTGTTTTCGCGGGCGAGAAGGGCACCATTGGCATTGCGATGCCGACGCAATCTTCGGCCCGCTGGATCTCGGACGGCGCTTCGATGGTCGAGCAGTTTACCGCCGCGGGCTATGACACCGATCTGCAATATGCCGAGGATGATATTCCTAACCAATTGGCGCAGATCGAGAATATGATCACCAAGGGTGTCAAGGTTCTGGTCATTGCTGCGATCGACGGCACCACGCTGTCCAATGCTTTGGACAATGCTGCGGCTGCGGGCATCAAGGTTATCGCCTATGACCGGCTGATCCGCGAAAGCGGCTCGGTTGATTACTACGCCACCTTTGACAACTTTAAAGTCGGCGTGCAGCAGGCGAATTCGCTGGTTGCCGGTCTGAAAGAACGGTTTGCCGACGCTAAGCCTTGGAATGTCGAGCTGTTTGGCGGCTCGCCAGACGATAATAACGCCTTCTTCTTCTACAACGGTGCGATGTCGGTGCTTCAGCCGATGATCGATTCTGGCGATATCGTGATCCCTTCGGGTCAAATGGGCATGGAAGTGGTTGGTACCCTGCGCTGGGATGGCGCTGTGGCGCAGGCGCGCATGGACAACCTTCTGTCGTCGAACTACGCCGACAAGGCGCTGCACGGCGCACTCTCGCCTTATGACGGGCTGTCGATCGGCATTCTGTCTTCGGTCAAAGGCGTAGGCTATGGCTCGGGCGATCTGAAGATGCCAATCGTGACCGGCCAAGACTGCGAAGTGCCGTCGATCAAATCCATCATTGCGGGCGAGCAATATTCCTCGATCTTCAAGGACACCCGCGAGCTTGCAAAAGTGACCGTGAAGATGGTCGATGCGATCCTTTCGGGCGGCACGCCAGAGATCAATGACACCGCCACCTATGACAATGGCGTTAAGGTTGTGCCCTCGTATCTGCTGGAATCGCAGCCGGTTGATGGCGCAAACTACGAGGCCGTTCTGGTCGGTTCGGGCTATTACAGCGCTGACCAACTGAAGTAAGCGATAGAAAGGCTGCGCCCGTTGCTTCCAAAGCTGGAGGGGCGGGCGCAGTCGTCTTGGGAGGAAAATCATGTCAGCGCTGTTGGAAATGCGGGAGATCAGCAAGGTCTTTCCGGGGGTGCGCGCGCTTGACCGTGTGAATCTGGATGTGAAATCTGGCGAGATCCACGCGATCTGCGGTGAAAATGGCGCTGGAAAGTCAACGCTTATGAAGGTCTTGTCGGGGATTTACCCGCATGGCAGTTACGAGGGTGAGATCATTTTTGACGGCAAGCCGCTGGCCTGCCGTGGCATTCGTGACAGCGAAGATCTGGGCATTATTATCATCCATCAGGAATTGGCTTTGGTGCCGCTGCTTTCGATCGCGGAAAATCTGTTTTTGGGCAATGAAGTGGCCAAGAATGGCGTGATCAACTGGCCGGCCGCCTATCAAAAAACCGAAGATCTGCTGCGCAAGGTCGGTCTGGTCGAAGCTCCGACCACCAAGGTGGAAAAGTTGGGCGTTGGCAAGCAACAGCTGATCGAAATCGCCAAGGCCTTGGCCAAGGATGTGCGATTGTTGATCCTTGACGAGCCAACCGCGGCCTTGCAGGAAAACGATAGCCAAAAGCTATTGGACCTGCTGCTCGAACTGAAAGCGCAGGGCATTACCTCGATACTGATTAGCCATAAGCTGAATGAAATCAGCAAGGTGGCAGATCGTATTACCATTATTCGGGATGGGGCGACGGTCTCGACGCTGACAGCGGAGCAGATCTCGGAAGAGCGGATTATTCGCGATATGGTCGGGCGTGATATGGCACAGCGCTACCCAGCGCGCAGTCCGCAAATTGGCGAAGTGCTGATGCAAGTTGCCGATTGGAATGTTTGGCACCCCGAGCGCAAAGACCGCCAGATCATCCGAAACGCGGGCTTTACGGTGCGCAGGGGCGAAATTGTCGGCATTGCTGGGCTGATGGGGGCAGGGCGGACCGAACTTGCGATGAGCCTTTTTGGCAAAAGCTATGGTCAGGGCATCACTGGCTCGGTGCAGATCGGTGGCAAGCTTGTCGATGTCTCGACGGTGGATCGGGCAATTGCGGCGGGGCTGGCCTATGTCACCGAAGACCGCAAAACGCTTGGGCTTATTTTGGACGAGCCGATTTCGCGCAACATCACGCTGGCCAATCTGCTGGGAGTATCAAAGCGGGGGGTGCTGAACCATCAACGCGAGCAGCAGGTGGCCGAGGAATACCGCCGCGCTATGAACATTCGCACCCCCAATGTCGCGCAAAGGGTGGTCAACCTTTCGGGTGGCAATCAGCAAAAGGTGGTGCTGTCGAAATGGCTGTTTACAGATCCGCAGGTTTTGATTTTGGACGAGCCAACACGCGGCATTGATGTCGGGGCCAAGTTCGAGATCTACGGCATTATGAACGAGCTTGCCGCGCAGGGGCGTGGGGTGGTGATGATCAGCTCGGAGATGCCCGAGCTATTGGGCATGTGCGACCGGATCTATGTGATGAACGAGGGCAAAATAGTGGGCGAATTGAGCAAGGCCGAGGCCGATCAAGAGCGTATTATGGGGCTTATCCTGAAAAACGAAGGAACATTGCCATGAGCGGCGCAGAGAAAAAGGGCTTGGGCGCGCATCTGGGGGGGCATCTGCGCGAAAACGGCATGTTGATGGCTTTGGTGACCATCGTGCTGTTTTTTGTCGTGGTGGTGCGGGTCTTCGAGGGGGTAGATTTCCTGTCGGCACAAAACATTACCAACCTATTTTTGCAAAACTCCTATGTCATCATCATGGCTTTGGGGATGTTGCTGGTGATTGTGGCCGGCCATATTGACCTCTCGGTAGGCTCGGTCGTGGGTTTTACGGGGGCCGTGGCGGCGGTTTTAACGGTCAATCTGCATTGGCCGGTCTATGCGGTGGTGCCTGCGGTTTTGCTGGTTGGCATGCTGATCGGGGCGGCTCAGGGCTATTGGATCGCCTATTGGCGAGTGCCGTCGTTTATCGTGACGCTGGCGGGGATGCTGGTGTTTCGCGGCCTGACGCTGTGGCTGTTGCGCGGCCAGAACATCGGCCCCTTTCCTAAGGCGTTTCAGTCGCTTTCGACCGGATTTATCCCCGACATCTTTGGCGTCGGCAAACCGAATATGACCGCCTTGGTGCTGGTCTGCATCTCGGCTTTGGCCATTGCGTGGCTGGGCTGGCGGGCGCGGGCGCGGGATGTGGAGTTTGGCGTAACCCCCGAGCCTGTTGTGATTTTCGCTATTCGCAACCTTATTGTCTCGGTTGCGCTGATCTTTGTGGGCTACAAGCTGGCAAGCTTTCGCGGCCTGCCAAATGTGGTGCTGATCCTCACGGTGTTGACGGTGCTTTATGGCTTTTTCACCGAAAACATGACGATGGGGCGGCGGATCTACGCGCTTGGCGGCAATGAAAAAGCGGCCAAGCTGTCGGGGATCAAGACCGAGCGGCTGGTGTTTTTGACCTTTGTGAACATGGGGGTTTTGGCGGCCTTGGCGGGGATGATTGTGGCGGCACGGCTGAACTCGGCCACCCCCAAGGCGGGCGGCGGTTTCGAGCTTGATGTGATCGCGGCGGTCTTTATCGGCGGCGCGTCGATGTCGGGGGGCGTGGGCAAGATCTTGGGCGCAGTCGTTGGCGCTTTGATCATGGGCGTGATGAACAATGGCATGTCGATTATGGGGATCGGCATTGATTATCAACAAGTTATCAAAGGTCTTGTGCTGTTGTCGGCAGTGATTTTTGACGTATACAATAAGAACAAGTGAGGAAAACAATGCTGTTGTCGCAAATCATCCGCCCGAATGGCGAGGTTGCTGTGGTCGCGCGTGAAGGCACAGAGGCTGCCATCGTGCGCGGGGCGGCAAGCACCTATGCGCTGGCGCAAGAGGCGGTGATCTCGGGGCGCAGTCTGGCGGCGGTGGTGGCTGAACACGGTTTGGGCGAGGCAGTTGATTTGCTGGCTTTGGCCGCCGCAGGGCAGCTTGTCTTGCCGATCAGCCATCCCGATCCGGCGCATATGCATCTGACCGGCACGGGGCTGACGCATCTGGGTTCGGCCGCGACGCGGGATGCAATGCACACCAAGTTGGATGGCAGCGAAAGTCTGACCGACAGCATGAAGATGTTCCGCATGGGGCTGGAAGCTGGCCGCCCTGCCGCAGGCGAGGTGGGCGTGCAGCCCGAATGGTTCTACAAAGGCAATGGCAGCACCGCCATCGCGCCAGGCAAGCCGCTGACCAGCCCCGGCTTTGCGCTGGATGGTGGCGAAGAGCCTGAACTTGCCGGCATCTATCTGATTGCCCCCGATGGCACGCCCGCACGGGTGGGCTGGGCCTTGGCCAATGAGTTTTCAGACCATGTGACCGAGCGGATCAACTATCTGTATCTGGCGCATTCCAAGCTGCGCGAAGCCTCTTTTGGCCCCGAACTTCTGGTCGGCGATCTGCCGCTGGATGTGCGCGGCAGCTCGCGCATTCGCCGTGGCGATACGGTGATTTTTGAAAAGCCTTTCCTGTCGGGCGAAGCCAATATGTCGCATACTCTGGCCAACCTTGAACATCATCACTTCAAATATGCACTGTTCCGCCAAGCGGGCGATCTGCATGTGCATATGTTTGGTACCGCGACCCTGTCCTTTGCTGATGGCATTGCCGCACAAGCCGGTGATGTCTTTGAAATCGAAGCGGCCCCCTTTGGGCTGCCCCTGAAAAACCCGCTGGCGGTGGCCGTTGCCCAAAAGGGCGCGGTGACGGTTCGGCAATTATAAGAGGTCTGCCATGACATTCAAACCCGCCGCCTGGCCCCGCAAACTGCGCTCGCAAGAGTGGTTTGGCGGCACCAGCAAGGACTCGATTTACCACCGCGGCTGGATGAAGAACCAAGGCTTCCCGCCAGACCTGTTTGATGGTCGCCCCGTGATCGGCATTTTGAACACCTGGTCCGAGCTGACCCCCTGCAACGCGCATCTGCGTGATTTGGCCGAGCGGGTAAAGCATGGCATCTATGAAGCCGGCGGCTTTCCGGTAGAGGTTCCGGTGTTCAGCGCCTCGGAATCGGCGTTCCGTCCGACGGCGATGATGTTTCGCAACCTTGCCGCGATGGCGGTAGAGGAGGCGATGCGCGGCCAGCCGATGGATGGCTGCGTGCTGATGGTGGGCTGTGACAAGACCACGCCGTCGCTGCTGATGGCCGCGGCCTCGACCGATATTCCCTCGATCGTGGTGACGGGCGGGCCGATGCTGAACGGCTATTACAAGAACGAACGCGTCGGCTCTGGCACGCATCTGTGGAAATTCTCGGCAGCGGTGGCGGCGGGCACCATGAGCAAGGAAGAATTTGTTGATGCCGAAGCCTCGATGAGCCGCAGCCCGGGGTCGTGTAACACCATGGGCACGGCCTCGACGATGGCCTCGATGGCCGAAGCCTTGGGCATGGCGCTGTCGGGCAATGCCGCCATTCCTGCGGTGGACAGCCGCCGGCGGGTGATGGCGCAAATGACCGGCCGCCGCATCGTGCAGATGGTGAAGGACGATCTGAAACCCTCTGATATCCTTAAGAAAGAAGCCTTCGAGAACGCGATCCGCACCAATGGCGCGATTGGCGGATCGACCAATGCGGTGATCCATCTGCTGGCGATTGCCGGTCGGGTCGGGGTGGATCTGACGCTGGAAGATTGGGATCGGTGCGGCCGTGATGTGCCGACAATCGTGAACCTGATGCCTTCGGGCAAATATCTGATGGAAGAGTTCTTTTACGCCGGTGGTCTGCCGGTTGTGATCAAGCGGCTGGGCGAGGCGGGGCTGTTGCACAAAGAGGCGCTGACGGTCTCGGGCGAGACGATGTGGGAGCAGGTCAAGGATGTGATCAACCACAATGAAGATGTGATCTTGCCCACCGATAAGGCGCTGACCCAATCGGGCGGGGTCGTGGTGGTCAAGGGCAATCTGGCGCCCAATGGCGCGGTGCTGAAGCCTTCGGCAGCAACGCCTGCGCTGATGACACATCGCGGCCGCGCGGTGGTGTTTGAAGATATTGATGACTACAAGGCCAAGATCAACGACGACGCGCTGGATATTGATGCAAGCTGCGTGATGGTGCTGAAGAACTGCGGCCCCAAAGGCTATCCCGGCATGGCAGAGGTCGGCAATATGGGCCTGCCGCCCAAGCTGTTGAAGCAGGGCGTCACCGATATGGTGCGGATCTCGGATGCGCGGATGTCGGGCACGGCCTATGGCACAGTGGTGCTGCATACCTCGCCCGAAGCGGCGGCGGGGGGGCCATTGGCGGTGGTGCAAAATGGCGATTTCATTGAATTGGATGTGCCAAACCGCCGCTTGCATCTGGATATCTCGGAAGCCGAGCTGGCCGCGCGTCTGGCGAAATGGCAGCCAAGCCATCTTCGGGCTGAAAGCGGCTATGCTTGGCTGCACCAGCAGCATGTGCAGGGGGCCGATACCGGCGCCGACCTTGATTTCCTGAAGGGCTGTCGCGGCAACCCTGTGGGCAAGGATTCGCATTGATGCAGATCGCGCTTGTTGGCATCGGTAAGATCGCGCGGGATCAGCATATCCCCGCGCTGGCGGCCAGCCCGGATTGGCAGCTTGCAGCCACGGTGTCGCAAAGCGGCGCGGGCGTTGACGGCGTGGAAAGCTTTGACGATTTCGCGCAGATGCTGGCACAGCGTCCACAGATCAAGGTGGTGTCCTTGTGCATGCCGCCGGTGCCGCGCTTTGCCTATGCCCAGGCCGCGCTTTTGGCGGGGCGGCATGTGATGTTGGAAAAGCCCCCCGGTGCCACTCTGGCAGAGGTGCATGCCTTGCAGGCCTTGGCCGCCGCGCGCGGTCTAAGCCTTTACACCACTTGGCACAGCCGCATGGCGCTGGCTGTGGCGCAGGCCAAGGCTTGGCTGGCGGACAAACAGGTGCTGCGCGGCCATATCTCGTGGCGCGAGGATGTGCGTAAATGGCATCCGGGCCAGGATTGGGTGTTTGAACCGGGCGGCATGGGGGTGTTTGATCCTGGCATCAACGCGCTGTCGATCGTGACAGAGATTTTGCCAAATCCGGTGCATCTGACCGCAGCCACGCTGACCTTTCCCGCCAATCGCCAGACCCCTATTGCGGCGGATCTGTATTTTTCGGGCGGGCTCACCGCCGCATTCGATTGGCGTCAGCTTGGCCCGCAAACTTGGGACATCGAGATCGACACCGATGCGGGGGCGATGGCGCTGCGTTTGGGCGGCAATCGGTTGGAAATCAACGGCGTCGAGGTGGCCGGAGAGGCGTCGATCATGGGCGAATATCCAGCGCTTTACGCAAGGATGGCTGATCTTGTGGCGCGCGGGCAAAGCGATGTCGATCTTGCGCCAATGGTGCATGTGGCGGATGCGATGACACTGGGGCGCCGTCTTGAGACGGAAGCCTTTCATTTCTAAGGATACCTCGATGCTGCATGGCAAACATCTGATCGCCGGAACTTGGGTTTCGGGCAAAACCAGCTTTCTGTCCTCTCCGGCAAGCGGCGAGGCGCAGCGCTTTGCGGTTGGCACGCCGCAAGACGTTGCCGCGGCTTGCGAGGCCGCAGAAGCCGCCTTTCCAGCCTATTGCGCCACATCGCGCGAGGCGCGCGCGGTTTTCCTTGAGCAGATCGCTGAAGAGATCGATGCCCGCGGCGCCGAGATCACCGCGATTGGCACCGCCGAAACCGGCCTACCTGCCGCGCGTCTCGAGGGGGAGCGTGGCCGCACCACCGGCCAGTTGCGGCTGTTTGCCAGCCATATTCGCAAGGGGGATTATCTGGACCGCCGGGTCGATGCCGCCTTGCCCGAGCGCAAACCCCTGGCGCGCCCCGAAATCCGCATGATGCAGCGCCCAATCGGGCCGGTGGCGGTGTTTGGGGCCTCGAACTTCCCCTTGGCGTTTTCGGTGGCGGGGGGCGATACGGCCTCGGCGCTGGCGGCGGGCTGTCCGGTGGTGGTCAAGGGCCATTCCGCCCATCCCGGCACGGGCGAGATCGTGGCGCAAGCGATTGATGCGGCGATCAAGGCCTGTGCAATGCCGGCAGGGGTGTTCAGCCTAGTGCAGGGCGGCAATCGCGAGGTCGGCGAGGCGCTGGTGCAGCATCGCTTTATCCGCGCGGTTGGCTTTACCGGCTCTTTGGGCGGTGGTCGGGCGCTGTTTGATCTTTGCACCGTGCGCCCCGATCCGATCCCGTTTTTTGGCGAGTTGGGCTCGGTCAATCCGATGTTTTTGCTGCCCGAAGCCTTGGCCGCACGCGGGGCCGAGATTGCCGCAGGCTGGGCAGCCAGTCTGACCATGGGGGCAGGCCAGTTTTGCACCAATCCAGGCCTTGCGATCGTGATCGAGGGGCCCGAGGCCGATGGCTTTGTCGCAGCGGCCAAAGCCGCAGTGGCGCAGGTGGGGGCGCAGATGATGCTGACTGACGGCATTGCCGCCGCCTATCGGCAGGGGCGCGACCGCATCGCGGCCACCGTCGGCGTGCAAGAGGTGCTGACCTCGGTCTGCGATCAGCGCCATGCCACGCCCTATCTCTTTGCGGTCTCGGGCGCGGATTGGCTGGCCAATCATCAGCTGGGCGAAGAGGTCTTTGGCCCGCTGGGGCTGATCGTCAAGGTGGCTGACGCCGCGCAAATGCTGGCGATTGCGCAAAGCCTTGAAGGGCAGCTGACCTGCACCCTACATCTGGAGGCGGGCGATTATCCGGCGGCTGCGGTTTTGCTGCCGGTGCTAGAGCGCAAGGCCGGACGGCTGCTGGCAAACGGCTTTCCCACCGGCGTCGAGGTCTGTGACGCGATGGTGCATGGCGGGCCCTATCCAGCATCGACCAACTTTGGCGCAACCTCGGTAGGGTCGCTGTCTATCCGGCGCTGGCTGCGGCCGGTGTCTTATCAAAACCTGCCGCTGGGGCTTTTGCCCGAAGATCTGGCGGCGGTTTAGCCCGTTTGCGCCAGCCTTTGGGCAAAGCGGCGGGCCTCTGCGGGGGCTTGGCCCAGACTTGCCGCCTTGATTGCGGCCCAATCCAGACTGGGGGTCTCGGCGCAGGCAAGCGTTGCAAGGCTTTGGCGCTGCGCTGCTGCCTTGGCCAAAAGCGCCTTGACCTGCGCTTCGGCCTGCGGGCGTGGCATCTGGCGGGCCAGCGCAAAGGTCAGCGCCTCGGCCATCAGACTGCCCTGCGAAGTCTCCATCTGCGCCTGCATCGCCTCGGGTTCGGGGCGCAGCGCATTCAGGCAATCTTGTGCCAAACCCAGCATCCGCCCCAGACCAGCGCAGCATTGCGGCAGCGTCAGCCATTCGGTGAACCAAGCCGCACCATCGCGTTGCTGACGGTGCAGTCCCGCGCCTTGCAAGATTGCCGCCTGCCCAATCACCATCCGCGCCAAAGCAACCAGCGCCGAGGCCGCCACGGGGTTTTGCTTTTGTGGCATGGTCGAAGAGCTGCCACCGCCGCCCAATGACACCTCGGCCAGACCTGACTGACTGAGCAAGATCAGATCCTCGCCAAGCTTGCCTAAACTGCCCGCCAACGATGCCGCAAAGCCCGCCAGCGCCGTAATCCCCGAGCGATCCGCATGCCAGCTGTGGTCTGGGTCGGCAAGGTCTAGGGTTGCGGCCAGACCCGCGCGCACCTCGGGGCCACGCGGCCCCATTGCCGCAAGCGTGCCGGCCGCACCCGAAAGCGAGACTTGCAGCACCAAGGGCCGCAGCTCGGCCAGCCTTGTGCGCGCCGCGATCAGTGGCCAGCCCCAGCCCGCCGCCACCGCGCCAAAGCTGGTGGGCGTGGCGATCTGGCCATAGGTGCGCGCGGCCATCGGCAGCTCGGCATGGGCTTCGGCCAGCTGGGCCAAACGCGCCAGCACCGCCTGTATCCGGCTCTCCCAAAGCGCCAGCAACGGGCGCAGGCGCAGCGCGAGGCCGGTGTCCATGATGTCCTGACTGGTCGCTCCCCAATGCAGATAGTGCATCTGCGCGGGGGCCTGAGCGGTGGCGCGCAGCGCGGCCAGCAGGGCCGGCACCGGCACACCATTGCGCGCGGTCTCGGAGGCCAAAGCGGCCGGGTCAAGTGGTAGGGTTGCGGTTGCCTGCGCGATAAATCCGGCGGCCTCGGCGGGGATCAGACCCAGATTGGCTTGTACCTGCGCCAAAGCGGCTTCGACCTTCAGCATCGCGGCCATTTCGGCGCTGTCGCTGAACAGCGCCTCGATCTCGGGGTCGCCAAACAATTGGCCATAGATCTGCGACTGGGCAAGGCTGAGGGGCACGCTGGATCCTATCGCAATTGCGGCATGGGCAGGCCAAGCAGCGTGCGGGATTGCTGCCATGTGGCCACGGGACGAGACGCGCGGTCGCAAAGATCGACCACCCGCTGTACCAAGGCAGCATTTGAAGGCGCAAGCCGGTCGCGGTCAAGCCTTACGTTATCCTCGAGCCCCGTGCGGGCATGGCCGCCCGCTGCAATCGCCCATTCATTCAGCACAATCTGCGCCGGACCAATGCCCGCCGCACACCAAGGCGCATCGGGTCCAAACAGGCGTTTGACAGTGGCGATATAGATATCGAACACCGCGCGATCGGCGGGCATCGCGTTCTTGACCCCCATGACAAATTGCACATAGGGCAGGGCGCGGATCTGACCTGCCTGCCACATCTGATGCGCTTTCAGAATATGGCTTAGGTCAAAGGCCTCGATCTCGGGTTTGACGTCATAGCGCAGCATCTCGGCCGCCAGCCAATCGACCAAATCTGGCGGATTTTCATAGACCCGCGTCGGGAAATTGTTGGAGCCCACCGACAGGCTGGCCATATCGGGGCGCAACGGCAGCATGCCGCCGCGCGCCTGCCCGGCGCCCGAGCGCCCCCCCGTCGAGAGCTGTACAATCATGCCCGGGCAATGCTGCTCGAGCCCCGCTTTCAAGCGGGCAAAGCGATCAGGGTCCGAGCTGGGCAGCCCCTGATCGTCGCGCACATGGCAATGCGCGATGCTGGCGCCGGCCTCAAAGGCGGCATGGGTGCTTTCGATCTGCTCGGAAATCGTGATCGGAACCGCAGGGTTATTTGCCTTGGTCGGCAAAGATCCGGTGATGGCGACGCAGATGATGCAGGGGGTCATATGTCGATAAACACTGTCTCGGCAGCGCCCTGCAAATGGATGTCAAAGCGGTAGCTGTCTGGTCCTGTGGCCACAGCAATCAGTGTGGCAGCGCGCGCGCGCTGTTCGATGCTGGCCAAGACCGGATCGGTGGCATGGGCGTCTTGATCTTCGGGGAAATACATCCGCGTGTTCAGCCCGATGTTGATCCCGCGTGAGACCAGCCACAGGTTCAAATGCGGTGCCTGCATGCGGCCGGCGCGCCCTGCAACCGCCCCCGGTCTTAGGGTTTCAAAGCAAAATTGGCCGCTGTCAAAATCCGAGATCACCCGTCCCCAGCCGCGAAATCCGGCGGTACATTGTGCAAAACGCGGATCCTCGGGATGTGGATAGATGCCCTGCGGATCGGCCTGCCAAACCTCGATCAAAATATCCTTCACCGGTGCGCCCAAACCGTCATAGACGCAGCCCTCGATCGTCACGCGCGGCCCTGCGACCCCAGCGGGGGCAAGGGCTTGGCCCAGCTCGGTTTCAAAGGTGTGAAAGCCCGCAGCCCCCGGCGCAAGGCCGATGTGAACATAAGGGCCCGCCGTCTGCGAAGCGGTTTCGCGCAAATAGGGCAGATCTTGCACCATCTCAGTTCCCCTCCAGCCGATTTTCAAACAGGGTCGAGCGCCGCCCGCGCAGCACGATGTCAAACTTATAGGCCAGACAATCCATCGGTACCGCGCTGTTTAGATCCAGTGCTGCAATCAGCTGCTGGATCGCGTCAGGGTCGGGAATGGTCTGCACGATGGGGCATTTCGGGATCAAGGGATCGCCTTCAAAATACAGCTGGGTGATCAGACGCTGGCTGAACGAGGTGCCAAAGACCGAAACATGGATATGGGCGGGGCGCCAAGAATTGACGTAATTCAGCCAAGGGTAGGGGCCGGGTTTGATGGTGCGAAACACATAGCGCCCCTCGGCATCGGTCAGGGTGCGTCCGCAGCCGCCAAAGTTGGGGTCCAGCGCCCCTAGATAGGCGTCTTTCTTGTGTCGATAGCGCCCCGAAGCATTGGCCTGCCAAATCTCGACCAATGTATTGGGCACTGGGCGATTGTTTTCATCCAAAACCCGCCCCGACAGCAGGATTCGTTCGCCCACAGGCAGGCCGCCGTGAGCAAAGTTCAGGGTCAGATCATTGTCCAAAGCGTCAATGTCGCCATGGCCAAAGGTCGGTCCAGTGATTTCTGAAACCGTCTGTTGCAGGGTGAGCAAAGCATGGCGCGGAGAGCGTGGCAGGCTGGTCTTATAGCCAGGATGCAGCGCAGGCGGCTGCAAGCTGCGGTCGCGCATATAGAATTCGGCGGGTTTCATGGGGCATCCCTTTCTGCGTCTGCCATTTCAGCAAACACCTGTTTGGCGATGGAAATGGCGTGATTGGCCCGCGGCACGCCGGCATAGATGGCGACATGCAACAGCGCCTCCATCACATCGGCCTCGCTGGCACCCGTGTTGCGGGTGGCGCGCAGATGCAGCGCCAGCTCGTGATCATTGCCAAGCCCTGCCAGCAGCGCGATGGTCAGCATCGAGCGTTCACGCAGGCTGATCGTCTCGCGCGCCCAGACATGGCCCCAGGCGGCATCGGTGATCAGCGCCTGAAACGGCGCGTCAAAAGCCGACTTTGCCGCTTCGGCACGGGCGACATGGGCTTGGCCCAGCACGGTTTTTCGAATGGCCATGCCTTTGGCCGCAGGTTCAGTCATGGCAATGCCTTTGCAAAAAGGGCGAAACAACAGCGGCCCAAGCCTGCGGGGTCTCGACGCAGGGCAGGTGGCCAGCATCGGGCAAAAGCTGATACTCTGCCCCCGAGATCAATGCGGCGGTGGCCTGCACCAGATCGGGCGGGCTTGCGCCATCCTGCGCGCCTGCGATCACAAGGCAGGGCAAAGCTAACTTGGCCGTGGCCGTGGTTTGATCAGCACCTGCCAGCGCGCGGGCTGCGGCAATATAGCCCTCGGGGGGGGTGCGCAGCAGCATGTTGCGCCAAAGTGCCAGCTCGGGCTTGGCCAGAAAGGCTGGCGCAAACCAGCGCTGCATCACGCCCTCGGCCAAGGCCTCAAGCCCTTGGCTTTGCACCGCCTCGATCCGCGCCTGCCAGCTTTCAGCGGTTCCAAGCCGTGCGGCCGTGTTCGACAACACCAGTCCGCGCAGCAAATCTGGCCGCTTGCTGGCAAGCCTTTGCCCGATCAGCCCACCAATCGACAGGCCCACAAAGACCACCGGCCCGCAGTTCAGCGCTTCGATCAGCGCAATCGCATCCTCGGCGTGATCGTCAATCTGATTGCCCCCGCCCAGATCGGACAGCCCATGCCCGCGCTTGTCATAGCGCGCAAAACGCAGCCCCTGCGGCAGCAAGGGCAAGACCTGATCCCAAAGCCGCAGATCCGTGCCAAGCGAATTGGCAAAGACCACCGTCGGCGCGGTGTTGGGTCCGTCAATCTGGACATGAAGTTGGCCAAACGGCCGCGTCAGGCTTTGCATGAAATTCTCTCCTGTCCATAAGATATGCGATAGGTTTTCAGCTGTAAAATGCATAAACCGCGCGAGATTATACCGATAAGATTATGAATTCAGCAGGTTTGGCGCCTAACTTTGCCTAGCCGCCCTTCAAAAGACCCAATTTGGTGAGCCGGTAATCCAGCTTTGCCCGACTAAGCCCAAGCGCGCGGGCGGCGGCCGAGATATTGCCATTGGCCGTGGCGAGGGCGGCGCGATAGGTGTCGCTTTCCAGCTCGTCAAAGCTGCGGGGGGGCAAGGAGGCCGAGAGCCCGTCTTGCGCGCGACGCCGCACGATCCGCCCCGAGGCATGCAGCCCATCGACAAATTCCGGCATCTGTTCCATCCCGGTGAACATATGCGAGATCTCGAGATCGCCCCCCGGTTCGGCATAGATCACGCCGCGCTCGATCATATTGGACAATTCGCGGACATTGCCGGGGAAGTCATAGCGCATCAGCAGATCACGGGCCGCAACCGTGACATGGCGCAGGGGTTTACGGTGGGTGGTGCTGTGCAGATGCAAAAAGTGGTCAATCAGCATCGGCAGATCGTCGCGCCGGTCCCGCAGCGCGGGGATCACGATCGGCAAAAGCGAGAGGCGGAAGTAAAGATCGGCGCGAAAGGCGCCCTTGGCCACTTCGGCATCCGGTGTGGTGCTGGTGGCCGACATTACCCGAATGGCGTTGGGGCCTTTTGTTGCGTTGCCCAGATAGGTGGCTAGCTGCGATTGCAATGCGCGCGGCAGGCTGAACAGATCGTTCAGAAACAGCGTGCCGCCCTGCGCGCGCTCGATCGCGCCGTCGCTGCCAAACAGTGCCAAATCCGAGCCGCCAGTGGCATAGGCATCGCAGTTCACTGTGACAAAGGCGGCTTTTGGGGTGCGGCCGATCTCGTGCAGGCGGCGGGCAAAGAACTCTTTGCCGGTGCCCGGCTCGCCCAGAAAAATCACCGGCTCGTCATAGCCTGCAACCCTCTCTAGCAGCCGTCTGGCCCGCTCGATGCCAAGGGTCTTGCCGATGATTGCCAGCGGCACTTCTGGCTTGCGCGGGCGCGGCTCGGTGCTGGCGGGGGACCAAGGCTTGCTGCGTGGGCGTGGCGCGGCGCTGGTGAATTCGTGCAGCTCTGGCACATCGCTGCCCCAAGCGGCGGCGTTGCGCCCGATCACCACGCAGCGCTCGGCCCCCATGCCCATGCATTCCACCTCCCGAAAGATCACCGGCTGACCCAAAAGCGCCGTGGTGAAGCCCGCAGGCACGCCGACTTGCATCCAGCAGGTCGGGCAATCCGAGACGCCAAAGGCGCGCAGATGCTCGACCGCTTCGGTGCTGTCGTGCCAGTGAAATTCGCCGTGATAATGCCCACGCTTGATGTCAAATTCAAAGCGCTTGGTGGTGACTTTAACAAAACCCTCCATCGTGTGCAGCCGTGGCCCTGCGGCCAATGCAGCGGTAAGGTCGTCTTGCTGAAAGCGTTTGGTGACCAGATCGGCATAAAGCTTACCCTGTTGCCAGCCGGTGCGATAGAACATGCTACGCGCGGTATCGATGCCGACGGTCTTGATCAGATCGCTGCGCAACCGGCCCAAAACCTGCGTCTGCATCATCACCATGCGCGCTTCACTAAGCCAGATGCGGCCATCGCCAAGCGCGAATTGCAGCGCACCAGCCAGATCAGCCAGCGTTGGGGCGGCCCCCTCTTCCAATAGGGCGCTGTCCCCCCGCGCCGTGATTCGTGGCGCTCTGCGCGAGGCCTCGGTCAATGAGATGCGTTCGACCATTTTTCACCATTTCATGAAGCATCAACCCTGTTTCATCTGTTTCATGAAATTGGTGTTTTGGCAAGTACTTCAATTTAAATATATGTTATATATTAGTTTTTTGCTTAATATGAGTAAGTTATAATTATTTATTGCCAAACATATTTTTTGGACATTTACATAGTTCAAAGCGCTCGAGGAGGAGTGTTTCCGATCGCAAATCTTGCGTTGCAACAGATGCGGATCGGATCAAGTTTGGCGATATTGGGAGGTTTGCATGGACGGAGCGACACCGGTTTTTCTTGCACAAGAGGCTTGGGCAGGGATGATTTTCTCGAGTGGTTGGGGCAAGGCCGCAGGCGGGGCCTATGAGGTCACAGCCCCAGCTGACGGTAGCCTTGTGGGCTTGGTTGGCAATGGCAATGCGGCAGATGTTGCGCTTGCCGCAGCCGTCGCCGCCGCCGCCCAGCCCGCTTGGGAGGCAACCGCCCCCGAGCGCCGCGCCGCGATCTTAAGCCTTGCGGCAGATGCTTTGGAGCAGCATCGCGAAGAGCTGATCCCCTGGATCATCCGCGAGTCTGGTTCGATCTATCCCAAGGCCGCAATCGAAATCGAACATTCAGCGGGGTTTTTGCGCGCAGCAGCCGAGGCCGCGATGGAGCCAACCCGCCGCCTTGTCGCCTCACTTGACGGGCGCGACGAAGAGGTGATCCGCGTTGCGCATGGGGTTGTTGGCGTGATCTCGCCGTTTAACTTTCCGCTGATCCTGTCTATCCGCGCAATTGCAGCGGCCTTGGCCACCGGCAATGCAGTGGTCCACAAGCCCGACCCGCGCACCCCGATCAGTGGCGGCATCATCATCGCCCGCATCTTCGAAGCAGCGGGTCTGCCCGAGGGCATTTTGCACATCATCCCGGGTGGGGCCGAGGCGGGCACGGCGCTGTGCGAAGATCGCAATATCGCTATGGTGTCCTTTACAGGATCGCCCAATGTCGGGGCCAAAGTGGGTGAAATTTGCGGCCGTAACCTGAAAAAGGTGCAGCTGGAGCTTGGTGGCAAGAATGCGCTTATCATCCAAGACGATGCCGATTTCGCGCTGGCTGCGGCCAATGCGGCTTGGGGCACTTGGCTGCATCAGGGCCAGATTTGCATGGCGACGGGGCTGATCCTTGCGCCAGCTGCAACCGCTGAGGCCTTTGCAGCCGAGCTTGCCGTTAAGGCCGCGCGTCTGCCGGTGGGCAACCCTGCCACCGAGCAATGCGCGCTGGGGCCGCTGATTTCTGACGGTCAAGTGGCGCTGGTCAAAGCAATTGTCGATGAGGCCGTGGCCAAGGGTGCCAAGCTTTTGGCGGGCGGCACGCCGGTTGGACGGATGTTTCCGGCAACGGTGCTTTCGGGGGTCAAACCCGGCATGCGCGCCTTTGAGGAAGAGATCTTTGGCCCTGTTGCGGTGGTGGTGGCCTATGACAGCGACGATCACGCGGTCGAACTGGCCAATATGACCGAATTTGGTCTGGCCGCTGGCATCATCGCCAAAGACATCGAACGGGCGCGCAAACTTGGCATGCGTTTGAAGGTTGGTCATCTGCATATCAACGATCAAACGGTTATGGCCAGCCCCAACGCGCCCTTTGGCGGGCGTGGTAAATCGGGCAATGGCAGCCGGATCTCGGGGCCTGCGATTTGGGAAGAGTTCAGCCAATGGGTCTGGATTACCTCGCGCCCCGATGCCGTGATGTACCCGTTCTAATCTGATCCCCCTCACTTGTAAGCGATGCTGCCGCCCCTTTGGGGGCGTTGGCGACTTGCAAACTAAAACTGGAATAAAAACATGGACTTGTACGGAAAAACACTTGCAATCACTGGGGCATCTTCGGGCATCGGCGCCGAGATTGCACGGCTTGCGCGGTTCAAAGGGGCGCAGGTGATCGGCTTGGATCGCAATGATCCGATGATCACGCTGGATGGCTTTATCAAGATCGATATGGGCGATACCGCGGCAATTGATGCCGCCGTGCAGGCGCTGCCGGCTGGCATTGACGCTCTGGTAAATGCAGCGGGCGTTTCTGGGATGCTTGATCGCGAGATTGTGGCGCGCGTCAACTATTTGGGTTTGCGGCATCTGACCGAGGCGGCGCTTCCCAAGATCGTCAAGGGCGGGGCTGTGGTGAACATTACCTCGATTTTGGGCGTGGAATGGCCCAAGCGTGTCGATCAGCACAAAGCGCTGGCTGCGACCAAAAGCTTTGCCGAGGGCGCGGCTTGGCTTGCGAAAAACCCTGTGCCGCAAGCAACATGCTATCAATACTTCAAAGAGGCTTTGGTAGTTTGGACCAAAAAGCGCGGCTATGATCTTTTCATGCAAAATGACATCCGCATGAATGCGGTCGCCCCGGGGCCGGTGTTCACGCCGATTTTGGGCGAGTTTGTGCAGATGCTGGGCGAAGATCGTGTTGCCGCTGACGCTGCAAATATTAAGCGCCCTGCAATTGCCGATGAAATTGCGCCGCCCGTGCTGTTTTTGTGCTCGGACGCGGCGCGCTGGATCACCGGGATCAATCTGCCTGTCGATGGCGGCATCGACGCACTTTACGTTTAACCCAAAATCCTTTGCAAAAACTGCCACCAATTTGGTGGCAGGCCAAAGTCAAAAGCTCTGAGGAAGGCCCTCTGATGATGCCTATATTTGTCATTGCTGCCAGTTTAGCCTTGTCGCTGGCTTTAGGCACCGCAGAGGCCCGCGAGCCAAGCACACCCGCTGCGATGCCTGGTGGCGCCACAATCGGCGTGCCCGTCGGCGCAAACCTGCCGCGCGGTCTGTGTTTTGCCAGCCGCTCCGAGCTTTTTTATGGCGACATCTATGACGGTGCGGGCACCAATCTGCCGGTGCCGCTGGATGTGTCTTGGATGCTTCAGGCCAACAGCTTTGAAGCGGGCAGTGAAATCTTGGTCAACACGACGGCGCTGAAGGCCGTCGCCAATAACCAAAGCATTGGTGTGGTTGGCTATTATCGCCAGCAACTGACCAAGGACAAGCTGGCAGGCGCGGTCTTTGGCACGGGCAATAGATCGCAAGCTTTGGCGCTGGGGATTGGCTATTCGAAACGCTTCAGGCCGTCCGAGGTGAACATCAACGCAATGCACGATGTTTCGGCCATGAATGAAGCTGGCGGCGCCAAGGCACAGAGCAACTTTTTTACACCGATCAAAGTTTAAGCACCCTGACTGCCGCCATGCCTCTGCGCAGTGGCAGTCCTATCAAACAACGGGAGGACAATATGAATAATAGTTCCAAGGCCATACCCGCAGCGAACATCACGCGGCGACAGTTCAATCGCCTGATCGGCGGGTCCGCCCTTGCGGCACCGTTGATCGGTAGCCGGGCTTTTGGTCAAGACGCAGCCACCTTCAAGATCGGCTACATCGGCCCGCAATCGGGGCCTTTGGGCATCTTTGGTGCGGCCGACAGCTATCTGATCGACACCATCCGCGCCAATCTGGCAGGCGGCATTGATGTCAACGGCAGCAAGATGATGGTCGAGATCATCACCGCCGACACCCAATCAGACCCGGTGCGCGCCAGCCAGATCACCCGCGACATGATCAACTCGGCAGCCCCCGACTTGATCTTGACCCATTCAGCCCCCGAGACCGTCAACCCTGTCTCGGACGCCTGCGAAGCTGGCGCCACGCCCTGCCTGTCAACCGTTGCCCCTTGGGAGGCATTTTACTTTGGCCGTGGCGGCAAACCAGAGGCGCAGTCGTTCAAATGGACCTTTCATTACTCCTTTGGCTCGCAGAATTTCTTGAACCTTTACAACGGACAATGGAGCCTTCTTGAGACAAATAAGAAGGTTGGCGCGCTGGTGCCTTCGGATGCTGACGGCAATGCAATCCGCGCAGGCCTGTTGCCCGCACTTGCTGCCGCCGGCTGGGATGTGGTCGATCCGGGCCCTTACGAGAATATGACGCAGGATTTCAGCACCCATATCAACGCCTTTAAAGCGGCAGGGGTCGAGATTGTGGTCTGCTTCCCCTTCCCACCAGATTTTCCGGTGTTCTGGCGTCAAGCTGCACAGCAGGGGCTGGCCCAGCAGTTGAAGATCATGCAGATGGCCAAAGCGGGGCTTTTTGCCGCCGAAATGGAAGGTCTGGGCGATCTGGGGCAAAGCCTTTGCACCGGGGTTTATTGGCACCCTGCCTTCCCCTTTGCCTCGGCCGCCGCAGGATTGAGCAGCGCCGATCTGGCCGCAGGTTACGAGGCCGCAACCGGCGCGCAATGGGCGCAGGCGCTGGGGGCTTCGGCCTCGTTGTTTGATGCGGCCTTGGCATTGGCCGTGCAGGCTGGCAGCCCCAAGGACAAAGAGGCGATGGCGGCTGCATTGCCAAAGCTGAAGGCAGATACGGCCGTTGGCACGGTCGATTTTGGCAACGGCCCGATGCACAATTGCGCCGTCAGCGGTCTAGCAGGCGGTCAGTGGAACAAGGCCAGCGATGGGCCGTTCCAGTTCCAGCTGGATCTGGTCTCGAATGCCGATTTCCCCGGTCTGCCGCTGACTTCGGCGTTCAAGCCTCTGGCCTTTGGCTAAGGCATGCCGGTGGCGGGCGCGCAGCCCGCCGCCAGTTTTTCGCGGGGCAAAAGGGAACAAAGGGCATGATGATGCAAGCCATGACGGCAGAGCCTATGCTGCGCGCAAGCGGGGTGAATAAATCTTACGGCGCGCTGAAAGTGTTGTTTGATGTGGATTTTCACGCCATGCCGGGCGAGGCGGTTGGCATTGTGGGGCCCAATGGCGCGGGCAAGACCACGCTTTTTGGTGCGCTTGCGGGGTCGTTTCCGGTCAGCTCGGGCAGCATTCATCTGGCGGGGGAAAACCTGTCGGGCACCTCTGCTGCCGAGCGCTGCCGCCTAGGGCTTGCACGCACGCATCAGGTGCCGCGGCCGTTTTTGGGCATGTCGGTGTTTGAAAATGTGCATGTGGCCGCGCGGTCGGGTGCGGGGATGGATCAGGCCACCGCCACGGATGAGGCGGCAGAGATCTTGCGCCGCACGGGCCTTTTGGCTTTGGCCAACCGCTCGGCGGCCTCTTTGGGCCTGCTTGATCGCAAACGGCTGGAGGTGGCGCGTGCTTTGGCCACGCGGCCGTCGGTGATTTTGCTGGATGAAATCGGCGGCGGGCTGACCGAGGCCGAATTGGGCGCGCTGATTGATCTGATCCGCAGCCTTCAGGCCGATGGCATGACTGTGGTCTGGATCGAGCATATTTTGCACGCGCTGTTGCGGGTGGTGACGCGGCTGGTCTGCATGGCCGAGGGCCGGATTTTGGCGCAGGGCGATCCCCGCGATGTGATGGCCCATCCGCAAGTGCAGCGCGCCTATTTGGGGAGCAGTCCAGAATGACCGATGCCCTAACGCTTACAAATCTTAGCGGCCGCCATGGCCAGTTGCAGGCGGTCAAAGGCGTGTCGCTGCGCCTTGCCGCCAAAGAGGTGCTGGCGGTGATCGGCGCCAATGGGGCTGGAAAAACCACCCTGATGCGAATGATCTCGGGGCTGCACCCGGCAGCTGAGGGCGAGATTTTGCTGCATGGTGCGCCTGTCACCAGCTTGCCCGCCCATGCGCGGCTTAAGGCCGGCATCGCGCTTTCGCCCGAGGGGCGGCGGCTGTTTGGCGATATGACGGTGGCGGAAAACTTGCAGATTGCAGCCGAAAATGGCCGCAAGGGCGATTGGAGCATGGCCACGGTTTGTGACGCGCTGCCGCAGCTGACCGCTTTGTTGCATCGGCCTGCTGGCGGGCTTTCGGGCGGGCAGCGTCAAGCAGTGGCAATTGCGCGCGCGCTGATCTCGAACCCCAGTGTGATGCTGCTTGATGAGGTGTCTTTGGGCCTCTCGCCTGCGGCGGTCGAGGGGCTTTATCAGTCTTTGGAAACCCTGCGCGGCCATGTCACGCTGATCTTGGTCGAACAGGATCTGACCCGCGCCATGGCGTTTTGCAGCCGTCTGATCTGCATGGCCGAGGGCAAACTGGAACTGGATGGCCCCCCTGCGACTTTGACCCGTCAACAGATCACCGATGCCTATTTCGGCATCCATAAGGCCAAGGAGCCAAGCCATGCTTGACAGTCTGATCCAAGGCATCCTGCTTGGGGGCTATTACGCGGTTTTGGCCGCTGGGCTGTCGCTGATGTTTGGCGTGGTGCGCTTTATCAATCTGGCGCATGGCGACATGGCGGTGCTGGGCGCACTTTCGGCGCTGTGGCTGGTGCAAAGCTTGGGGCTTGGCGTGCCTTTGGCGATTGTGATCACGCTTTTGGGCATGGCGGCGCTGGGCTGGCTGATGCAGCGTTTTATCTTCGAGCGCGCCTTGGCGGGCGGGTTTTTGGTGCCGATCCTGACCACCATTGGCCTTGGGGCGGCGCTGCAAAACGGCATGTTCGCGGTGTTTGGGTCAAATACCAAATCCTTGGGCGCGCATATCGGCTCGCTGTCTTGGGCAAGCTGGCAACTGCCCGGCGGGATCTATGTCGGCCAACTGCCGGTCTATATGTTTGTCACCGCCGTGCTGGTTTTGGGGGCGCTGCATCTGACCCTGACGCGCACCGCCTTTGGCCGCGCGCTGCGCGCCACCTCAAGCGATGCCGAGGCTGCCAGCCTGTGCGGGGTTGATCCGCGCCGCGTGCAGCGCGGGGCAGCGGCGATTGCTGTGGCGCTTGCGGGGCTGGCTGGGATCTTTCTGGCCATGCGGGCGCAAGTGACCCCGTTTTCGGGCCCGATGATGCTGATCTTTGCCTTCGAGGCGGTGGTGATCGGCGGCATCGGCTCGCTGCGTGGCACGCTGATTGGCGGCATCATTCTGGGTGTGGTGCAATCGCTGGGGGCGCTGCTGTCGCCGCAGATCTCGATCCTTGCGGGGCATCTGGTGTTTCTGGCCGTGCTGGGCTGGCGTCTGAGCCAGCTTGCCGCTGCCGAGCGCGGAGGCTGGCGGCTGGCACTGCGAGCGCTGACCCATAAACCTGATGTGACAGGGAGAAAAGCATGACCCCCGCCCAAGTTTTGCCGATGAATACCAAGGACCGCAGACTGGTCGGGCTGGCCTGCCTTGCGGTGCTGGGCCTTGCTACCCTGCCTTGGCTGGGCTCGGCGCTGATCGTGGACAAGCTGATCTATCTCTTCATTCTGGTGATGTTTGCGGTGATGTGGAACTTGCTTGCAGGCTATGCAGGCTTGGTTTCGGTGGGCCAGCAGGCTTTCATCGGGCTGGGAGGCTATGCGCTGATCCGGCTGGTGGATGCGGGACTGCCGCCGTTTGTGATGATCTTTGTTGCGGCAATCGGCGCGGGTGCGGTGGCATGGCTGCTGTCGTGGTTCGTGTTGCGCATGAAGGCGGGCGAGTTCGCGATTGCCACCTGGGTGATTGCCGAAACCATCCGGTCCCTTGTGATGTTTGACCCGATCGTGCAGGGCGAAACAGGCACATCGCTTTTGGCGCTGAACGCTTATGACCCTGATCTGCGCCGTCTGGTGCTGTATCTTTTGGCCCTTGCCAGCATGGTGGTGATGGTCTGGGGCACTTGGGTGCTGTTGCAGCGCCGCATCGGGGCGGAAAGTCAGGCCATCCGCGATGACGAAGACGCCGCCGCCTCGGTCGGGATATCAACCTTTCGGGTCAAGCAGCGGATTTATGTCATCGCCGCCATTGGCTGTGCGCTGGCGGGGGCGCTGTGGCTGGCCTCGGCGATCACATTTCAGCCGCGCACCTCTTTTGGGGTGCAGTGGTCGGTGTTCATGTTGTTTATGGTGTTGGTCGGCGGCATTGGCACCTTTATTGGGCCGATCCTTGGCGCGCTGGTGTTCTTTGGCTTGCAAGAGCTGTTTGGCGATTTTGGGGCCTGGTATCTGGCGGGCGTGGGGGGGCTTGCGATCTTTTTTGCCCTGTATCTGCCCAATGGCATCGTTGGGCTTTGGCTGGATCGTGGCAAGGACGAACCCTTGTCGCTGCGCAAACGTCTAAGGATGTGACGCATGCAAGACCTTTGGCTTACGATTGACGGCTGTGCGATACGCTACCGCGATACGGGCGGTGCGGGCGTTGCCGTGCTGTTCAGCCATGGGATCGCAGCCTCGCTGGAAATGTGGGATCTGCAAATGACGAAAGGCTTGTCGCATCTGCGCCTGATTGCATGGGATTTTCCCAATCATGGTCTGTCGGATATGACGGGCAAGACCGAGGATTTCGACAGCTATGCGCTTTGGGCGCAAAAGTTTGCGCAAGCACTCAACCTGGATCGGTTTATCGCTGTAGGCAATTCTATGGGGGCTGCGGTGTCGTTGCGCCTGGCCACCCAGCTGCGCCTGCGGGGGGTGGTTTTGGCAAATGCTGCCGCGCTTGGGCCAGAGGTTACACCGGTGTTTCGCCTGTTCAGCCTGCCCTTTGTTGGCGAGGCGCTGAACAAGCCCAGCGAAAAGACTGTTGCCTTGCAGATCAAGGCGATTGTCAAAGATCCAAACGTTGTAACGCCCCGACTGCGCGCCGCAATTGCCCGCAATGTGGCCAAACAAGGCGGCACCGCGGCGTTCTTGGCGACCCTGCGTGCGACCCTTACTTTGCGCGGGCAAAACAAGGAGGTTTGGCAGAAAAGCCATGGCATCCTGTCTGCACTGGACTGCCCCGCCTTGGTGATCCACGGCAAAGACGATGCTGTTTTACCACATAAACACAGCGCCATTGCCGCCGGACTTGCAGCGCAGTCTCAGCTGCTGATCGTGCATGCCTGCGGACACACACCGCAAGTCGAAAAGCCCGAGCTGTTCAATCAGGCCTTGGCCGATTTCGCAAGATCCTTGGGTTAAGACGTCATCGGTGAGATGCGACTGGCTTGGAAACTATCGGCCAAGCGCGTCAGATCAACCCGCGCGATCACGCCGCCCTGTGCAAAGGGGTCGCCTTGGGCAAAGGCGCGGGCGGCGGCCTCATCTGCGGCCTCCAGAATACCGAAATTGCCCATGCCTTGGCCCGCATCATCCCAAAGCGCAGAGCCGGTCAGCACCTTGGCCAAACCGGCGCCACCCGAGGCCACCCAAGCGCGGTGCTGCGGGCGCAAGGCATCGCGCAAAGCCGCAATCTGGGGGCCTTGGTGATGCGGGCAGATCATGAGAAAATACATTACAGATTCTCCAACAAAACCATGCCGGCGCCGGTCATCGAGGCCGGAGCAAAATAGTGGCGAAACAAGGTCTTGACTTGGCTATCCATCGCGCCGCGCATCACCAGCCACATGATCAGCTCTGCCCCCTCCGAGCCAAAAACCTCGACATAGTCTTCGCGCGTCATATCGCGGTAGCGTGCGGGGTTTGGACCAATATCGGCGATCCATTTGCGGTCTTCGGCGGGGTTGATATAGCCCGCTCGCGCGCCCTGCAATTGATGTGAGAGGCCGCCCGTGCCCAGCACAACCACTTTTTCATCCGTGGGCCAGCTTTCAATCGCTGCGCGCAGCACGCGGCCCAACTCCCACATCCGTTGCGGGGTGGGGATCGGATATTGGATGGTATTGACCAAGATCGGCACCACCTTGACAGGCCAAGCCGCTGGCCTGCCAAAGATCAATTCCATTGGCACCTGCATGCCATGATCCACCTGCAATTCGCGGCAAATCAGCGGATCAAAATGCCGCGCCACCATCTGATCGGCCAAATGCCAAGCAAAATCCGCAGCCCCCTGAAAAGACGGCACTGCGCGCGGCCCCCAGCCTTCATCGATGGGATCATAGCTTTCGGCCACGCCCAAAGCCAAGGTCGGCACGCGGTCCAAAAAGAACGCATTGCCGTGATCGTTAAAGATCACCACGGCGATGTCAGGCGCTGCGGCCGCTGCCCAGTCTTGCGCCGGGATATAGCCGTCAAAAAACGGCTTCCATTCGTCGGTGTTGCGCAGACCCTTATCCAGCGCCGCCGCAATCGAGGGCACATGGCTGGTCCCGATGCCGCCAATCAACCTAGCCATTTGTGACCTTTCCCAGTCTTGTGTCGAGAAATGCATCCAAACTCATCCCCGCTTGCGCCGCGCCAATGGCGCGGATCGGGGTTGGGTCCACGGCAGAAATCTTCAGGATATAAAAAAGGTTCCCCCCCAGCCGCACCATCTCGGCCCAATCGCGGCGCGCCACTGCTGCGCGCTGTTCCTCGCTCAGCTCAAAGCGGTTCAGATAGGCGGCTTCATCGGCCAAAAAGGCCGCGCGCCCCTCAGGGCTTGACAGGCTCATCGCCATTTTGTTCAGCGCATAGCCCAAGTTGGCACGGGGGCGGTCAAACAGCGGCGTGTCGGGAATGCGGTCTTGGCCAGCATCGCGGTCTGCCACGCCCTGCGCCCAATCGGCCAGCAGTCTTGCCACACTGTCAGGCTGCTCTACCGGCGCAAAATGGCCGGCATCCTCGATGATTTCCAGCCGAGCCTGCGGGCAAATTCTGGCAATGTCCTGATGTTGGGCAATCGGGCTCCAGATATCCTGGCGACCAACGACCAGCAGCATCGGCCCCTGATAGTCCAGCGTCGCCGCCGCATCTGGCCGCGCCAGCAAAGCGCGCAACTGGCGCTCGTGGATTTCGGGCGTCATGCGGCAGACCATTGCCGTCAGATTGGCGATCACCTGCGGATCAGGCACGGCTTCGGCATTCATCATGCCCGGCACCCACTGGGCGGCCAGCGCCGCCATGCCGTCGCGGTTGCACAGATCAATCATCGCTTGGCGCTTGGCCTCTTCGCCCTCCCGTTTGGGATGTGTGCCGGTGTTCAGCAGCGCGATCCCCGCGATCCGCCCGGGCGCCATCCGCGCCATCTCAAGCGCCACGCGCCCGCCCAGCGAATGGCCCGCTAAAATCAGCCTGCCTGAGTGGCGCGTCAAAAGATCCCGTGCCATTTCGGGGATGCTGGCGTGTTGCGTGATGCAGGCCACCACGGCAGGCCGCAGCGTTTGCAATGACCTCCAGACAAAGTCATCCGACACAAGTCCCGGAATCAAAAGCAAAGTTGTCATGCCCCACCCCTCCGTAAAAAAGGGCCGCCCCGAAAGCAGGGACGGCCCGCTGCCTTAGCTTCTGCTGCGCCAGCTGTCGGCGTAATTCGTCCGCGCCTCGGCTGCATAGGGGGTGGCTGCGACCCGAACCCGAATTTCCGTCTGACGGTGCGGCTCGGTCGAAGTTTTGCCGGTGGTTTCCGGCTCGCCCCACTTCAGTGTCAGGATGTCATTTTCCTGCACCTCTTGCGAGACAACGCCCAAAGACAGCATGCAGCGCTCATTATAGGAATAGCCGTTAAACATGCTCATCCCGACCATTTTATCGCCCAACATCACCATATCGGCGCTAGAGGAGGCGTAATTGGGCTGCGGAAAGTCGATCCATTTGAACGGCACGCCAGATTCAAAATTAGAGGCGATCACCTTCATCACATCCTCGCGGTTCCATTCGAAAGTGACTTTTTTGCGGTTTGATGCGCTACCTTTCATTGCGGCTAAGGCGGATTTTCCGATGAAATCCTCTTTTTTCCAGCCAATGTAGAAATCATAGCCCAGCTCAAACGGATTAACGTAATAATCCTCGATATTGTCGCTGACAAAGCTGCCACCAATCGCGCCGGCGGACTCGTAGCTGTCAGCACCCAGCCAATCGCGATAGTCTTTCAGCATGCCGTCACCGGTATAGATGCCTGGCAAGGGCGAAGGAATCCAGCCTGATTCCAGAGTGTTGGTCGAATAGGCGCGGCTGCCACATTGCACCAGATTGACGCCCGCATCGCGCGCGGCTTGCAAGATGGTGGACTGGATGTAATCCTTATCCTTATAGGGGCCCCAAATTTCTAGCCCAGGTGCGCCGGACATGCCGTGGCGCAGGGCCTGCACCTTTTTGCTGCCGATATTGATCCAATCGACATGGAAAAACTTAATATCCGGCACGGGGCCGCCATTCATCTTTTCAAAGATTTTAGGCGCATCCGGTCCTTGGATTTGAAAACGGTAATGCTCGCGCAAAACCCTTTCGCCTTCGGGGCGGCTGGGGCTGCGTGGATCGTATTTAAGCCGCACGTTCCATTTGCCATAAGCGGCGCAGAACATCAGCCAATTCGAGGTGGGCGCGCGGCCAACAAGGATATATTTATCCTCACGCTCGCGGAAAATAATATGGTCGCCGATGACATGGCCATTTGGCGTCACGGGCACGAAATGTTTGGCGCGGTTTAGATCAAAATTGGCAAAAGAATTCACGCCGTGATGCGACAAAAACGCTGTGGCATCGGGGCCTTCGACGATCAGCTCGTCCATGTGATGTGATTGGTCAAACAGCACAGCGGTTTGGCGCCAAGCGACCTGTTCGTTGCGCCAGTTCTGAAATTCGGGGGCCACCACGGGATAGACATACATCCCGGCTTTTGAATTGCGCAGCATCGTGACGGGATCGCCCGCGGCTGCGATTGCGGTTGTCAGGCTTTGTGACATCAAACTTGCTCCCTGCTTGTGTGTATACACTAGGCCGCAGTTCGGATTGAAAATCAAGAGTTGCGCAGCGGTTTGACTGCGGAATTCCCCCAAAATGTATACATAGATCTTCTAGGAGCTAAGGATGGCCAAGCTTTGCACGCCTTCGCGCAGCGCAGCCTCATGTGAGAGCAGGAATTCGACGTTGCGTCTTGCGGCGCGGGCGTGTTCGCGGGCCAGTGATTCGGCGCGAAACCCCTCGCGGGCTTCGATTGCCTCGATCAGGGCGCGGTGCTGACCCTGCGCTGCCGAAAGGGTTTTGACCAGCTCGGCCTGCCGTGATTGGTCGTCAAGAAAGGCCGAGGGCGAGGCAAAGGGCAGGGCGGTGATGCGGTCAATTTCCCGGATCAAAACCGCACTTTGCGACAGCTGCGCCAAGAGGTGGTGGAACTGGGTGTTAAAATTTGAATATGCCTCCATATCAAAGGATTGCACTAAGAACAATGCGTCGATCTGATGCAGAATGCTGCGGGCTTGGGCTAGGTGATCGGCCGAAACGCCGCGCTCTGCGGCCAAACGGGCGGCGGTGCCCTCGAGTACGCCGCGCAGCTCGATGGTGTCGACCACATCGCGCACCGCAAAGCCGCGCACCACAAATCCGCCAGCCGGCGCGCGGTCAAGCAGCCCTTCGGCGCCCAGCCGTTGCAGCGCATCGCGCACCGGCGTGCGCGAAATACCCAGATCCTCGGCCAGCGCCACTTCGAACAGGCGGGTTCCGCCCGGGTAAGCGCCGCCCAAAATGCGTTTGCGCAATGTGATCAAGGCCCGCTGCGCATGGGTAGAGGTTCGTTCCAAGCCTGCCATCTTTGTCCTCATGTATACAAGTTAAGGCTAGCAGGGTGTGCGCGCCCTGTATACATGCAGAGATTACATCTTCAGGATACGGCGCGCATTTTCTTTCAAGATCAGTGGGCGCACATCGTCTTTGATCGGCAGGTCAGCGAAATCGGCCAGCCAGCGGTCTGGCGTGATTGCCGGCCAATCCGAGCCAAACAGCATCTTTTTCTTAAGGATGGTATTGGCGTAATGCACAAAGATTTGCGGGAAATATTTTGGCGACCAGCCCGACATATCAATATAAACATTGGGTTTGTGCTGGGCCACGGCAAGCCCCTCTTCGGTCCAAGGGAAGGAGGGGTGCGCCAGCACGATGGTCATATCGGGGAAATCTACCGCGACATCGTCAATGTGTATGGGGTTCGAGTATTTCAGCCGCATCCCCATGCCGCCCCGCATCCCCGAGCCAACACCGGTTTGGCCGGTGTGAAACAATGCAATCGCGCCTTCTTCGGCAATCGCCTCATAAAGCGGATATGCCATGCGGTCATTGGGGAAAAACCCCTGCATGGTGGGGTGAAACTTGAAGCCCTTCACGCCAAAGTCGCGCACCAATCGCCGCGCCTCACGCGCGCCAAGCTTGCCCTTGGCGGGGTCGATGCTGGCAAAGGGGATCAGAATATCGCTGTTTTCCGCTGCAAGCCGCGCGATTTCTTCGTTGTTGTGGCGGTGAAAGCCGGTTTCGCGTTCGGCATCGACGCCAAAGATCACCGCCGCGATCTTGCGCGCGCGGTAATAGGCGGCGGTTTGCGGCACGGTGGGCAACATGCCATCTGCGCCGGCGGGGTTTTTGAAATAGGCCGCCATACCGGCCTGAAAGTCATTATAGCCGTCGTCGCGGTGGCAATTGCACGGCTCTTCGGCATGGGTGTGAAAGTCGATGGCGATGATGTCGTCAAGGTTCATGGCGCGGCCTTATTCCGTGGGCGCTGCAAGTTTGGCGGTGCGCTTTTCCAAAAACGCGCGCAGCCGCTCGGTGGCCTCGGGGGTCACTGACGTCAGGGCCGACATCAGGCTTTCGACGAAAAGACCATCTTCAGAGGACATATCGCGGATGCGGGGCAGGGCGTTAATGATGGCGTAATTCGACATCGGTGCGTTTTGCGCGGTGGCTTTGGCCAGGGTGATGGCGCGCTCCAGCGCTTGGCCTGCTGGCACAACATAGCTGACGCCGCCCCATTGCTCCATCTGCACGGGCGAGACGGTACGACCGGTCAACATCATATCGCCCATGCGCTGGGTGCCGATCAGCCGCGCGATCCGTACCGAACCGCCGCCGCCGACGAAAATGCCGCGCGTGCCTTCGGGCAGGCCAAAGAAGGCGGTTTCATCTGCCACGCGCACATGCGCTGCGGCGGCAAGTTCAAAGCCGCCACCAACGACCGCGCCTTGCAGGGCCACCACAAAGGGGATGCCGCCGCGCTCGATGCCGTCAAAGATCCGATGCCAGCGCCGCGAGCCCTGCACCGCTGCGATCAGCGGCTTTTCGGAATGCTCTGCCAGGTCAAGACCAGCGCAGAAATGCGTCCCCTCGCCATGAATAACAGCTGCCTTCGCTTCGAGTTGAGCGCGCTCAATCGCAAGGTTCAGCGCCTCGACGACGCGATCTGAGACCGCATTTCGCTTGGCCGGACGGTTCAACCCGATCAGCGCGATTTCGTCGCGCAGCTCGTAGGTTACCAACTGATCCATGCTTCCGTCCATGCTGCACCTCTGATTCCTGCCTCCAAAGAGGCGTTCCGCTTGTTCTCATTATTAGTTATATGATATAAATATTATGCTGTAAACACCTGTTGCAAAGATCTTTCGGGTTCATTACTGTTATGTTTGATAACTAAATGCTGCCGCAGGGCGGGGCGCTGTGTTTCTTGGGGGATGTTATGCAAAGTGAGTTGGTGCAAGCAAAAGCTTTCGAGGGGGGGCAGCTGGTAAGCGAGACCCGTGCGGATGGGTCGGTGCTGATCTGGCAGCGCGAGGCTTTGCCCGATTGGCCGCGTTGCATGACCGCGCGGTTTTTGCATTGGGCTGAAATTGATCCCGAGCGGATCTGGATGGCCGAGCGGGATGCCCAGGGCGAATGGCAGCGTGTCAGCTATGGGCAGGGCGCGCGCGCGATCCGCGCTATTGGCGCGGCATTGCTTGCGCAGGGGCTTTCGGTCGAGCGGCCCTTGCTGATCTTGTCGGGCAACAGTCTTGCACATGCTTTGATGGCGCTTGGCGCGCAGCATGTCGGTATTCCCTCGGCAGCGCTATCGCCAGCCTATGCGCTTTCGGGTGAGGATCGCGGCAAGCTGTCGACAGTGGTCGCCCAGCTGACCCCCGGGATGGTCTTTGCCGATCATGCAGCCAAATTCCTGCCCGCAATCGAGGCGGTTCTGGGCTTGGATGTGGCGCTGGTCAGCCTAACGGGGACCAGCGAAAAGCGCGTGTCGCTGTCGTACCAAGATCTGCTGCAAACCCCGCCCTCGGCCGAGATGGAGGCCGCCCATGCAGCCGTTGGCCCTGATACAGTTGCCAAATTCCTGTTCACTTCGGGCACGACTGGCAGCCCCAAGGCCGTGATCCAGACCCAGCGGATGCTGTGTTCCAATCAGGCAATGGTGGCCAAAGCCTATCCGTTTCTGGCCGACGAGCCGCCGGTTTTGGTGGATTGGGCGCCTTGGAACCACACTGCCAGCGGCAATAAGGTCTTCAATATGGCGATTTATCACGGCGGCACCTATTACATCGACGATGGCCGCCCCACCGCTGATGGGATCGCCCGCACCATCCGCACCCTGCGCGAGGTTGCGCCGACTTGGTATTTCAACGTGCCGGTCGGCTATCAATTTCTGCTGGATGCGATGGAGCAGGATGCGACTTTGGTCAGCACCTTTTTTTCGCGGCTTAAGATGATGATGTATGCGGGCGCAGGTATGAGCCAACCGATCTGGGATCGCCTAACCGCAGTGGCTGCGCGCCAAATTGGCGGGGGCGTGCCGATTGTCTCGGGTCTGGGGGCGACCGAGACTGGCCCTTTTGCGCTATATTACAGCGAGAAAAAAGACCGCCCCGGCAATATTGGCGTGCCGGCCTTGGGGGTGACATTAAAGCTGGTGCCAAAAGAGGGCAAGCTTGAGGCGCGGGTCAAAAGCCCCTCGATCACGCCGGGCTATTGGCGCAACCCCGAGCTTACCGCGGCGGCTTTTGACGAGGATGGCTTTTACATCTTTGGCGATGCGCTGCGCTATGCGGTTGAGGGTGAGCCTGCGGCGGGCTTTATCTTTGATGGCCGTTTGGCCGAGAATTTCAAGCTTTCCACCGGCACTTGGGTGGCGGTGGGCGCGTTGCGGGCGGGCTTGGTTGATGCGATGGCGGGCTTGATTTCGGATGCGGTGATTGCGGGCGAGAATAAAGACGATCTGCGCGCGCTTTTGCTGCCCAACCGCGCCGCTTTGGCCCAGATTGCGGGCGGGGAAGAGCCTGTGTTCAGCCATCCCGCTGTGATTGCTGCGCTGCGCGACCGTCTGAGCGCACATGCGCGTGCCGCGACGGGCAGTGCGGCGCGGGTGGTGGCGGCCTTAGTGGTGCAACAGCCGCTGAGTTTTGACAGGGGCGAGGTCACCGACAAAGGCTCGGTCAATCAGCGCGCGGTGTTGCGCGAAAGGGCGGATCTGGTGGCGTCGCTGTGGTCAGAAGATCCCGCCTTGCTGCTGGCCGACTGGAAGCGGAGGCCGTGATGCAGATCGCTCAGACACATATTGCCGTCACCGGTGGCGGCTCGGGCTTGGGCGAGGCGGTCGTGCGCGCGCTGGCAGAGCGTGGCGTGCAGGTGACGGTGATTGACCGCAACGCCGAGGCCGCGCATCGGGTGGCGGTATCGGTTGGCGGCCATGGCTTGGCGCTTGATGTCACCGACGAGGCGGCGGGCGCGGCGCTTGATGGTGCGATTGCGGCGAAGGGGCCTCTGCGCGGGCTGGTCAATTGCGCAGGCATTGGCGGCGCCAGCCGGATTGTGGGCCGCGAGGGGCCGATGCCGCTTGCCGATTTTGCCCGCACCATTCAGGTCAATTTGATTGGCACCTTTAATATGATGCGCCTTGCGGCGGCGCGGATGCAAACCAATGCGCCCGACGCCGATGGTGCGCGCGGTGCGATCGTCAACACGGCTTCGGTTGCGGCCTTTGATGGCCAAATCGGGCAGGCGGCTTATGCGGCCTCGAAAGGGGGGATCGTCTCTTTGGCGCTGCCAGCGGCGCGCGAGCTGGCGCGCTTTGGCATTCGCGTCAATACAGTGGCCCCTGGCATCTTTCTGACGCCCTTGCTGGCAGAGCTGCCCGCCGAGGTGCAAGCCGGTATTGCGGCCTCGATCCCCTTTCCAAACCGGCTGGGCGCTGCCAGCGAATTTGCCGATGTGGTGCTTTTGTGCCTGACCAACAGTTATCTGAACGCCGAAGTGATCCGGCTGGATGGTGGCGTGCGGCTGCCGCCAAGATAGTGGGCTTGCGGCGGTTTTTGCCGCAGCCGCAAGTCTGTTTCTATAAAATAGGTCTGTTTTACCTTTTTTGGCACTGAGAATGATGATACTATAGAACTGATATGCTTTAACATTTTGGAGCAGGGGCAAGATGGACACGAATGTGGCGAAAACTGGCGATGAAGTCGAACAGCTTGGGGTAGATCGGCGGTTGTCGGGCTTTATCGGCTATACGATGAAACGCGCGCTTTCGATTGTTCACGCCGATTTCTCGCGCACTTTGGCCGAATATGATCTGCGCGCGGTATCATTTTCTGCGCTGACGATCATCGTGGGCGAACCCGGTCTGACCCAGACCCAATTGGCCGATAGCTTGCAGATTGAACGCTCGAACCTTGTCACGATTATTGACGAGCTGGCAGGGCGCAATCTGATCCTGCGTGCGCCGGTCGCTCAAGATCGCAGGCGACATGCTTTGATGCCAACCACCGCTGGAAAGCAGCTGGCTGCGGCCGCCTATGACCGCGTAGCCGAGCATGAGCGCCAGCTTTTTGCTTGCCTATCCCCGACCGAGTGCCAAGAGTTGCAGCGCATTTTGCGCAAGTTTCGCAAGGCCACAATGCCCGCCTAATCGGACGCGATTTCGGCAACCGCGGCGCGTAGGGCTGCGATCATATCGTTTTGCGCCCGCGTCGGATGCCAGTCGCGCCGTGTGGTCAGCCCAATCGGGCGCAAAGTGCCTTGGGCGGTCTGATAGGGCAGGCGCAGCAGCCTGCCATTGGCGATGTCGCGTTGGGCTTGCAGGGCCGAGACAAAGCCCAGATGATCCGTCCGCCCCAGCACATCGCACAGCAGTGTCATCGAGCCGGTTTCCACCAAGCGCGTCGGGCAGGGCAGCTGGGCTGCGGCGAACATCGCGGTGAAATGATCGCGCGCAGGGGTACCCATGCCCGCCACCACCCAGGGCCAGCGCGTCAGTTCGACCGCAGGCGCGGTGATGCGCGCCAAAGGGTGATCGGGGCGCGCGACGATTGCCATTGCATCTTGCAACAAGATCTCTTGGTTGAAATCGGGCAGGGGGGGGCGCAAAGCCCCCACCAGCATATCCACCTCGCCGCGCAGCAAGCTTTCGGCCAAATTGTCGTAGTGCCCCTCGGTGATGCGGATCGGCAGCGCGCTCCAGTGGCCGCGAAACCGCGCGATGGCCGGACCTAGCAGCAGCGAGCGCGAAAGCGGCATGGCGCCAATCACCACCCGCCCCACCTCGCGGCCTGACAGATCCGCGACATCGGCCTCGGCTTGCTCTAGCTCGGTCAGGGCCAGACGGGTGGCGGTGGCCAGTTGGCGCACTGCGCGGCTTGCGGTCATGCCTTTGGCGCTGCGCTCGAACAGGCTGCGTCCGGCTGCCGCCTCGAATTGGCGCAGAGCGCGATGCACGCTGGGTTGTGCCAGCCCCAAGTGGCGGGCGGCAGCGGCAAAGCTTTCGCATTCGGTGACAGCGATCAGCGCGGTCAGCTGCGCCAGCGTCGCGGTCCGCTTCAGCTGCGGGTTAAGGTCGCAAAGCGCCGGGTCCAAAAGACCCAGCGCGCGCCGCAGCCGCAAGGCAACCGCCGCACCCGCCGGCGTCAGGATCAAGCCCTTGGGCCGGCGGTCAAAAAGCGCGGTACCAAGCGCGGTCTCAATGCCCTGCAAGGCCGCTGAAACTGCGGGCTGCGTGACACGCAGCTGCGCTGCGGCCTGAGTGACCGAGCCTGTCTCGATCAGGGCCAGCAAAAGCCGCAGATGGCGCAGGCTGGCTCTCATCATTTGCCCGCGGCGCGGGTGCATGCGGCCGCGTTATAGTCAAGAAGCCTCCTGTTTTTCATCGCGGCCTCACTTGTTTGCAACGGTGCAAGGCTGCCAAAGCCTGCGCAGTAATGCAACTGTCTATAGCAAAAACTTATGGCAATGCGCGTGGTTCTGAATTGGCAAAGGCCGGAATGCGCGCGCATCTTTATCGGCATATCAGCCAAGGAGACTGCCATGAGCCCTGCGCCAAAGACCGCCCTTATCATCTCGGCTCATGCCGCAGATTTCGTCTGGCGCTGTGGCGGGGCCATCGCGCTACATGCAGCAATGGGCTACCATGTCACCGTAGTTTGCCTGTCATTTGGGGAACGCGGCGAAAGCGCCAAGCTGTGGAAAAAGCCTGATATGACGCTTGACCGCGTCAAGGCTGCCCGCCGTGCCGAGGCCGAGGCCGCCGCCCGCGCGCTGGGGGTTCAGGCGCTGATCTGCATGGATCTGGGCGATTATCCCTTGCGGCTGTCCGAGGCCGACAAGCTGCGGCTGGTCGATATTATCCGCGACGTCCAGCCGGATTTTATGATGAGCCACAGCGCCTTTGACCCCTATAACACCGATCATATGTATGCGACGCAAGTGGCGCTGGAATGCCGGATGATCGCGCAGGCTTGGGGGCATAATCCGGGGCAAAAGGTGTTGGGCGCGCCGCAATTATACCTGTTCGAGCCGCATCAGACCGAGCAGATGGGCTGGAAACCGGATGTGTTTTTGGACATCACGCCGGTCTGGGACAAAAAGCGCGCTGCCATCGAATGTATGGAAGGCCAAGAGCATCTGTGGGATTTCTACACCCGCGTCGCGCAAAATCGCGCCAACCATTTTCAGCGCAATTCAGGTGGCCAGTCAGGCGGGCGCGCGGCGCTTTATGCCGAGGGCTTTCAGTCGATGTTCCCGCGCGCGGTGGATGTGCTGTGAGCGGCGCGGTTGCGCATCTGGGTCATGTCGAGCTTTATACCGATCGCTTTGATGAAAGCCTTGATTTCTTTACCCGGGTCTATGGCCTGAAACTTTCGGCGCGCAGTGCCGACAGCGCCTATTTGCGTGCTTGGGATGATTACGAGCTTCACAGCCTAAAGCTGACCCGTCACCACAGCACTGGCGTGGGTCATATCGGCTATCGTGCGGCCTCGGCGCAGGCGCTGGCCGATCAGGTCGCGGTGATCGAGGCCTCGGACTATCTCTGCCACGGTTGGGTCGAGGGCGATCTGGGTCATGGCCGCGCCTTTCGCTTTGAAGACCCCTTTGGCCATGTGTTCGAGCTTTATTGGGACAGCGTCAAGTATCGTGCCACGGGCGAGGATAGGCCTGCGCTGAAGAACATGGCCAGCCGCTACACCGGCCAAGGTGCGGCACCGCGCCGGATTGATCATCTGAACCTTCTGGCCGCGGATGTCGCCGAATTCAGGCGGTTCATGCAGCTGTGCCTTGGCTCGCGCGTGACCGAGATGATCCAACTGGACAATGGCCGCACCGGGGGCTGTTGGTTTACTGTGAACAACAAAACCTATGATCTTGCCTGCACCGAAGATCACAGCGGCGGTCTCGCGCGGCTGCATCATATCACCTATGCCACCGACAGCCGTGAAGACATTCTGCGCGCCGCAGATCTGTTCTTGGAAAACGGTGTCCACATCGAGACAGGCCCGCATAAGCACGCCATCCAAGGCACTTTCTTTTTATATGTCTGGGAGCCTGCGGGAAATCGGGTCGAACTTGCCAATGCCGGCGCGCGGCTGATCCTTGCACCCGATTGGGAGCCAGTGGTCTGGACTGAAGCCGAGCGCAAACGTGGCCAGGCTTGGGGCCTAAAGACGATCGAGACTTTTCACACCCATGGCACCCCGCCAGCCGCAAAGGAGTAATGCATGGCTCAAAGTTGCTGTTTGCCCAAAACGTCACCCCAGACGTCAACCCAGACCTTTCCTTTGTTCCCTCCGCTGGCCAAGGCTGCGCAAAGCGGCGGCGGTGCGGCATGAGCGTTGTGGTACAATCCATTCCCCGCGCGCCGCGCGCTGTGATCGAGGGGCTGGCGCGCGCCGGCGTTGCCACCGTCCACGAGGCGCAGGGCCGCAAGGGCTGTTTGCACAGCACGCTGCGCCCGATCTATGCCGGCGCCCAGATCGCCGGCAGCGCCGTGACCATCAGCGCCCCCCCCGGCGATAACTGGATGCTGCATGTGGCGATTGAGCAACTGCAAGCCGGCGACATTCTGGTGCTGGCGCCGACAAGCCCTTGTGATAACGGCTATTTCGGCGATCTTTTGGCCACCTCGGCCATGGCGCGGGGCTGTCGGGGTTTGGTGATTGAGGCTGGCGTGCGCGATGTGCGCGATTTGACCGCGCTGGGGTTTCCAGTTTGGTCGCGGGCGATCAGCGCGCAGGGCACGGTCAAACAGACCCTCGGTTCGGTCAATGTGCCCATTGTTTGTGCGGGGCAGGCGATTGCAGCGGGGGATGTGATTGTCGCGGATGATGACGGCGTGGTGGTGGTGCGCTTGGATGAGGCCGAGGCGGTGCTGGCCGCGGCCAACAGCCGGCTTGCGGCCGAAGAGGCCAAGCGCGCCAAACTTGCGACCGGGGTGCTGGGGCTGGATTTATACGACATGCGGCCCGCGCTTGCGGCCAAGGGCTTGACCTATGTCTGACACCGAAGCGGGCATCCCTTGCCTTTGGATGCGGGGAGGGACATCGAAGGCTGCGGTGTTTTTGGCAAGCGATCTGCCTGCCGCAGCTGCCGCGCGCGATGCGCTGTTGCTGCGGTTGTTGGGCAGCCCTGATCCTCGACAAATTGACGGCATTGGCGGCGGCGATCCTTTGTGTTCGAAGGTGGCGATCCTTGCTGCCTCAAGCCGGTCTGATGCCGATGTGGACTATCTGTTCTTGCAGGTCTTTGTCGATCAGGCCTTGGTCAGCACCGCCCAGCCCTGTGGCAATATTCTGGCCGCGGTTGGACCAGCCGCGTTGGAGCGCGGTCTGCTTGCGGCGCAAGAGGGGGTGACGCCGGTGCGCATCCATATGCTGAACACCGGTGAGGTGGCGGTGGCGCGGGTGGCCACGCCAAAGCGCCGCGTCAGCTATCAGGGGGGCGCGCAGATTGACGGTGTGCCCGGCCATCACGCCCCCGTGCCGCTGCTGTTTACCGGCATTGCAGGTGCGCTTTGTGGCGCGATGCTGCCAACGGGACAAGAGGTTGACCAGATCGAGGGTCTGGACTGCACGCTGATCGACAATGGCATGCCGATCGTGGTGATGGCGGCGGCAGACTTTGGACTGACCGGTCAAGAGCCGCTTGATCTGCTGGAGGCAGACACCGCGCTGCGCGCAAGGATCGAGGCCATTCGCTTGCAGGCAGGGCCGCTGATGCGGCTGGGCGATGTTGCCGCGCAATCGGTGCCAAAGATGGTTTTGGTTTCGCCGCCGATCCGAGGTGGGGCGATCCACACCCGCAGCCTCATCCCGCATCGGCTGCACGCGGGGATCGGGGTTTTGGCGGCGGTCAGCCTGGCCTCGGCCTGCCTTTTAGGCAAGGGGCCGGCCGCGGCGCTGGCAAAGCTGCCGCAAGACGGACGCTTTGCGGTCGAGCATCCCAGCGGTGCGGCAGAGGTCTTTTTGGAGGTGCAGGCGGGCAAGATTGTGGCGGCGGGCACCCTGCGCACGGCGCGCAAGCTGTTTGAGGGGGTGGTTTTTCCTGCTCCGCTGCCGGTTTAGCGGCAGGCGGCCGGGGCGCTGCCCCGGACCCCGGGATATTTAGAGACAGATGAAAGCGGTTAAGGGGGCAGCATGCGGTCGGCTGAGGCCGCGAACAGGCTGCGGGCATAGGCGGTTGTCATCTGGCCCGAGGCGAGGGCTTGGCGGCTGAGGCTTTCGACGCTGCGGCCATGTTGCATCACCAGAATGCGGTCACACATATGGTCGATCACCGCCAGGTCATGCGAGACCATCAGGAAGGTCAGGCCGCGTTCGGCGCGCAGCCGCGACAGCAGGTTCAGGGTTTCGGCCTGCACGCTGGCATCGAGCGCCGAGGTGGGCTCGTCGAGCAGCAGGATTTTGGGTTCCAGCATCAGCGCGCGGGCGATGGCAACGCGTTGACGCTGGCCGCCTGAGAGTTGGTGGGGGTAGCGAAAGCGGAAATTGGCTGGAAGGCCGACATCGGTGAGGGCTTGTTGGATGCGGCTTTCGCTGAGCGGGAGGCCGTGGATGGCCAGCGGTTCAGAGAGGGTGCGGTCGATGCTATGGCGCGGGTGCAGGCTGGCGTAGGGGTCTTGGAACACCATTTGCACCTGACGCGAGAAGGCGCGGTCGTGTCGGATCGTTTCACCTGCGATGCGGATCGAGCCGCCCGAGATTGGCGCAAGGCCGCAGATGGCGCGCAAGATGGTGGATTTGCCAGAGCCGCTTTCGCCAACCAGGCCAAAGGCGCTTTTGGCGGCCACGGCGAAGGAGACCTCTTGTACGGCGCGCAGGGGCTTGCCCTGTGCGGTGAAGGTGACAGAGAGATTTTCGATTTCGATCAACATTTTAGCCCGCCCATGATGCATCGCGTTCAAGGCTGGGAAGCATGCTGCGCGGCCCACCAATGCGGGGCAGGCAGTTCAGCAGGCCTTGGGTATAGGGGTGTTTGGCTTGCAGCAGGTCTTTTGCTGCCAGCTCTTCGACGATCTTGCCTTTGTACATCACCAGCACCCGATCACAAAACCGCGCGACAAGGCGCAGATCGTGGCTGATAAAGATCAGCCCCATGCCACGGGCGCGGACCAGATCATCAAGGATCTTGAGCACCTCTGCCTGTACGGTGACATCGAGTGCGGAGGTAGGTTCGTCTGCGATCAGCAAATCTGGATTGGGGATCAGCATCATCGCGATCATCACGCGCTGGCCCATGCCACCGGACAGTTCATGCGGATAGGCCTGCATCACGCGCTCGGGGTCGCGGATTTGCACCGCGATCAGGGCCTCTAGCGCCTTGGCGTAGGCGGCGGGTTTGGACAGCCTGTCGCGCAGCCGCAGGCCTTCGGTCAGCTGTGCGCCGACCCGCATCACTGGGTTAAGCGAGTATTTCGGGTCTTGCATCACCATGGAAATGCGCGGGCCGCGCAGGCTGCGCATGGTCTTTTCCGAGGCTTGCAGCAGGTCAATGCCGTCAAAGCGCATCTCATCAGCCGCAATCTGCCCCGGCGGGCGGATCAGACGCAGCAGGGCGCGGCCGGTCATGGTCTTGCCCGAGCCGGATTCGCCAACAATGCCAAGCCGTTCACGCCCCAAACTGAAAGAGACGCCGCGCACCGCATCGACACGCCCAGTCTCGGTGTCAAAGCTTACGCGCAGGTTTTTCACGCTAAGAAGGCTCATTTGCTGGTACTCTTGGGGTCAAGGACATCGCGCAGGCCGTCGCCCAGCAGGTTGAAGCCCAAGGAGACGATAAAGATTGCAAGGCCGGGCATGGTGGCGACCCACCATTGCTCGAACAGATATTTGCGCCCCGCCGAGATCATCAGGCCCCATTCGGGCAGCGGTGGTTGCACGCCCAGCCCCAGAAATCCCAAGCCCGCAGCCGTCAGGATCACTCCGGCCATATCCAAGGTGACGCGGATGATCACTGATGGCAGGCACATCGGGATGATATGGCCCCAGATCACCCGGATCGGGCCTGCGCCTTGTAGCTTGACGGCGGCGATGTAATCCGAGCTGCGCACGGTCAGCGTCTCGGCGCGGGCGACGCGGGCATAGGGCGGCCAAGCCGTCAGTGCAATCGCCAGCACTGCGTTTTCGATGCCGGGCCCCAGCACCGCCACCAGCGCAAGCGCGAGGATCAGCTTTGGGAAGGCCAGAAAGATATCGGTCAGCCGCATCAAGGCAATGTCGGTCCAGCCGCCGAAATAGCCTGCAACCGTGCCAATGATCAGCCCCGCCACCGGCGCAGTCAGGATCACCAGCAGCACGATATAAAGCGTGGTGCGCGAGCCATAGAGGATGCGCGATAAGATATCGCGGCCAAAGTCATCAGTGCCCAGCAGGTTTCCGGCAGTCAGCGGCGGCAGCAGTCTGCGGCCAAGGTCTTGGGTGATCGGATCATGCGGGGCCAGCAGCGGCGCAAACAGTGCCGCAAACAGCAGCACCAAAGTAATGCAAAGCCCAATCATCGCCAGCGGATTGCGGCGCAGGCGCAGCCAGTTCAGATAGCTTTGCCCCAGCCGCGATTGCATCCGCGAAGCGGGATTGGGATCGCGCAGCCATGTGATCAGCCCGCTCATGCCCGCGCCCTTGGGTCAACCAGCCGGTACAGCAGGTCTGACAGCATGTTCAGCCCGATATAGGCCGCCCCCACCACCACGGTGCCGCCCAGAACTGCGGGCATATCGGCCACCATCAGCGCATCGGTGATATAGCTGCCAAGGCCGGGCCAAGCAAAGATGGTCTCGGTCAACACAGCGCCTTCCAGCAGATAGGCATAAGACAGCGCTACCACTGTGATCAGCGGCACCATGACGTTTTTCAGGGCATGCACCCAGATCACCCGATACTCGGGCATACCTTTGACCCGTGCGGTGGTGATATATTCCTGTCCCAATTCGTTCATCATAAAGCTGCGCGTCATCCGCGAGATATAGGCCATCGAGATATAGGCCAGCAGCCCCGCTGGCAGGATGATATGCGAAAAGGCATTGGCGAACATATCCCAGCGCCCGTTCAAGGCTGTGTCTAGCAATATCATGCCGCTATAGGGGGTGATGTCGAAATCGTAACTCATCTGATAGACCGCATCCAGCCGCCCCGGACCGCCAACCCAGCCCAGATGGCCGTAAAACAGCAAAAGCCCCATCAGCCCCAGCCAGAAGATCGGCATCGAATAGCCCATCAGCCCGATCAGGCGGGTGATCTGGTCAAACCAGCTTCCCGGTTTGGTCGCTGCAATCACCCCTGCGGGCACGCCCAGCAAAACCCCCAAAACCGTCGCCAAAGTCGCCAGCTCAAGCGTGGCGGGAAAGCGGCGCGCTACCTCTTGCAGCACGGGTTCTCGGGTGCGGATCGAGGTGCCCAGATCGCCCGTCAGCGTATCGCCCAGATAGATCGCAAATTGCTGCCATAGCGGATCGTTCAGCCCCAAAGCCTCGCGGGTTTGCTCGATCTGCGCATTGGTGGCGCGCTCGCCCAAAATCGAGGTCACAGGATCAATCGGCACGACACGGCTGATGATGAAGGTCACGGCCAAAAGGCCGATAAAGGTCACCAAAAGCGTCACAGCCGTATTGCCGATCTGGCGCAGAACCGAGAGCAGGGGCGAGCGGGGGAGGGGCGATGAATACTCTGTCATTGTTTTTATAAAAAAGGCGCGCGCAAAGCGGAGTTTGCGCGCGCGGATTTCTTATTTCGACACCAGCCAATAGGCGACGGAATCGGTCGCTCCACCGGTGTAGAAGTCTTTGACTGTCGCGCGCATGCCAGTCTGATAGCCGATCTGGAACATCACGATAAACGGCGAGGTTTCGCGCGATGTCTTTTGCAGCTCTTCATACATCGCCACCCGCTTGGCTGGGTCTTTTTCCAAGACCGCCGCTTGCGAGAGCGCCGTCATTGCGCCCGGATCATAGGCATTGCGCCAAGCCAGATAGCCGGTGTTCTTACCCTCGTCAGAATTGTCGGGATTTTCGGCAAAGGTCGAAGAGTTGGTGTTCGGATCAGGATAATCCGGCCCCCAGCTTTGCAGCGTCGCCTGATGTTGGCGCGCCCGATATTCCTTCAGCTGTTCAGCGCCTTCGCCAACGTTCAGCTCGACCGTGATGCCGATCTGACCAAAAGTGTTCTGGATGGACTGCGCCATATCCATGCGGTCTGCGGCATTGCGCACCGAGAGTTTGATGGTGGTGTCGGTGATGCCAGAGGCTGCCAGTTCGGCCTTGGCCTTCTCGACGTCAAGACTATAGGGCGTGTCGGTCAGCGCACCCAGATAGCCGCTTGGCAAGAACGATTGATGCACGACCTCGGTGCCCTTCAAGAAGGTATCAACCATGCCTTGATAATCCACCGCCCAGCGCATCGCGTTCAGGAAGTGTTCGTTCTTAAAGCGTTCGTCCTTTTGGTTGAAGGCAAGATAAAAAATCTGGCCGCCGACATCTTGCTGCACTGTAATATCGGCATTGCCCGCCATGCCTTCGATATCGGTGGGCGTCAGTTCGCGCGCGATGTCGATATCGCCTTTTTCAAGCTGCAAACGCTGGGTCGCGGCTTCGGGGATATGCTGCATGAACACACGCTTCAGCTTGGCATCCCCGCGCCAATAGCCGCTGCGCGCCTCCAGCACATAGCCCTCATTCGGCTTGAAAGATTTCAGCACATAGGCGCCGGTGCCGGCCGAATTGGACTTGAGCCATTCGGTGCCCAGATCGCCGTCGACCTCATGCGATTTGACAGTCTCTTCATCGACAATCGAGGCCACGCCTGCCGTCAGACAGTTGTACAGGAAGGTTGGCGCGAAAGGCTTATCGACCTTGATCGTCACCGTGTCGCCATCGGCGGTGATCATGCTGTCGACGGTGTCTTTGGTCCAGCCAAACTGGTTCAAGATGAAGGCAGGCGATTTGTCCAGCTTGACCGCGCGCTGCAAGGAGTAGGCCGCATCCTGTGCCCGCACCGGATTGCCCGAAGAGAAGGTCAGCCCCGCTTTCATTTTAAAGCTATAGGTCAAGCCGTCATCGGCCACCGACCAGCTTTCGGCAAGACCTGCCACCAGTTCGCCCGGTTTGGTCGGGTCCAGCTCGATCAGGCCGTCATAGGTGTTGTTGATTACATCAAGGCCAGAAAACTCATAGGCCTCATGCGGATCAAGGCTTACGATGTCGTCAATCGCATCTGCGATCACCAAAGTGTCGGCGGGTGTGGCGGCAAACAGTGCCGAAGGCGCAGCCCCCAGCATCAAAGCCGCAACGACAAGCGCCCCAGCGCGACGAATGGTCGGGTCAAACAGCATTCTAAACTCCCTCGTTGTTGGTATGTTTTTGCTATGGTCCTGAAGACAGACTCTGATTTTTACCGATTGGGCAATTTTTAAGGTGGCATGTCAACAAGTGCTTTCGCTGGGCGCGCGGGCAGGCTTGACGCAGGGGCGGGTGCTGCCTAACGATAGAGCAGCGGTGGCGGCCTTGCCGCAAAAGCCCCGTCCCCTACCCGCAGCGGAGTGCGCGATGACCCCCGACCCAATGGCGCTGACCGCGTGGAAAGCCGACCGACTGCGCGCGCTGACGGCCGAAGACGGCTGGCTTAATCTGTGTGATCGCGTCGAGATCCCGCCAGGCCCGCAAAGCGTCGGGTCTGGCGCGCAAAATGGCGTGGTGATCGCAACCGGCCCCAAGGTTCTGGGCGTGATTGATGCCGCGGCGCAAAGCTTTACGCTGCCCGATGGCACAAGGCTTGATTTTGCGGCCTCGGCCGGGGGATTTGCGCAGCTACGGGTCGCGCCGTTTTTGCTGGAACTGCATGTCGTAGGGGCGCAAACTGCGCTGCGGCTGCGCGATTTGCGGCTGCCACGCCATGCCAATTTGCAGTATTTCCCCTATCGGCCCGAGTGGGTTATTCGTGCGGACTGGCAAGCATTGCCGCAGCCGCAGACCAAATCCATCGGCCAGAAAGGTGGTTCGGAGACCGAGGTGCAGCTGACCCATTTTGCCGCCTTTCAGCATCTTGGCCAGCCTGTCACCCTGCTTGCCACCCATTGGAAGGGCGACAAGCCGATGTTTGTGATCCGCGATCAGACCAGCGGCACCGAGACCTATGCCGCCTCGCGCTTTTTGATCGGAGAAGAGATCACGCAGGGCGCAATCACGCTGGATTTCAACCGCGCCTTTCATCCGCCCTGTTCTTTCACCGATTTCGCGATCTGCCCGCTGCCGCCGCGCGAGAACATCTTGCCGTTTCGCATCGAGGCGGGTGAGCGGTTTTGAACCCTAAGCGCTACAGCCCCTGCAAGCGCGGGTCAAAGGGATAGCGGGTCAGGTTTTCGCAGCCGGTTTCGGTGATCAGCACCTGATCCTCGATCTTGATCGAAAAATCTCCCCCCTCGGGCGAGACCAGCGCCTCGACACAAAGCGTCATGCCCGGTTGCAGCACATAATCAAAAGAGCCTTCGACATAACCGTCAGGGTAGGCGACATAGGGCCATTCATCGCACAGCCCGACGCCGTGCATTTTGCAGGAGTATTTCTGTTTCCAGTATTGGGCGTCAAGCTGATGCCCGCCCATCACCAGCTCGCGGATCGAAACACCCGGTTTCAGCCGCGCTTGGTGGTCGTTGATATGATCGCGGGCGTGGCCAAAGGCAGAGATCATCGCAGAAGTTGGCGCGCGCTCGCCCACCCACCAGGTGCGGCTGATGTCGATACAGATGCCATAAGCGCCGATCAGATCGGTATCAAAGGCGACAATCTCGTTGTTTTGCACCAAACGCGGGCCGCATTCCTGAAACCAAGGATTGGTGCGCGGACCCGAGGCCAAAAGCCGCGTCTCGATCCATTCGCCGCCGCGCCGGATATTGCCTGCGTGCAGCTCGGCCCAGATTGCATCCTCTGACACCCCACCCAGCGGAACCTTGGCGCGGGTAAAAGCCTCCATCTCGGCAATCGCGCTTTCGCAGGCGTGATGAGCGCAGCGCATCGCCAAAATCTCATCTGCGCCCTTGATCGCGCGGGTGTGTTCGGTGATCTCTTCGCCTTCCTCGACCTGAAAGCCTTGGCGTTCCAGCGCGCGCAGACCGGCAACCATAATCTTATCCACCGCCAGCCTGCGGTTTTGGCCCGCATGGGCGCGCATTACCTCATCGACCTGTGCGGCAAAGCTGCCCGCCGCAGCATCACCCTTATCGCCGGTGATCGAATAAAAGAACGATGCCCCCGCGCGCAACTCGGCCACCAAAGGGTTAAACCCCACAAGGAAAGGCGCGTTCTTATATTCCCACATCACCATATGGCCGTCGGCACACAGCAGGCAGGCGCGAAACGGGTTATGGCTGTTCCAAAGCTGCATATTGGTGGTGTCGGTGGCATAGCGGATGTTCATCGGGTCAAACATCAGCAATCCGCCGATGTCACGATCCACCAAGGCCTGCGTCAGCCGCGCCCAGCGATACTGCCGCATCGCCTGCAAATTCGGCAAGGTCAGCCCCGCGCTTGCCCATTCGGCAAAGGCCAGTTGCGTCGGGCCAATTTCGACACGGTCGTTGTCATTGGGCGAACCATCGCCCAGCGTCGCACCACGGCTGGGGTCGATCTTGCGGCGGTCGGCATAATGATCGGTCATGGCGCGCTCCCTTTCCCGCCAGCATGGGGCCGGCGCGCCCCCAAGCATTGCCGCCCGCGACATCGGGTGTCGGAAAGCGGACGTTCGGTGCAAGTGCGCACCCTTCACAGAGTTGCGATGAACGCAGCCATTTTAGGAGCCATTAAACGCGATTGTGAAATGAACAACATGGTTTTTGGGAAGGGGAAATCAGTTGCATATGAGAGCAATTTAGTACACGATTATATACGTTAGCATATTCTACGACTTAGCAAGGGCCTCGCCTGTTCTATGCGGGCAAGGTCGTGGGTTTCAGTATCAAAAAGTCACTGCTATGCCTAACAATAAAACAAAAATTTAGCCGAATCCATAGCCGAGCAACCTAGTCTCTACAAATTACAGGATCAAAAATGGTCAAGATAATAAACCTGTTCAATCACAAGGGTGGAGTAAGCAAGACTACCACTGTTTTCAATCTTGGCTGGAAGCTGGCGATGCTAGGAAAGAAAGTGATCATCGCTGACTTCGATCCACAATGCAATTTGACAGGCATGGTTCTTGGGTACACTGGCATCGACGACTTAGAGAGTTCATATAAGGCGTCCCCTCCAAATAACGTGAAGGACATGCTCGCTCCTGCGTTTGAGTCTCAACCGAGGCAAATCGTGGGGGCAGATTGCATGGCAGTTAAAGGAAACGAAAACCTTTTCTTACTACCCGGACACATCGGATTGGCGGAGTACGAGACGACCCTAGGTATCGCCCAAGAGTTAAGCGGCTCTCTGCTTGCACTTCGAAACCTACCAGGATCGATTCGATATGCTCTTGATGCCACGGCAACGAAATATGCTGCCGACTTTATCTTGGTTGATATGAGTCCAAGTCTTGGGCCGATCAATCAAAATTTATTGATGACAAGTGACCATTTTATAGTTCCGCTGCATCCGGATTACTTTTCTTCAATGGCACTGTCTTCATTGTCTAGGACGCTACCTCGATGGAAATCTTGGGCGATTACAGCTTATGGGGTCGAAGCGCTTTTAACTGCCGACTACCCTTTCCCAAAACCTCAATCCACCTTTATCGGTGCGGTAGTTCAAAAATACCGTCCTAGAAGTGGAAAAGCCAGTTCAGCTTTCCAGCGATGGATCGATCAACTAACCACTGGACTCGAGAAAGAACTGATACCAAGCTTGGAGGAGGCGGAAATTCTCAATACTGCTGAATTCAAAGCCATTACCCAAGCCGAACCTTGGGTTCCGATTATGGAAGTTTCGGACTTCAATAGCCTAATCGCCTTGTCACAAGAGCACCAAGTTCCTGTCTATGCGCTCACGAAGGATATGGTGCAACAAAGCGGCGCTGTGTGGGAACAATCGGAAGCGAGTATGGTAGTTTTTGACACTGCCTTTGATCAATGCGCCAGAACTGTTATCGCATTGACAGCGTAATTTCATGACACCGATTTCATATTTTGAAGCTGCATGGCGACGGTGTGATGAAATACGAGGTCTACACATTTACCTAGAAGGCGCGCTTACTGGTGCCTTATCGGAAGATGAATGACTTCGATACGAGTGGGTTGCGAGGGTAAGTGCACGTGACCTATTTGTCCATGAGCTTGTTATTCAAAAAATGGTCGAAATTTTTGAAGGGCGTCGACCCGTTTGCCCTGGATATGGACGATTTTCCTGTTCAGCTGAAACAATCCAAAGGGTGCGAAATTCGACGAGTGCTTCAGATGCAACGTCTGCATTCCATCTTGATATAAAAAGTAAGCTTGTTCGGATGGTAATCTCCCCCTTTTTAACGGGGTGCATCTGTAGAACTTATGCGGCCATTTTC
>OCOY01000001.1_pt1 | contig 129640 bp, 124 predicted proteins | sample 1494131 | NCBI WGS metagenome assembly OCOY01 (sample SAMEA3275523, study PRJEB22092) | marine metagenome | biome: ENVO:00000039; feature: ENVO:00002042; material: ENVO:00002010 | collected 2014-06-21T17:05:00+00 | depth 1 m | reverse complement strand
CAAACAAGCGGCGACGCTGTGCTTCGGGAATGGCGTAATAGGACCGCACCAGCTCTAGCGCCTCTTTGTCAGCCATCATATCGACATCGGGCTGAACAGCGTCTTTGGCATCCGACAGGCCTTCAAAGAAAAAGGCAATCGTCACGCCTAAAGCATCCGAAATATCCCAAAGCCGCGAGGCGCTGACGCGGTTCATGCCGGTTTCATATTTTTGGATCTGCTGAAATTTGATGCCGACTTTGTCTGCCAGCTGCTGCTGCGTCATGCCGATCATCCACCGACGATGGCGGATGCGTTTGCCGACATGGGCGTCAACGGGGTGCTTCATAACAGTCTCCAATATATCATTCCGTAACTGGCCTCTACAAGCAGATTTCATGCCAATGCAGGGGGCCGACAGCAGAAAGAGTAAGTATTTTTAGCAAGTACATAAACCTATCTTTTTGGATATGTCTAATTATACAAGAGTTATAGTTAATTGATCTAATTCGGCAAAAACGCCCAAAAGGGTCAAGGCACCCCTCCGCACTCGCCCCCTGCGTGCGTATCATTTATCGTTTCATTTTGCAAAGATTTGCGTCTATTTATAGCAATATGCAAAAATTCCTAGCGCAAAAAGACGGATATTCTCTGGCTTTTGTCGCCTGCGGGACTATATCCTGCCGTAAGGTCAAGCAACTGACACCAAAGGCATAAACAGGAGACCACCATGCACGCTTGGCGCGTAACGCAACTGGGACAGCCGGCAAGCCTTCAGCCTTGCCCCCGCCCCATCGCCCAAGCCGGTGAAGCGCTGATCCGCGTCAAGGCCTGCGGGTTAAATTTTGCTGACTTGCTGATGCAAGAGGGCAGCTACCAGCAAACGCCGCCACCGCCCTTTACCGCCGGAATGGAGTTTTCGGGCGTGATCGAGGCGCTGGGGCCCGATACCGCTGGCCCCGCCCTTGGCACCCGCGTTGCGGCCTTTGCGGGGTCGGGCGGTTTGGCCGATTATGCCGTGGTGCCAGTGGCGCGTCTGGTGGCTTTGCCCGCAAGCATGAGCTTTGCCCAAGCCGCAGCCTTTCAGATTGCCTATGGCACCTCGCATCTGGCGCTGGATCATCGCGCGCGCCTACAGGCAAGCGAGACGCTGCTGGTGATGGGCGCAGCCGGCGGCGTTGGGCTGACGGCGGTCGAAATTGGCAAGCGGATGGGCGCGCGGGTGGTGGCCTGCGCGCGCGGGGCGGCCAAGTTACAAATCGCAGCCCAAGCGGGGGCAGATGTGCTGATCGACAGCGACACACCCGATCTGAAGACAGCGCTCAAGGCTTTGGGCGGTGTCGATGTGGTCTATGACGCCGTGGGCGGCGCGGGCTTTCGCGCGGCACTCTCGGCCTGCCGTCCCGAGGCGCGGATTTTATGCATCGGTTTCGCCTCGGGCGAGGTACCGCAGATTGCAGCCAACCTACTGCTGGTGAAAAATCTAACCGTCATGGGGCTTTACTGGGGAAGCTATCTGGAGTTTGCGCCACATATCTTAACCCAAAGCTTGCAAACCCTATTCGCGTGGTTCGAAGCGGGCGGTCTTAGCCCGCATATCTCGCATCAATTGCCCTTCGCGCAATACCCGCAGGGGCTCGCGCTATTGCGCAGCCGACAGGCCACCGGCAAGGTGGTGATCCTGCTGTAGGCCATCGCCGCGCTCGGACACCACAGGCCTGCCGGGGCGCGCGACATAGGCCTGCCGGATCATCGCGCCCAGCGCCAAGACCGCTTCGGAATGCGCGGGATCGGCGATGTAAAGGTTCACCTTCATCCGCGACAGATCGGGCAATTGGCCACCGTGGTTGATGCGTTCGACATAGGGCGGCTCGGAGCCTTGCAAGACGGTATGCACCGCCAGATCGGCCGAAACCGTGGCCTCGACCACCCGCGTGCTGTCAGCCTCGACCGCCATTTCCCAAGCAATGCCGGCGCGGTCCAACTCGGCCTGCACGCCCTGACGGAAAAAGCAATTGTGCTCATAAGCCAGCCGCAGCGGCCGCTGTTTCCAGCGCGTGCCACCGGGCGCGCCGACCCAGATCAGATCCAGCTCGGCAATGGTTTCCCCGCCCGCACCAACATCCTTTTCCGTGGTCAGGATCACATCGCATTCCCCTCGGGCAAATTGCGCCTTCAGCACTCGTGTGAAGGACGAAATCAGACTGACCCGCATTTTCGGATAGTCTTTGGCAAAGCGGCGCAGCACCTGGGGAATCGCCGGATAAACGATGTCATGCGGCACCCCCAGCACGATTTCGCCCTCGGGTTCTGACCGCGTCAGCTTGCCGAAAATCTCGTCATTCAGCGCCAACATGCGGCGGGCATAGCCCAAAAGCTGTTCGCCCGAAGGCGTAAGCCCGACTTGCCGCGCCGAGCGATCCAAGATCTGCGTGCCCAGCATTTCCTCTAACCGCTTGATTTGCATAGAGACCGCCGATTGCGTCAGGTTCAAAAACCCAGCCGCCCGCGTCACCCCGCCCGCATCGGCAATCGCCACAAAAGACCGCAAGGAGGTCAGATCCAGATTCCGCATGACATCACAATTCCTGATGTGAGACTTCAAAAGCATTCATTTTCATAATATGCGCCTTTGCCCTATATCAATCAAGCGATGTGAAGGCCTGCCGGTCACAAAGACGAGGCGCCGCGCATCCCGTTACCGATGTTCCTGAAAGGAAAGACCATGTTCGCCTCGCTCACCCTCTCCACAATGGCTGTGTCCCATGTGCAGACGCGCGGCTTTGCTGTTGCCGACCTGATGACCCTTGCGCGCCTTGCGTTTGTCGCCCGCAGCCAGCGCCGCCACCTTGGCCGGCTTGACCGTACCCGATTGGCCGACCTTGGCCTGACCGCCGCACAGGCCCAGACCGAGGCAAAGCGCGCATTTTGGGATGTACCGACAAACTGGCGCCGCTAAGTCATTGGCACGGTTATAGGATTTTCTGCCGATATATCCTTGAAATCTACAAGCATAGTCCCAATATTGAAGGCATTCGGGGGTGCGGTAAAAACGCCCCCTCACCCTTCAACCGGAGGCTGTCATGGCTGAGTACGATACAATTCGCACAGTTGGCGTAGGCGCGCGCGCCTCGCAGATCGACGCTGGGCTTCGCGCCCATATGAATAAGGTCTACGGGCTGATGTCCGTGGCGATGATCATCACGGGCGCTGTGGCTTGGGCCGTTGGCACCAGCCCTGCGATGCTGCAAGTGATCTTTGGCTCGCCGCTTAAGTGGGTGGTGATGTTCGCCCCGCTGGCGATGGTATTTGCCTTTGGCGCCATGATTAACAAGCTTTCGGTCGCGGCCGCGCAGCTGTTCTTCTATGTCTATGCGGCGGCCTTTGGTCTTTCGCTGTCGTTTATCTTCGCGGTTTATTCCGGCGTGTCGATCGCGCAGACCTTCCTTGTCACCGCCATCTCTTTCGCGGGTCTGTCGCTTTATGGCTATACCACCAAGAAAGATCTGTCGGGCGTGGGCTCGTTCCTTGTCATGGGTCTGATCGGTCTTTTGGTGGCCTCGGTGGTCAATATCTTCCTCGCCTCTTCGGCGCTGAACTTTGCGATCTCGGTGATTGGCGTGCTGATCTTTGCTGGCCTGACCGCTTGGGACACCCAGAAGATCAAGGCCGACTATATTGAACACGCACAATATGGCGATGAAAACTGGCTTGGCAAATCGGCGATCATGGGCGCGCTGACGCTCTACCTTGATTTCGTCAACCTGTTCATGTTCTTGCTGCGCTTCTTGGGCAACCGCGAATAACCCAAAGCTATCATCCAACACAAAGGGCCGCAGGAAACTGCGGCCCTTTTGCGTTTAACCTCCTGCCCCACAATCCACAGCGGATAAACGCCTGAGGCACAAAACGAAAAACCGCGCCCAAAGGCGCGGCAATTCTAGAAAGCTGAGGGCAGATCTTACTTGATCTTGCCTTCTTTGTATTCAACATGCTGACGCTTTACGGGGTCATACTTGTTGACTGTCATCTTCTCGGTCATGGTCCGGGCATTCTTCTTGGTCACATAGAAGTGTCCGGTGCCAGCCGTCGAGTTCAGACGGATCTTGATCGTCGCCGGTTTGGCCATAGTCGTCTCTCCTGCATCGGGGAAACACCGTTGCCCCGCAAATCCTTGAGCCTGCCTTTTACTTGCGCGAGGGGCAGAGTCAACAGCGATTCCGCAAATTCAGCAGCGGAATCGACCATGCACCCAAACATTCCTGCGCAGGGGCGGCCAAGCTCTGCCAAGGGGGGATAAAATTGCGCGGATGGCCTATAAGCCGGATTTTGTCCAAGGGGTTGCCCCCTCTGGATGACCATTCCTCTGCCACCCGTGTTACCACGAGCAGTCAAGCTGCCAACCCGGGCCCCTGGGCTGAAGTGTCCCTGCCGTGGTCTCCGCTAGCGCGGACCTTACGACACAGGGCCCCTATTCGGCATTGCTCCGGGTGGGGCTTGCCATACCGTCCTTGTTACCAAGTCCGTGGTGGGCTCTTACCCCACCGTTTCACCATCACCCTGGATCCGTCAGACCGAAGCCTGACACCAAGGCAGTCTTTTCTCTGTGGCGCTTTCCCTGGGGTTACCCCCGCCGGACGTTATCCGGCACCCTTCCTTCATGGAGTCCGGACTTTCCTCGAGCGTTGCCGCCCGCGGTCATCCAGCCATCCGCGCGAGGCGGGGCTTACGCTGGCACGGGCGCGTCGTCAACCGCGAAGCGGCGGGCAAGCGCGCAGGCCATGCCTGCATCAATGCTATCCAGCGGCCCGCGCGCCGTAGGGCGAAAGCGCAGCCGAAAGGCGGTCAGCAGCGCTTCGGGGGGAGCCTCTGGGTAGCCAAAGTACCTAAGCGCGGGCAGGAAGGCCTCGGCGGGCGCAGCGGCGACGTCCGCAGGCCAGATCGACAGGCCTTGCCGCGCCAAGCGCCGCCAGTCAAACCGCGCTCCGGGGTCGGATTTGCGCAGGGGCGCCATGTCGGAATGCCCGATCACGCCTTGCGGTGCGATCTGCCAGCGCGCCATGATGCCGCGCAACAGATCCTCTAGGGCTGCCATCTGCGGTTCGGGAAAGGGTTGGCTGCCGGTATTGGCAAGCTCGATGCCGATGGAATGGCTGTTCACATCCGTGATCCCCGCCCATGCCCCCGCCCCCGCGTGCCAGGCCCGCAGCGCCTCGGGGACCAGCGCCTCGGCCTGCCCCGCCTCAGACACCAACCAATGCGCCGAGACCTCGTGTTCGGGCGCACAGAGCCGCGCGCGCGCCTCGGCACAACTGGCCATGGCGGTGTAATGGATCACGATCAGCGAAGGCAGCGCCCCACCTCGCCGATCAGAGAAATTCGGCGAGGGGAAGGCGATCAATTCTGCACAGCCGCGCGGAAGGGGGCAGGATCCCAAGCGCAGGCATAGCCGTCACCGTCTGGATCAAGGCCTTTGCGGTCACGCACTGGGCCACCCGCGTTCAAAAACGCCTCTTGCGCCAGATCGGGCGAGGCATAGCGCGCACAGGCCGCGTTATAGCTGGTCAGCCGCAGACCGCTGCGCCGGTAAACTTGCGTGCCGCGTGGGTTGCGCGAAGACAGCGCAAATTGCACGATATTTGGCCCCGCCTCGCCCACCCGCTGCGGCAAGGCAGTGGGCTGGTCGATCTGATATTGCGCGCGGTTGCGGTCTATCCGCACCTTGTCGCTCTCGATGGTTTCGCGCTGCGACACGGCGTCAAAGTCTTGCTCATCCGAAATCTTCGCAACTGATTGCATTTCCGAAGTGGTCTCGACAATGCCAGCGGGCGCATTGCCCCGTGGGCGATTGGCCGAACCGATGATCGACCCTGTCACCAAGGGCTGACCATAGCTGGAGGCCGATTGCGGCAAAGGTGCCGCCTGCTGCAAAACTGGCACCGAAGCGATCCGCGCATCGGGTGTCTTGCCCTCGGCCTTATCGATTGCGGCGGCGGCGGCAGCGGTGGAAAAGCCCGAGCCTGCCAGCGGTTGCGGCTGCATAGGCATTGCCGACAAAGGCGCCGCCGGATAGCTGCTATAGTCGGAAAACCCCACCCCAGCCGCGGAATCTGGCACCACAGGATTGCAGGCGGCCAGACTCAGAACAGCCAAGGTAAAAACGGAACGACGCATGTTTTGCCCCAAAGTTTGTTATCCTTTGGCCCTTACCACCATTTATCAGGCTTTGCCACAAAGCCCGCAGCGCGTTCCAGAACATAGGCATGATTAAGCAAACCGCCCTCATCCCATGGCCGACCCAAAAGTTGCAGCCCCATCGGCAGGCCCTTGCTATCAAGCCCCATCGGCACCGCCACGCCAGGCAAGCCAGCAAGGTTGGCGGTGACGGTGAAGACGTCGTTCAGGTAAACCTCGACCGGCGTCGCCTTGTCCATCTCGCCCAAGGCAAAGGCGCTAGACGGCGTGGCAGGCGCCAAAATCGCGTCGATGCCCGCAGCAAAGGCCTGTTCGAAATCGCGCTTGATCAAGGCCCGCACTTTGCGCGCGCGGTTGTAATAGGCGTCATAAAAACCGGCTGACAGCACATAGGTGCCAACCATGATCCGGCGCTGGGTCTCGGGGCCAAAGCCCTCGGCGCGGGTGTTTTCATACATCTCGGTGATGCCATCGCCCGATTGCAGGGTGGCGCGGTGGCCATAGCGCACCCCGTCATAGCGCGCGAGGTTGCTCGAGGCTTCGGCAGGGGCGATCACATAATAGGCTGGCAGTGCATATTTCGCATGTGGCAGCGAGATATCCACAATCTCGGCCCCGGCATCGCGCAGCATGTCGCGGCCCTGCGCCCAAAGCGCGTCAATCTCGGCGGGAATGCCTTCGATGCGGTATTCGCGCGGAATGCCGATCTTTTTGCCGCGAATGTCGCCGGTAAGTGCTGCCTCAAAGTCAGGCACGGCGATGTCGGCGCTGGTGCTGTCGCGCGCGTCATGGCCCGCCATCGCTTGCAAGAAAATCGCCGCATCGCGCACGGTTTTGGTCATCGGCCCCGCCTGATCCAGGCTCGAGGCATAGGCGACAATGCCGTAGCGGCTGACACGGCCATAGGTCGGCTTGATGCCAGTGATGCCACAAAAGGCTGCGGGCTGGCGGATAGAGCCGCCCGTATCAGTGCCCGTAGCCCCCAAGCAAAGATCAGCCGCCACGGCCGCAGCAGACCCGCCCGAAGACCCGCCCGGCGTGCGCTTGGCGTCATCAACCTTCCACGGGTTGACCGCAGGGCCATAGCACGAGCTTTCATTGCTTGATCCCATGGCGAATTCGTCCATGTTCAGCTTGCCCAGCATCACCGCACCGGCGTCAAACAGCTTGCCCGTCACGGTCGATTCGTATTCGGGCTTGAACCCCTTAAGGATGTTCGAGGCCGCTTGGGTTGCGACACCTTTGGTGCAGAACAAATCCTTAATGCCCAGCGGAATGCCGCACATATCAGGCGCATCGCCGGCCTTGATCCGCAGATCCGCCGCGCGGGCCTGTTCCAGCGCGATCTCGGGGGTTTTGTGCACAAAGGCGTTCAACCCATCGCCTGCATCAATCGCCGTCAGGCAAGACATCGTCAGATCAACAGCCGAGATTTCGCCCCGACGCAGCGCATCGCGCGCCGCAGCAATGGTCCATGTGTTCGCAGTCATTATTCCACCACCTTCGGCACAGCAAAAAAGCCTTCGCGCGCATCAGGCGCATTTTTCAAGATCGCCGCTTGGATATTGCCATCCGTCACCACATCTGCCCGCCGCTTCAACCGCATCGGCGTCACAGAGGTCATAGGCTCGATGCCCTCGACATCGACTTCGTTCAACTGCTCCATAAACCCAAGGATGCCCGACAGCTTTTCAGCCAGCGCGGGCAGGTCGGTCGTGGGCACGGCGATGCGGGCCAGTTTGGCCACCTTCCGCGCGGTGTCGATGTCAATGGACATGGGGGTCTCCGCCAATTCGATGTTTCCTTCGTTTAGCCCTCCCGCCCCAGCGCTGCAAGGGCGGCGCGGCTTTGGCTGGCGCTTTGACATCGCATTCGTCCGCCCTACTATAGATCAAAGCAATTTCAGGAGCATAAAATGCAGATCACATGGCTTGGCCATTCCAGCTTTCGCATCGAGATCGAATCCGCAGTGCTGCTGATTGACCCTTGGTTTACCGGCAACCCGATGTTTCCAGCCGAGGCGCGGGCAGAGGCGATTGCGGGGGTCACCCATATTCTGATGACCCATGCCCATGCCGACCATATCGGCGATGTCATTGCTGTTGCAAACGAGCTGTCGGTGCCGCTGGTCGGCATCTATGATCTGGTGGCCTATCTGCAAAAGCGCGATGGCGTCGCAGGGATGGGCTTTAACAAAGGCGGCACGATGGATCTGAACGGCGCCAAGGTCACGCTGGTCAACGCCTGCCATTCTTCAAGCCTTGCCACCGATGCGGGCCCCGTCGCCGCAGGATCGGAGGCAGGCTTTATGATCGCAGGCGAAGGCCATACGATCTATCTGTCAGGCGATACCGATATCATGGCCGATATGGAATGGATGGGCGACTATCACAAACCCGATATTGGCATCCTGTGCTGCGGCGGCCATTTCACCATGGATATGCAGCGTGCGGCCTATGCTTCGCAAAAATACTTTGACTTCAAGACCATCATCCCTTGCCATTATCGCACCTTCCCGCTTTTGGCGCAGAATGCAGATGTCTTGGTCGCAGCCCTGCCAAAGGTGCAGGTGATCGAGCCGCAGGTGATGCAGGCGATCACTCTATAAGGTCAGAGACCGGATAGATCGGCTCGGGCGCGCGGCGTCCGGGCTGGTTCAAGATCTGATCAAAGCTCATGCCCAGACGCGCTTCGGCCTGCAACACCACGATGGCCGCCGCCCGCGCATCTTCGCCCGCGTCGTGATGCTCGAAACTCAGGCCCAACTGCCGTTTCAGATGCGCAAGACCGTGGCCGCCATTGCCGATAAACTCGGGCCAAGCCCGCCGCGCGATTTTAACAGAATCGCCCCAGCGCCACGCGATCTCGGCCAGACCAAAGCGGGCGCAGGCCGCCCGCATTGCGCGCGCATCAAAGCTGCTGTGCTGGATCAGATGATGGCGCGACAACAAAGGCGCCAAACGCGCCAAGGCTTCGCCAAACAACGGCGCTCCCGCGACATGTTCGGCGCCAATGCCGTGCAGCTGGGTGTTAAAACCTGAAAACCGCATCTGCGGGTCAACATAGGTGGCATAGGTCTCAATCGCGCCGCCCTCGCGCACGCAAGCCAGACCGATTTGGCAAATGCTGGCGGCATCGCCGCAGGCGGTTTCGACATCCAGCGCGATAAAGCGGAACGCGCCCTGCGGCAAAGCTGCCGCCAAATGCCCGCCGCGCGCCTGCCACTCTGCCATAAATCCCCCACCCCTACTGTGGGGGGCAGGCTACGGCAGTCGCCACGGCACAACAACCCCGCGCGGCCATCGGGGGCCTTCCCAAGCGGTGAAAGCCGCCCTAAACTGAAGGCTCACCCGCGAAAGGAGCCGCAGATGAAACCGATGATCGGCGTGATTGGTGGCTCGGGCGTCTATGATATTGCGGGGCTAGAGGGGGCCTCTTGGGTCAAGGTGAAAACCCCTTGGGGCAGCCCGTCGGACGAAGTTCTGCTGGGCCGTTTGGGCGGCATCCCCATGGCCTTTCTGCCGCGCCATGGTCGCGGCCATGTGCAAACCCCGTCCAGCATCAATTACCGCGCCAATATTGACGCGCTGAAACGGCTGGGCTGCACCGATGTGGTGGCGGTTTCAGCGGTGGGCAGTCTGCGCGAAGACTATGCGCCGGGCGATTTTGTGCTGGTGGATCAATATATTGACCGCACCGTGGCGCGCGAGGCGTCGTTCTTTGGGCCCGGTTGCGTTGCCCATGTCAGCCTTGCCCATCCGACCTGCGCGCGGCTGGGGGCGGCCTGTATGGCCGCAGCCAGCGCGGCGGGGGTGCGGATCCATCCGCGTGCCACCTATCTGGCGATGGAAGGGCCGCAGTTCTCGACCCAAGCCGAGTCGAGGCTTTACCGCCAATGGGGCGCCGATGTGATCGGCATGACCGGGATGCCCGAGGCAAAGCTCGCGCGCGAGGCCGAGCTTTGCTATGCCTCGATCGCCATGGTGACCGATTACGACTGCTGGCACCCTGACCACGGCGCCGTGGATGTGGCGGCGGTGATCAAGACCTTGCTGGCCAATGCCGATGCCGCGCGCAACACCGTGGCAGAGCTGCCCAAGCTCTTGCCCGCCCGCGCGCCCTGCCCCGAGGGCTGCGACCATGCGCTGACCCATGCGATCATGACCGCCCCCGCCAAGCGCGACGCCGATCTGGTTGCGAAACTGGATGCGGTGGCGGGGCGGGTGCTGTAAGCCTGCCGCAATTCCCGACACAGAGGCCCAGCTATGAAAACCGTCAAAGACTATATCCGCACGATCCCCGACTTTCCGCACAAGGGCATCATGTTTCGCGATGTCACCACGCTGTTTGCCGATCCGCGCGGGTTTCGCATCTGTGTCGATCAATTGCTGGCCCCCTATGCTGGCCTGCCGATTGACAAGGTCGCAGGCCTAGAGGCGCGCGGCTTTATTCTGGGCGGGGCTGTGGCGCATCAGCTTTCGACCGGATTTGTGCCGATCCGCAAGCAGGGCAAATTGCCCGGCGCGGTGATCTCGCAGGCCTATACGCTGGAATATGGCGAGGCCGTGGTCGAAGTGCATCAAGATGCGATGCTGGCGGGTGAAAAGGTGCTGCTGGTCGATGATCTTTTGGCAACCGGCGGCACTGCCGAGGCTGGGATCAAGTTGATCGAGCGTTTGGGGGCCGAGGTGATTGGCTGCGCCTTTGTGATTGATCTGCCCGAGCTGGGCGGGCGGCGCAAGCTGGAGGCGATGGGCATGCGCGTGCATGCGCTCTGCAGTTTTGACGGGCATTAACCATTTATTCAGCGAATCAGTTTAAGACTGAAGGCACTCGGGCAGATGCCCAGAGGGAAGCGCTGCTTGCAACACGTGACCCACCCAACCCCAGCGCCCTGTCGGTTTTCCGGCAGGGCGTTTCTTTATGTGCCAAAGGCGGGGGTTTCACACCCCCGGGCTGCAAATCCTTGCGGCTTTGCAGCCTCCCCCGTGGGATATTTAAGGACAGATGAAAGAGCTGCTAGCTTTGCAAGATTGCGCCGGGGTTCATGATGCCATTGGGATCAAGCGCTGCTTTGATCGCGCGCATCGCGGCGATTTTACCGCTGTCGCCGTAGCGCAGAAGATCATCGACCTTAAGCCGGCCCAGCCCATGTTCTGCTGAGACCGAACCGCCTAAGGCATCCACCAGATCGTGGACGCATTGCTTGACTGCCTCGCGTTGGTTTTCGTGGTCCTTGCGGGATTTGCCGTGGTTGGGAAAAACGTTGTAATGCAGATTGCCATCGCCCAGATGGCCAAAGCAATTGATCCGCCAATCACCGATTTTCGCCAAGGCGGGGCCGGCTTGGTCGATGAACTGCGGGATCAGGCTGAGGGGAAGCGAGATGTCATGGCTGGAAACCGCACCAATGCGGCGGTTGCCTTCGGGGATGGATTCGCGGATGCGCCAAAGCGCTGCGCGCTGTGCCTCGGAGCTGGCGATGACGCCGTCTTGGCAGAGGTTTGCGGCAAGGCCCGCTTGAAACAGCGCCGCAAGGTGATCGGCGGCCATGCCAAATCCTGCGGGCAGGCCGATGTCGATCAGCACCATCCACGCCGGGGTGCCGCCGAGCGGGCTGGTCACCTCGGGCATGGTTTCGGCCAGAAAATCGAGGCCGATGCGGCTGATCAGCTCGAAGCCCGAGATCATGCCGGAAAGTCGGCTTTCGGCCAGACTAAGCAGTGCCAAAGCCGCAGCGGGGTCTGTGACGGCGATCAGCGCCGTGCCTGCCTCGGCGGGTTTTGGATAAAGCCGCAGCGAGGCGGCGGTGATCACGCCCAAAGTGCCCTCGGCCCCGATCAGCAGATGCCGCAGATCATAGCCGGTGTTGTCTTTGCGCAGCCGTTTTAGCCCGTTGAACAGCGTGCCGTCGGGCAGCACCGCCTCGATGCCAAGGCACAGATCGCGGGTATTGCCGTAGCGCAGCACATTCAGCCCGCCTGCATTGGTGGCAAGGTTGCCGCCGATCTGGCAGGAGCCTTCAGAGGCCAGCGCAAGCGGGAAGATCCGGCCCAGCTTTTCAGCCTCGGCCTGCACCTGTGCCAGCACCATGCCCGCCTCGACCACCAGCACGGATTCGGCCGGATAGGCTCCGCGCAGCCCAGCCATACGTTCGAGCGACAAAACCACAGGCAGCGGCCCCGTGGGTTGCAACTGCCCGCCGACCAGCCCGGTGCCGCCGCCCCATGGCACCACGCCGACACGGGCACGATTGGCGGCGCGCAGGATGGTTGCGACCTCGGCCGCGCTGCGCGGCAGCGCCACCGCCGCCGCCTGCCCCTGCCAGCGCCCGCGCGGCTCGGTCAGATACCGAGGCTCGGGCGGGCGCAGGCAATCGTCGGGCAACTCTGCCGCAAGGGCGTCCAGAAAAGGCAGGTCGGCAGAGTTCAGCATGTTACCTCACAAGGTGATCGTGCGCGCCAAAGCCGCAATCGCATGCGCCGAAGTCACGTTGCGCTCGGTTTTGGCCAGCGTGATACCGGTTTCCAGCTTGGCCGCAAGCGCCGAGCGGCTTAGACCATTTGGCGCCAAAAGATAAAGCGCGCGATCGGTTTGCGCCAGAGCTTCGCCGTCTTTGGCAAGGCTGGTCAGCGCCGAGATCTGGGCAGCGGGAACCGGGCCTGCCAAGAAATAGATATGCACTTTGCTACCATCAACGGCGGCCTGCTTGGCATAGGGGTTGGCGGCGACAATCGCGTCAAATTCGGCCAAATCCATCAGGAACTGCGCGGGTGCGAAGCCGAAACGGTCTTTCATCGCGGCGGTGATATTGTCTTGCAGATCGGCAATCGCCGGATCGACGAAGACCGCATTGCCGCTTTGGATATGGGTGTGGATCTGTGCCAGCCCCAATTCCAGCAGCATCTGCCGGAACTCCGGCATCGGCAGGCGATTGGCGCCCGAGACGTTTACGCCTCGCAGCAGCAGCACTTTGATCTTGGACATCGGGGTCTCCTCGGCGACTGCCGACCGCTCCGGCGTAGGGTCAGCCTACGTCCGTGCGGCCACGTCGGTCGTGCCGTAAATTTGCGTATAGCACATGGTTTCGCCAGCGCCCGTTGATTTGCAGATAAGATTGCGCCACGCCCTCATATTTAAAGCCGGTTTTTTCCAAAACTCCGCGCGAGGGGGTGTTTTCCGGCAAACAGGCGCTTTCGATGCGCGAGAGGTCCATGGTGAAAAAAGCGTAATGCACCAGCGCCAGCACCGCCTCTTTCATATAGCCGCGCCGCGCAAAGGGGGCGCCCACCCAATAGCCAAGCGTGCCCGCCTGCACCGGGCCACGGCGAATGTTGTCCAAGGTCAGCGCGCCCAGCAGGCGTTGATCGTCGCGGTGAAACATCAGCAACGGCAGCGCCGTGCCCTGCCCTTCGGCCCGACCTGCCCAATAGACGCGGTTGGTAAAGGCTTTGCGCGACAGATGGTCATGCGCCCAGACCGGCTCCCACGGCCGCAGGTGATCCGCCGAGGTTTCGCGCAGCTCGGTCCAGCTGCGAAAATCGGCATGCGTCGGCAGGCGCAGGGTCATCCGCTCGGTTTCAATGCTGATGCGGCGACGAAACCCCAGCATCAGGCAAGAAGCCGTTTGCGAATATCCTCTAGCGTCGGGGCAGCCGCGACGGGGCCATAAAGCGCAAGGGCTGTGTCGGCACCCGTCAGTTCGCCCGCAAAGCGGCGCACATCTTGCACCGAGACCGCATCAATCCGCGCAACCGCCTCTTCGATATCGGGCACGCGGTCATAGATCGCAAGCAGGCGCGCCAGACGCTCGGCGCGGCTGGAGGGGCTTTCCAGCCCCATCAGCAGGCCAGCTTTCAGCTGCACGCGGGCGCGGTTGACCTCGGCTTCGGACATGTCATCGGCGGCGCGCTTCATCTCGTCGATGGTGATCTGGGTCAGATCGCCCAGCTCTTCGCCGCTGGTGCCTGCGTAAAGCGTGATCTGGCCCGCGTCTTCATAGGCCCCCGATTGCGCAAAGATCGAATAGCACAGCCCGCGCTCTTCGCGCACCTTTTGGAACAGCCGGCTCGACATGCCGCCGCCCATCGTCATCGCGTAGACCTGCGCGGTATAGACATCGGGATCGCGGTAGCCCGGCGCGTTGAAGGCCATGGCGAAATGCGCTTGCTCCAGATCCTTGATCTCGCGCCGCTCGGAGCCGCGAAAGGTTGCGGGCTGAAACGTGCTGGCGGGTTTTGGCGTCATCGCACCAAACATCGCTTCGGCTTGGCGCACAATCGCATCATGATCGACACCGCCAGCGGCGGCCAAGATCATCTGGCCGGGGCCGTAATGTTCGGCGACAAAGCCTTGCAAATCCTTGCGGGTAAAGGCGCTGACCCGCTCTTCCGGCCCCAAAATGGTGCGGCCAAAGGCTTGGTCGGGGTAGGACACCTCTTGCAGCCAATCAAACACGATGTCGTCGGGCGTGTCCAAAGCCTGGCCGATTTCTTGCAAGATCACATGACGCTCGACCTCGATTTCCTTTTTGTCAAAGGCGGGGTTCAGCACGATGTCACCGATCACATCCAGCGCAAGGCCAACGTCGGCCTCAAGCACACGCGCATAATAGGCGGTCATCTCGCGCGAGGTATAGGCGTTGATATAGCCGCCAACATCCTCGATTTCCTCGGCAATTTGCAGGCTGCTGCGCCGCTTGGTGCCCTTGAAGGCCATATGTTCCAGAAAATGCGCGATGCCGTTTTGTTCGGGGCGTTCATGCCGCCCCCCTGCCATCACCCAAACCCCAGCGCTGGCGCTCTTCAGCCCCGGCATGTGTTCGGTAACAATGCGAAACCCGTTCGGCAGGGTGGTCAGGCGAAGCGTCAAAGCGCAATCCTTTCGCGGATCAGGGCTTGCAGCGCGCCCAAGTCATTGGCCACGCGCGTCATGCGTTCGGGGCGGTCAAACAAATCGGCCATGCGGTCAGGCAAGGCGGGCCTTGTGCCCATCGCAGCCTCGACCGCATCGGGGAATTTCGCCGGATGCGCAGTTGCCAGCGTGATCATCGGCACTTGGCCCAGATGTTCTTCGGCAACCTTGACGCCCACGGCGCTGTGCGGGCACAACACCTCGCCGGTTGTGGCATAGGCATGGGTGATGGTGGCGCGGGTTTCTTCCTCAGAGCAGCGGCCCGAGGCGAAGGTTTCGCGCAGCATCTGCAAAGCCCCTTGCGAGATGCTGAAACCGCCAGTCTTCATCTCTTCCATCAGCGCCGCAACCGCAGCGCCATCGCGGCCATAAGCATCAAACAAAGCCCGTTCAAAGTTCGATGAGACCTGAATATCCATCGACGGGCTGATCGAAGGCTTTACGCCGTTGGTCTTATACTCGCCCGACTTGATCGCACGGTCCAGAATGTCGTTCTGGTTGGTGGCGATCACCAATTGCTCGATCGGCAGGCCCATCTTGCGCGCGATATAGCCGGCAAAGATGTCGCCGAAATTGCCGGTGGGCACGGTGAAAGACACCGGCCGCGCCGGCGCGCCAAGGCTGACCGCAGCGCTAAAGTAATACACCACCTGCGCCAGAACCCGCGCCCAGTTGATGCTGTTCACCCCCGCCAGCCGCACGCCGTCACGAAAGTCAAAGTCGTTGAACATATCTTTGACGCGCGCCTGACAATCGTCAAAATCGCCGTCCATCGCCAGCGCATGCACATTCGCCTCGACAGGCGTGGTCATCTGGCGGCGCTGCACATCCGACACCCGGCCATGCGGGTAAAGGATGAACAGATCAACATTGGCAAGACCGCGAAAGGCCTCCATCGCCGCCGACCCGGTATCGCCCGAGGTGGCCCCGACGATGGTGATCCGCGCGCCGGTTTTGGCAAGGGCGGCCTGCATCATCTGACCGATCAGCTGCATGGCAAAGTCTTTGAAGGCAAGCGTCGGGCCGTGAAACAGCTCGAGCAGGAAATGATTCGGCCCCAATTGTACCAGTGGCGCGCGGGCGGCATGGCCAAAGCCCTTATAGGCGTTCGACAAAAGCACCTTGAATTCCACATCGCCAAAGGTATCGCCGATAAAGGGGCGCATCACCCGATAGGCGATTTCCTCATAGGGCAGGCCTGCCAAGCCGGCAATCTCGGCATGGGTCATCTGTGGCACGACTTCGGGCACATAAAGCCCACCGTCGCGCGCCAGCCCCGTCATCATCGCTTCGCCGAAGTTCAAAACCGGAGCCGCGCCCCGCGTCGAGATATACCGCATCTGTTGCCCTTAACTCTTTTGTCGCGTGATACGCCAGACAAGCCCCGCTGTCATCAGCGCCCAAACCAAAGCCAGCAAAAACCAGGTGATCGCATAGCCCCAATGGTCGTTGGGAATCGAGGCCGTGTCCACCGGCATCGGCGAAATGCCGTCGCCTGTGGGCGCGCGCGCCACGATGATCACGGGTTCGGTGTGTAAAATGGCCGCCATCGCATCGGCGTCGCGGGCAAACCAAAGTCCGGTCTTGGCATCAGGCGGCGGCGTATAGGCGTTGGAATCACGCGGCCACATCAGATTGCCAAGGATTTTAACATCCGTCACGGTCAGGGCTTTATGCTTGTCATCATCGACCAAAAAGCCGCGATCCACCAGCAAACGCCGCCCGTCAGTGGTTTCCAGCACCGAAATCACCTGCACGCCGGCGCCAATCATGGCTTGGCCCGACAGCACATAAAGCTGCTCGCCAGTAAAGCGGCCCTCGGCGGTGACGGGGCGATAGCGGTCGCGCTCGCGGTCAAAGCTGCGCGGCACCGGCTCGGCAGGGCTGGAAATGCCCGCCGTCATCTCATCCAGTTGCGCGCGCTTTTCATACATGCGCCCGATCTGCCAACTGCCCAGACTGCACAGGAACACAACCCCCGCCAAACCCAGCAACAGTGCAGAAACCAAACGGAACTTCATCGGTTATCCTTAAACGAAATGCGCGGGCCAAGGCAAAAGCCAGGCCCGCGCTTTTTGTCTTATGTTAGGCCTTTACTGGCCCCAGATATAGATCGAGGCAAACAGGAACAACCAAACCACATCCACAAAGTGCCAGTACCAGGCCGCGGCTTCAAAGCCGACATGCTGCTCAACGGTGAAGTGGCCCTTATAGGTACGGATCAAGCAAACGGCCAAAAAGATCGTGCCGATGATCACATGGAAGCCATGAAAGCCGGTCGCCATAAAGAAGGACGCGCCATAGATATTGCCTGCAAAGCCAAAGGCCGCATGGCTGTATTCATAGCCCTGAAAGAAGGTAAACAAAACGCCCAGACCGATTGCAAGGATCAGGCCCTGCTTGATCGAAGCGCGGTTGTTGTTCTCATGCACCAAAGCGTGGTGCGCCCAAGTCGCCGCACAGCCCGAACACAGCAGGATCAGCGTGTTGATCAGCGGCAGGTGCCACGGGTCAAAGGTGGTGATGCCTTCTGGCGGCCAAATCCCATCTTGCAGCGGCGACAAAGGCCCCATGGGATAAAGCGCGTGCTTGAAGAAGGTCCAGAACCAAGCGGCAAAGAACATCACTTCGGACATGATGAACAAGATAAAGCCATAGCGCAGGCCGATGCGAACCACTGGCGTGTGATCGCCGGTCTGGCCCTCATGCACCACTTCGGACCACCACGAGAACATGGTGTAAAGCACGCCAGCAAAGCCGATCAGCCCGACATAAGGCGCCGAGCCGTGCATCCAAAGCACCGCCCCGAACAACATGACAAAGGCGCTGAGCGAGCCGAAGAACGGCCAGATCGACGGCGGAAGAATATGATAATCGTGGTTCTTGGCGTGGGCCATGGTCGGGTTCCCTCGGTTTCTTATCGTTAGTTAACGGGCGTCGCGCGGTCAGTTTCAAGCGCAGCTTGCTTCTGTTCCTCGGTCAGCGGTGTTTCGTGGAATGTATAGGACAGAGTGATCTCTTTGATCAACTTGGCTTCTTTGTCCTGCATCATATCAGGGTCAACAAAGAAGGTCACCGGCATCAGAACCCGCTCTTGCGGTTTCAGCACTTGCTCGGTGAAGCAAAAGCACTCGATCTTTGTGAAATAGCCGCCCGCCTGATCAGGCGTGACGTTATAGCTGGCGGTGCCTGCAATGGTACGGTCGGTCGGGTTATAGGCCTCGTAGAAAGCAAGGCCGGTCTCGCCGATCCGCAGCTCCATCGACGGAACCTGTGGGTGAAATTCCCACGCCATACCCGCCTCAAGCGAGCCGTCAAAGCGGATCTTCACCACATCTTGCAAGATCACATCTGGGGCTTTTTCTGCAACCGATGTGGTGCCGGCAAAGCCCGTGGTGCGGCAGAACCAATTATAAAACGGCACGGCCGCAAAACTCAGCGACAGCATCACCGCAGCGATGCCAAGCAATCCATAAGCGGTGCGGTTCTTGTTCATGGCTTTGGCACAATCGGTTGCGTTGACCCCAGCAGGCCGGGCGCATCATTGGCGTGCATCATGTCGCCATTGGTCACCTTCACCACCGTCAGCGCAAAAACCAGCGCCACAAAGCAGCCCAAGACCGTTCCGACGCCCAGATTGCGCGAAAACCGGCGCTTGTGAATCTCGTGTTCGGGTTTGAACGTCATCTTACCAGCCTCCAAAACCATAGGGGCGCAGCGCAGCCTCGGCCAGCAATGCCCCGAAATGCAGGAAAAGATACAAAAGCGAGAAGCGGAACACCGATTTCTCGACCTTATATTTATCAGCCGCCGCTTGGTCTTCATCGCGACGCCAAATCCGGTAGGCCCCGCGCAGGAATTCAGCATTCAGCACCACCGCAACCGCCAGATAGATCGGCCCACCAATCGAGGTGAAAGCCGTGGCAATCGCAAAGGGCACCAAGGCGATGGTGTAAAGGATGATATGCTTGCGGGTGGATTTCTTGCCATGCGTCACCGTCAACATCGGCACGCCAGCTTGGGAATAGTCTTCGTTCATGAACAAAGCCAAGGCCCAGAAATGCGGCGGCGTCCACATAAAGATCAGCATGAACATCAGGCAAGCTTCGACCGAGATATACCCCGTCGCTGCAACCCAACCGATCATCGGCGGGAAAGCCCCTGCCGCACCACCGATCACGATGTTCTGCGGCGTCGAACGTTTCAGCCACATCGAATAGACCACAGCATAAAAGAAGATCGTAAAGGCCAGCAAAGCCCCCGCCAGAATATTGGTCGCCAGCGCCAGCATCACAACCGAAATGCCCGACAAAGCAAGCCCGATGCCCAACGCCTCGCCCGCCTCGACCTTGCCCGCAGGCACTGGCCGCGACTTGGTGCGGCGCATGATCGCGTCAATATCGGCGTCCCACCACATGTTCAGCGCACCCGAAGCCCCTGCCCCCAGCGCGATAAACAAAATCGCGGCAAAGCCCACAACCGGATGCAGATGCACAGGCGCCACCAGAAGCCCCACCAGCGCGGTGAAAACAACCAACGACATGACGCGCGGCTTCAGCAGCTGCACGAAATCGCCAAAGCCTGCTTCTTTCATGTCGTCAAAGGATCGGATGTCGGCCATATACTCTTGGCTTTCTGATAAGGCCAAGGCCCCGCGAAGGGGCCCCGGCGCTTGATTTCAGGATCGCTTAGTTCGAAGCAAGAACGACGTTGCCGCCCTTGGCCTGCTCTACCCATTTGTCATAGGCCTCTTGGCTTACAACCTTGACCGTGATCGGCATATAGGCGTGATCCTTGCCGCAAAGCGTGGTGCATTGGCCAAAATAGACGCCCTCGCGCTCGGCGGTGAACCACAGTTGGCCCAAGCGCCCGGGAACCGCAGATTGCATCACGCCGAAAGCAGGCATTGCCCAAGCGTGGATCACATCTGCACCCGTCACCTGCACAACGATCTTCTTGCCAACCGGGATCACAACGGCGGTGTCTGTCGCCAAAAGATAATCTTCTTTGCGGTAACCAGCTGCTTCAAGCTGGTCTTTTTCCAGACGGAAGCTGTCAAAAGCAACGCCCTGATCGGGGTATTCGTAGGACCAATACCACTGGTTGCCAGTGGCTTTGATGGTGATATCAGCGACAGGAATTTCTTGCTGCTTGAACAGCGCAGGCAATGAGAACGAACCAATGAACACAAGGATCAGAATAGGGATCAAGGTCCATGCGATTTCAAGCGGCGTGTTATGGGTGAATTTCGCCGGCGTCGGATTGGCTTTCTTGTTAAAGCGCACAATGATGTACAACAGCAATGCGGTCACAAAGACCACAATGACAGTGATGATCACCAAAATCATGTGATCCAACCACTGCAAATCGCGCGCGATATCGGTTGCGGCAAATTGATGCTCTGTCCCTTTTGGAACCGGGGCACCGATGATCTCCAAAGCCTGCGCCAAAGCAGCACCCGGCAACAGCATGCCAAGGCCCGCGGCAACACTAGCTTTCAACGTGGACAGTAGACGCATATTCATTTCCCGTATCAAAGGGCAGCTTTCACGCCACCTTTTCGACTATACCCGAGTGTCGAGCAGAATCCGATGTTTCTGGCCCTCCTGAAACCATATTCGCCGCAAGACGACAAGAGAAAGCTGCGACAAATCCGCTTCATCTGATCTAGATCAAGGCACTTTCTTTGCCGTATCAGGGTGCAAGCGATGCGCTCAGACTGTCAATCTTGCGCAAAAGCGACCGATTGCCGCAGCAATGCGTGAAAACGTCGCAGGCCTTGGCCGCTATGCTTGCGATCACCGCACCCAAGGCCTAAGTTTGTGCCAAAGGCTCGGCAAAGCGCTGACCTGTAACAGGAAAGCCCGCGCATGACCGATGCTCCCTTCCGCCCGTTTGAAACCCATGTCGATGAAGCCCAGGCGCTTGCCACCCTGCGCGCCGCCACCGCAGGCGCCGATGACGGCGAGCTGTTTTTTGAACGCCGCCGCTCGGAAGCCATCGTTTTGGATGATGGCCGCATCAAAACCGCCAGCTATGACGCCTCCGAAGGCTTTGGCTTGCGCGCGGTGCGCGGCGAGGTGGCAGGCTACGCCCATTCCACCGAGATCAGCGAAAAATCCCTGCTGCGCGCGGCAGAAACCGCGCGGCTTGCCGTGGGTGCAGGCGGCGGCACTTTGGCGGACGCACCCGCGCGCAGCAATGTCAAACTCTACGGCGATGCCGACCCGATGGCCGATGCCGCCTTTGCGGTGAAAATCGACCTGCTCAAGGAAATCGACGCCTATGCCCGCGCGCTCGATCCGCGCGTGGTGCAGGTCTCGGCGGTGATCTCGGCGGGGCTGCAAGAGGTCGAAATCCTGCGCCCCGAAGGCCTACGCTATTCCGATGTGCGCCCAATGGCGCGGATGAATGTCTCGGTGATCGTCGACGACAAGGGCCGGCGCGAATCTGGCGGCATGGGCGGTGGTGGCCGCTTTGGGCTGGCGGGATTGATGCAGCCAAGCCATTGGCAACCCCTGCTGCGCGAGGCCCTGCGCATCGCCCTTGTCAACCTTGATGCCGTGCCTGCACCGGCGGGGATCATGGATGTGGTGCTTGGCCCCGGCTGGCCCGGCATCTTGCTGCACGAAGCCATCGGCCACGGGCTGGAAGGCGACTTCAACCGCAAGAAAACCTCGGCCTTCGCCGGGCTGATGGGGCAAATGATCGCCGCCCCCGGCGTCACCGTGCTCGATGATGGCACCATCCCCAACCGCCGTGGCTCGATCTCGATCGACGACGAAGGCACGCCCTCGGCAAAAAACACCCTGATCGAAGACGGCCGCCTGGTTGGCTTCATGCAAGACCGCCAAAACGCCCGCCTGATGGGGGTGGCGCCAACCGGCAACGGACGACGCGAAAGCTACGCCCATATCCCGATGCCACGGATGACCAATACCTATATGCTCTCGGGCCCTGACGACCCCGCAGGCATCGTAGCCAGCCTGAAAGACGGCATTTACGCGGTCGGCTTCGGCGGCGGCCAAGTCGATATCACCAACGGCAAATTCGTGTTCTCTTGCACCGAAGCCTACCGCGTGCGCAACGGCGTGGTGGGCGAGGCCGTCAAAGGCGCCACCCTGATCGGCGACGGCGCAACCGCGCTCAAACAGATCCGCGCCATCGGCAACGATCTGGCGCTCGACCCCGGCATCGGCAATTGCGGCAAATCGGGCCAATGGGTTCCTGTCGGCGTCGGCCAACCCACCCTGCTGATCGGCGGGCTCACCATCGGCGGCTCGCAAACCTAAAGCCACAGCATTTGAACCAAATTTAGCTAAAATTGTTTCATCTGTCCAAAAATATCCCACGGGGGGAAGGCTGCAAAGGCGCTTGCGTCTTTGCAGCCTTGGGGGTGTGAAACCCCCTCTTACTTGCCAAACTTTCCGCGCAGCGCATCGGCAAAAGCATTGCCCGCAGCAGCCGAACCCACCTGCGTTGGCAGCGGCTTGCCGCGCGCAGGGGCCGGTGCGCGCTCCTCTGCCCGCTCGCGGCTTTGCGCGCGCGCCTCGCTGCTGTCAGATTTCATCGTCAGGCCAATACGCTTGCGCGCCACATCGACCTCGACCACCCGCACCTTCACAACATCGCCGGCCTTGACCACCTCATGCGGGTCCTTGACGAATTTATCCGCCAATTGCGAGACATGCACCAAACCGTCCTGATGCACGCCAATATCGACAAAAGCCCCAAAGGCCGCGACATTGGTGACCGTGCCTTCCAGCAGCATCCCCGGCTTCAGGTCTTTGATATCCTCGACCCCATCCGCAAAGCTGGCGGTCTTGAAACTGGGGCGCGGGTCGCGGGCGGGTTTTTCCAGCTCGGCCAGAATATCGCGCACCGTGGGCAGACCAAATTTCTCATCCACAAAGGCCTTGGCCTCCAGCCCTTTTAGCGCCGAAGGATCCGCCATCAGGCTGCGAATATCGCGGCCACAAGCAGCCACGATTCTGCGTGCCAAATCATAGGCTTCAGGGTGCACAGACGAGGCATCCAGCGGCTCTTTCCCGCCCGAGATCCGCAAAAACCCTGCCGCTTGCTCAAAGGCTTTCGGCCCCAGCCGCGCCACCTTCAACAGCTCGCGCCTTGTGGCAAAAGGCCCGTTCAGGTCGCGGTGGCTGACAATCGCCTCGGCCAGCCCCGCGCCCACCCCCGACACCCGCGCCAGCAGCGGCGCAGAGGCGGTGTTCAGATCAACGCCCACCGCATTCACCGCATCTTCCACCACCGCCTCCAACGAACGGCCCAGCCGGTATTGATCGACATCATGCTGATATTGGCCAACCCCAATCGCCTTGGGTTCGATCTTGACCAGCTCGGCCAAAGGGTCTTGCAGCCGCCGCGCGATCGAGACCGCGCCGCGCAGCGACACATCCAGATCGGGGAATTCCTTGGCCGCCAATTCGCTGGCCGAATAGACCGAAGCGCCGGCTTCGCTGACAATCACCTTCACCGGCTTTTCCGCCCCCGGCAGCACCGCCAAAAGATCGGCCACCATCTTTTCGGTCTCGCGGCTGGCGGTGCCATTGCCGATCGAGATCAGCTTGACCCCATGCTTGGCGATCAGCTGCGCGAGGACCACCTGCGCGCCGCGCAAATCGTTCTTGGGTTGAAACGGATAGACGGTGTCGGTGGCCAAAACCTTGCCGGTGGCATCCACCACCGCCACCTTGACCCCGGTGCGAATGCCCGGATCCAGCCCCATCGTGGCCTTGCCCCCCGCCGGAGCCGCCAGCAGCAGGTCTTTCAAATTGCGCGCAAAAACCGCGATGGCCTCGGCCTCGGCCCGCTCGCGCAGCTCGCCCATCAGATCCAGCGTCAAGCTGGTTTTCAGCTTGACCCGCCAGCCCCAAGCCGCCGCATCGCGCAGCCAAGCATCACCAGCCCCCCGCCCCGAAGCCGCCAAGGCCGCAGCACAGGCCCGCTCGGCCGGACTTTCGCCCTTGGCCGCATCGGCATCAATCGCCAGATCGACCTGCAAAAACCCCTCATTCTGGCCGCGCAGCATCGCCAAGACGCGGTGGCTGGGCGCGCCGGCCCAAGCCTCGTTGTGGTCGAAATAATCGGAAAACTTCGCGCCTGCGGCCTCTTTGCCCGCAACCCCCTTCGACGCAAGCCGCGCCACCTGCTTCATATGGCTGCGCAAGCGGCCCAAAAGGCTGGCATCTTCCGCCATGCCCTCGACCACAATATCGCGCGCGCCTTCCAAAGCGGCCTTCACATCCGCGACCTGTTCATTGACATAAGCCGCCGCCAACACCGCCGGATCAAGGCTGTGATCGGCCAAAATCGCCTCGGCCAAGGGGCCAAGCCCGTTTTCCCGCGCAATCATCGCACGGGTGCGGCGCTTGGGCTTATAGGGCAGGTAGATGTCTTCCAGCTCGGATTTGGTCACCGCTTTGGCAATCGCAGCCGACAGCGCATCACTCATCTTACCCTGCTCGGTGATCGAGCCCAGAATCGAGGCCCGACGCGCCTCTAGCTCGCGCAGATAGACCAGCCGTTCGGCCAGATTGCGCAGCTGGGTGTCATCCAGCCCGCCTGTCGCCTCTTTGCGATAGCGCGCGATAAAGGGCACGGTCGCGCCCTCATCCAACAGCGCGATAGCCGAGGCCACCTGCGCGGGGGCCGCACCAATTTCGCCAGCAATTACAAGGGGGATACGGCGGGTGGCATCAGGGGTCATCGGGTCTTCCTTCATCTGGAAGACCGAGCATAAACCCATGGCGCGCCAAGGCCAAGGGGTGGAAGTGAGTGCTGTTTTGAAGGAATGGTACCGACGCCCCGGCTCGAACGGGGGACCCCTAGATCCACAATCTAGTGCTCTAACCAACTGAGCTACGTCGGCACTCAAGGGGGCGTTTACCCCTGCCCCAAAAGGATTGCAAGACCCCAATCCACGCGGAACGCAGGAAGGTTACAGATCGCGCTGCCAGATCTGGTCTATCACCTGCTGACCAAAGGCCTCTGCGGCGGTTTCTTCAACCAGATCAAAGCCATTGCGCCGATAGATCCGCCCTGCCGCAACATGGCTTTGATGCGTCCAAAGCCGCATCTGGCGGTAGCCTGCGCTGCGGGCAAAGGCCATGCAGGTCTCGAGCATATGCTGGGCCAAACCGCTGCCACGGGCTTGTGGTTCGACCAAAAACAGCCGCAGTTTCGCGACCTTGGGCCCCGCCTCGGGGTCTTGCACGCAAAAGATGCTGCCCAAACGCTGATCGCCGCCCCAAGCAATCCAGCCGCGTTCACGGGCGGGGTTATGCTGGCGCAGAAATCCGGCCAGAATTTCGGCAACCAAAGCCTCAAAGCTGCTGTCATAGCCTTCGTCGGCGGCATAATGCACCGCGTGGCGCGCAATCACCCAGCCCGCATCGCCCGGCTGCAAATCCCGCAACTCTGCCAATTGCCCCATCGTGCTGCCTCCTTTGCCCTGCCCCCGCAGGCTTTGCCCCGCACCCGATGCTGTCAAGCGCTTTATCCTTGCGCCACGCCCCCCAAAGCGATACCTCCGCGCCACCAGAATGGAGACAGCCATGGGCATTGACACGCAAAGCGATATCTCCGCCGACATCCAGATTGGCCCCACCGATCAGGGCATGGTGCGGATCTATATCGAAGCACAGGGCGGCATCGAGCTGCCGCTGGATTTCGATCCAGAAGAAGCCGAAGAAATCGCAGAAGAGCTGCGCGTCGCCGCCGAAGCCGCGCGTGCCTTGGGCGCAGAGGCTAAACCGAAGAAAAAGCGCTGACACCCGGATCGCGAAAGCCCTGCAGCCGCAGCGCTGCATGGCGCGCGAATTTTTGCAGCATCACCTTGCGCCGCGCCGCCGCGAGTGGCGAGGGCGGCGCCATGCGGATGATTTCGGCGCCATAAGCATCGGCCATGATCAGCCCACTGCCTTGCGGCAAAATCTCGGTCGGAAAATCGGCATCCACCGCCCAGAAAAACCGGTCGCACCACTCCAGATAGCCCTGCCATTTCTGATCGGCGCGAAAATCGGCGCGGCTGGATTTGCATTCGATCACCCAGATCTCGCCCTTTGGCCCCAAGGCCATCAGATCGACTCGCAGCCCCGGCGTGGGCACCATTTCCTCGACCGAAACGAAATCAAACTGGCGCAGGCCACGCGCCACCCCGCGCGCAAGGCGCTGTCCGGGCATCACAGGAAGAGGGGCTTCAAGGCTCATGTGCAAAATATGAACCAAAGGGGAACATGTGGCAAGCCCCTCTGCCCTTGCGCGGGGCGCGGCAAAGGCCTAGATTAGGCCTTGGCGGGTTCTGCTCTTCTCGTGAATGGCCCTTTTCCAGTGGCCGATAAGCATCTCCGAGGGAGCTGGCTCTGGCAAGATCTTGGTCTTGCTACCTGGCGACCAACCTGAACACTCAGGCTCTCGGGAAATTCACGCCGTCACGGCCGCTGCGGGCCCGCCACTTTACCCTTCGCAGTCACCTCGACCGGAATCGGGCGCAGCGTCACCGGCGCACGACTGCCGCCGCTTGGGCCTTCGGGGTCTTCAGCAAGCCGCATCACGGCGATGGCAAATTGCACGCCCGCAAACACCGCGCCGTTCATCACAAACATCATCGCCGCCGCGACATAGCCCAGATCCGAGCTAAAAATCAGATGCCGGATGCCGGCAATGTCCTGCCACAACAGCAAAGCCAAAAACGCCGCTGAAAGCCCAAAGCCAAAGGCGACGCTGGTGATATAAAGCTTGATCAGTTTCGGCATGGCGAACTCCCTTTTGGCCAAGCCTAACAGGCAAGTGTTAAAAGAAAACCACGCCTTTTGCCGCAGTCAGGCTGCGGGCGGGCTTTAGCCTGCCGGAAAGGCCGCAGGCTTGGCCTCGCGCGCCATGTGGTCCAGCACCGCGTTGACGAACTTTGATTCCTTGCCCTCGGGGAAGAACGCTTTGGCCACATCGACATATTCGGTGATCGCAACTTTTGGCGGCGTGGTCATTTCGACCAACTCGGCACCTGCGGCGCGAAACAGCGCGCGCAGCACCGGATCAATCCGGTCAATCGGCCATTTCGCAACCAAGGCGCGGTCGGTCATCTGGTCGATCAGCGCCTGAAAGTTGACGGCCTTGTCGACCACAGCGCGGAAATGCACCGAATCGCCTTCCGCCATCTCGTCGCCCTCGTAGATCGCGCCAAAGCGATGCGTCTCGAACTCGCGCACGATGGTCTCGACGGTTTGGCCCGAAGCCTCCATCTGAAAGAGTGCCTGCACGGCGTAAAGCCGCGAGGCTGACTTCATCTGTTTCTTGTCAGGCTTGCTCATGGACGAAAACCGATCCCCTTGGTGTCGGAGGCCCATTTGCGGGACAATGCGATCAAGTGCAAGGCCGCAGCGGCCGCTTGAGCCGCTTTCGCGGCCACAAATCCGGCTGCTTGTGCAGAATCTTGCGCCCAGACCACGCCATTGCCCACCGCAGCCCCCTGAAGCCCCAGCAAAGTGATCGCAGCGGCAGGTTCGCGCAGCAGGCTGTCGCCCTGCGGATCATCGCGCAAAACGCAGCCCAAGGCGACATAGCCGTCAAAGCGCGCCATCCGTTCGGCCAAGGCAATCGAGGCCGCCAGTTCCAGAACCGAGGGCATCTCGATCACCTCGACGCCCGCGCCCACCTGCGCCAACAGCGCCTGTGCCGCCTCGACCATCACCGCCCCTAGGGCATCGGGATCGTGGGCAACCACCAGCAACAGCTTTACAGGCTTATCAAAGCTGGGCAGTGGCAAAACCGGACGCGATTGCGAGGCATACATCAAAGGGCTCCTTCTGATCGGGCCAGCATAGGCCTGCTGTCGCGCAAAAACCAGCGGCACTGGCAGTTTTGGGCGACGCGACGACGGGCGTGCTTTTGCCTAAAATTTGCCGCGCTTCGTGTTTAGCGTTAAGGCAATGATAATTCCCCCGAGACTAAAGCTGTCTCTGCGGGCATCTTTGCGAAAATAGTATGAGTTTTATGCAGCTTTCGGGTCAAAATCGTCGATTTCTGTTTTTGCAAGGTCCGCATGGACCGTTCTTTCACCGTTTGGGCAAGATGTTGCGCGCGGCGGGCGCAGAGGTTTGGCGCATGGGCTTCAACCGGGGCGACCGCGCTTTTTGGCTTAACGATATCAGCTATATTCCCTTCAAAGGCAGTCTTGCCGACTGGCCCGCCGCAATCCGGCAGCTGCTGACGCGGCATCGCATCACCGATATCGTGCTTTATGGCGATACCCGCCCGCTGCATGCCGAAGCCATCGCCGCCGCGCGCGCCGCTGGCATCGAGGTGCATGTCTTCGAGGAAGGCTATCTACGCCCCTATTGGGTGACCTATGAGCGTGGCGGCTCGAACGGCAATTCGCGGCTGATGCAAATGTCCGTGGCGCAAATGCAAAAGGCGCTTGAGGGCTTGGACATAGATCTGCCTGACGCCCCCGCGCGCTGGGGCGATATGCGCCAACATATGTTTTGGGGCGCGCTGTATCATTGGTTCGTGCTGACCGGATTTTGGGATTATCGCGGCTATCGCCCCCATCGCAGCCTGAGCGTGCGCCAAGAGTTTTGGCTTTACGTCAAGCGCTTGGCCCTGCTGCCGCTGCACCGCTGGGAAAGAATGCTGGCGACGCTGCGCATCAAGCATGGCGGCTTTCCCTATCATCTGGTGCTGCTGCAATTGGAACATGACGCCAGCTTTCAGATGCATTCGCCCTTCAAAACCATGACCGAATTTCTGGCGCTGGTGATCGAAGGCTTTGCCAAGGGTGCCTCGCCGCATCATCATATCGTCTTCAAAGCGCATCCTTTGGAGGATGGTCGCGTCGCCGTCGCGCGCGAAATCCGGCGTCTGGCCAAGCATCATGGCGTCAGCGCACGCGTGCATTTTGTGCGCGGTGGCAAATTGGCAGGATTGCTGAACCACGCGCGCTCGGCCATCACGGTAAATTCGACCGCAGCACAGCAAGTTTTGTGGCGTGGGCTGCCGTTAAAAACCTTTGGCGCTGCGGTCTATGCCAAGCCCGAGTTCGTGTCGACCCAAAGCCTTCAGGACTTTTTCATTCAACCCAGCCGCCCCGACAGCCGCGCCTATCGCGATTATCGCCACTATCTGCTGGAAACCAGCCAGATTCCCGGCGGGTTTTACAGCGCACGCGGCCGGCGGGAATTGCTACGGCAGGTGGTGGATATGATGTTGCTGCCGCAAGACCCCTATGACGCGCTTTCGTCAGGAAAAGCGGCACCTCGGCAACAGTTGCGGGTGGTAAATTGAATTTGCAAAGCAATGCTGGAATTCTAGCCCGACTTTATATAGCCTTTCAGACAAAACTTGAGGCAAATCCATTTAAAGGAGCCCGGGCAGTGAAAATATCCGGTACAAAAGGGGGTAAAACCCTTGGTCTTGTGATGCTTGTTGCGGCTTTGGGGGCATGCGGTTTGCCGCGACCCGGACCGAATAAGGCAGAAATCTACAAAGGCTCGGTTCTGAAACAAGGCGATGCCTTTATCGTTCAGGTCAACCCCCGTGTCACGCGCGCAACCGCTGTCACCCCTTCATTGGGGTTTAGCGATGATTTTATGAAAGCGGGCATTATCGGCCCAGATGTGATTTCGCCAGGCGATTTGCTAAACCTCACCGTGTTCGAAAACGTCAAAGATGATCCTTTGCTGGGCAATACCGGCCAGCGCGTTTCGGGCCTGACAGAGCTTACAGTTGATGGGCAGGGCTTTATTTTCATGCCCTATGCTGGAAAAATCAAAGCAGCGGGCCAATCGCCTGACAGTCTGCGCCAGATCATCACCAAGAAGCTCGACACCCAAACCCCCGATCCGCAAGTTTTGGTGCAGCGCGTCGAAGGCGATGGCTCGACCGTTTCGATCTCGGGCTTCGCAGGGGCGCAAGGGGTCTTTCCTATTCAGCGCCCAACCCGCACACTCGCCTCTATGCTTGCCAAGGCGGGCGGCGTCGGGATTGAACCCGAGGTTGCGATCATTCGTGTCACCCGCGGTACAAAGACCGGACAAGTCTGGTTGCAGGATCTGAACGCAAACCCAGCGCTCGATATTGCGCTGCGGGCGGGCGATAAAATCTTTGTCGATCGTGACACGCGGGCCTTCACAGCGCTTGGCGCGACCGGTTCGCAAAACCGCGTCACCTTTACCACACAGACGCTTTCGGCGATCGAGGCGATTGCAACCGTGGGCGGGCTAAGTTCGGGCAGTGCCGATCCGAAAGGCGTGTTTGTGTTTCGCAATGAATCTGCCGAGATTGCCAATGCCGTCTTAGGGCGCAGCGATCTGCAAGGTGATCAGCGCATGGTTTATGTTCTGAACCTGACCGCCCCCACTGGCATGTTTGAGGCGCGCGACTTCCTGATCCGTGATGGCGACACGGTTTATGTCACCGAAGCGCCCTATGTGCAGTGGAACAAGGCCCTGTCGGCGATCACCGGCACCTCTGGGGCGGCGAAAAACCTGACCACCTTGGGCCAGTAACCCGCTTTGGCGCAGGATCTGGCACCTTCTCAAGCCGTCGGGGGCATGCCTCGACGGCTTTTCTATTACAACGCGGGCTTTTTGCGGCAAAAACGCTTGCGGCGCATCTTGGAATTGGCGGGGTACAGGCTTTGCCTTGGTCGTCCGCGCAGCGATGACGGCGTGGTGGTCTGGGGGCATTCGCCCTATGCCGCTCGAGGTGAGGCGATAGCGGCGCGGGCAGGGGTGCCGCTGCTGCGGCTTGAAGATGCGTTTTTGCGCTCGATCCGGCCTGGGCGCCTGGGCGAGGCCGCGATCGGGCTGCTGCTGGACCCGCAAGGCGCGCATTATGCCAGCGCCAAGCCCTCTGCGCTTGAAGAGATGCTGGCCAAACATCCGCTGGATGACACGGTGCTCCTGGCGCGGGCGCGTGACGGCATTGCCCGCCTGCGCGCGCTGGATCTGTCGAAATACAATATGCATCACAGCGACGCGCCCCTGCCGCCTGCGGGCTATGTCCTGGTGGTTGACCAAACCCGCGGCGACGCCTCGATCCAGCATTCGGGTGCCTCGGCCGCCCGCTTTGCCGAGATGTTGGCGACGGCGCTTTCCGAACATCCGCAAGCCCGCATCGTGATCAAGACCCACCCCGAAACCCTGCTTGGTCTGCGCAAGGGCCATTTTGGGCCCGCCGATGCCACTGGCCGCGTCAGCCTCCTCGGGGAAGCTGTCTCGCCTTGGGCACTGCTTGAAGGCGCAATTGCCGTCTATACTGTCTCATCACAGCTGGGGTTCGAGGCGATTTTGGCGGGCCACCGGCCAAGGGTTTTCGGCCAGCCCTTCTATGCCGGCTGGGGGCTAACGGCGGAAGAATTTCCCCTGCCGCGTCGAAACCGGTCGCTGACGCGGGTGCAGATCTTTGCCGCGGCGATGATCTTGTCGCCGATCTGGTATGATCCTTGCCGCGACCGGCTGTGCAGCTTTGAGCAGGCGGTCGATCAGCTGGAAGCAGAGCTGCGCGCCTTTCGCGAGGATCGTGCGGGCCATATAGCCATCGCCATGCGGCTGTGGAAACGCAGCCGGCTACAGGCGGTGTTTGGCCGTGAAAAGCCCCTGATTTTTCAAGACAATCTTACAAAAGCCATGGCGCGCGCGCAAGCAACAGGGCGTAGCCTGCTGGTCTGGGCCAGCAAAGCCCCGCGTGATCTGCCAAAGGATCTCACGCTCTTGCGGCTGGAAGACGGGTTCTTGCGCTCGCGTGGGTTAGGGGCGAATCTGGTGCCGCCGCTTAGTCTTGTCGCTGATGATCTGGGGATCTACTACGACCCAAGCCAAGAAAGCCGGTTCGAGCGTTTGATGCTGGCCCCGCCGGTGGCGGGCGGGCTTTTGCGGGCGGAAAGGCTGTTGCAAACGCTGATTGCTGCTCGGCTTTCAAAGTATAACCTGCCCAGTCGTGCCACCGCCTTGCCAGAGGGGTTTAAGATTTTGGTGCCTGGACAGGTCGAAGATGATGCCTCGATCCTGCTGGGTGCGACGCAGGTAAAGACCAATCTTGATCTGCTGCGCGCTGCTCGCCATAGGTTTCCGACCGCCAAGCTGATCTACAAACCACACCCAGATGTCGAGGCCGGACTGCGCCCCGGTGCAATCGCGCCCGCGCTTTTAGCAGGGCTTGCCGATTATACCGCCAGCCATGCCGACCCCCTTGCCTTGATCGAGGCCTGTGATGGCGTTATCACCATGACCTCTTTGCTGGGGTTCGAGGCCTTGCTGCGGGGCAAGCCTGTCACCTGCCTTGGCGCGCCCTTTTATGCGGGCTGGGGTCTGACGACCGATCTTGGTCCAATCCCTGAACGCCGCTTGCGGGCGGCAGATGGCCACCCGCTGCCACGCCCCTCGCTGCTGGCTTTGGTTCATGCCGCCCTAATCGCCTATCCGCGCTATTACGACCCGATCAGCCGCCGCCCCTGCCCGCCCGAGGTGGTGTTAGAGCGGCTTGCAACCGGCAGCCTTACCCCGCGCGGGCTGGGCCTGCGGCTTTTGGCAAAGCTCCAGGGGCGCTTTGCCACCCATGCGCGGCTGTGGCGCCGCTAGTAGATGTAACGAATCTGCTCGGTCCAATAGCGTTCAATCCGCTTGAGCGAGTGGTTCATATGCTCCATCCCCTCGGCATTCACCAAAGAGCGCTTGGCCAAACCCTCGGCATGGCGCGAGAACAGATCACTGAGCTGGCCACGCACCAGCCGGCCCTTTTCCGTCAGCCGCACCCGCACCGAGCGGCGATCGATTTCCGAGCGCTGGTGGTGCATAAAGCCAAGCTCGACCAGCTTTTTCAGATTATAGGACACATTCGAGCCTTGGTAATAGCCGCGCGATTTCAGCTCGCCCGCCGTCACCTCATTCTCGCCGATATTGAACAGCAACAGGGCCTGCACCGAGTTGATTTCCAAAATCGACAACCTCTCGAATTCATCCTTAATCACATCCAAAAGCAGCCGATGCAGCCGCTCGAGCAAGGCGATGTTATCCAGATATCCCGCCATCATCAGCTTTTGCGAGCCGTCCAGCAGGGGGTCATGTAGGGTCATTTCTTCTCTCCGAGACCGATTTACTGGCAAGGAGATTCGTCAAAAAACACAAACATATGGTAAACTCTGCTCGAGTTTGCTGAAAACTCAGGCGCGAGCCAAACGCTTGCGTGCGAAATCGCCGATTTCCCTAATAAAATCAGAGATATAATCTGGCGCAGGATTTTGCCCCAAAACCCAAGGCAGCAGGTCTTGATCGTTTTCTTCCAACAATTTGTCGTAAAGTTCCAGTTTTTCGACCGACATCGAGGCCAAATGCGCATCGGCATAGGGCCCCAAGATCAGATCCATTTCCTTGGTTCCGCGCCGCCAAGATCGCATCGACAACCGCTTTACGCGCGCTTCAGCCGTTTCCGTCATGCGTTGATACTCCGCATCTCATTTCCCAATTTCTCTTCTGCGCGCCGCAGCTTTTCGGTCAGATCCTGCAACTGGCCACGCAGCTCGGCAATTTCGGCCAAGGCCAGACGCGCGCCCAGCGGCAGCGCATCCTCGTCAACCGGACCACCAAGACCCGCGCCGCGCCCCGTCATCAGCCACATCAAGGACACGTTGAGCATCCCCGCCAGCATCTGCAAACGGTTGCCGCGCGGCTCCCATTCATCGGCTTCCCAGGCGGCCATGGTGGCATTGTTCACGCCCAGCCGCTGCGCCAAGTCGTCTTGGCTTAGGTTGGCCGCCAGACGCGCTGCCTCTAGTCGATCGCCAAAGGTGGCGACATCTTCAGAAAACCATGTCGTTTCGCTTTCATCAGCCATCTTGCTTCTCCTAATTATGATATCGCTTGATTGCTTGCCGCTTATACCTATGCCAAAGATCACCAAACCGCAAACCGTCCATTGGAGCCTGCCATGGCCTTTCTGTCTGATACCCTGTCGCGCGTGAAGCCTTCCCCAACCATTGCCGTGACCACCAAGGCGCAAGAGTTAAAGGCCGCGGGCCGCGATGTGATCGGCCTTGGCGCCGGCGAGCCCGACTTTGACACGCCAGAAAACATCCGCGAAGCCGCCAAGCGCGCGATTGATGCAGGCAAAACCCGCTATACCGCCGTTGATGGCATCCCCGAGCTGAAAAAGGCGATTTGCGTCAAGTTTTTGAACGAGAATGGCCTCAGCTATCAGCCCAATCAGATCAGCGTTGCCACCGGCGGCAAGCAAATCCTTTATAACGCGCTGATGGCGACCTGTAATCCCGGCGACGAGGTGATTATTCCTGCGCCTTACTGGGTGTCTTATCCTGATATGGTGCTGCTGGCAGGTGGCACGCCGGTGCCCGTGGTGGCCACGATCGAGACTGACTTCAAACTGACACCAGCCCAGCTTGAGGCCGCGATCACGCCGAAAACCAAATGGTTCATCTTTAACTCGCCGTCGAACCCCACCGGCGCGGGCTATACGCGGGCCGAGCTGCGCGCGCTTTGCGATGTGCTGTTGCGCCATCCGCATGTCTGGATCATGTCGGATGATATGTATGAACATCTGGTGTTTGACGATTTCGAATTCACCACGCCGGCGCAGATTGAACCCGCCCTTTACGACCGCACCCTGACCTGTAACGGCGTGTCGAAAAGTTATGCAATGACCGGCTGGCGCATCGGCTATGCCGGCGGACCGGTGCATCTGATCAAGGCGATGAGCACGATCCAGTCGCAATCCACTTCGAACCCGTCTTCGGTGTCGCAATATGCAGCGCTTGAGGCTTTGACCGGCCCACAAGACTTTCTTGCCCCCAACCGTAAGCTGTTTGAAGGCCGCCGCGATCTGGTGGTGTCGATGCTGAATGCGGCCAAGGGCATCACCTGCCCAAAACCCGAAGGCGCGTTTTATGTTTATCCCGATATCTCGGGCTGCATCGGCAAAACTTCGGCCGCAGGCACCAAGATCACCGATGATGAAGTCTTTGCCACCGCCTTGCTGGAAGAAACCGGCGTCGCCGTGGTGTTTGGCGCGGCCTTTGGGCTATCGCCAAACTTTCGCGTCAGCTACGCTACCGCCAATGAGGTGCTGCACGAGGCCTGTAGCCGCATCCAAAAGTTTTGTGCCGATTTGACGTAAGAGGGTTTATGGCCGCTGATCTTCCCGATTATTACTTCCGTATCCGCGACAATGGCGCTGTGGTGTTCAAGCTGGACACCGAAAACCGCCAACGCCGATTGGATATGGAAGAAATCGCCGTTGTGAACGTGAAGAATGGGTCGATCAAACCGCACGGCGACAGGGCCCTGTCGCCGGCGGAAACCGCTTTGATTACCAGCTGGATTGCCGAGCGCAGAGAAGTGCTTGCCAGCCGTGACATCGACGACATTTTGCGCACCGTCGATCATTTGAACCTGACCACGCAATGGGCGCAAACCCGCGCCAGCGAAGAGCAGCTGGACTTGGTGGCAAACCATCTCTTGCTGGCGATGCATGATCTGCGCACGGTTTTGGTGCGCAAACGCTCTGAAAATCTGCGCCGGCAGATGGAGGCGGGCGCAGAGCAAACAAAAGAGGCTTAGGCGCGCGACCAGAACCGCCACATCATGGTGATGGCCGCAAAGCTTAGGCCAATCACCAAACCAAGCCACAGCCCAATGCCGCCCAAGCCCAGCGGAAAGGCCAGCAGATAGGCGCTGGGAATGCCGATAAGCCAATAGCTGATTGCAGCCGCCACCATCGGCACCCGCGTGTCCTTGACCCCGCGCAACAGCCCCAGTGCCATCACCTGCATCGCATCGGCCATCTGGAACAGCGCCGCCATAGCCAACAGCTTGACACCAAAAGCTAAAATTGCGGCGCTCTCGGGGTTGGCCTCGTCCAAAAACGCGGCAATCAAAGGGGTTGGCAGCACCAGAAACAGCGTCACCATCGCCACGCCAAAGCCCACCGACAGCGCAATCGCCACCTTGGCACCGTCGCGCAAGCTGACACGGTCCCCCGCGCCCTCGGCCCGCCCTGCCCGCACTGTGGCGGCATTCGACAAGCCCAGATGCACCATAAAGGCCAGCGCTGCGATCTCCATCGCGATGCCATGCGCTGCCAGTTCAACCGTACCGATCCAGCCCATCATAAGCGCGGTTGCCTGAAACAGACCGCTTTCCATCAGCCCCGTCACGCCAATCGGCCAGCCGAGCCGAAACACCAGCCCCATCGCCTGCCAATCCGGCCGCCAAAAGCGTTGAAACAGATGAAACTTGCGCAGCTCTGGCACCCAAGCCGCATAGAAAACCAGAACCACCAACGTCACCACCTGCACCACCAACGAGGCAATCGCAGCCCCCCGCACCCCCAGCTCTGGCGCGCCCCAATGGCCAAAGATCAGCGCATAGGCCAGCGCCAGATTGACCCCAACCGCCAAAAGCGTCGTCCAAAGCACCACCTGCGTGCGCTCAAGGGCGGCAAGATAGCTTTTCAGTGTCATCACCAAAAGCGCGGGGATCATCCCCAAACCGGCAATCCGCAAGAAATCTTGCGCAAAAGCCGCCACCTCGGGCTGTTGACCCAACGCCAGAAACACCGCTTTGGCATTCCAAAACAATGGATAGGTCAAAAGCCCAAAGCCGATCGACAGCCAAAGCCCCATGCGGGCATCGCGGCGCACCTGCACCTCGTCACCGCGGCCGACCGCACTGGCCACCATCGGCATCACCGCTTGGGCAAAGCCCGAGCCAAAGATAAAAATCACAAAAAACGACGAGGCCGCCAGCACCACAGCCGCAAGCTCGCTGACCCCATACCATCCCAACAATACGGTATCGGTCACATGCAGCGACATCTGCGCCAAATGGCTGCCGATCAAGGGCAGGCCCAAATTCAGGGTGGCGCGGGCGTGACGCGAATAGGAGATTGTTTTGCTCATAAAACAGCCATACGCCTGCCGTATCACCACATCAAGACAAAGCAAGCTCTTCCCTGATCGCGCGCCACATCCTAAGCTGGGGCAAACCCGTTGAAAGGCATTTGCTATGATCACTGTTTACGGCGTCTACCGCTCGCGCGCCTCGCGTCCGCTTTGGCTTTTGGGCGAATTGAACCTGCCCTTCACCCATGTGCCAGTGATCCAAGCCTACCGGATGAAGACCGACCCGCTGGCCGCAGATGCGCCGATCAACACCGCCTCGCCGGCGTTTCTGGCCGTTAACCCGCAGGGCCAGATCCCCGCCTATGCCGAGGGCGATCTGGTGCTGACCGAAAGCCTTGCCATCACCCACCACATCGCGCGCGCCCATGGTGGCATGATGGGGCCGCAGTCGCATGCCGAAGCCGCCTTGATCGACCAGTATTCGCTGCTGGCCGCCACCGCGATTGAAACGCCCGCGCTGGAAATCCTTTACACCGATGCCACCACCCCCGAGGGCCAAGCCAGTAACGCCATCAATGCCGAAAAGCTGCGCCGCCCGCTGGCGCGGCTGCAATCAGACCTGAAGACGCGCGCCTATCTTGTCGGCAACCGCTTTACCGTGGCCGACATCAATATGGCCGAATGCCTGCGCTATGCCCAAGGCCAAACCGCCTTGCTGGCAGAATTTCCTGCTGTGAAGGCCTGGCTGGAACGCTGCCAAGCTCGCCCTGCCTTCCAAGCGATGTGGGCCGCGCGCATGGCCGAACCTGCCTGATCGGGCGCGCCATACCGTCAAAGGTCACAAAGCAGAACGCGGGCCAAGCAACGGGCCGCCGTGTAACAGTGGAGATTTCGATGCGAGTTTGCATCTTTTTGATTATCGACGGGCTGAAACTGGAAGCCCAAGCCTGCCTGCTGCTGCCAAGTCTGCGGCGGCACTTGGGCGACACCGTCTCGGTGATCGCCTACCGCCGCAAAGACGTCACCACACCACTGCAACCCGTCACTGAGCAGGTGCTGCGTGCTTGCAACGTAAAGCTGCGCGAGATCCCCGGCACCGGGCCGGATGACCCAAACCCATGGCGCGAGCCCTATCCGATTGGCAATAAAATCCTTGCCGCCAGCGATCGGCGCGATTGCGACATCTCGGTTTTTATCGACACGGATATGGTTTTCACCGGTCCGTTTGATTTTGCAAAGGTGCTGGGCAGCGCTAAAATCGCCGCGGTGGTGTCGGACTATTCAACCATGTCCAATGACGAAGAGGGCTGGACGGCCTTTTACGCACATTTCGGCCTGCCGCTGCCAGAACAGCGTGTCACCCTGCTCAAGGGCCGCGAGCTGACCAGCCTGCCCTATTTTAACGCCGGCATGATTATGTTCCGCGAGACAATTGGGCCTCAAAAACGCCGCTTTGGCGCGGAATGGCTGGCCGATACGCTGCGCTTTGATCACGAGGTCAGCTATCCCTATACCCGCGCCAATCTGGACCAATTGACATTGCCTATCACAGCGACGCGGTTGGGCTATCCGGTAAAACCTGTGCCAAATACCTTTAATCACAATCTTCAAGGCCACGGCGATCCAGTCGAGACAAATCCCTCTTTGCTGCATTATCACACCTTCGGTGTGCTGTGGTCGCATGAAGCTCGCGGCCGCGCTGCGCTCGAGGATCTGCAAAACATTCTGGAAGGCCAAAGCCTCGAGCGCTTTTACGACAGCTTTATGGCGGTCTTAAAACGCAAGCGTTTGAAAAAGCTTATGTAAAGCCGCCTCGCGAAAGTCGCACAGCCAGAGGGATCTGGCTGTGCAGAGGTGGCCTTACTATGCCGTGGGATCATCGACATATTGCCGCCAATTGTGCTGTTCTTTAAACCCCAGAACCTCGCGGATTTTGCGGTTTGACAGCAGGGTTTCATGGCTGCCCAAAGGCCGCGACAGCGGCACCTTGGGGAAAAACCGCGCCAAGATTTCTTGATTGCTTTGGCAGACCGAATTGGTGTCATTGGTTGCGTTAAACACCTGAAAGCCCAAACCGTCTTTCTTCAGCGCCAGATCAACGATCTGCCCCAAATCGCGTGCATCAATATAGCAAAAGATATTGCGCCGCCGCACCGCAGGATCGACAAAATAGCCGGGGAAGTTTTGCTTATATTCATGCGGCTCGACCACATTGCCGATCCGCAGCGCGTAGATATCAATGCCAGAGCGACGCTGAAACGCGCGCGCGGTGTCTTCATTGACCTTTTTTGACATGCCATAGCTGTCCATCGGGTCAATGTCGTAATCTTCCTCCAGCGGCAAAACGCTGGGATCAATCGTGCCATTGGCAAAACAAACACCATAAGTGGTCTCGGAACTGGCGATAATAACTTTTTTGATGCCCAGTTTTACCGCAGCCTCCAGCACGTTATAGGTGCCGATGGTATTGACGCGAAAGGTCTCATTTTCAGGCTGCAAAAACATCGACGGCACGGCGGCAAAATGCACCACGGCGTCAAACTTGGGCGCAGGCCCCGCCTCCATTTCTTCCATATCAATATGGGTGGTCATGGCGTTAAACATCTGGCCACTTTCGGTGATATCCGCCACCAGATCGCCGACACCGGGGTGACGCAAGCGCACCAGATCGACGTTCAGAACCTTATGCCCCTGTGCCGCCAGATAGGCCACCACATGCCGCCCCGCCTTGCCCGAACCGCCCGTAAACAAAATCCGCATCTGACTCTCCTTGCTTTGGCGCAAACCTACCCCCAGCCCCCAGACCTTACAACACCCCAAGATCTTGCGTTGGCCTGCCCCATCGGGTCTAATACCGGCTTAAAGCCGTATAACAAGAATCGAGCGTGCCATGGCCTCTGACCTGCTGTCCTCTGCGCAAGACACCTATGACGCCTCCTCGATCGAGGTGCTTGAACCGCTTGAGGCGGTGCGTCTGCGGCCCGGCATGTATATCGGCGGCATCGACGAGCGCGCCTATCACCACCTTGCCGCCGAGATCATCGACAACTCGATGGACGAGGCCGTCGCAGGCCATGCCAACCGCATCGAGATCGAACTGCACGCCGACGGCAGCCTGACGGTGCGCGACAATGGCCGTGGCATTCCGGTTGATCCGCATCCGAAATTTCCCGACAAATCCGCGCTGGAAGTGATCCTTTGCACGCTGCATTCGGGCGGCAAATTCAACGGCAAAGCCTATGAGACCAGCGGCGGTCTGCATGGTGTCGGATCGTCGGTGGTCAACGCGCTCTCGGACCGGATGTATGTCGAGGTTGCCAAGAACAAAGAGCTTTACGCGCAGGAATTTTCGCGCGGCAAACCCTTGGGCCCGATCCAGAAAATCGGCGCCGCCCCCAATCGGCGCGGCACCTCTGTCACCTTTCACCCTGACGCGCAGATCTTTGGCAGCCATGTGTTTCGCCCCTCGCGGCTGCTGCGGATGGTGCGTTCCAAGGCCTATCTGTTCTCTGGCGTTGAAATCCGCTGGAAATCGGCGATCCCGGACGGCGACATGCCGCTGGAGGCGACCTTTCGCTTTCCGGGCGGTCTTGCCGATTACCTGTCAGATACGCTTGAGAAAACAACCACCTATGCCGACCGCCCCTTTGCGGGCAAAGTCTCGTTCCAAGAGAAATTCAACGTGCCTGGATCGGTGGAATGGGCGATCAACTGGAGCCCGGTGCGCGACGGCTTTATCCAATCTTACACCAACACCGTGCCCACCCCCGAAGGTGGCACCCATGAATTCGGCTTCTGGTCGGCGATTTTAAAGGGCATCAAGGCTTACGGCGAACTGACGAAAAACCGCAAAGCCGAGATGATCACCCGCGACGATATGCTGACCGGCGGCTGCGCGCTGATTTCGGTCTTTATCCGCGAGCCGCAATTTGTTGGCCAAACCAAAGACCGTTTGGCCACCGAAGAAGCCGCGCGCTATGTCGAAAACGCGGTGCGCGATCACTTTGACAATTGGCTGGTGTCAGATTCCAAATCCGCCGGCGCGATTCTGGATTTTCTGGTGCTGCGCGCCGAAGAGCGGTTGAAGCGCAAACAGGAAAAAGAAACCCAGCGTAAAACCGCGACCAAAAAGCTGCGACTGCCGGGTAAACTGACCGATTGCTCGTCTAAAACCCGCGACAATACCGAATTGTTTATCGTCGAGGGTGATTCCGCGGGCGGCTCGGCAAAAGGCGCGCGCAATCGCGAAAATCAGGCGCTCTTGCCGCTAAAGGGTAAAATCCTGAACGTTTTGGGCGCGGCTTCGGCCAAGCTGAATGACAACTCGGAAATCCGCGATATCTGCGAGGCTTTGGGCGTGCAAATGGGCACGCGGTTTAAAGTCGATGATCTGCGCTATGATAAAATCATCATTATGACCGACGCCGATGTTGACGGTGCCCATATTGCCAGCCTGCTGATGACGTTTTTCTTCACCCAAATGCGTCCGCTGATCGACAAGGGCCATCTTTATTTGGCCTGCCCACCGCTTTACCGGCTGACCCAAGGGCCAAAGCGGCTTTACGTTGCCGATGATGTCGAAAAAGAGCAATGGCTGGCCAAGGGCTTGGGCGGACGCGGAAAAATCGACGTGCAGCGGTTTAAAGGCTTGGGCGAGATGGACGCAAAAGACCTGAAAGACACCACGATGAACCCCGCAACCCGCAAACTGATCCGGGTGACCATCGACGAAGACGCCCCCGGCGAAACCGGCGATCTGGTCGAGCGTTTGATGGGCAAAAAGCCGGAATTGCGGTTCCAATATATTCAGGAAAACGCGCGGTTTGTAGAAGAGTTGGATGTTTAAAGCCAAGGTTTCAATGGCGCTTTAATCGGTGAAGCCAATCGTTTCACGGCTGCCATAAAAGCTTCGCAAGAGTTTTACAAAGCCCCCGTAAAGCGGGATTCGAGTATGGTCGAGGTGTTGTCACATTCAGCGACCTAGCTTTGCTTTAACTCTGGAGAATGAGATGACACCGTTTAAACTTGCAGCCACCGTCGCGGCGATTTCGCTGTCGATCGCCACTGTTGCAACCGCCCGCGACCGCGTTCAGCTGGCTGGCTCGACCACCGTGCTGCCCTATGCCACTATTATCGCTGAAGCTTTTGGCGAAAACACCAAATTCAAAACCCCAATCGTCGAAGGCGGCGGGTCGGGTGCTGGCCGCGCGAAGCTCTGCGAAGGCAATGACGAAAACACCATCGACATTGCAAATTCTTCGTCGCGCATTTCGTCCTCCGACAAAGCGACCTGCAAAAAGAACGGCGTAGAGTATCTTGAAGTTGTGATCGGCTATGATGGCGTTTTGTTCGCCTCGGACGTAAAGGGCCCAAGCTTTAAATTCACCCCATCGACTGTTTGGAAAGCCATCTCGAAAGACGTCGTTGTCAACGGCAAGTCGGTTCCAAACCCCTATACCAACTGGAAAGAAATCGACCCTTCCTTCCCAGACCAAAAGATCGCTCTGTTGATCCCCGGCACCAAGCACGGCACCCGTGAAGTTTTCGATAAAAACGTGCTCGAGCGCGGCTGCAAAATGTTTAAAGACAACAAAGTTGTTGAAAAATGCACCGACATTCGCACCGATGGCGTTGTTGTTGAAATCGACGGCGATTATAACGAAACCATCGCGCGTATTGGTGCAAACCCAGAAGCCATTGGCGTGTTTGGTATGTCTTATTACCTGAACAACATGGACCGCATCAAAGCGAACCAATATCAGGGCAAAATGCCAACGCTTGAAGGCATCGCAAAAGGCACCTACGGCATTGCGCGCCCGCTTTATATCTACATCAAAAAGTCGCATGTTGGGATCATCCCAGGCATGAAAGACTTCATCAACTTCTTCGTCTCGGATGAGCAAATCGGTCCAGACAGCCCATCGGCTTTGTTCGGTCTGGTGCCAAATCCAAACCTGGCCAAAGAGCAAGCCGCTGTTGCAGCGCTGAACTAAGCCAAAGCTTTAAAACGGATATAAGGCGAGAGAGCAATCTCTCGCCTTTTTCATATTTGCGCCTCGATCCGCTTAAAATCGCAGCCTCTGGCCCGCCACCGCGTAGGGTGGGGTTCCACCCCACCACCCAAACCGCCCCCGTGTCACCGACCCAATCGCTAAAATACGGCAACCCCGCGCAGCTAACCCCTTGATTTCACACCGACCAAAAAAGTCTCACAGTGCGACATTCAAAAAACTACCCCCGCCGCAGCAAATAAATATCCATAATCCAGCCATGCGCCGCCCGCGCGGCTGCCCGCATCTGCACAATCTGCGGCCCTACCTCGGCCAAGTCGCCCCCAAGGATAATCTGCTCGGCCATCCCCACATAGCCGCCCCACCAGATCGACACCCCCGTCGGATCAAGCGCCTGAAACGAACATTCGCCGTCCAGCATCACAACGGCCGTATCGACGCCCAAGGGAAAGCCCTCATCGCGCAGCCGTCGTCCGGTGGTGACCACAAAGGGCGCGCCGATCTCGTTCAGCGCGATGCCATGCGCCGCCGTCAGCGCCTGAACCGAGGTGATGCCGGCAATCACCTGCACCCGCTCTGGCGGCACCAGCCGTGCCGCAATCCGCAAGGTGCTGTCGTAAAGCGACGGATCGCCCCAGACCAGCAGCGCCACCTTGCCCGCCGCACCAATCGCCTTGGCCCAAACCGCGGCAATGCGGTCGTGCCAATCCTCGACCCGCGCCAGATAATCGGCAATCGCCTCGTCGCGCACCGGCAGGTCAAATTCAATAACCTTGGTGGCGGGATTGGTCAGAACCTCGGCCAAGATCGCGCGGCGCAGCTCTGCCAGATCGGCCTTGCCAGCCCCTTTGCGGGGGATCAGGATCACTTCGGCCGCATTGATCGCCTTGATCGCTTGCAAGGTCAGATGGTCGGGATTGCCGGTGCCAATGCCGATCAGGGTCAGATCAAACATCAGAGCCGCCAAACTCTGCCAAGGGGCCATAGAAGATCAGCGCCGGATGCGGGCTGCTGGCGGTTTGCAAAAGCTCGGCCAGACTGGCGACGCTGTGGCGGCTGATCTTTTGATGCGGGGTCGAGACCGCCTCGGCCAAAAGCGCAGGCGTCTCGGGCGGCAGGCCGTGCGCGATCAGCCGCGCCGCCAGATCGGCAAAGGTGCGCCGCCCCATATAGACCACGGTCGTCGCCATCGGGTCGGCAAGGGCTGGCATATTCACCGCCTCGGGCAGACCACCGGTGACATCGGCGCCGGTGATAAACTGCACCCGCCGTGCGGAAAGCCTGCGCGTCAGCGGAATGCCCGCCGCCGCCGCCGCCGCCGAAGCCGAGGTCACGCCCGGCACGATCTCATAGCCGATCCCCGCCGCTTGCAGCGCCACGATCTCTTCTTCCAAGCGGCCAAACATGCCGCAATCGCCCGATTTCAGCCGCACCACCCGCAGCCCTGTCGCCGCATGATCCACCAGCAATTGGCTAACGTGATCTTGTTTGGGCGAGGGTCTGCCCGCGCGTTTGCCAACCGCAATCAGATCGGCGCCCTTGGCCGCAAGCGCCAAAATCGGGCCCGCAGACAGATCGTCAAACAGCACCACTTCGGCATTGGCCAAGCGCTGCACGGCCTTGACCGTCAACAGATCAGGGTCACCCGGCCCCGACGACACGAAAGAGACAAAACCGGTCATTGCGCCTCTGCGATCAAATGGAAAAAGGTTCCGGTGGCCAGCGCGCCGCTTGGCTGGCGGCGGTAGGATCCGGTCTCGGCCACCTCGGCCCCCGTGGCATCGGTGACACGCGCAAGCGCTGCGTCGGGTTGCGACAGGATGGTGGCATAGTGAAATTCATGGCCGCGCAGCGCAGCTTGCCCGCCGCCGCAATAGTCAACCAAGGGGGCTGCATGGCGGTAACCCAAATGCATCCGCCGCTTGGCAAACGAGGTTTCAAGCCCCAAAAGCCCCAACATCTGATGCCGCACACCGCCCGCATCCACCAGCCCCGCGCCCATCGCCATATAGCCGCCGCATTCGCCATGAACCGGCTTTGTCGCGGCAAAGGCGCGGGTGCCTGCTAGAAACTGGCTGTTGGCCGCAAGTTTGCCCGCGTGCAACTCGGGGTAGCCACCGGGCAGCCAGCAACAGTCGGCACTGGGGTCGGGGGCCTCGTCTGCAAGCGGCGAAAACGGCAAGATCGTCGCCCCCGCCGCGCGCCAGCCTTGAATAAGATGCGGATAGACAAAGGAAAACGCCTGATCGCGCGCCAAAGCAATGCGGTCTGCTGGCGGGCGCAAACCCAAGGGTTCCGCCGCAGGCATCGCCCCACCCGCAGCGGCCGCCATCAGCGCGTCAAGATCCATATGCTGGGCAACAAAGCGCCCGGCTTCGGCCAAAAGTGCGGCTAGTTCAGGCTGCTCTTCGGCCTGCACCAAGCCCAAATGGCGTTCCGGCATCGCAATCGCGGGGTTGCGCGGCAGCGCCGCCAGCACCGGAATGCCCACCGCCGCCATGCCAACCCGCACCAAAGCCTCGTGACGCGGCGAGGCGACACGGTTCAACACCACTCCGGCGATTTTCACATCGGGCCGCATCGTGGCAAAGCCAAGCGCCACCGCCGCCGCCGATTGCGCCTGCCCCGAGACATCAATCACCAGAACCACCGGCCAGCCCATCATCGCCGCGACATCGGCACTGGCCCCGGTGCCGGTCTCGCCCGCCAAGGCCACGCCATCAAACAGCCCCATCGAGCCTTCGGCCAAGATCAGATCGGCGCCCTCGGCTGCCGCGACCAGCCCGCGAAGCCGATCAGGCCCCATCGCCCAGCTGTCCAGATTGACCGAGGCCCGCCCCGAGGCCGCCGCGTGAAAGGCGGGGTCGATGTAATCGGGCCCCGATTTGAACGGCTGCACCACCACGCCGCGCGCGCGCAGCGCCGCAAGCAGGCCCAGCATCAGCGTGGTCTTGCCAGTGCCCGAGGCCGGGGCCGAGATCAACAAGCCGCGGGGGGTCATTCTGCCTCCGGAAAGCGCGGCTCGGTGCCGACGGGGCGAAAGCGGCGGTCATAGTCGCCGGCGTAAAGCCGGCTTTCCTCAAAGCCTTCGGCGGCCAAAGCTGGCCCCACAAGGATCAGCGCCGTGCGCTCCATCTCGGCACCAATCGCGGTTTGCAAGGTCGACAGCGTGGCGCGCACGATGCGCTCGTCAGGCCATGTCACCCGCCAGACCACGGCCACAGGGCAATCGGGCCCGTAATGCGGCAACAGATCGGCCACGACCTTTTCCAGCACATGCACCGAAAGATGCAGCGCCAGTGTCGCCCCCGTGGCTGCAAAGGCGGCAAGGTTTTCGCGCGCAGGCATCGCTGTCGCCCGCCCCGAGGTGCGGGTCAAAACCACCGATTGCGTCAGACCGGGCAGCGTCAACTCGGCCCCCAAAGCGGCGGCAGCGGCGGCAAAAGACGGCACCCCCGGGGTGACATCATAGGCAATCCCCAGCGCACGCAGGCGGCGCAACTGCTCGCCCATCGCCGACCAGACCGACAGATCACCCGAATGCAGCCGCGCCACATCCTGCCCTGCGGCATCGGCGGCGGCGATTTCGGCCATGATCTCATCCAGCGACAAAGGCGCTGTGTTGACGATACGCGCCCCCGCTGGGCAATGCGCAAGCAGGGCTTGCGGCACCAAAGACCCCGCATAAAGGCAAACCGGACTTTCCGCGATAAGCCTTTGACCGCGCAGCGTAATCAGATCAGCAGCCCCCGGCCCTGCGCCAATAAAGTGAACCGTCATCGCACGCTCCTTTCGGCAAGGGCCGCTGTGGCCATGCCGTCTTGTGATTGCACCCGCGCGCGCAAAAGCCGCGCGCCTGCCCCCGCGGCGGCAAGCGCCGCAGCCTCTGCCAGCGATCCGGTGCCGTAAAGCGCTGCCACCCGCGCCGATTGGGTCGGTGTCGCCTGTGCGGCCAGATCGGCTGCGCAAATCGCATGGACCGGCAGGCCGCAAAGCGCTGCAAATTGCACGAAAACCGCCGCCTGCGCCTTATCCTCGGCAGTGGCAAGCGCCACGGCCCGCGCGCCGCCTGCCGCCATAAAGGCCGCCTGCAAGGCCGCCAGATCCGCGCCTTTGCGAAATCCCATGCCGGCCACGATCATCGCAGAACGCTCCATTGCACCACAGGGCGCGAGGCCGCCCAGCCGCGCATCCGGCCCAAGGCTGCCGCCTGCGCCAGATCAATCCGCAGCAAATCACCACCGCGCAGGGCCTGTTGCTGGGCAAGCAGGCTCTCGGTTTCCAAGGTCACCCCATTGGCCACCAGCCGCGTGCCCTGCGGCAGCATCGCCCACAGCTGATCAAACAGCGCAGCCGATCCGCCCCCCCCGACAAAAACCGCATCGGGCAGCGGGTGATCGGCCAAGGCCGCCGCCGCAGGGCCTGTCACCACCGCCATGCGCTGCGCCATGCCAAAGCGCGCGGCATTGTCGCGGATGTTGACCGCACGGTCTTCGCGCAGCTCAAAGCAGATCGCGCGCCCACCCGCCAAACACCACTCGACCGAAACCGAGCCCGACCCCGCGCCAATATCCCAAAGCAGCTCGCCCCTGCGCGGGGCCAGCGCCGACAGCGTCAGCGCCCGCACCGGGCGTTTGGTGATCTGCCCGTCCGAGGCAAACAGGCTGTCCTCTAACCCCGCAGCGCGCGACAGCCCCTTGCCCGCCGTCACCTCGATGGCCATCGCGACCAAGGGCGTGATGTCTTGCAGATCAAAGCCCGCAGCGGTGGTTTTGCGCAGGCGTTCCGAGGGGCCGCCCAAAGCCTCAAGCAGGGTCAGGTCGGCGGCAAAGCCCTGCTGCGTCAGCCATGCTGCCAAGGCCGCAGGGGCCTCGGCGTCGCGCAGCAGACAAATCGCGCGCGCGCCTTTGCTCAGCACCGCGCGCAGCTGCGCGAAGGGGGCCGCGTGCAAGCCGTGGCAGGTGATCTCTTCGATCCGCCAGCCCAGCCGTGCAGCCGCCAGCGAAAAGGTCGAAGCGGCAGGATAGGCCACCCACTCGGCAGGCGAGAGATGCAGCGCAAGACTGCCCCCCGCGCCGTGCCAGAACGGATCGCCCGAGGCCAAAATCGCCACCTTTTGCCCGCGACAGGCCAGCACAGGCGCCAGTGAAAACGGCACAGGCCAATCGCGCCCCCGCGCCCCCGCCGCCACAAGCGCCAAATGCCTTGGCCCGCCAAAGACGATTTCCGCCGCGCCAAGCGCCTTGCGGCTTGCATCTGTCAGCCCCGCCAGTCCATCTTCGCCCAGACCGATGATTGCAACCCAAGGATCAGACATGACACGCAGCCTTATCCTTGGCGGCACCACCGAGGCCAGCGCCTTGGCCCGCGCTTTGGCATCCGCTGGTGCGGATGCGGTGTTTTCCTATGCCGGGCGCACCGAAGCCCCCGTCGCCCAGCCGCTGCCCACCCGCATTGGCGGCTTTGGCGGCGTTGACGGGCTGATATCCTATCTGCGCGCCGAAAAGATTGACGCGGTGGTCGATGCCACCCACCCCTTTGCCGCCCAAATGAGCCGCAACGCGATCGAGGCCTGCGCCCGCGCCGGCGTGCCCCTGATCGGCCTGCAACGTCCGGCTTGGCGCGCGGGTGAAGGTGATCTGTGGACCCATGTCGACGATATAGACAGCGCCATCGCCGCCCTGCCCGATCAGCCCGCACGGGTGTTCTTGGCGATTGGCAAGCAAAACCTTGCAGGCTTTGCCGCCCGCCCGCATCACTATCTGCTGCGCTTGGTCGATGCGCCCAGCGCGCCGCCGCTGCCCGATTGCACGGTTGTGCTGGCGCGTGGCCCCTTTGACGCGGCCCAAGACCTTGCCCTGCTGCAAGCCCACCGCATCAGCCATATCGTTGCCAAAAACGCAGGCGGCGCGGGGGCCGAGGCCAAGCTGATCGCCGCGCGCAGCCTTAGCCTGCCGGTCATTCTGATCGACCGGCCAAAGCTGCCCGCGCGGCGCGTGCTGGCAGAGGTGGCTGAAGTGATGGCCTGGCTTGATCATCCCGCAGACCTTGGCGTGTAAACAAAGCGCCCAACGCGGCGGGTGGCAGAATTGCCGACCAAAACCACGGTGCGCATATCGGCCATCTCGGGCGTGGCTTCGGCCAGGGTTACGGTGCTGATCCGCTCGTCAGGGGTCGAGACCGCGCGGGCAAAGATGATCAACCGATCCGGCCCGCATTCTTGGCGCAAAATCTCCAGCACGCGGGCAAATTGATGCGGGCGGCTGGCCGAGCGTGGGTTATAAAACCCCATAGCAAAATCGGCCTGTGCCGCCAGCCGCAGCCGATGTTCCACCAGATCCCAAGGTTTCAGATTGTCGCTGAGGTTGATGGCGCAAAAATCATGGCCCAAGGGCGCACCAGCACTTGCCGCCGCCGCCAGCATCGCGGTGATGCCGGGCAGAATGCGAATATCAAGCCCGTGATGCGCGGGCTGCGCCTCTAGCGCCTCGAACAGGGCCGAAGCCATGGCAAAGACCCCCGGATCGCCAGATGAGACAATAACCACCCGCGCGCCCTGCGAGGCCAGCCGCAAAGCATGATCGGCGCGGTCAATCTCGACCCGATTGTCCGAACCGTGCAGCGTCAAGCCTTCCCGTGGTGCGACCCGCGCGACATAGGGGAAATAGCCGATCACATCCGTCGCCTCGGCCAGCACCGCGCGCACCTGCGGCGTCACCATATCCTCTTGCCCCGGCCCAAGGCCTACGACCGCCAGCCAGCCTGTCATTCGATGCCCCCCAATTCAGGACGCCGGCCCTGACCATGCACCAGCACGATCGCGAAATAGGGGCAGTCTTCGGGGTTCACATCGGCCAGCTTGGCGATGCGCTGGGTCGGCATGGTGCCGCGTTCGACCAGCCAAGCATCCTGCAACCGGCCAACCGCTTGCAAAGCCCGCCGCACCTTGGGCAGGTTGCGACCGGTTTTCATCACCACCATGGCGTCAGAGCGGCTCATATGCGCCACCAGATCGGCCTCGGGCAGCGTCGCCATCAGCACACACAGCACATCATCGCCCCAAGTAAAGGGCGCGCCAATCGCGTTCCAGCAGCCGGTCATGCCGGTGATGCCTGCAATCACCTCGACCTCGGCGCGGCCCTGCAGGCGGGTGTGCAGATGCATGAACGAGCCATAAAACAGCGGATCGCCTTCACACAGCACGATCACCTCGGCGCTTTGCGACAACAGTGCAAGCCGGTCGGCCCAATCATCATAGAACTGCGCAAGCGCTTGATTATAGGCGGGGCTGTCAAAGGGCAGCTCGGTCGTGACCGGATATTCCATCGCATATTCGGTGACATCGGCGGCCAGCATGCCTTCGACGATGCGGCGGGCTTGGCCTGCGCGGCCTGCCTTGCGGAAATAGGCGACATGGCGCGCGCTGCGGATCAGACGATCTGATTTCACCGAAATCAGATCAGGGTCGCCGGGGCCAAGGCCGGTGCAAATGATCTTGCCCATCATTCAATCCGGCTTGCCAAAGCGTTGATCGCAGCCACCGTGATCGCAGAGCCACCCAAGCGCCCCTGCACCACCACCGATGGCACCGGCAGATCCGCCATCAGTGCCGCCTTGGATTCCGCAGCCCCGATAAAGCCGACCGGGCAGCCAATGATCGCCGCAGGGCGCGGGCAGGTTGGATCCTCCAGCATATTCAGCAGATGAAACAGCGCGGTCGGCGCATTGCCAATCGCCACCACCGCCCCCGCCAGATGCGGACGCCACAGCTCGAGTGCGGCGGCCGAGCGGGTGTTGCCCATCGCCTTGGCCATGCCGATCACCGCAGGATCATGCAGCGTGCAGATCACCTGATTGCCCGCAGGCAGGCGGCCACGGGTTACCCCTTCCGACACCATGCGCGCATCACACAGGATCGGCGCGCCAGCTTCCAGTGCCGCCCGCGCCGCAATCGCCATGCCTGCCGAAAACTGCACATGCTGTTCCAGCCCCACCATGCCAGCGGCATGGATCATCCGCACCACCACGATCTCTTCCTCGGGGGTAAAGCGCGCCAGATCGGCCTCGGCGCGGATGGTGGCAAAGGACTGGCGGTAAATCTCGGCGCCATCGGTGATGTAGGTATGCGGCATCAGGGGGCCTTTGAGATAAGAGAGGGGTCGCAGATAAGCTCGGACGCGGATAGCGCGATGCGGTCGGGAATGCCAGATGCAGGACCGTCACAGATCAGGTCGAAACCGACAGGGGTCGCGGTTAGGGTGCGCGCGGGCCCCGGGTGCGCGCAGCCCTTGGCGCAGCCCGAGACATGCAAAAGCCCCGTCACATGCGGGGCAAGCGCGCGGGCAAGGCCGCGGGTGTCGCCAAGCGCCTGCGGGCAGGCGGGCGCGCCCGAACAGGCAACCACCCGCAGCATCGGATCCTCGGCGCGGGTGATCACGCCTGCCAGATCAGGCGCCTGCGCCAAGCCTTCGATCAACAGCATCCGCCAAGGTGTCAGCCGCAGCGCCCCCAGATCGGCCAAGGCGGCCAGCGTTTGCGCCTGCATCTGGCCAAAGTCAAAGCCCAGCAGCTGCCCCTGCGCCTGCGCGCCAAGCGTCGCGCGCAAGGGCGGCAAGCGCGGCGCCTCAAAGCCAGCAGGCAGGCCGATCCGCGCCAAAAGCTGCGCCATCCGGCCCCGCCCGCCTGTCACCCCGCCCGCATCCAAGAACCAGCGCGCCAAGGCCAAGGCCTGCGCCACAGCGTCTTTGGCGCTGACCGCTTTCGCGCCGCCCTGCACGGCCAGCAACAGACCCTCGGGGCCGGTCTCGATCCAGATATCGGCGCTGACATCGCGCAACACCGGACGCGCGGCGGTATCCAGCACAAAGCCAAACTTTGCGGGCAATGCGGGCGCATCCGCTGCGGCCAAGGCCGCCGTCAGCTCTGCCGCAAGCTGTTGTGTCGGATCAGCGCTGTGCCAAAACGGCGTCACGATGATATTGCGCCGCGCCTCGGCCTCGGCGCTGTCGTCGATCAGCCCCAGCTGCCGCAGCCCCGCGATCAGCGCAGGATAGCTTGCCTCGGTGACGCCGCGCAGTTGCAGATTTGCGCGGTTCGACAGATCAATCAAGCCGTTGCCATGCCGCAGCGCCAGATCCGCGATGCCGCGCGCTTGGGCTTGGGACAGCCGCCCGCCATGCGGGCGCACCCGCACCACCAGCCCGTCACCCGAGGCCATCGGCCGCAGCGCACCCGGGCACCAGCCTTGGATAATTGGGCCTTGGATAATCGGGCCCTGAATGTTTGCGCCCTGAATGACCACTTCAGCCATCCATGCCCCCGATCTGCGCCGCAATCGAATTGCGCCGCGTCACCCATAGCCCTGCGTCAAACAAAGCCTGAAACCGCGCCTGCATCGCGGCCAAGGCTGCGGGGTTTTCGGCCTCAAGAAAGGCCACCAGATCCTCGCGGCCCAAGGTGGCTTCGTGATACAAATCGAACAATTGCGCCGGAACATTGCGGGTCAGATGCGCATAGGCGGCAAGGTTGTCCAAGGTTGCCGCGATCTCGGCGCCGCCGCGAAAGCCGTGGCGCATCATACCGCTGGCCCAATCGGGGTTGGCCGCGCGCGCGCGCACCACCCGCCCCACCTCTTCCGAGACCGAGCGCGCACGCGGCGCGTCAGCCCGGCTGGCGTCGATGTGATAAAGTGCCGGTTCCGCCGCGCCAACCGCAGCCATGGCGGCGGCAAATCCGCCTTCATGGGCGGCGTAATCTGGCGCCATCAGGATGTCGGTTTCCACCAGATCTTGCACATGCGCATAGCCATCTGCTGCCTGCAACCGCTGGGCAAGGCCGGCGCGATCTTGCGAAATCTCGCCCTTGGCATCAATCGCCCATTCCGAACTGCTTAACCAAGCCTCGCCCGCAGCCATGCGGCCCGCGTCGGAATAATCCTCCAGCGCGGGCTCCATCCCCATGCCGTAAAGCCCGGGCTTGGGGCCAAAAACCCGTGCAGCCCGCGCAAGATAGGGGTTCATATCTGCCGCCTCGTCGCGCTGCGACAAGGCCGTGGCCCCGGCTTCGAACAATTGCGCCAGCCCGCCAAAGACATCGCGGAACAGACCCGAGACCCGCAGCGTGACATCAATGCGCGGCCGGTCCAGCAAGGCCAGCGGCAGGATTTCAAAGCCCGAAACCCGCTCTGACCCCTCGTCCCATTTCGGCGCAAGCCCTGCCAAATGCAGCGCCATCGCCAATTCTTCGCCCGCCGTGCGCATGGTGGCAGACCCCCAGAGGTCAATCACCAAGCCGCGCGGCCAATCGCCCTTGTCTTGCAAATGCCGCCGCAACAGCTCTTCGGCAAGCTTGACACCCTGGGCATAGGCCGCCCGCGATGGCACCGCGCGCGGATCGACCGTGTACAGATTGCGCCCCGTTGGCAGCACATCCGACCGCCCCCGCCACGGGCTGCCAGAAGGCCCCGCAGGCACCCGCGCGCCTGCAAGCGCGGTCATCAGCCCCTCGGCCTCGCCCGCAGCCGCACCGTAGATATGCAGCCCGTCGCCAAACTGGCTTTCCTTAATATCGCAGACAAAGCGGTCGATCCGCGTGATCGCCTCGGCAGCCGATGCCCCCGCAGGTAAGCCCAGATCGGCCTCGACGCCCGAGGCCTGCGCCTCGGCGCGGATGCTGCCGATCAACCGATCGCGGCGCGACGGGTCCAGCCCATCGGCGGTCGAGTATTCGTCCAGCAGCCGTTCCAGCCGCAACAGACCTTCGGGCACCGCCGATTGCGCCAAGGGCGGCGGCAAATGGCCCAAGGTCACAGCGCCAATCCGCCGCTTGGCCTGTGCAGCCTCGCCCGGATCATTGACGATAAAGGGATAGATCACCGGCAGATCGGCCAGCAAAACCTCGGGCCAGCAATCGGCCGACAGCGCCACCGATTTGCCCGGCAGCCATTCCAGCGTGCCATGCGCACCGATATGCAACAGCGCATGAAGCCCCTGCGCGCGCAGCCACAGATAAAACGCCACATAGCCGTGGCGCGGAACCCGCGACAGATCATGGTAATCGCCATCGCGGGCGGCGACATGGCCGCGCTCGGGTTGCAGCGCGATCAGGGCGCGGCCCGCCCGCAAGGCCGCAAAGTGAAACGCCCCCGCATCGCAAGCCGCATCCTGCTCTGGCGCGCCCCAAGCCTGCGCCAACTGGTCACGCAAAGCCTGCGGCAGCTGCGACAGGGCGGCATGATAGTCCTGAAGCGGCCAAGACAGCCGCTCGGCAATCAGGCGCGGCCCAAGCGCATCGGGGGCCGAGACATCATGCCCCTGCGCCGCCATCTGCTGCAAAATCGCTCGGGTCGAGGCCAGAGCATCCAAGCCCACCGCATGCGCAATCTGGTCAGGCCGTCCGGGGTAGGTCGACAGCACAATCGCCACAGATTTTTCCGCCACAGGCACCGCAGCCAGCCGCAGCCAGCCCAGCACCCGCGCCACAACCTGATTGATCCGCCCCAGATCCGCGCGATGCGCAAACCGCGAGAATTGCAGATCAGGATCGCGCTTGCCGGGGGATTTAAAGCTGATCAGACCGGCGAAAATCCGGCCATCCACCTCGGGCAGCACCACATGCATTGCCAGATCCGCAGGGGCCAGCCCGCGCTCTGATCCGGCCCAATCGCGCCTGCGCGCGGTGGAAAGGGCGACCTGAAACACCGGACATTGCGGCGCATCAAGCGGGGTGGTGCCATCAGCCCCGCGCCCTGAAAACGCCGTTGCATTGATGATCGCCACCGGGGGCACCGCTGCAAAAGCGTCTGCCAGAAACGCGGCAGCGCCGCTGGCCTTAAGCGAGGGCACAAACACGCCATAAGCCGCCACACCCTTGGCGCGCAGCGCGGCAATCAGCGCATCAATCGGCGCGGTATCGGCCGCCGTCAGATAGCTGCGATAAAAGCTGACCAAAACCGCAGGCCCCTGCACCACGGGCGCCGCAATCACGCCCTGCGCGGGGTCGTACCAGCCGCAGCTTGGCACGGTTTTATCACCCACGACCGGCCCGGCATAAAGCCCCGCCGCAAGCGCCAATTGCGCCAAAGCCGCCTGCGCTGCCACCGCACCACCCGCATCACACAGCGCCGAAAGCCGGCGCAGCGTCGAGACCGGCAGCGTCGAATAGCCATCAAGAGCTGCATCTTCGCGCCCATCCGCCGGCAGCACCGCCAAGGCCACGCCATGCCTGCGCGCATAATCTTGCAGCTGCATCAGGCCATAGGGCCAGTAATTTTCGCCGCCAATCACCCGCACCAAGATGCCTTTGACGCCCACCAAAGTGCGTTCGACATAGGCATCGACCGACATCGGATGCTTGAGCGCAATCAGATTGGCCAAACGCAGGCTGGGCAATTTCTCGCGCCCGCGCTGCCAGCCCGCCGCGAAAGCCCCAAGGTCACTGTCAGAAAACGACAGCACCACCAGATCCGCAGGCGTCTGCCCCAGATCAAACGGTGCCTCGGTATCCTCCAGCCCATGGCTTTCGCGAAAGACGACATGCATGGCGAATTAGGCCCCCAGCACGGCGCGAATGGCCGCCAGATCAATGTGATCATGCTCGGCAATCACCACCAATTGCCCCTTGCGCGGCAGAGCGCCCCAAGGCCGGTCAAACTGGTGCCGCACCCGCGCGCCCACCGCCTGCACCAGCAGACGCATCGGCTTGCCGGTCACCGCGACATAGCCCTTGACCCGCAAGATGTTCTGCTCGGCGGCCAGCCGCTGAATGGCTGCGACCAAAACCTCGATCTCGGCGATTTCGGGCAGATCAATCACCACGGTGTCAAAATCATCATGCTCATGGTCGTCGTGGCCATCGTGATGCGAGGGGCGCGCGGCCAGATCGTCTTCGGCCTTAGCGTTCAGCCCCAAGATCAGCGCCGGATCAATAATGCCTTCCGACATCGCCAAAATCGGCGTCGGGCGGGGCTGCTCGGCGATGATGATAGCGCGGGCTGCGGCCAAACCGGCCTCGCCAGCCAAATCAGCCTTGGACATCAGCACGATATCGGCGCAGGCGATCTGATCTTCAAACACCTCGGACAAGGGGGTTTCGTGGTCAATGCTGTCATCGGCCAAGCGCTGCGCATCTACCGCCGCCACATCCGGCGCAAAGCGCCCTGCCGCCACCGCTTCGGCATCGGCCAAAGCGATCACGCCATCGACCGTGATCTTTGAGCGGATCGCCGGCCAGTCAAAGGCCTTGAGCAGCGGCTTTGGCAGCGCCAGCCCCGAGGTCTCGATGATGATATGATCCGGGCGCACCGGCAGCGCCATCAGCGCCTCGATGGTCGGAATGAAATCATCGGCAACCGTGCAGCAGATGCAGCCATTGGCCAGCTCGACGATATTCTCGACCGGGCAATTGTCATCGGCGCAAGATTTCAGAATGTCGCCATCGACGCCGACGGTGCCAAACTCATTGACCAAAATTGCCAAGCGCTTGCCCTGCGGGTTTTGCATCAAATGCCGGATCAAGGTGGTCTTGCCCGCGCCCAAAAAGCCGGTGATCACGGTTACAGGGATTTTTGCCAGATCGGTCATGTCAGCTCTCCAATGGGGGGATGCGCGCAAGGCTTTGCTTGCGAAAGATTACAGGACGGGCGCGCCAAGGCACAAGGCCATCGGCCGCCTCGGCATAGGCCGCAGCGCCCAAAAGGATATCGGGCGCATCGGCTTCGGTCAGACGACCGTAAACATAAGACCAACGCCCCGGTGCCGACAGGGCAATCGCCGCCCCCTGCGCGCAGGCCGACAGACATTCCACCCCAACAATGCGCACACCCTGCGGCGCCTCGCCCGCGATCAGCGCCGCGTGCAACCGCGCACCCAAAGGCTGCTCGCCCTCGGCCAGTGGCAGGTTCGCTTTGCAGGTGGTGCAAACATGAAGTGTAACGCTCATCAACCCTCGCCCAATCTGGGGATGACGGGGAATGCCAGAGCGCTCGCCAAAAGGCGCAAGTGCCTGCTGGTCGCGGAACACCCCGTCCGCCCGTTCAGTCTCAGCGCTGGCAGGTCTCCCGGCTTGCGGATCCAAAGCGGCCAGATCAGGCCACTTAACGGTCGCCCGCCTTCCCGAACCTTGCGGCCAGTGGCATGGGCGACCTCTCCGGTCACGGTCGCGGGGGCGGCAGCTTCGGGGGTCGCCCCCTTTTGCATTCCCTCTTCGCCTGTCATAGACAGGAACCAGCGCTGCCTCACCTGTGGCAGAATACACGCCCTTGTCAAGCAAAGCAGAGGTATCATGGCCCCGACACAGACGCCCCCCCAAGATGCAATCGCAAAAGCCGACACATCAGGCGATGAAAACGCCCGCCACGCCCGCAAGATGGCCAAGAAGAAAGCGGCGCGCGACAAGATCATGGCCGGCAAAGCGGGCGATAAGGGCCTGCTGATCGTGCATACGGGTGCCGGAAAAGGCAAATCGTCTAGCGGTTTTGGCATGATTCTGCGCTGCATCGCGCATGAGATGCCCTGCGCGGTGGTGCAATTCATCAAAGGCGCTTGGGATACGGGCGAGCGGCGGATCATCGAGGAAAACTTCGCCGACCTGTGCGAATTTCACGCCATGGGCGAAGGCTTCACCTGGGAAACCCAAGACCGCGCCCGCGACATCGCCATGGCCGCCAAAGGCTGGGAAAAAGCCAAAGAGCTGATCCGCGACCCCGACAATCGCCTTGTCTTGCTGGATGAGATCAATATCGCCCTGCGCTATGATTATCTTGATATCAATGAGGTTCTAACCTTTCTTGCAACCGAAAAGCCCCCGCTGACCCATGTGGTGATGACAGGCCGCAATGCAAAACCCGAATTGATCGAAGCCGCCGATCTGGTCACCGAAATGACCTTGATCAAACACCCCTTCCGTGCAGGCATAAAAGCGCAGGCAGGCGTCGAGTTTTAAGAGAGGGGCCAGCCCCTCGCGCCTGCGGCGCTCACCCCGGGATATTTAGGCCAAGATGAAAGCAACGAAATGTTAACCTTGATCGGGCAAACTGAAATGGCGGAACAGGGGGGGACCCCGATGGCCGCCCAAGGTGAAAGTGCCGCATCTCCCCCGCCCGCGCGGCCCGAGATGCGGTGCCGCCTTTCGGCTTTCATCTTGGCAAAAAATATCCCCGCCGGAGGCTTCCGAACACGCCGGCATAACCGCGGGGGATTGTGATGAAATCCCTGATGATCCAAGGGGCTGGTTCTAACGTCGGCAAGTCGATGTTGGTGGCGGGTCTCTGCCGGGCGGCGCGGTTGCGCGGTTATTCGGTGGCGCCGTTCAAGCCGCAGAATATGTCCAACAACGCCGCCGTTAGTGCCGATGGCGGCGAGATCGGGCGGGCGCAGGCTTTGCAGGCCTTGGCCTGTGGGATCGAGCCGCACACCGATATGAATCCGGTTCTTCTCAAACCCGAAAGCGAGACAGGCTCGCAAGTTGTGGTGCAGGGCAAGCGGATTGCCACGGTTAAAGCGCGCGATTATGCGGCGCTCAAGCCGTCTTTGATGGCACCGGTGTTGCAAAGCTTTCAGCGCTTGAAAGCGCAGTATGATCTGGTGATCGTCGAGGGTGCGGGCTCGCCTGCCGAGGTGAATTTGCGCAGGGGCGATATTGCCAATATGGGCTTTGCGCGCGCCGCAGATTGCCCAGTGATCCTGACCGGCGATATTGATCGCGGCGGGGTGATTGCGCAGATTGTCGGCACGCAGGCGGTGCTTGAGGCCGGTGACAACGCAATGATTGCCGGCTTTATCATCAACAAGTTTCGCGGCGACCCGCGGCTGTTTGACGATGGCTATCGCCTGATCGAGGCGCGCACCGCCTGGCGCGGCTTTGGCGTGGTCCCCTTCTTTGCCGATGCGCATAAGCTGCCCGCCGAGGATGCGTTGGATCTGCCCAGCGCGCGGGGTCTGGGCGGGTTCAAGATTGCGGCTTTGGCCCTGTCGCGCATTGCCAATTTCGATGATCTGGATCCTTTGGCGCAAGAACCGGGCGTGCATCTGACCATGGTGCGGGCGGGCGAGGTTATTCCTGCCGACACCGATTTGGTGATCATTCCGGGGTCAAAATCGACGCGGGGGGATCTGGCCTTTTTGCGTGCGCAGGGCTGGGATGTTGATTTGGCAGCGCATCTGCGGCGTGGCGGTTGGGTTTTGGGGATTTGTGGCGGCTATCAGATGCTTGGCAGCCTTGTGTGCGACCCCTTGGGGCTTGAGGGGCCCGCGGGCGAGACCGCAGGTTTGGGGCATTTGGCGGTGCAGACCGAGATGACGCCCGACAAGCGGCTTACCCGCACGCGGGCGGTTCATGCTGCAAGCGGGTTGGCGATGCAGGGCTATGAGATTCACATCGGCCGCACAGATGGCGCTGATCGGGCGCGCGCCTTTGCCTTTATCGAGGGCGCGCCAGAGGGGGCGGTTTCGGCCAATGGTCGGGTGATGGGCAGCTATTTGCACGGCATGTTTGCCGATGACGGCTTTCGCGCGGCGTTTTTGCGCCAGATCGGCGCGCAGGCCTCTGATCTGGCCTATGGCGCCGGGGTCGAGGCGGTTTTGGACGCTTTGGCGGCGCATTTGGAGCAATGTTTGGATGTCGAGGGCTTGCTGGCTTTGGCGCGTTAGCGGATCGGCCAATCTGTGGCAGCGTTTTCTTGCCAGCCCGCGCGGTGCAGCAGGGGGGTGTCATCCATAAATTCGGGATGACCGATGCAGAGATAGGCCGAAAACTCCCAGCCTGTGGGCACGGCAAACAGCGCCTCGATCTGGGCGGGGTCTAGGATCGAGACCATGCCCAGCCCCAAATTCTGCGCGCGCGCCGCCAGCCACAGGGTAAAGATCGCCATGGCGGTGGATTGGCGCAGCGCCTCGGGCAGGGTTTGACGGCCAAGGCCGTGGCCTGCGGCGGGGTCCATCTCGGTGAAGACCGCAAGCTGCACGGGCGCCGCGTCAAGGCCCGCTAGCTTCAGCGCAAGATATTCCGCGTGTTTATCGCCGGTATAAAGCTTGGCCGCCTGATCGTTGCAGCGTTGAAAATTGGCCCGCACCTCGGCGCGAAGGCTGGGCGATTGCACCCGCAGCACCCGCCATGGCCGCGCATTGCCGACCGAAGGCGCGCGGTCCATGGTGGCGCGCAGCTGGTCCAGCAGCGCCTCGTCGACCGGATCGCGGCGAAAGTGGCGCACATCGCGGCGCCATTGCAGGATCGACAGCAGGGTTTCAGATTCGGCGGGGGTGAATTCCATCAGGCGGCCAGGGCTTGGGCCAGCCGCGCCCATTCAGCCACCCCTGCGGGCAGACCAAGGCGCAGCCAGCGCTGCGAATAGGGGAAGATCCGCGACCAGATCTGATGGCGCGCCAGACGGTCTTGGGCAGATTGCGCATCGGGGGTATCGTAAAGGCGAAACAGCTCGGTGCCACCCAGCGGCTGCCAACCGACGGCGGCGGCCAAGGCGTCGGCCTGCACGGCCTCGGCGCGCAACCGCGCGGTGGTGGCCTGCGCCCAAGCGGTATCGGCCAGCGCCAGCGCGCCTATATGCAGCGCAGCACCGCTGACCGGCCAAGGCCCTGCCATCGCGTCAAGCGCCTGAATTGCCGCCGTATCGCCCAGCACAAAGCCAAGCCGCAGCCCTGCAAGCCCGTAGAATTTGCCAAATGACCGCAGCACCAGCAGATTGCCCCCCGCTTGGGCTGCAAGCGACAGCGGCGCTTGCGCATCGGCAAAGCTTTCATCCACCACCAACTGGCCCACCTGCGCGCCAAGCGCCAGCAGATCAGCGGGGCTATAGCTTGCGCCATCGGGGTTGTTGGGGTTGACCACCACCGCCAGATCCGCACCGGCCAGATGCGCCAGCCGGCTGACCTCTTGCACCTGCCAGCCCGCCGCGCGCAGACAGGCTGCGTGTTCGTTATAGGTTGGGCCAAGCACGCGGGCGGTTTTGGGCGCAAAAAGCCGTGGGATCATCTGGATCGCGGCCTGCGCACCGGCAAGCGCAAGGATGGGCGCCTGCGTTCCATAGGCGGTCTGCGCCGCCCGCAGCAGCGCATGTTTCGCGCTTTGGGTGGGCAGCATGGTCCAGACCTCGGGCGGAAGATCGGGCAGCGGATAGGGCGCGCGGTTGATGCCAGTAGACAGATCAATCCAATCGCTGCCGCCAAAGCGGGCGATAGCGCTGTCGATATTGCCGCCGTGATCGCGGGTCATGTCAGGCTCCAGATCAGGGCAAGGCCGGTCAGGCCTGCCGCCAGAGTTGCCATGGCGCGGGCATAAAGCGCAAGGCCTAAGCGCAGATCGGCGGCGCTGGGATCGGGGGCTTCGGCGTTGACCCAAGGCTCCTGCGCGATGTGGTCGGCATAGACGCGCGGGCCCGACAGGCGCACGCCCAGACCTGCGGCCATAGCAGCCTCGGGCCAGCCTGCATTGGGCGAGCGGTGCAGCGAGGCATCGCGCCACATCACCCGCAGCCCCAAAATGGGGCGGCTGGAAACCAAGGCAAACAGCAGCCCCGTGGCGCGCGCAGGGATCAGGTTCACCAGATCGTCAAACCGCGCCGAGGCCCAGCCAAAGCATTCAAAGCGCGGGCTGCGGTGGCCGATCATCGAATCAAGCGTGTTGACGGCCTTATAGGCGGCAATCCCCGGCAGCCCCAGCACGGCCCCCCAAAACAGCGGTGCGACAATGCCATCCGAGGTGTTTTCGGCCAAGGATTCCAGCGCAGCACGGGCAACACCCGCGGGATCAAGGCGGGTGGTGTCGCGCCCCACGATCATCGAGACCGCAAAGCGCGCGGCCGCCAGATCGCCCGCCGTCAGCGGCTTGGCCACAGCCGCCACATGCGCATGCATCGAGCGCAGCGCCACCAAGGGCCAAGCCAGCACGCCACCGATCAGAATGCCCAGCCAGCCTTGCGGCAAAAGGCTTTGCAGCGCCCACATCGGCAGCGCGGCGGCGGCGACGGTCACGATCAGCGTCGCAACCCCTGCCAGCCTGCGGCGGGCATCGCTGGCATGGTCGTGGTTCAGCGCCAGATCCAGCGCGCGGATCAGCGCGCCCAGCCATGTGACAGGATGACCGATGCGGCGATACAGCCAATCGGGCCAGCCAAAGCTTAGATCAATCGCCATCGCCGTCAGCATCATCAGCGCGTAACTCATAGGCCTCCTCCTGCGGGGAACTGCACGACCTGCCGTGCGCCTGCCCCGATCAGGGCGGCGCGGGCGTGGGCGGGGATTTGGCCGCGCGCAAAGATCAACCCCCGCGCCGCCCCGGTATGGGCAATGACATGGCCCAGCGCGCCCAGATCGGCCGCAAGCGACGCAAGCGCTGCAATTTGCGCCCCGCCCCGCAGCCCCCCATTGCGGTTGGCCGAAAGGCTCGCCAATGCGGCCAAGCGCGGCAGATCGCCTTGGGCTGCGGCAGCGGTCCAATCGGGGATCAGATCGGCGATATCGGCAAAGCGGTTGTCGCGGGCATCGGTGCGCTGGCAGGGGCCGAAAAAGCCGCCGATCACCTCGAACCTTGGCAAGGGCGGCAGGCGGGCAAGGGTTTGCGCCGCGCGCGAGGCCCAAAGCCTTTGGCTGGGATCGGCAAACATCAAAGGATCGCTCGCGCCCTCGGCCGCAAGGCAGGCGCGCGCAAGCCTCTCGGGCGCGCCCTGCCAGCCTGCTTGCAGCGCCAGCGCCACCAATGCCGCCGTCGAGGCCCCTGCCCCGCCGCCCGCTGGCATCTGCGCGCGCAAGACATGGCGGTTGCGCACAGGCAGGCCAAGGCTGGCCAAAAACCCGCGCGCGCGGGCGGGGGACAGCAGGCGCTGGCCCGCGTTGTGCAGGCTGAACTGCGCGCAGGGGCTTTGCCGCGCTGTCACCCCAAGCGCGGGGCAAGGCAGCGTCACCAGCACCACCGGGCCAGAGCCGCCCAAGCGGCCCTGCAACAGCTCGCCAAAATGCCCCGCCACGCGGATCATTGTGCAGGCTCGTTGACGCAGGCAATCGACCACGCCCCCGCCACCGCGATCAGACGCGTCTGCGACAGCGGGGCTATTTGAAAGGCAAGGCCCAGATGCGGCTGCCCCAAAGCCATGCCAAGCGCTGCGCGGATCAACCCGGCATGAGCGATAATGACCGTTTTGCGATAGCCGCGCGCCACCACCTCGGCCAGGGCTGGCTGGGCGCGGGCATAAAGATCAGCAAAGCTTTCGCCCTGCGGGGGGCGGTGCGCGGCCAGATCGGGCAAATCAAGCGCGCCCAGATCGGGCAGCTGGTCAAACGGCATCCCCTCCCAAGCGCCAAAGTCCTGCTCCCACAGCCGCGCGTCGCTGTCGGGCGCGGGCAGATCGGGCCAAAGGCTGCTTGCGGTTTGGCGGCAGCGCAGCGCAGGGCTGATCAGCCGCGCGGCATCAGGGTCAAGCCGCGCGCGCAGGGCTGCAAAGGCGGCGCTATTGCTGCAATCGGCGTCAACATCGCGTTTGCCCGCCATCCGCCCCTCTGTCACAGCGGGGGCATGGCGGATCAGGATCAGCTCTGTCGGGGCAAAGACGGGCACAGTCGCATTTCTCCTTTCGCGCATCCGTTGTTTCTGCTTTGACAAGCGACAAGGAGCAAGGGCCGATATGCAGAAATTTCTTCTTGTCACTGGCGGTGCGCGCTCGGGCAAAAGCCTGATCGCCGAGACGCGGTGTTTGGACATGGGGCGGCCTGCGGGCTATATCGCCACGGCGCAGGCTTGGGATGACGAAATGCGCGCGCGCATTGCCGAACACCAAGCGCGGCGCGGGCCGGAATGGGTGACCTATACCGAGCCGATGGATCTTTTGGGCGCGCTGCGGGCCTCGGATGGCAAGGGGCCGCGGCTTGTGGATTGCCTGACGCTGTGGCTGACCAATATGATGCTGGCCGAAGCCGATTGGCGCAGTGCGGCACAAGCGATGCTGGCAGAGCTGCCGCAGCACAAAAGCCCGGTTGTGTTTGTAACAAATGAAGTCGGATTGGGCATCGTGCCCGACAATGCCTTGGCGCGCGCCTTTCGGGACGCCGCCGGAACCCTGAACCAATGGGTCGCAGCGGCGGCGGATGAGGTCATCCTTGCTGTCTCGGGCCTGCCGTTGAAAGTGAAGTAAGATGAAGTTTACCTCTTTGGCCGAAATCGCCGGACTTGCCGAAACCCTGCCCATGGTCAACGCCGAGGCCGTCGCCGCCGCAGCCGCGCGGCAAAACAGCCTGACCAAACCGCCGGGATCTTTGGGGCGGCTGGAGGAATTGGCCGGGTTTATGGCAGGCTGGCGCGGCACGGCGCGGCCAACGATTTCCCTTGCCCAAGCGGTGATCTTTGCCGGAAATCACGGCATTTGCGCGCAGGGGGTCAACCCGTTCCCACAAGAAGTCACCGCGCAGATGGTCGGCAATTTCATGGCAGGCGGGGCTGCGATCAACCAGCTGTGTCGCGCCAATGGTGCCGAGCTTTCGGTCATAGCCCTTGAGCTTGACCGCCCCACCGCCGATTTCACCACCGCCCCTGCGATGACCGAGGCCGACTGTATGGCCGCGCTGCAAATCGGCTGGGATGCGGTGGACACGCGCGCCGATGTGCTGATCTTGGGCGAGATGGGCATCGGCAATTCGACGGTTGCAGCCGCGATGGCGGCCGCGCTGTTTGGTGGCGCGGTTGCGGCTTGGGTCGGCGCAGGCACGGGGTCGGATGCGGAGGGCATCAAGCGCAAGATCGCGGCGATTGAAGCAGGGCTTGCGCGGCATCAGGGGCTTTCGGCGATGGGCGTGCTGGCGGCCTTGGGCGGGCGCGAACAGGCGGCGATCTGCGGCGCGGTTCTGGCGGCACGGGCGGCACGGATTCCGGTGATTTTGGACGGGTTTATCTGCACTGCTGCGGCCTCGGCGCTTTATGGCGCGGATGCGCGGCTGCTGGATCACTGTTTGGTCGGCCATTGCTCGGCTGAACCCGGGCACCGCAAGCTGTTGGCCGAATTGAACAAACGCGCGGTCTTGGACTTTGACATGCGCTTGGGCGAAGGATCGGGGGCAGCCTTGGCCTTGGGGATTTTGCGCAGTGCGCTGGCGGTGCACAACGGCATGGCAACCTTTGGCGAGGCCGGAGTGTCTGAGGCATGAGGCTTGCGCGCGCGCGTCTGAGCGAGGTGCAACTGGCGCTGATGATGCTGACGCGGCTGCCTGCGGGGCAGATCGCGGTACTGCCTGCGATGGGCGCTGCGGCTTGGGCCTTTCCGCTGGTCGGTGGCTTGGTGGGGGCGCTGTCGGCGGCGGTTTTGCTGGCAGGATTGGCGCTGGGCGTGGCCCCGACAATGGCCGCAGGGCTTGCGCTGCTGGCGGGGGTTTTGGCGACGGGGGGGCTGCATGAAGACGGGCTGGCCGATGTCGCCGATGGCTTTGGCGGCGGGCGCGACCGGGCGCGCAAGTTAGAGATCATGCGCGACAGCCGCATCGGCAGCTATGGCGCGTTGGCCTTGGTGTTAAGCCTTGGGCTGCGCTGGCAGGGTCTGACGATTTTGGCAGAGCAAAGCGGCGCGGCTGCCGCAATGGCGCTGCTGGCGCTTGGTGCGGCCAGCCGTGCCGGGGTGGTGCTGGCGCTGGCACTGATGCCAGCGGCGCGCAGTGATGGTTTGGGCAAGGCTGCGGCAGAGGTCGACGGGCTGCGCGCGGGCTTTGCCTTGGCGGTTGGGATTGGCGCATTGCTTGCGATTGGCGCACCGTTTGCGGTTTTGGCGATGGCGGTGGCAGGTTTGGCGCTGGGACTGCTGGCGCTGCGCCAGATTGGTGGGCAGAGCGGTGATGTTTTGGGTGCGCTGCAACAGGTGAGCGAGATTGCGGGCTGGGTTGTGCTTTCAGCCTTGGTTTAGCCGCTGCGGCCGGGGGCTTTGCCCCCGGACCCCCAGGATATTTTTACCAAGATGAAAGCCGGCCTTAGAGGCTTGGGCGTTTTTGCAATAGCGGCAGCACATCGGCCATTTCTGGGCCGGCATCAAGGCCGGTGACAGCAAGGCGGAGCGGGCGGAACAGGGTTTTGCCCTTGCGGCCGGTGGCCTCTTTCACTGCTTGGGTCCATTCGGACCAAGTGGTTTGGGTGAAGCGGCCTTCGGGCAGCAGCGCGAAGGCTTCTTTGATGAAGTCGCGGTCTTCTTCGGCCACAACCGGGGTTGCACCATCGCGGAACAGCGCCCACCAGCCTTCAAGATCGGCGAGCACGGTGATGTTTGCTTTGGCAACACCCCAGAAGGCTTCGGCAAGATCGGCGGGCACACCCAGGGCTGCGATGCGGTCGGCGACAGCCGGCAGTGGCAGGCTTTGCACATGCGCGCGGGTCAGCGGGAACAGGTCTTCGGCGTCGAATTTGGTGGGGGCAGACCCGAAAGCGCCGATGTCAAAGCCGTCGATCAGGTCTTGCATCGAGCTTGCCAGTTCGACCGGTTTCGAGGAGCCGAGCCGCGCCATCAGCGACAACAGCGCCATAGGTTCCACACCTTGGGCGCGCAGGTCGCGCAGGCTGAGGGTGCCCAGACGTTTGGACAGCTCTTCGCCCTTGGCACCGGTGAGCAGCGAGTGATGCGCGAAATTCGGCGGGGTGCCGCCCATCGCCTGCATGATCTGGATTTGCGTTGCGGTATTGGTGACATGGTCGGCACCGCGCACGATAAAGCTGACGCCCATGTCGATGTCATCGACCGAAGAGGCGAAGGTGTAAAGGATCTGACCATCGGCGCGGATCAGCACCGGATCCGAGACCGAGGCGGCGTCGATTGAAATCGGGCCGACAATGCCATCGGGCCATTCGATACGCTGCAAATCCAGCTGAAAGCGCCAATAGCCGGCACGGCCTTCGGCGCGGGCTTGGGCTTTTTCATCCTCGGTCAGGCGCAGCGAGGCGCGGTCATAGACCGGCGGCTTGTGCATGTTGAGTTGCTTTTTGCGCTTGAGGTCCAGCTCGACCGGGGTCTCGAAGCATTCATAAAACCGGCCTGCTGCGCGCAGCTGATCTGCGGCCTCGTAATAGCGGTCAAAGCGCAGCGATTGGCGTTCGACCCGATCCCATGTCAGGCCCAGCCATTCCAGATCTTGCATGATGCCATCGGAATATTCCTGCTTGGAGCGTTCCTGATCGGTATCATCCAGTCGCAGGATGAAGGTGCCGTTGTTTTTACGGGCGATCAGGTAGTTCATCAGCGCCGTTCGCAGATTGCCGACATGGATATATCCGGTCGGCGAGGGGGCGAAACGGGTGATGGTGGGTCTGGCGGTCATGAAATGGCTCTCCTGCAACGAGGGATCGATGTCACATGGGCAGGGATTTGTCCAGTTGGTGCGATGCGCTTTCAAACTTGGACAGTTGCAGCATTTGCCCCTAGTATGGCGTCGAAACCGGCGCGACTGGCGCTTTGGGAACGGATAGACGTAACAATGACCTTCTGTGCGGCGCGTGTTTTATCAGGGCTTTTGCTGGCTGTTGGCCTTGGCGGGGCGGCAGCGGCTGGGCCCTTGGGTGATCTTGCCGCGCGGGCCGAGCAGCGGCTGGCCCTAGGCGATACCGCAGGGGCCTTGGCGGTGGCGGCCGATTTGCAGGGCCAAATCTGGGATGCCAGCCCCGAGATCGGGTTGCACGACGCTTTGCTGGTGGCCGAGCCTGCGCCGGGCTTTGGGCTTTATAATCCGCGCGCGGACAATAAGTTCAAGTCGGGCGCGCCGGTCTATATCTATGCCGAGCCCTATGGCTTTGGCTACGGATCGGGCGGAGACGGGCTTTATACGATTGATTTCGCAGTAGATTTACGCGTCACCACCCCGATGGGCGAGATGATCGCCGAAGTCGCCGATGTCGCCAATCTGGCGCTGACCTCGCGCTATAAGAACCGCGAGTTTCAGGCCAATCTGACCTATACGCTGACCGGCATTACCCCCGGCACCTATGTGTTGGAAACCACCCTACGCGACAAAAATTCGGGCAAAACTGGCCGGTTCGAGACCGAGGTCGAATTTACCGAATAGCCGCGCACGACGCGGGTTTTTCGTATCATCGTACTATGCCAAGGGCTGGCTTTCCCGCCCTGCCTTTGCGCGCGCCTAGCCCTGATCACGCCAGCGGTTGGCGATGGGATAGCGGCGATCCATCCAAAAGGCTCGGCGGGTCAGGCGGGTGCCGGGCGCAGATTGAAAGCGTTTGTATTCGCTGATGTAGAGCAGATGCTGCACTTGCATCACAGTCGCGTGATCAAAGCCATCGGCCACCAGATCGGCGACCGAGGCTTCGCGGTCAACCAGCCCGTCAAGGATGGCATCCAGCACCGGATAGGGCGGCAGCGAGTCTTCGTCTTTTTGATCGGGGCGCAGCTCGGCGCTGGGGGGTTTGTCGATGATGCGCGGCGTGATCACCTCGCCCGCAGGGGCAAGCATCCAAGGCCGGTGTGCGGCATTGCGCCAGCGGCAGGTCTCGAAGACGCGGGTTTTATAAAGGTCTTTCAGCGGGTTATAACCGCCGTTCATATCGCCGTAGATGGTGCAATAGCCCACCGCCATTTCGGATTTATTGCCCGTGGTCAGCAGCATTTCGCCAAATTTGTTCGACATCGCCATCAGCAAAAGGCCGCGCAGCCGCGATTGCAGGTTTTCTTCGGTGACATCGGCGGGGCGGTCTTGGAACAGATGCGCCAGCGCCGCCGTGGCCGCGTCTTGCGGCGCCGAGATTTGCACGGTGTCAAGCTGACAGCCCAGCGCGCGGGCGCAAGCCGCGGCGTCATCAAGACTGGCCTGCGAGGTATAGCGCGACGGCAGCATCACGCAGCGCACATTCTGCGGGCCAAGCGCATCGGCGGCAATCGCCGCGACAAGCGCGCTGTCGATGCCGCCAGACAGACCCAGCAGCACCTTTTTAAAGCCGGTTTTGCCCAGATAATCGCGCAAAGACAGCACCATCGCGTGATAGTCTGCCTCGTAAGCCTCTGGCAACAGGGCCTTTTCGGCGGGCAGCGCGCGCCAGCCGTCATCGGTTTCAACAAAGTCGATATGGGCAATGGCGGGCAGAAACTGCGGCAGCTGTGCCATCAGCGCGCCGCCGGGGTTCAGCACAAAAGACCCGCCGTCAAAGACCTGATCGTCTTGGCCGCCAATCATGTTCAGATAGACCAGCGGCAGCCCAGTCTCGACCACCCGCGCCACCATCAGCGCCGATCGCACATCCGCCTTGTCGCGGTGATAGGGCGAGCCATTTGGCACCAGCAGAATCTGCGCCCCAGATTCGGCCAAAGTCTCGGCCACTTCGGGGTGCCAAGCGTCTTCACAGATCGGCGAGCCAATCCGCAGCGGGCCAATGCGGTAGGGGCCCTGCGGTGGCGAGGCTGCAAAGATGCGCTTTTCGTCGAACACCCCCTCGTTGGGCAGATCGTGTTTCAGCACGGTGGCGGCGATTTTGCCCTCAGCCAGAATGTAGTAGGCGTTGTAAAGCTGACCGTTTTGCAGGCAAGGCCCCCCGATGCCCAGCGCGGGGCCATCGACAATGCGCAGCGCAAGCGCGCTGATCGCCGCCATCGCCGCGGTGTAAAACGCAGGCTTCATGACCATATCTTGGGTTTGATAGCCGGTGATAAACATCTCGGTCAGCGCAACCATCTGTGCGCCTGCCGCCTGACCCTTGGTCCAAGCGTCATAGGCAAGCGCTGCATTGGCCTCGATCGCACCGACAGAGGGGTTCAGCTGCGCCAAGGTCAGGCGAAAGGTGGCGGACATGGGCGGCTCCGTCAAAGGGTTCGCAAGCGTTCTAGCAGGTTCGCGCGTGAGGGAAAGGGTGACGGCGCGCCACAATCGGCTTGGGATGGCGCGTTTGGGTCTGCGCGCTTGTCAGCTGGCCTGCGCCGCGCATACTATGGCCACGACACGAAGGAATACAGAATGCGCAAGACCCTTGGATTTACCGTTGCCCTCTCGCTTGCCTGCGGCTCGGCGCTGTTTGCGCAAGACAGCGCAGCGCCGCTCGATGCGACTGCGCCGCGCTCGGCGCTTGATCCTGCCCGCGATTATGGGCCGGTGCAGACCAAGCAATATGACGACGGCTCGGTTTATGTCGGCACCTTCGTCGACGGGGTGCAAGAGGGCACTGGCACCTACACCCTACCCAGCGGCTATGAATACAGCGGCGAATGGGTCAAGGGCGAGATCAAGGGATTGGGGCGCGCGCGCTATCCAAACGGCTCGATCTATGTGGGCGCGTTTTCCGAAGGCAAGCCTCAGGGCCGCGGCAAGATCACCTTTGGCGATGGCGGCAGCTATGAGGGCATCTGGCAGAACGGCAAGATGACCGGCGAAGGCGAGGCACGCTATGCCAATGGTGCGGTCTATCGCGGCGGCTTCAAAGACGGCGTACATGACGGCAAAGGCGTGATGACAGATGCCTCGGGCTATCGCTTCGAGGGCGACTGGGTCTTGGGGGCCAAGCAGGGCTTGGGCAAGATCACCTATCCCGATGGCACCACCTATGATGGCACTTTGGTCGACAACGCGCGAGAAGGCAAAGGCAGTCTGACCATGCCCAATGGCCTGACCTATGTGGGGGCATGGAAAGCCGGCCAGATCAACGGCTTGGGCAAGTTGACCCAGCCCAATGGCGATGTCTACGAAGGTGATTTCATCGAAGGCCTCCGCGCGGGGAAGGGCACACTCAGCTATGCCAATGGCGATCTCTACAAGGGGGGCTTCAAGGCAGATAAGCGCGACGGTCAGGGCAAGTTTACCGCCAAAGATGGCACGACCTACGACGGCGCTTGGGTCGCGGGGCAGATGCAGGGTGAAGGCGTGATGCGCTACCCCGACGGCGCGATCTATGCTGGCGGTTTTCGGGCCGACCAACCCGATGGCATAGGCAAGATCACCTATGCCGATGGCAGCTTCTACGAAGGCACATGGCAAGGTGGGGCGATCACGGGCTCTGGTAAGGCCGCCTATCCCAATGGCACCGCCTATGAGGGCAGCTTTGTCTCGGCCAGACCCGAAGGCATTGGCACGATGACCTATCCCGACGGCTTTCGCTATGAAGGCGCCTGGAAGGCGGGCCTGCGCGAGGGCCAGGGCCTAGGCATTTGGGCCGATGGCAGCCGCTATAGCGGCAGCTTTGTCGCCGGCAAGCGCGAGGGTAAGGGCCTGTTAGAACAGCCCGACGGCTTTCGCTACGAGGGTGATTGGCTTGGCGGAGAGATCTCGGGCCAAGGCCGTGCGGTCTATCCCAATGGCGATATTTATGAGGGCGGCTTTGTCAGCGGCAAGCGCGAGGGTCTAGGCAAGCTGACCTATAAGGCCAAGGGCGATGTCTCGGAAGGGATCTGGAAAGCGGGGGTTCTGGTCGGACCAGCCCCTACACCCGCGCCAGACCCTGCCCCTACGCCCGCGCCTGCGACAGTGCCAGCACCAGAGCCGCAAAGCCCTGACGCGCCCGCCGCTGAGGCTGGCACTGGTACTGGTACTGGCACGCCTTAGCCCAAACCTACCAAACGATCACCCGCCCGGCCCAATCGTAAAACCCGCCGCTTTGGCTCGGCGTCAGTCCTGCTAACACCCTCAGCAGTCGATCGGCGGCAACGGCAGGGGTGACTTTTTCAGCGGCATAATCGGCGGTGAAATTGGTGGCGACCGTGCCCGGATGCAGGCAGGCAACCACCGCCAGCGGATGGCTGCGCGCGATTTCAATCGAGGCGGTGTGGATCATCTGGTTCAGCGCCGCCTTTGACGCGCGATAGGAATACCACCCCCCCAAAGCATTGTCGCCAATCGACCCCACTCGCGCTGACAACACCCCAAGCTGCGCAGGGCGGTCGCGCGGCAACAGCCGCAGCGCGTGTTTCACCACAAGAGCAGGCCCCATCGCATTCAGCGCAAACTGCGCCGCGATCTGCCCCGCATTCAACGCGCGCAGCGATTTCTCGGGCGCCTGCCCCGGCCCCGCCAGCGCGCCGGTGGCGATGACAATGCGCTCAAAACTCGGCTCCAGCGCGCCCATCAGCCGGGCCACCGAGGCCTCATCGGTGATGTCCAAACCGTCAGCGCTGCGCGACAGCGCCACCACCTCGCCCTGAGCGGAGAGCGCCTGCACCAGCGCCGCCCCAATGCCACCAGACGCCCCAATCACCAAAGACCGCATGCCTTACGCCTCCCCTATCCTTGCGCCTTACCTAGCCCGCCCACGCCCCCGTGCAAGGCTGTTGCGCGGCAGCAGCCGGACGCGGGGGCTCGATGCCCCCAAGTCCGGCCCTTGGTCGTTAGGTTTTTTACAAAACCCCCTTCCCTTGGCAGAAATCCTGCTTATAGTCGCCACCATGAACAGCAAAGCCATCAGCCTGACTGCCCCGAACGCCGCTTTGGCGCTTGGCGTTTTCATGCCTTTGGCGCTTGGGCTGCTGCTGCTTCTTACGCGCTTCTGAGCGTGCCTTGGGGCGCGACCGCTCGGAAGGGAACAGCGCCCAAACCCCAAGCAAAACTTTCCAAGGATTTCCCAGATGACCACTTCCTCGCAACCCCGCGTGATGATTTTTGACACCACCCTGCGCGACGGCGAACAATCGCCCGGCGCAACCATGACCCATGATGAAAAGCTTGAAATCGCGGGCCTGCTGGATGAAATGGGCGTCGATGTGATCGAAGCGGGCTTTCCGATTGCCTCGGAAGGCGATTTCGCCGCCGTGGCCGAAATTGCCAAGCGCGCCAAGAACTCGACGATCTGCGGCCTTGCCCGCGCCAATTACAAAGACATTGACCGCTGCTGGGAGGCCGTGAAACACGCGCCCTCGCCGCGCATACATACTTTTATCGGCACCTCGCCGCTGCACCGCGCCATTCCCAATCTGGATATGGATCAGATGGCCCAGCGCATCCATGACACCGTGACCCATGCGCGCAATCTGTGTGACAACGTGCAATGGTCGCCAATGGATGCCACCCGCACCGAACACGATTATCTGTGCCGCGTCGTCGAAATTGCGATCAAGGCCGGCGCCACCACCATCAACATTCCCGACACTGTCGGCTATACCGCCCCGCGCGAAAGTGCGGCGCTGATCCGGATGTTGCTGGAACGGGTGCCGGGGGCCGATAAGATCATCTTTGCCACCCATTGCCACAACGATCTGGGCATGGCGACCGCCAACGCGCTTGCCGCAGTGGATGCAGGCGCGCGCCAAATTGAATGCACCATCAACGGTTTGGGCGAGCGTGCCGGCAACACCGCGCTGGAAGAGGTGGTGATGGCGATGAAGGTGCGCAATGACATCATGCCCTACCGCACTGGCATCGACACCACCAAGATCATGAACCTGTCGCGCCGCGTCGCCACAGTTTCGGGTTTTGCGGTGCAGTTCAACAAGGCCATCGTCGGCAAGAACGCGTTTTTGCACGAAAGCGGCATTCACCAAGACGGCGTGCTGAAGAATGTCGAAACCTTCGAGATCATGCGGCCAGAAGACATCGGCTTGCATCAGAAAAACATCGCGATGGGCAAGCATTCGGGCCGCGCGGCGCTGCGCTCCAAGCTGCACGAATTGGGCTACGAGCTGGCCGACAACCAGCTGAACGACGTCTTCGTGCGCTTTAAGGCTTTGGCCGACCGCAAGAAAGAGGTCTATGACGACGATCTGGTCGCACTGATTGCCGATGAGGCCACGATGGAGGCACATGACACCCTACAGGTCAAACGCCTGCGGGTGGTCTGCGGCACCGATGGCCCACAAGAGGCCGAGCTGACCTTGACCATCGATGGCGTCGATCATGCGATTGATGCCACCGGCGACGGCCCCGTGGATGCGGCCTTCAACTGCGTCAAGATGCTGTTCCCGCATGAAGCGCGCTTGCAGCTTTATCAGGTCAGCGCTGTCACCGAAGGCACCGACGCCCAAGCCACGGTTTCGGTGCGGATGGAGGAAGACGGCCGCATCGTCACCGGACAATCGGCCGATACCGACACCATCGTCGCCAGCGTCAAAGCCTATGTCAACGCACTGAACAAGCTGATCGTGCGGCGCCAAAAAACCGCGCCGGACAGTGACAAAAAGTCGGTAAACTACAAAGACCAATAAATCATTGGGGGGCCTGAGGGCCCCCTATTTATTGGCAAAACAGGGTTTGGGCCTGCCGAATTTTACATCACGGCAGAGGCCGAGTTCTGCTGAAACAGACCACCCTAAACGAAACAGAGCGGGCGTTCCTGAGAACGACCCGCTCTTTTTAATAAGCGCATAGGCACTTAGTCCGACATCCAAAAACCCGTCTTTTTTCGCAAAAACGGGCTTCTGATGTCAGACGTCACCCTGAAGCCGAAAGCTCTACCGCCTTAGCCGCATTTCGAATGGCCGCAAGAGCCGCAGGTCATGCAGCCTTCGACCATGCGCAACCCGAACTCGCCGCAGCTTGGGCAGGCTTTGCCGCGCGGCGCGCTGCCAAGCGCGATGACTTCGGCCTGTGGATCCGATTTCAGGCCCATGCCCTCGCCTTCGATAAAGCCAATCGCGACCAGATGCTGTTCGATCACGCCGCCAATGGCGGCCAGAATCGAGGGGATGTATTTCCCGTTCATCCAAGCGCCGCCGCGTGGGTCGAACACGGCTTTCAGCTCTTCCACCACAAAGGAGATATCACCGCCGCGCCGGAACACTGCCGAGATCATCCGCGTCAGCGCCACGGTCCAAGCGAAATGCTCCATGTTCTTCGAGTTGATGAACACTTCAAACGGGCGACGGTGCCCCGAGATGATGATGTCGTTGATGGTGATGTAAAGCGCATGCTCGGAGCCTGGCCATTTCACCTTATAGGTATTGCCTTCAAGCGACGCGGGGCGGTCCAAAGGTTCGGTCAGGTAAACGACTTCCCCGCCCTCCAACGACGCATGCGCCTCGGCAGGCGATTTGTCTTCGGCCTCTGACACGGTCAGAACCGACCCCGTCACTGCATTCGGGCGATAGGTGGTGCAGCCTTTGCAGCCCTGATCCCAAGCGGCCATATAGACCTCTTTGAACTCGTCAAAGCTGATGTCTTCCGGGCAGTTGATGGTTTTCGAGATCGAGCTATCGATCCATTTTTGCGCGGCAGCCTGCATCCGCACATGGTCCAGCGGTGGCAGGGTCTGGGCGTTGACAAAGTAATCGGGCAATGCGGTGTCGCCCTTCAGCTCGCGCCACAGCCGCACGGCGTAATCGACGACCTCTTCTTCGGTGCGCGAGCCGTCTTTTTGCAGAACCTTGCGCTTATAGGCATAGGCAAACACTGGCTCGATACCGCTCGAGACATTGCCCGCGTAAAGGCTGATGGTGCCGGTTGGCGCGATCGAGGTCAAAAGCGCGTTGCGAATGCCGTGGGTGCGGATTTCTGCGCGCACATCCTCGTCCATATTCATCATATTGCCCGCGGCAAGATAGGCATCTGCCTCGAACAGCGGGAAGGCGCCTTTTTCTTTCGCCAGATCGACCGAGGCCAGATACGAGGCGCGCGCGATGGCATGCATCCAAGCCTCGGTCTGTGCGGCAGCCTCGACCGAACCATAGCGCTGGCCCAGCATCAGCAGGGCATCGGCAAGACCGGTGACCCCCAGACCAATGCGGCGCTTGGCGCGGGCTTCGGCCTGCTGTTCGGGCAGCGGAAAGCGGCTGGCGTCAACCACATTGTCCATCATCCGCACCGCAACGCGCACCAGATCATCCAGCGCGTCAAGGTCAAGCTTGGCATCCGGCCCAAAGGCGCCCGTCACCAAGGTTGGCATATTAATCGAACCCAGCAAGCAAGCGCCATAGGGTGGCAATGGCTGCTCGCCGCAAGGGTTGGTCGCGGCGATGGTTTCGCAGTAGCTGAGGTTGTTGGCAGTGTTGATCCGGTCAATGAAGATCACGCCCGGTTCAGCAAAATCATAGGTGTTGCGCATGATCTTATTCCACAGATCGCGCGCTTGCAGGGTCTTGTAGACGCGGCCGCCAAACACCAGCTCCCATGGGCCATCAGCCTTGACCGCTGCCATGAAGGGGTCGGTGATCAGCACAGACAGGTTGAACATGCGCAGGCGGGCTGCGTCTTTCTTGGCCTCGATAAAGGCTTCAACATCGGGGTGATCGCAGCGCATCGTCGCCATCATCGCACCGCGGCGCGAGCCTGCCGACATGATGGTGCGGCACATCGCATCCCAAACATCCATGAACGACAAGGGACCAGAGGCGTCTGCGGCCACGCCCTTCACCTCGGCGCCGCGCGGGCGGATGGTGCTGAAGTCATAGCCGATGCCGCCGCCTTGCTGCATGGTCAGCGCGGCCTCTTTCAGCCCGTCAAAGATCCCGCCCATATTGTCGGGAACCGTGCCCATCACAAAGCAGTTGAACAGCGTGACATTACGCCCGGTGCCAGCACCCGCTGCAATCCGGCCTGCTGGCAGGTATTTGAAACCTTCCAGCGCTTTGTAAAACCGCTCTTCCCAAACCGCTGGCTCTTTTTCCACCACAGCCAAAGCCCGTGCCACGCGCCGCCAGCTGTCTTCAACACTGGCGTCAATCGCCGTCCCATCTTGTGCTTTCAGACGGTACTTCATATCCCAAATCTGTTCGGCGATGGGGGCGGAAAAGCGCGACATAGGACGTTCCTTCAGGTGGCAGGGCATGAAAAGACAGCGGCGAAAACAGCAGACTATCTCAGGAAGAGTGACTACATAGCCCCAACACCCTGCGTCGGCAAGTCTTGAGCCTACCAGATTTAGGCCTATTCTACCATTTCTAACCCGAGGGGAATCATGGGCGATCTGAATATACTAAAACTATGCGTTGGAGCAGATAGCGTCGAAGATCTGACCGATTGGCACCGCGCGCATGCCCATGTCTGGACACCGGGCACCACTGAACATATCACGCGTATGTGGCCGAAACGAAGCGAAGAATTGCTGGACGGCGGCTCGCTTTACTGGGTGATCAAAGGCAGCATTCAGGCGCGTCAGCGCATTTTGGGGCTGGCCGAGCGGCGCGGCTCTGATGGGATTGCGCGCTGCGCCTTGGTGCTGGAGGCAGCCGTGATCCGCACGGAACCTGCCGCCCGCCGCCCGTTTCAGGGCTGGCGCTATCTTACGGCGGCCGAATCACCGCGCGATCTGCCCAAGACCCGCGCGCAAGACGACGCCCTGCCCGCAGCCCTTGCCCAAGCCTTGGCCGAGATCGGGCTACACTAAAGCATGGCCGCGCGGGCATCTTGGCGCTTTCCTTTTGCAGCATGGCGAGCCACAACTCGGCGATGACAAAACGCCCGCTCTGGCTTGCCGCCGCCCCCGTGATCTTTCTGCTGCTGTGGTCGGCAGGCTTTGGCATTGCCAAGCTTGGCCTGCAACATGCCGAACCCTTAACGCTTTTGGCGCTGCGCTATGTCTGTGTGCTGGCGCTTTTGATCCCCTTGGCGCTGATCCTGCGCCCGCCGATGCCGAAAACCCTGCGCGGGGTGATCGACATCGCGGTGGTCGGATTTCTGATCCAAGTCGCCTATTTCGGCCTGTGCTACGTCGCCTTTAAATCTGGCGTCTCGGCGGGGACGGTGTCGATCATCGTCTGTTTGCAGCCGATCCTTGTGGCGCTGTCGGCGCCAAAGCTGGTGGGCGAAAAGATCACGCGCACGGGCTGGATCGGCCTTGCGCTGGGGCTTGCGGGGGCGCTGACGGTGATCCTTGCGCGCTCGGGGCTAAGTGCGGAAAATCTGACCGGCATTCTGTGCACGGTGCTGGCGCTTTTTGGCATCACGGCGGGCACGCTTTATGAAAAACGCTTTGGCGTGAACCATCACCCTGTGAGCGCCAATCTTATTCAATACGCCGTTGGCGCGGCCTTTACCCTGCCAGCGGCTTGGGCGACCGAGGGCATGGCGGTGGATTGGACCCCGACCTTTGTCGCCGTGCTGGCCTATCTGGTGATCGGCAATTCGCTGCTGGCGATGTCGCTGCTGCTGGCGATGATCCGCGCGGGGGCGGTGTCAAAGGTCTCGTCGCTGTTCTACCTTGTGCCAGCGCTTTCGGCGGTTTTTGCCTGGCCCCTGCTGGGCGAAGCGGTGCCGCCCTTGGCTTGGGCAGGCATGGCGCTGGCAGGTCTGGGCGTGGCCTTGGTCAGCCGCAAACCTAAAGCGCAGGCGGTGTAAGCCCCAGCTTTTCACACAGCGCCGCAAGCCCAGCCCCCGCCTGCGACCAATCCGCAGCCCGCGCCGCAAACAGCGTGGCTTGCGAGCGGTGAATCACCGAATCTGACAAGATCTTCAGATGGTTCGCCCGCAGGGTTTCCCCTGTCGAGGTGATATCGGCCACGGCCTCGGCGGTCAGGTTCTTGACCGTGCCTTCGGTCGCGCCTTGGCTATCGACCAGCTGATAATCGGCGACGCCGTTGGCGGTCAGAAACTCGCGCACCAAGCGGTGGTATTTGGTGGCAATGCGCAGCCGAAAGCCGTGACGGGCGCGAAAGGCCGCCGCCGCGGCATCCAGATCATCCAGCGTATCGACATCAATCCAAACGCTGGGCACCGCCAGAATCAGATCGGCATGGCCAAAGCCCAGCTTTGCCAGCTCGGCCACCTGCATGTCCCAATCGGCCAGCTTGTCGCGCACAAGATCACTGCCGGTCACCCCCAGATGGATCCGCCCTGCCGCCAATTCGCGCGGAATCTCGCCGGCAGACAGCAGCACCAGCTCGACCCCTTCAACGCCGTCAACCGCGCCGGAATATTCCCGCTCGGCCCCGGTTTGGCGCATGGTCACACCGCGCGCGCCGAACCAGTCAAAGGTCTTTTCCATCAACCGCCCCTTCGAGGGCACACCGATTTTCAGCATCACATCGCCCCCCGCAAAGCCGCGACCAAATGCGGGCGAATGATCCCCCCCACCGCCGGAATAGAGCGCCCCTGCCCCAGCACCGCCGTCAGCGCGTCATAGCGCCCACCGCTGGCAATCGGCGGCTCGGCATTAGGGCCGTGAAAGGAAAACACAAAACCGTCGTAATATTCCATCGAGGTGCGGCCAAGGCTGGCTTCAAAGGCCAAGCCTTCAACCGCGATGCCACGCGCAGCCAGCGCCTCAAGTCGGGTTTCAAAGCGGTCCACCGCAGGCAGAATCGCGGGCAGCATCGGGGTGATGCCGCGCAGATGCGCGAGGGCTGCGCGTGCCGGCGCTTGCAGGCCCAAAAGATCATAAAGCAAGGCCGCCTCTGGGGCCTTGATCGGCGCGGCCTCGGCATCCTCGATCAGCGCTTGCGCGCGTGCGGCAATCTCATCCGCGCCGCGCAGGCCAACAAAGCCGCCGGCTTGGGCGATCAAATCCTCGGGCGAGCCTTGCGCCAGACGCGCAAGCAACCCCGCCCGCGCCGCAGGCAAGGCCTCGCGTCCGGCAAAGCGGTCCAGCAGGGCGCGAAACCGCTTGGGCCGCCAGATGTGGCGCAACAGCGCCGCCTTGCGCCGCGCGGTGGTGTCCAATCCGCGCACCGCCGCCATCAAAATGCCGATATCGCCGGTGACTGCGCGCAAGCCCAAACCGGCCAACATCCCGGAAAACAGGGCAAAAACTTCGGCATCCGCTGCTTCTGGCGCGCTGCGGTCAAAGACCTCGAAGCCAACCTGCAAATATTCGCTGGCCCGATTGCCCAGATGCGCCTGCTTGCGAAACACCTCGCCCATATAGCAATAGCGCGCGGGGTCAGCGCCATGCGCCATATGCGCTTGCACCACCGGCACCGTGAAATCGGGGCGCAGCATCATCTCGCCCTGCAACGGGTCCGAGGTGACATAGGCGCGCGCGCGGATGTCTTCGCCGTAAAGGTCCAGCAAGGTCTCGGCGGGCAGCAGCAAATCGGCCTCGACCGCGACGGCCCCTGCGGCTTGAAAGGCTGCGAACAGCCGCTCGGCTTCGGCACGGATCGCGGGCTTGGTCATTGCGCCAGCATCCGCTGCACCGCAGCCACCAGATCGGCGCGCGCCACTTCCACCTGCGCGGGGCGGTCTTTCCATTCTTCCAGCGTCGCCGATTGCGCGATTTTGGCGCCAAGGATCAGGTCTTTCAAGATAACCACCCCCGCCTCGGCCTCGGTGCCGCCTTGGATCACCGCGATCGGCGCGCCGCGTTTGTCGGCGTATTTCAACTGGTTGCCAAAGTTTTTCGGGTTGCCCAGATACATCTCGGCGCGGATGCCTGCGGCGCGCAGCTCGCCCACCATCGCCATGTAATCGGCCATGCGGTCGCGGTCCATCACGGTGACAACCACCGGACCCGCAGCCTCGGCCCCCGCCCGCCCCTTGGCGCGCAGCGCGGCCAGCAGGCGGTCAACGCCAATGGAAACCCCCGTGGCAGGCACGGCCTGACCGGTAAAGCGCTTGACCAGATCGTCATAGCGCCCGCCGCCCGCGACCGAGCCAAACTGCCGCTTACGGCCCTTTTCATCCAAGATTTCAAAGGTCAACTCGGCCTCGTAGACGGGGCCGGTGTAATAGCCGAGCCCGCGCACCACGCCCGGATCGATCACAATGCGATCAGAACCGTAGCCCTGTGCCGCCAGCAAAGCTGCGATGGTTTCCAACTCGTCTACGCCCTCAAGCCCAATTGCCGAGGCCGCCACCAGCTCGCGCAGCCGCGCCACCGTTTGCGCGCCGCTGTCGCGCTTGGCAGAAACAAAGCCCATCACCACATCGGCCTGCGCCTCGGTCAGGCCTGCGCCTGCGGTGACATCGCCGCTTTCGTCGCGCCGCCCTTCGCCCAGCAGGGCGCGCACGCCGGCCTCGCCCAGACGGTCCATCTTATCAATCGCGCGCAACACGATGCCGCGTTCGTCTTCAAACCGGCTGAGGTCGGAGGGGTCAAGAACCCCCGCCACTTCCATCACGCCGTTCAGCACCTTGCGGTTGTTGATCTTGACCACATAATCGCCGCGCGGAATGCCAACGACTTCAAGGGCATCCGACAGCATGGCGCAGATTTCGGCATCAGCGGCGACAGAGCTTGCGCCAACCGTATCAGCATCGCATTGATAAAACTGGCGAAACCGGCCAGGACCGGGCTTTTCATTGCGCCAGACCGGGCCCATGGCATAGCGCCGGTAGGGGCTGGGCAGATCGTTGCGATATTGCGCGGCCACCCGCGCCAAGGGGGCGGTCAGATCATAGCGCAGCGCCAGCCAATCGGCATCTTCCTCCTGCCAGCCAAAGACGCCAGCATTGGGGCGGTCGACATCGGGCAGAAATTTGCCCAAAGCCTCGACGGTTTCCACGGCCGAGGTTTCCAAAGGGTCAAAGCCATAGCGGTGATAGACGCCGGTGATGGCATCAAGCATCGCCTTGCGCTCGGTCACCTCGGCGCCGAAATAGTCGCGAAAGCCTTTTGGCGTCTCGGCGCGCGGGCGGCGGGCGGGTTTATCATTGGCCATGGTCTGGACCCCTTCGCTTTTGGTCGAGGTCCGTGTATCGGATGGGGGGCGGGGCAGCAAGCATTAGGCGCAGGCCCAAGCAGAAGAGGCAAGATGACTCAGCAGTTAGAAGAACGCATCGCGCATCTGACCCGTGCGGTGGAGGATTTGTCGGATGTGGTGGCGCGCCATGCCAGCGAAATTGACCGGCTGACCCGCGTCGCCCAAGTGCTGGCCCAGCGCGAGGCAGAGCGCGAAAGTGACGGCACAGGCACAATCCCGCTGGCAGACCAGCGGCCGCCGCATTGGTGAGGCCGGCTTGAGGCAGAGGCAGGGGGCGCTCGCGCCCCCTCGCGCTGGCGCGCTCACCCCCCGAGGATATTTGCGCCAAGATGAAAGCGGTTTGGGGTGGGGTTAGACTTCTTCGACCATGACGACGCCTTGCATGGCTTTGAGAGCGCCTTTGATCTGGGCGGTGACGGGATAGGGGGTTGGCAGGGCAAGGTCGATCTCGCGGCCCTGATCGTCGGCGATGCAGAGCGTGATTTGCGCGCGGTTGCGGCCCTGAACTGTGGCGAGCAGGCTTGCGATTGAGGTTGCGGCAGAGGCTTGGTTGAGGTGGATGCGCAGGGCCTGCGCACCTGCGGCATCGGCGACCTGGTCGATGGGTTGCACGGCATTGGCCAGCAGTTTCAGCGTATCGCCTTCGAGTTCGGCCTTGACGGTGAGCACGACATTCTTGCCGGGTTCCAGCAGATCGCGGGCGGCCTCAAGTGTGTCTGAGAACACCGTCACCTCATAAAGCCCTGTTGGATCAGAGAGTTGCACGAAGGCAAAGCGGTTACCCTTGGCCGATTTGCGTTCTTGCTTTGACGAGACGGCGCCGGCCAGTTTCGCAATCAGCGGGCCGCGTTCGGCCAGTTGCGTCAGTTCGGTCAGGGTTTTGACATCGCGGCGTTTCAGCGGGCCCATATAGTCGTCGAGCGGGTGGCCCGAGAGGTAAAAGCCGATGGCCAGATGTTCTTGGGTCAGCCGTTCGACGGGCTGCCAATCGTCGCGGAACGGCAGGCGGGGTTCGGGGATATCAGCGCCAGCCTCGCCAAAGAGGCTGACTTGGTTGGAGGATTTCGCCTCGTGGATGGCGGCGGAATAGGCGACCAGACTGTCGAGCGCCTCGAAGACCCGGGCGCGGTTGGGGTCAAGCTGATCGAAGGCGCCGGCGCGCGCCAGCATTTCCAGCGGGCGTTTGCCGACGCGTTTCATATCGACGCGGCGGGCGAAATCGAACAGGGTGGCGAAGGCCTTGTCGCCGCGCGCCGAGACGATCAGCCCCATCGCCTCGACCCCGACGCCTTTGAGTGCGCCCAGCGCATAGACCACGGCGCCCTCGCGCACGGTAAAGCTGGCAAGGCTGGCATTGACGCAAGGTGCTATGGTCTTGATGCCCAGCTTGCCGATCTCGCGCTTATAGACCGCCAGTTTGTCGGTCAGATGCATATCGCAATTCATCACGCCGGCCATGAATTCGACCGGATAATTCGCCTTGAGATAGCCGGTTTGATAGCTGACCACGGCATAGGCGGCGGCGTGGGATTTGTTAAAGCCGTAGTTGGCGAATTTTTCCAGCAGATCGAAGACTTCGCCTGCCTTTTTCGCATCGACATTATGGGTGGCCTTGGCGCCTTCGACGAATTTCGGGCGTTCCTTGGCCATTTCCTCGGCGATCTTTTTGCCCATCGCGCGGCGCAAAAGATCGGCGCCGCCAAGGCTATAGCCCGCCATGACCTGGGCGATCTGCATCACCTGTTCTTGGTAAACGATAATGCCTTGGGTTTCGGCCAGGATATGGTCAATCGTCGGATGGATCGATTCCAGATCCTTCAGCCCGTTTTTCACCTCGCAATAGGTGGGGATATTCTCCATCGGGCCGGGACGATACAGGGCGACCAGCGCCACGATATCTTCGATACAGGTCGGCTTCATCCGCCGCAGTGCATCCATCATGCCGCTGGATTCCACCTGAAACACCGCCACGGTTTTTGCCGCCGCATAAAGCTCGTAGGTGGGTTTGTCGTCCAGCGGGATCAGGCTGATATCAAGATCAACGCCGCGCAGTTTCAACAGATCAATCGCGTTTTGGATGACCGTCAGCGTCTTCAGACCCAAAAAGTCGAACTTGACCAGACCGGCCTGTTCGACCCATTTCATATTGAACTGCGTCGCGGGCATATCCGAGCGCGGGTCTTGATACAAAGGCACCAGCTCGTCCAGCGGGCGGTCGCCAATCACCACGCCCGCGGCATGGGTCGAGGCGTTGCGGTAAAGTCCTTCGATCTGCGCGCCATAGTCCAAAAGCCGGGCCACGACCTCTTCCTTGGCGGCCTCTCGCAGGCGCGGCTCATCGGCCAAGGCCTTGGTGATGCTGACAGGTTTCACACCTTCAACCGGAATCATCTTGGACAGACGATCGACCTGCCCATAAGACATTTGCAACACCCGCCCGACATCGCGCACCGCCGCCTTGGACAACAGCGCGCCAAAGGTGATGATCTGGCCAACTTTGTCACGGCCGTATTTCTCTTGCACATAGCGGATCACCTCTTCGCGGCGGTCCATGCAAAAGTCGATGTCAAAGTCGGGCATCGAGACCCGTTCGGGGTTCAAGAACCGCTCGAACAGCAGGGCATAGCGCAAGGGGTCAAGGTCGGTGATCGTCAGCGCATAGGCCACCAAACTGCCCGCCCCCGAGCCCCGCCCCGGGCCGACCGGAATGCCGTGATCCTTGGCCCATTTGATAAAATCGGCCACGATCAGGAAATAGCCCGGAAAGCCCATCTTTTCGATGATCCCAAGCTCGAAATCCAGCCGCGCTTGGTACTCTTGAGGTGTCACCGCATGCGGGATGATTTTAAGCCGGTTTTGCAGCCCTTCATTGGCCTGACGGCGCAGCTCGTTGACCTCGTCGTCGGCAAATTTCGGCAAGATCGGCTTGCGCTTAAAGGCGGCAAAGGCGCAGCGCTGCGCGATTTCCACGGTGTTCTCAATCGCCTCGGGCAGATCGGCGAACAGCGTCACCATCTCGGCTTCGGTCTTGAAATAATGCTGCGGCGTCAGACGCCTGCGCGGTTGTTGTTGGTCAACATAGGCGCCTTCGGCAATGCAGATCAGCGCGTCATGGGCCTGATACATCTTGGGGTCAGGGAAATAGACGTCATTGGTGGCAACCAAAGGCAGACCCAGCGCATAGGCCTGCTCGACAAACCAGCGCTCGGTGCCTGCCTCGCCATCGGTCAGCCGGCCGCCCTCGCCGGGGTGGCGCTGCAATTCGACATAAAGCCGGTCGCCGTAACAGGCGGCCAACCGCTCTAACAGCACCTGCGCCTTTGGCACCTGCCCGCCTTGGATCAGCCGCCCCAAAGGCCCCTCGGCCCCGCCGGTCAAACAGATAAGACCGCCCGCATATTGCTCTAACTCAGCCAGCGTCACCTGCGGCAAAGCCCCGCCCTTGTCGATGTAAAGACAAGAGTTCAGCTTCATCAGGTTCATATAGCCCGCCTCGTTCTGCGCCAGCAGCACGATGGGCGCAGGCGCGCGCGGCTTCTCGCCGGGGGCAGGCGGATCATAGGCAACCGAGACCTGACAGCCGACAATCGGCTGCACGCCCGCGTCTTTGGCATAGACCGAAAACTCCAAGGCCGCGAACATGTTGTTGGTGTCGGTCACCGCCACCGCAGGCATCGCATGCTTGCCGCAAAGCTTGATCAGCGCCTTTACAGGCACAGCCCCCTCCAACAAGGAATGCTCGGTATGGGTGCGCAGATGGATGAATCGGGTCTGGGTCATCCCGCCAACCTATCGAAGCCGCGCGGCAGGGGAAAGGCCTTGCCAAAGCCCCAGACCTCGGCTTTGATACCTTGCAAGGGCAGATCTGCCCGAAAGGCCGCGCGACCCGCTTTACGCCGCATCGGGCGGGCGCGCAAAAGGCCACCCGAAAAGACCGCGGCAGGATATACCATGACCGAAGTCGCGTTTCTCCTGAATGGAACGCCGCTCCGCCTTGAGGGTCAGCCCCCAACGCGGACGCTTCTTGATTTCCTGCGCGAAACCAAGGCTCTCAACGGCACCAAAGAGGGCTGCAATGAGGGCGACTGCGGCGCCTGCACCGTCATGGTCACCGACGAAAACGGCCCCCGTGCCCTTAACGCCTGCATCTTGTTCCTGCCGCAACTGCACGGCAAAGCCGTGCGCACCGTCGAAGGCCTCGCCGCCCCCAACGGCACCCCACATCCGGTGCAATCGGCCATGGTCGACCACCACGGCAGCCAATGCGGTTTTTGCACCCCCGGCTTCATCGTCTCGATGGCCGTGGCCCATGCCACAGGGCGCACAGATCACGACACCGTGCTTGCAGGCAACCTCTGCCGCTGCACCGGCTACGCCCCGATCATCCGCGCCGCCCAAGCCGCCGAAACCCGCCCAATCCCCGCCCAAATGACCCAAGACGCTTTCATCTTGGCCCAAATATCCTCGGAGGGGTCCGGGGAGGCAGACAGCCTCCCCGCGCCGCAGGTCACGGGCGCCTATTGCCCCGACAACAGCGACGACTTCGCCAGCTGGTATCTGCAAAACCCCGATGCCACCCTGATTGCCGGCGCAACCGATGTCGGGCTCTGGGTCACCAAAGGCCTGCGCGATCTGCCAAAGCCGGTGTTTCTGGGCCAGATGCGCGATCTGCAACAGATCGAACGCGGCGGCGGCCAAATCCACATCGGCGCGGGCGTCACCATCGCGACGTTGCGCAGCACCTTACAACACAGCCACCCCAGCTTTGCCGAATTGCTGCGCCGCTATGCCAGCGAACAGGTGCGCAATGCTGCCACCATTGGCGGCAATATCGCCAATGGCTCGCCGATTGGCGACGCGCCGCCTGCGCTGATCGCGATGGGTGCGACCTTGCATCTGCGCTGCGGCGACGATCTGCGCACGCTGCCGCTCGAGGATTTCTTCCTCGCCTACCGCAAACAAGACCGCAAAGCTTCGGAATTCGTCGCAGGGATTTCGATCCCAGAGGCCGTGCCTGCGCTGCGCTGCTACAAACTCAGCAAACGCTTTGACCAAGATATCTCGGCGGTGCTGGGGGCGTTCAATCTGACCTGCGCCGAAGGTCAGATCACCGCCGCTCGCGTGGCCTTTGGTGGCATGGCAGGCACGCCCAAACGCGCCAGCGGCTTTGAGGCCGCCCTGATCGGCCAAAGCTGGAGCCTTGAGAGTATCACTGCCGCCCTGCCCGCGCTTGCCGACGATTTCCAGCCGCTGTCAGACATGCGCGCCTCGGCCGGCTACCGGCTGCAAGCGGCGCAAAATCTGGCGCTGCGCTATTTCCACGACCTAAACGGCACCCCCGTTTCGGTTTTGGAGGTGGCACCATGAGCCTTGGCAAATCGCTTCCCCATGATTCGGCGCCCCTGCATGTCACCGGGGCTGCGCGCTATCTGGATGACATCCCCTTGCCCGCAGGCGCGCTGCATCTGGCCTTTGGCCTGTCAAGCTGCGCCCATGGCCGTATCACCGCGCTGGATCTGGAGGCCGTGCGCGCGGCCCCCGGTGTGGTTGCGGTGTTCAGCGCCGAAGACTGGCCCGATATGCCCGATTGCAGCCCGGCCTCGCAGGACGAACCGCTTTTGGCGGTGGAAACCGTGCATTACAGCGGCCAGCCGGTGTTTTTGGTGGTGGCCGAAACCCATCTGCAGGCCCGCCGCGCCGCGCGTCTGGGCAAGATCAGCTACGCCGAACTGCCCGCGCTTTTGACGATAGATCAAGCATTGGCGGCCAATTCCCGCTTTGAATCCGGCCCGGTGATCTGGGCCAAGGGCGACGCCGCCCGTGCGATCGCGGCAGCCCCCCATCAGATTGAGGGCAGCTTTGAGGTTGGCGGCCAAGAGCATTTTTATCTTGAAGGCCAGATCGCGGCGGCGATCCCGCTGGAAGACGGCATGCATGTGCTGTCTTCAACCCAGCATCCGAGTGAAATTCAGCACAAGGTCGCGCATGCTTTGCATCTGAACATGGCCGATGTTCGCGTCGAGACCCGCCGCATGGGCGGCGGCTTTGGCGGCAAGGAAAGCCAAGGCAATGCGCTGGCCATCGCTTGCGCCATGGCGGCCAAGGCCACCGGGCGAGCCTGCAAAATGCGATACGACCGCGATGATGATATGATCATCACCGGCAAGCGCCACGATTTGCGCATAGGCTATCGCGCCGGAGTTGATGCCTCGGGGCGGATTTTGGGGGTTGCCTTCACCCATCTGATCCGCTGCGGCTGGGCGCAGGATCTAAGCCTTGCGGTGGCGGACCGTGCGATGCTGCATGCCGACAATTGCTATCATCTGCCCGATATCCGCATTGAAAGCCACCGGCTGAAAACCAATACCCAAAGCGCCACCGCCTATCGCGGCTTTGGCGGCCCGCAGGGGCTGATCGGGATTGAGCGGGTGATGGATCACGCGGCCTTTGTGCTGGGGATCGAGCCCTTGGCGCTGCGGCGACAGAATTTTTACCGCGAGAGGGAGGCGGCGGTGGAAGCCTCCGGCGGGGATATTTTGGCCAAGATGAAAGCCGAGACCACGCCCTATTTCATGGAGGTGGAGGATTTTATCGGCCATGATCTGACGGCAAAGCTGGAGGCCCTGTCGGGGTATCAGGCACGGCGGCAGGCGGTGGCGGATTGGAATGCCGCAAGCCCGATTTTGAAGCGCGGTTTGGCCTTGGTGCCGGTGAAGTTTGGGATTTCGTTTACTCTGACCTGGCTGAACCAGGCCGGGGCTTTGGTGCACGTCTATCAAGACGGCTCGATCCATCTGAACCATGGCGGCACCGAGATGGGTCAGGGTTTGAACCAAAAGATCGCGCAGGTGGCGGCTTCGGTTTTTGGGGTGGGAATGGAGGCGGTGAAGATCACGGCCACAGATACCGGCAAAGTGCCCAATACCTCGGCCACGGCGGCCTCGTCCGGGTCGGATATGAACGGGATGGCGGCGCAGCAGGCTTGTGAGACCATCCGCGACCGCATGGCGGCGTTTCTGGCCGGAAAGCATGGGGTGGAACCTGCGAGCGTGCGCTTTGCGGATGGCGTGGTGCGGGTGGCGGGCGAGGTCTTTGGCTTTGCGCAGGTTGCGGCTTGGGCCTATCAGGCGCGGATTTCGCTGTCATCGACCGGGTTTTACGCCACGCCCAAGATCACTTGGGACCGTTTGCGCGGGCGGGGGCGGCCGTTTTTGTATTTCGCCTATGGTGCGGCGGTGGCCGAGGTGGTGATCGACACGCTGACCGGCGAGAACCGGATTTTGCGGGCGGATATTTTGCATGACACCGGCAGTTCGATGAACCCTGCGCTGGATATTGGCCAGATCGAGGGGGCTTTTGTGCAGGGGGCGGGCTGGCTGACCACTGAGGAATTGGTCTGGGATGCCAAGGGCGGGCTTTTGACCCATGCGCCCAGCACCTATAAGATCCCCGCCTGTTCGGACCGGCCTGCGGTGTTCAATGTGAGCCTTTACGATCAGCCCAACCGCGAGGATACCGTCGGCAAATCAAAAGCCGTGGGCGAGCCGCCCTTTAACCTTGGCATCGCGGTGTTTTATGCGCTGTCGGATGCGATTGCCGCCTGTGGCGACGCCAGCCGCTATCCCGATCTGGATGCCCCCGCCACGCCCGAGCGCATTTTAGCCGCCGTGCAAAAGCAGCGCCATGTTTGATCTGGCGGCCCTGCGTGCGGCCACCGCGCGTGGCCCTGTGGCGCGGATTGTGATCGCAGGGTTTAAGGGCTCGTCGCCGCGCGAGCTTGGGGCTGCGATGCTGGTCTGGGCCGATGGGCAATCGGGCAGCATCGGCGGCGGTGCGCTGGAATGGCAGGCGATGCAGCGCGCGCGTGTGATGCTGGCCAAGGGCGGCGGGCGGCATTTTGAAACCACGGCGCTTGGGCCCAATATTGGCCAGTGCTGCGGCGGCGCGGTCTCGCTTTTGACCGAAGTTTACAGCGCAGACAGCCTGCCACAGGGCCCGCTTGTCGCCCGCGCTCTGGAGGGCGCGCCGATGCCGCTTGGCGTCAAGCGCTTGCTGGCAAAGGCCCGCAACAGCGGCAGCCTGCCCGCCACACAGGTGCTGCAAGGCTGGCTGATCGAGCCGATCACCACGCCGCAGCGCCAGATCTGGATCTGGGGGGCCGGCCATGTTGGCCGCGCACTGGCCGAGGTTTTGTCCCCGCTGCCGCAGCTTGCGCTGACATGGGTTGATGTTGCGGCCGAGCGCTTTCCGGATGCGCCGCCGCCAAGCCGCATCCTGCCCGTGCCCGCGCCTGAATGCGCGGTGACGCTTGCGCCGCAAACGGCCGAGCATCTGATCGTCACCTATTCGCACGCGCTGGATCTAGAGCTTTGCCACCGCCTGCTGCATCACGGCTTTGGCTTTTGCGGCCTGATCGGATCGGCAAGCAAAGCCGCGCGCTTTCGCAGCCGCTTGGCAGCGATTGGCCACAGCCCACAGGCGATATCCCGCATCCTCTGCCCCATCGGCGACCCCGCCTTGGGCAAAGCCCCCCAAGCCATCGCCATCGGCGTTGCAGCACAAATGCTGCGCAGCAATTTTCTCAGCCAGAGGTCCCAATGTTCGATCTAATCCTGCGCAACGCCAACCTGCCCGATGGTCGCCAAGGCCAAGATATCGCAGTGAAATCCGGAAAAATTGCTGCGGTTGCACCGAAGATTGCTGCGCAGGCCGGGCAAGAGATCGACGCCGCAGGCTATCTTGTCACCCCGCCCTTTGTGGACCCGCATTTTCACATGGATGCGACGCTCTCGCTGGGCCTGCCACGGATGAACCGCTCGGGCACCCTGCTTGAAGGCATCGCGCTCTGGGGCGAGCTGCGCCCGACCCTGACCATCGACGCGCTGGTCGAGCGTGCGCTGCGCTATTGCGATCTGGCGGTCAGCCAAGGCCTGCTTGCGATCCGCACCCATGTCGACACCTCGGACCCGCGCCTTGTCACCGTCGAGGCCATGCTCGAGGTCAAACGCCGCGTCGCGCCCTATCTGACCCTGCAACTCGTGGCCTTCCCGCAAGACGGCTATACCCGCGCCGAACACGGCGTGCAAAGCCTTGCCCGCGCGCTGGATATGGGCGTTGATATCGTCGGCGGCATCCCGCATTTCGAACGCACGATGGAGGAAGGCACGGCTTCGGTGCGCGCGCTCTGCCGCCTTGCCGCCGAGCGCGGCCTGCCCGTCGACATGCATTGCGACGAAACCGATGATCCGCTGTCGCGCCATGTCGAAACCCTGGCCGCCGAGACCATCCGCCACGGGCTGCAAACCCGCGTCGCAGGCTCGCATCTCACCTCGATGCATTCGATGGACAATTACTATGTCTCAAAGCTGATCCCACTGATCGCCGAGGCACAGATGCATGTGATCCCCAATCCGCTGATCAACATCATGCTGCAAGGCCGCCACGACAGCTATCCCAAACGCCGCGGCATGACGCGGGTGCGCGAGCTGATGGCGGCTGGCATCAATGTGGCTTTCGGCCATGATTGCGTGATGGACCCTTGGTATTCGATGGGCTCTGGCGATATGCTCGAGGTCGGCCATATGGCGATCCATGTCGCGCAAATGGCCGGTCTTGATGACAAAACCGCGATCTTCAACGCGCTGACCACCAACTCCGCCCGCGCCATGGGGCTTGAAAACTACGGGCTTGATGTCGGCTGCGCCGCCGATCTGGTGCTCTTGCAAGCCAGATCTCCCGCCGAGGCCCTGCGGCTTAAACCCGCGCGCCTTGCCGTGATCAAATCCGGCACAATCATCGCGCAAACCGCCCCCCGCATCAGCGCCCTGATGCTGGACAGCCGCCCCCAAACCGTAAACCCCGCCGATTATGCGCCCAAACTCTGACGCTTTCATCTTGGCATAAATATCCAGACTTATGCAGCAACCACGCTTAGAAATCTGAACCCTTATCACAGCGGACCAAGCCGTTGCAGAGATCATGCAAGATTGCGATTGGGTGGCCGGCAGCCTTGACATGGCCAACGGCCCAAAGCGCTAGAGCAGCCGCGTTCCAAAGCCGCTTATAGACATGACTGAAGGTCTCAGCACAGGGATTTGCCGGTCTTGGCACAGCCTGCCGATTGACTGAGGCCCGAGTAGAGTTTTGGGGCGCCAAGGCATCGCCACGCCTCTGCGCCGACTTGGGCGGAAACCCCGCGTCTTGGCGCTGCGGCATGGCTGTCACATTGACAAACCCGCGCGTGGATGCGAAGACGCGGCTCTGTATTTGCGACCTTTGTCGCGCCACATCGGCGGCGATATTCGGTCGGGGTGGCGAAAAGGAAGTACTTTGATCCCTTCAAGATTGGCCAAGTGGAGCGCCGCTTTCGCCAAGCGCAGCCTGTTGTGGCGTTTGCTTTCAGAAAGCCTGCTGGAGAACGGCGGCCGCTACTTTGCCGCTATCACAGCGATGGTGCTGGTGGCGGTTTCGACGGCGCTCTCGGCTTGGATCATGGGCGAAATCGTGCAAGCGATGACGCATCCCGAGGACCGTTTGCGGGTGTTTTTGGTCGCGGGTGCTGTGGTGGCGATCTTCATGATCAAGGGCTTGTCGTCATTTGCACAAACCGTTCTGATGGCGCGTGCAGGCAATCGCATCGTGGCCGAGAAACAAAGCGAGCTGTTTCGCCGCCTGCTGAAGCAAAGCATCGGTTTTTTCAACAACACCGAATCCTCGATGGTCTTGATGCAGGTGACGCAAAGCGCGCAGATGGCGCGCGGTGTGATTGATATTATCGTTACCGGCTTTGTCCGCGATCTGCTGACGTTGTTCGGCCTGATCTTTGTGATGTTCTACCAGCAGCCGGTGCTGTCGCTGATTTGTTTGGTGATTGGGCCTGCTGCGCTGTTTGGGGTGCGGCTTATTCTGGTGCAAGTGCGCGCAATCATGGCGCAAGAGATGATGGGCATGGCCGAGATCATCCGCGTGGTGCAAGAAGCTTCGGTTGGGGCGCGGGTGATCAAGGCCTTTGCGCTGGATCGCGTGATGGCCGACCGCATGGATGTCGCCGTGCGGCAAGTGGAATCGCGTGCGAATAAGATGATCCGCCTGGAAAGCGCCACCTCGCCCTTGATGGACACGCTGACAGGGGTGGCCATCGGAGCGGTGGTGGTTCTGAGCAGCAGCAATCTGTTCGGCCAAGAGGCAGGCACGCCTGGCCAGCTGATGTCTTTTGTCACAGCCTTCATCATGGCCTATGAGCCCGCCAAGCGCTTGTCGCGGATGCGGGTTTCGATCGAAAGCGGCATGGTCGGGGTGCAGATGATGTACACCCTGCTGGACGCGCCGCAAACCATGGTCGAAGCCGATGATGCCGTCGCTATCCCCGAGGGCAAGGGCCATCTGCGGCTGGACAAGGTGTCGTTTTCATATACGGGTGCCACCTCAGTGGTGAATGAGATCACCATCGACTGTCCTGCTGGCAAGACCACAGCGCTGGTTGGCCCCTCGGGCGGCGGCAAATCCACCCTGTTGAACCTGATGCTGCGGCTTTATGACCCCAGCAGCGGCTCTGTCAGCATCGACGGGCTGGATCTTCAAAAGGCCAGCTTTGACTCGCTGCGCCGCACGGTCGCCTATGTCGGGCAAGACACCTTCTTGTTTTCGGCCAATGTCATCGAAAACCTGCGAGTGGCGCGCCAAGACGCAACCGACGCCGAGGTGATCGAAGCGGCAAAGGTCGCCCATGCCGATGAATTCATTTGCCAATTGCCCAATGGCTACCAAACCCAAATCGGCGAGAATGGCGCGTTTTTGTCCGGTGGTCAGCGTCAACGCCTTGCGATTGCCCGCGCCGTGCTGCGCCGCGCGCCGATCTTGTTGCTGGATGAGGCCACAAGCGCGCTGGACAGCCATTCGGAAACCTTGGTCCGCGATGCGCTCGAACGCGTGACGACAGGGGTGACGACCATCGTGGTCGCGCATCGGCTTTCGACTGTGCTGCGCGCCGACCAGATCTGCTACATCGAGGCCGGTCGTGTCGAGGAATCGGGCAGTCTGGATGCGCTTTTGGCCAAAGGCGGCAAGTTCCGCGCGCTTTACGATCAACAATTTCAAGAGCGCAGCTAGCAGCAATGCCGGCGCGCGGGGCCCATGACGCTGCGTCAAATATCTCAAAGCATAGCAAGGATATGCCGCTGCATGGCACGCGCAGCCGGCTTTTCTGCTAGGCTTGTCGCAGTCGGCAGAAGCCGATCTTTGCCCGCATGGGGTGGCAGCTTGCTGCGCCCCGCCTAAGCTGAAAGCTTGAAGGCATGCGTTGACCCCCCGCTTTTCTTGCCGCAGAAGTAGGCTTTACTGCGTCAGGGTCACACCTCCTTAAAAGAAAGACGCTAGGATGCCAGTTTCAAATCAAACGATTTTTGCAAAGGTCCGTGGATAATGCAGATTGATCATAATCTTATCGCCGAGCTTGAAGACCTCTTGGGGGTCGACCGTCTGACGGTGCAATACCAACGCCTGCTTGCCGATCTTGACGAGGCGATTGCCCAGATCACCACGCTTCTGCCGCAGGGCCCCAGCGCCGAAATCGGGCAAAAGGCGCATAAGGTTGCAGGCGGGGCCGCGATCTTGGGGCTTGTCGATCTTGCGGCCAAGCTGCGCGCCTGCCAAGACGCTGTTCACGCCCAAGACGCGGGCAGTCTTGCGGCGCATGTCGCGGCCCTGACGCCGCTGCGCGCGGGCCTGACGGGTTTGCTGCGCCAGCGGCAGGCGGCAGCCTAGCTCCAGTCCAGCACCACCTTGCCCGAGGCTCCAGCCCGCATCACCTCGAACCCCTTCTGGTATTCGTCGACGCCAAAGCGGTGCGTGATCACCCCGCGCAGATCCAAGCCGTTTTCCAGCATCGCGATCATCTTATACCAGGTCTCGAAAATCTCGCGGCCGTAAACACCTTTGATGGTCAGCGCCTTAAAGACGATCCGGCTCCAATCCACCGCCGATTTGCCAGGGCCGATCCCCAGCATGGCAATGCGCCCGCCCATAACCAGCGCCTCGACCATCTGATCAAGTGCTGCCTGATTGCCTGACATCTCTAGGCCCACATCAAAGCCCTGCACAATCTTCAGCCGCGCCATCACATCGCGCAGATCCTCTTGCGCCACATTCACCGCCGTCACATCCGCGACCTTGACCGCCAAGGCCAACCGCGCGGGGTTGATATCGGTGATCACCACATGGCGCGCGCCGACATGCCGCGCCACCGCAGCCGCCATGATCCCGATCGGCCCAGCGCCCGTGATCAGCACATCCTCGCCCACCAGATCAAACGACAGCGCCGTATGCACCGCATTGCCCAACGGGTCCAAAATCGCGCCAATATCGTCATCGATGCTGTCGGGCAAAGCCACGACGTTAAAGGCCGGCAGGCGCAGATATTCGGCAAAAGCGCCGGGCTCATTGACACCAATACCGCGAGTGGCAGGGTCCAAATGAAACTTGCCCGCCCGCGATTGCCGACTTTGCTTGCCAATCAAATGCCCCTCGCCCGAACAGCGCTGCCCAATGGCAAGCCCGGTCACCTGCGCGCCGATCTCGACAATCTCGCCGGCAAACTCATGGCCGGTGATAAGCCCCAGTGGCACCGTGCGCGCCGCCCATTCATCCCAATTCCAGATGTGAATATCGGTGCCACAGATGCCGGTTTTCTTGATGCGGATCAGCACATCCTCGGCGCCGATCTCGGGAATGCTGCGCTCTTGCATCCATAAGCCTTGTTGGGGCCGCGCCTTGACCAAGGCTTTCATGCCAAAACCCCCAGTTCTTTGCCTGCCGCCGCAAAGGCTGCCAAGGCAAAATCCAGATCGGCACGGCTCAAACCCGCACTCATCTGCGTTCTGATCCGCGCCGCGCCCCGCGGCACCACCGGAAAGAAAAAGGCCGAGACCATAATCCCGCGCCGGTCCAGCGCCTGCGCAAACGCTTGCGCCAAAACGGCATCGCCAATCATAACCGGCACAATCGGATGGCTGCCCGGCAGCAGATCAAACCCCAAAGCCGTCAGCCCCGCCCGCCAATAGGCGGCATTCTTCGCCAGCTTGGCGCGCAGATCATCAGCGCCCTCCACAATATCGAAAGCCGCCAGCGCCGCCCCCACCACCGCAGGCGGCAGCGCATTGGAAAACAGATAGGGCCGCGCGCGCTGGCGCAAAAGATCAATTACCGGCTGCGGCCCAGCGATATAGCCGCCCAAGGCCCCACCCAGCGCTTTGCCAAAGGTGCCGGTCAAAATATCCACCCGCACGCCCGCCGCCGCCGCAGTACCCCGCCCCTGCGGCCCGACAAACCCCGTCGCATGACAATCATCCACCAATGTCACCGCGCCATAGCGCCCGGCCAGCTGGGTGATCCCCGCCAGATCGGCCGCTGTGCCATCCATCGAGAACACGCCATCCGTCGCAATCAAGATAAACCGCGCCCCCGCCTGCCGCGCCGCCTGCAATTGCGCCTCCAGATCGGCCATATTGTTATTGGCAAAGCGGTAGCGTGCCGCCTTGCACAAACGCACCCCGTCAATGATCGACGCATGGTTCAGACTATCGGACACAACCGCATCGGCTTCGGTCAACAAGGCCTCGAACACGCCGCCATTGGCGTCAAAGCACGCCGCAAACAGAATCGCATCCTGCATCCCCAAAAACCCGGCAATCCGCGCTTCCAAACTGCGGTGAATATCCTGCGTCCCGCAGATGAACCGTACCGAGGCCATGCCAAACCCATGGCTTTGCATCGCCGCCCCAGCCGCCGCGACCAACCGCGGATCATTCGCAAGGCCAAGGTAATTATTGGCACAAAGGTTCAGCATCTCGCGCCCGCCAATCCGCAGCCGCGCGCCTTGCGCCCCTTCAATCAGCCGCTCGCGCTTTGTAAGCCCCTCGGCCTCAAGCGCCGCCAACCGCCCGCCCACATCCGCCAGAAATCCCGCAACATCTGTCATAGCAGAAAACCCTCCAGTTTAGCGGAGCCTACGCCTGCCTGAAAAAATGTCAATATAGCGGAATAAATTCCAATCTTACGGATTTCATCTTGGTAAAAATATCCTGGGGGCGCGGGGGCCAGCCCCCGCCCTACGCCTCAGCTGTCCTGAACAATCAGCAAAGCCCGCGCAGCGCCGCCCTCGGCGGCAATCAAATGGCTACGATCGGCGCGGTAGCGCGCGGTATCGCCCACCGCCAAGACCTGCGTCTCCTCGCCCGAGACCACCCTTACCTGCCCCTCGATCACCGTCAGATGCTCGCGACAGCCAGCGGTATGGGGCTCACTGTCCAAGACCCCTTCGGCAGCAAAGCGCAGATCATAAACCTCGTAATCGCCCACCGCCTCGGCCGGCGATAAGATCCGAATGCTTACGCCCTTGCCACGCCCGCCAATCACCGGAGCAGCCCCTGCGCGCACCACCTCAATGCCGACATCGCCGCGCCCTTCCAAAAGCCCTGCGAAATCCACCTGCAAGGCCTGTGTCAGGTTCCAAAGTGTCGCCACCGTCGGCGAACTTTCCGCCCGCTCAATCTGGCTGACCATCGAGCGACTAACCCCCGAAAGTTTGGCCACAGCATCAAGACTCAGCCCGCGGGCTTTACGGGCCTCGCGCAGTGAAGCGGCGAGTCGGTCATGGATTTCGGAACGTGCATTCATTGCAGCAGTAAAGCCGCTCTGACCGGTCGCCGTCAATCTTAATCAAGTGCCGCAATAGGTTACATAGTCAGCAGCGCCCTTGGGGCTGGGCAGAACAAATCCCTCCCGCCCCGCCTCGGGCCCAAAGGGGTCGCGCACGGCGGCCAAAAGCGCGTTGAAATCGCTCAAATCACCCGCCTCTGCCGCCTGCAAGGCCGCCTCGACCAGATGATTGCGCACAATCACCGCCGGATTGACCGCAAGCAGTGCCTCTGCCGCATCCGCGCGCAGCCGCGCGCGCCAACGCGGCAGCCAAGCCGTGATCGCAGCCCTATTATCAAACAACGCCAGATACCCCGCCTCATCCGTCACAGCCGCCGCCAAACGCCGATGCGCCAGCGTCCAGTCCACGCCCTCGATTGCAGTCAGAAAATCGTCGATCAAACTGCCATCGCCCGCAGCCTCGCCGGCAAGGCCCAGCTTTTCGCGCATCACCGCCAGAAACGCGACGCGGTAAGTGCCTGCAATGCCCTCAAGCGCCGCATTCGCCAGATCCAGCGCGCGTTCGGGGTCGGCATCAATAAAGGGCAGCAGCGTTTCCAGCAGCCGCGCCAGATTCCATCCCAGAATCAGCGGCTGATTGGCATAGGCATAGCGCCCCTGCCGATCAATCGAGGAAAACACTGTGCCCGGCGCATAGGCCTCCATAAAGGCGCAGGGGCCGTAATCTATCGTCTCGCCCGAAAGCGCCATATTGTCGGTGTTCATCACCCCATGCACAAAGCCAACACCCATCCACTGCGCGATCAGCCGCGCTTGCGCTTGGGCAACGGCGGCGAAAAACGCCAAAGGATCTTCGGCCTGCGGATAATGCCGCGCCATTGTATAGTGCATCAAAGCCCGCAGCTTTTCGACCTCGCCGCGCGCCGAGAAGAACTGAAAGCTGCCAACGCGGATATGGCTTGCCGCAACCCGCGCCAGCACCGCCCCTGTCACCAGCCCCTGATCGCGCAAAATCCGCTCGCCCGTCGTCACCACTGCCAAACTGCGGGTGGTGGGAATGCGCAAAGCCGCCATCGCTTCCGAAATCAGATATTCGCGCAGCATCGGCCCCAAAGCCGCCTTGCCATCGCCACCGCGCGAAAACGGCGTGCGGCCCGAGCCTTTCAATTGCAGATCCCAGCGCCGCGCATCAGGCCCCAGAAATTCGCCCAAAAGATGCGCGCGCCCATCCCCCAACTGCGGCGAAAACCCGCCAAACTGATGCCCCGCATAGGCCAAAGCCGCAGGATCCGCGCCCTCGGGCAGGCGTGCCCCCGAAAACCACCCCGCCGCATCGCTGACCGAAAGCCCCAGCTCTGCCGCCAAATCCGCGTTCAGCACCAAGACTTTAGGATCAGGCGCCACATCCGGCGCCAGCCGAAGATAGCTGCCCGGAAGTTCGCGCAGATAGCTGTTGTCAAACGTGATCATAATGCTGCCCCCATAACGCAAATATGACCCGCCCCCCGGAGGGTGCAAGGTCATCATCACGATTTTTGAGATTTTGGTCGGGGCGGAGGGATTCGAACTCTCGACCTACTGCTCCCAAAGCAGCCGCGCTACCAGACTGCGCTACGCCCCGACTGCGGCTCTGATACTGCGTCATTTCGGAAATGAAAAGGGGCTACTCGACAGAACATGACCAAATTGCAGAAGTTTTTTCAATTTGATCTGACCGCATCTGTGCGCCTGCCGAAATTCCCAGCCGTTTCGCCAATCCAGCATTGATTTCCAACACAAATTTGACATCCCGACCACCATCAATCGGCGTCTCGTCTTCGACGATTGCATCCGAATGCACATGCGTGACCAGCCCCGAGGCATCAGCAAAGATCATATCAAGGGGAATCAGGGTGTTTTTCATCCAGAACACCGCATGTGTCGGATCGGGATAAACGAACAACATTCCGGATGAACTGGGCATGTGCTTGCGCAGCATCAAACCCTTAGAGCGTGTGGCCGCCGTGTCGGCGATCTCTACACTAAAGCGCTGCACACCACTTGGGCCGCGCAGCTCGACCGTATCAGGGGCGCAAGCCGCTTGGCCCGCCCCCGCACTTATCATCATCAGCCAAATCGCAGCTATTTGCGAACGGACGTTTCCCATGATACCACCTGCACCGCCATGCGGCCCCGCTTGCCCTCGACAATGCGCAGGCAAATCGCTTCGCCCGCATCGAGGTCGGCAAATCCAGAATGCCGCAGCACCTCAACATGCACGAAAACGTCTTCAGGTCGACCAAAAACATTGGCAAAGCCAAAGCCCTTGCCCTTGTCAAACCATTTGACGCGGGCAGGTTCCAGCGCCAAAGCGGCAATCTCTTCGGGTGTCGCAAGCTGGTCTTCCTCGCCAAGCGGCAGCACGCTGCCTTCTGGCGGGTCAATCCGCAGCACTTCTACCGCCTGCACACCGCGTTCTGTGTGTTGCACCTTAACCAAAATGCCCGCGCCATCGGCAACCGAGCCCTGTCCAAAATTGCGCAACACATTTGCGTGTAAAAGGATATCGCCAGAGTGTTCCTCCGAAACGATAAAGCCAAAACCCTTTGCAGGATCAAACCATTTTACACGGCCCTGCAATGTTTGCAGTTCCATTTCCCCATCAGTCATAAAAGGACCATTTCCCCAGATTAAGCCCCTAACAGCCATAGTCATGCAGGCAAATGGTTAATGGATGCAACCCCAAACGGCGCGCCAATTTTGGCGTGTTATTTCACGCTTCGTGAAAATCAGGGATTTAGCCTTTTAATATTCCATTCATTTTCAATAGCTTGCCGAGACCAGCGAAATCTATCGTGTAAGCGGTATGCTCCATCGGCCCAGAACTCTACCTCTAAAGGAGTAACGCGGTATCCGCCCCAGAATGGCGGCCGCGGTGGGTTCGTGCCAAATTTCACCCCAAGCGCCGCGACATCGGCCATCAATTTCCCCCGCGAGGCCAAAGGCCGCGATTGTTCCGACGCCCAAGCCCCCAAACGCGAGGTCAAACTGCGCGACTGATAGTAGAGATCCGCCGCCTCTCCATCTTCGCGCGTCACCAATCCGCGCACCCTGATCTGCCGCCGCAGGCTTTTCCAATGCAGCACAAAAGCCGCCTTGCCGCTTGCGTCCAGCTCCTGCCCTTTGGCAGAGCCATAATTGGTGTAAAATACAAAAGCCGCAGGTTCGATGTCTTTTAACAGCACCATGCGCACATTCGGCAAGCCATCGGCATCCACCGAAGCCAGCGCAATCGCATTGGGGTCGTTGACCTCGCTGACTTCCGCCTCGCCCAGCCAGCGCCGCGCAATCTCAAAGGGGCTATCGCCCGCAAAAATGCCCGTTCTGTCCATCGTTCCCTCTTCTGCGCCCACGGCGCGCCTTGATGCAGACAAATCTTTCGCCTACACAGCTATTCGATGAAATAGGGTGGGCGGGGAAGAGCGAATGTCAACCGGACTTATGGCAGGAAAACGCGGGCTGATCATGGGCCTTGCGAATGACAAATCCATCGCTTGGGGTATTGCCCAGGCCCTTGCTGCGCAAGGCGCGGAAATTGCCTTTTCATATCAAGGCGATGCGCTGAAGAAACGTGTGCTGCCGCTGATCCAGTCGATTGGCATGTCCGAAATGGTAGAATGCGATGTCGCCTCGGATGACAGCATCGACGCGCTGTTTGCACATTTGGCACAGACCTGGGGTAAGATCGACTTTCTGGTCCATGCCATCGGCTTTTCCGATAAAAACGAGCTGCGTGGCCGCTATGTCGATACCAGCCGCGCGAATTTCAGCATGACGATGGATATCTCGATCTATTCCTTCACCGCCGTCTGCCAACGTGCGGCAGCGATGATGCCCGAGGGGGGATCGATGCTGACGCTGACCTATTACGGCGCCGAAAAGGTGATGCCGCATTACAACGTCATGGGCATCGCCAAAGCCGGGCTCGAGGCAAGCGTGAAATATCTGGCCGAAGACCTTGGCAAAGACGGCATCCGCGTCAATGCGATCTCGGCAGGCCCAATCAAAACCCTTGCCGCCAGCGGCATCGGTGATTTCCGCTATATCATGAAGTGGAACGAGCTGAACTCGCCCCTGCGCCGCAATGTGACGCAAGAAGAGGTCGGCAAGGCCTCGCTTTACCTGCTCTCTGATCTCGGCTCGGGCACCACGGGCGAGAATTTGCACGTCGATGCAGGCTATCATGTCGTCGGTATGAAAGCCGTTGATGCGCCCGATATTGATGTGGTCACAGGCCGCAAAGAATGACCCTTGCCGCCTTCCTGACCGTCGCGCTGCTGCATTTGATGGCAGCCATCAGCCCCGGCCCCGCCGTGCTGATGTCGGCGCGCACCGGCGTTACGGAAGGCCTGCGCACCGGCGCATTTCTGGCAATCGGCATCGGCGCAGGCGCCGTGGTCTGGGCCGCAGCCGCGCTCTTTGGTCTCGCGGTTTTGTTCCAAGCCGCCCCTGCCCTGCTTTGGGCGCTGAAAATCGCAGGCGGGCTTTACCTGATGCATATGGCTTGGGGCATGTGGCGCACAGCCGACACCCCGCTCGATATGTCGGCCACCAGCCGCACCCCGCGCAGCGCGGCCTCGGCCTTCCGGCTTGGCCTTGTCACCCAACTCTCCAACCCCAAACCCGCCGTGCTGTTCTCGGCCATCTTCATCGGCACCGTACCCAAAGCCACCCCGCTCTGGGTGATCGCCGCCCTGCTGCTGGTGGTGTTTCTGAACGAGGCGATCTGGAACACCCTTGTCGCCCGCCTCTTCTCCTTCCACCGCTCCAAAGCCGCCTATATCGGCCTGAAATCCACCATCGACCGCAGCTTTGGCGGCCTGCTGGCGCTTTTGGGCGTCAAAATCGCCGTCACCTGACCTTCATCTGTCCCTAAATATCCCGGGGGTGCGGGGGCTGGCCCCCGCTGCGCCACCAAACAAAGGAACCCGCCATGACCGATCGCCTGCCGCACGAAAAAGGTTTCCATGTCTCTTGGGACCAAATGCACCGCGACAGCCGCGCGCTGGCTTGGCGGCTTGATGGCAAGGGTCCCGAGGAGGGCGGCGCTTGGCGCGCGGTGGTGGGCATCACCCGCGGCGGGCTGGTGCCTGCGATGATCGTGGCGCGCGAGCTTGATATCCGCACCGTCGATACCATTTCGATCAAAAGCTACAACCACCAGAACCAAGGCGCCGCCCAAGTGATCAAATCACCGCAGGCCGAGCTGATGGGCGACGGCAGCGGCATCTTGATCGTCGATGATCTGGTCGATTCGGGCAAAACTCTCGAAGTTGTGCGCAAACTTTACCCCCGCGCGCATTTTGCCACTGTATACGCAAAGCCATCGGGCAAACCGCAGGTCGACAGCTATATCACCGAGGTCAGCCAAGACACTTGGATCTTTTTCCCTTGGGATATGGCGCTGCAATATGTCCAACCTTTCCGCGGACAGGACTGAACCCAAGCTTATGAAAACCCTAGCACGTATCGGGCTTGCGCGCATTTTGCATTGGCTCTTCGAGATGAGCCTCGCGATCAAGGCCGTGCTAACCAGCGCCGAGGCCCTAACCGGCCTTGGCCTGTTGCTGACCCCCAATCCGCTGGTCGCACGCCTGCGCTATTTCATCACCCATTACGAGATTGCTGAAAACTCGACCGACACCATGGCGCAATGGACGCAGACCGCGATTTCGCAGTTTCCGCTCAGCACGCAGAATTTCTACGCCTATTATCTCATGTTCCACGGCGGGCTTAAGGTCTTGATGGTGGTGATGCTTTGGCTGCGGGTGCTTTGGGCCTATCCTGCCGCCATGGTGGTGCTGTCGGGCTTTGTCAGCTACCAGCTTTACGAATTTCACCTCACCGGCTCGCCTATGCTCTTGCTTTTGGCGTTTTTCGATCTGTTTATGATCGGATTGATCTGGCAGGAATACAAAGCCCTAAAAGCCCGGATCGCCCAAGCCTAAGGACCGCGCATGACCCAGCCGCTTAACCCGCATATGGCCGCCACCTTTCCGCCTCCGGTGATGGAGGCGCGGCGCTGGTTGGCAGGCGTCAGCTTTCCGCCCGAACGGCCGCTGATCAATATCTCGCAGGCCGCACCCGTGGATCTGCCGCCCTTGGCGCTGCGTCAAGCGATTGCCGAGGCCGCAGTGAACAATCCCGAGGCGCATCTTTACGGCCCCGTGCTGGGCCTGCCCGCGCTGCGCGCCGAGATTGCGGCGCAGTGGTCTGCGCAGTATCGCGGCCAAGTCACAGAGAGCCAAACCGCAATCACCCAAGGCTGCAACCAAGCCTTTTGCGCCGTGATGTCGACACTTGCTGCGGCGGGCGACGAGGTGATTTTGCCAACGCCATGGTATTTCAACCATAAAATGTGGCTTGATATGCAGGGCGTCAAAACCGTGCCACTGCCCGCAGGCGCTGGTCTGATCCCCGAGGCAGAGGCCGCAGCCCAGCTGATCACACCGCGCACGCGGGCGATTGTTCTGGTCTCGCCCAACAACCCCGGTGGGGCGGAATATCCTGCCCAGACCTTGGCCGCCTTCCGCGATCTGTGCCGCGCGCGCGGCCTTGCGCTGATCGTCGATGAAACCTACCGCGATTTTGACAGCCGCAGCGGCGCGCCGCATGATCTGTTCACCGATCCCGATTGGGACGACACGCTGATCCAGCTTTATTCCTTTTCCAAAGCCTACCGGCTGACCGGCCACCGCGTCGGCGCCGTTGTGGCCAGCCCCGCGCGGCTGTTTCAGATCGAGAAGTTTCTGGACAGCGTCGCGATCTGTCCCAACCAATTGGGCCAGATTGCAGCGCTTTGGGGCATGCAGAACCTTGGTCAATGGCTGGCGGGCGAGCGGGCCGAGATTTTGGCGCGTCGGGCTGCGATGGTGTCGGGCTTTGCCGCCCTGCCCGATTGGAAACTTTTGGGCTGTGGCGCCTATTTCGCCTATGTCGAGCATCCCTTTGCCGAAGCCTCGGACGCGCTGTGCAAGCGGCTGGTGCGCGAGGCCGGGCTGTTGATGCTGCCGGGCACGATGTTCCAGCCCGAAGGCTCTGCCGCTGGCGCGCGTCAGATCCGCATTGCCTTTGCCAATATCGACGCCGCAGGCATTGCAGAAACCTTCCGCAGACTGGCAGAGGTGCGCGCCTAACTTAGGCTGCGCATAGCTGCCCGCGCGGCAAGGGTCATCGGCGCGATGGTTTCGGACAACAGTTGATTGCGGTCAAAGCGTTCGGGGGTTTGCAAAACCGCCGCGCGCAGGGCTTGGCCAAAGGCCATGCGCAGCTCGGTGCCGATATTGACCTTGCAGACAGATGTTTGCCGCACGATCTGGCGGCGCAGATCAGGCGCAAGCCCCGATCCGCCATGCAGCACCAAGGCCAGATCGGGGGCCGCCGCCTGAATCGCGGCCAAGCGCGCCCAATCCACCTCTGCACCGCTTTGCGTCATCAGATGGCTGTTGCCAACCGAAACCGCCAGCGCATCGACCCCCGTCTCGGCCCAGAACTGCGCCACCTCCTCGGCTTTGGTGCCAACCGAGGCCGCGCCCTGATGATAGCCGACATAGCCAAGCTCTGCCTCGACCGAGACCCCCTGCGCCTGCGCGCGTTTGGCGATTTCGGCGGTTCGAGCGATGTTTTCCGCCAAAGGCAGGGCAGATCCGTCATACATCACCGAGGTAAAGCCCGCATCGATCGCGCGCAGGCAAACCGCCAAATCTTCGCCGTGATCCAGATGCGCCACCACCGGAACGCTTGCAGCCTGCCCCAGACTGCGAAACATCGCGCCCAAAACCTCAAGCGGCATATGCGCGCGACAGCCGGGGCCTGCTTGCAAGATCACCGGTCGCGCCTCGGCTTCGGCGGCGGCGACAAAGGCGCGCGCATCCTCCCAGCCCAGCACCACCAGCCCCGCCACCGCCGTGCCATCGCGCAGGCAGGGCCGCAACACCTCGCGCAGCGTGGCCAGCGTCATTTGAACTTGGCGATCATATCCTTGATCCCCGGAATGGTTTCGATCTGATCGGCGTGGCTTGGCTGGAAATATTGCACCAAGGACCGCTGGGTTTCTCCGGCCAGAATGGTGAAGTAATACATCTCATAGCCCGGCAGCACGCAGCAGGGATGATAGCCACGGTCAATCACCATGGTCGAGCCATCGACCAGATGATAGGCATCGCCCGACAGCCCATCTTCGCGCTGCAACATCTGCAAGCCCGAGCCATGCGGCGGGTTAAAGCGGAAGTTATAGACCTCGTCATGGCGCGATTCGAGCGGCAGGCGGTTGGTGTCATGCTTGTGGCTGGGAAACCCCGACCAGCCGCCAGCCCCCACGGTGTAAAGCTCTGACACCAGCAGACGGCTGACCCGCCCGTGGTATTTGGTGCCAAGGATATGCTTGATCTTGCGATGGGTCTTGGTGTCATCCGATCCGTATTGCACCGGATCAATCTCGCTTGCCACAATAGCAAAGGCGGGAAAGACCTCGTCGGTCAGCGCGCCTGCGACAAAAACCTCGGCCTGTTCGCTGTCGCAGATCAACACCGCCTCGGCGCCGGTGGGGACATAAACGCCCTCGGGATCGGCATCCCAAACGCTGGCCGTGCGATTGCCGATCGGGCCAAAGTCTTGGCCGCCCACCTGCACACGGATGCGCCCCGTGGCGGGCACGATGCAGGTCTCATATCCCGCCACCTGCGAGACAAAGCTTTGCCCGCGCGTCAGTTTGATGATGTTGAAATAGACCAGCGGCACCAGCGCATGGCCCGCCGCAATGATCGGCTGATTTTCGTTGTCATAGGGGGCAATATGCATCGGAACCTCTAGGAATAAGACTGTAAAAAGGCGTCAAGCGCCGCCGTGTCGGGCGAGGCAGGCGCGCAGCCCACCCCTGCCACAATGATCGCCGCAGTGGCCGCCCCGCGTGCGACCGCCGCTTCAAGCGCATGGCCGCGGGCAAGCCCCGCCAGAAACCCGCCCATAAAGCCATCGCCCGCGCCCATCGGCTTTTGCGCTGTGACCTTGAAAATGCCGGTCTCAAAGGTGCCCTCGGCGGTATAGCTGACCGCGCCTTCGCTGCCGCGCTTATAGATCGACACCAGCGCGCCATCTGTGGCCAAAGCCTGCGCCAGCGCTTGGCCCTTGGCGTAATCCCCCGCCATCAGGCCAAATTCGTCGTCATTGCCGATGACAATATCGGCACTTGCGGCGGCGTCGCGGTAAAGCGCGCCGGCTTCGGCATCCGAAGCCCAAGAATAGGCGCGATGGTCAATATCCAGCACCACAATCGCCCCCGCAGCCCGTGCCGCCGCGATTGCGGCAAAGCTGGCCGCGCGCGACGGCTCGCGCGCAAGTGCTGTGCCGGTGACAACCAAAGCCGCAACCGCGCTGAAATCCACCGCCGCCACATCCGCCTCGGTCAGCGCGAAATCGGCGGCATCATTGCGGTAAAGCACCGTCTGCGGGCCTTCGGCAATCGTCTCGACCACGGCAAGCGAGGTGCGGGCCTCGGCCCTTGCAAAGCCGACATGGCCCGTCGCCACGCCGTAACGACCCAGTTCGGCCAAGCAATACCGCCCCACCGCATCCTGCGACACCCGCGTCAGCAAAGCAGCCTTTGCGCCCTGTCGCGCCAAGGCCACCGCGATATTGCCCGCCGAGCCGCCAATCGCCGCCGTAAAGCGGCCTGCCGCCTCGATCTGCGTGCCCGGTGGGTCGGCGTAAAGATCCATCCCCACCCGCCCCAAGACCACAAAGCTGTTCAAAGCCATGCGCGCAGAAAGCCGTTGCAGGCTCATAAAGCCGCCGGTGACTGAGGGGTTTTCAAAGCGCGCATCGCATTCCTTTCCTGCCGGTGCTGAAATCGGATTGACCATATCTTGCGCCTTAGGTTACCTATTTTGCAACCGGTTGCAAACACAAACCAAGGAAGCCAGCCTATGCAAGATATCGGCATCGGACTTATCGGCGGCGGCTATATGGGCAAGGCCCATGCGGTGGCCATGGCGGCGGTGGGGGCGGTGTTTGACACAGCGCTGCGGCCAAGGCTCGAGATGATCTGCGCCAGCTCTGACGCCTCGGCCGAGGGCTATCGCGCCGCCTTTGGCTTTGCGCGCGCCACCGCAGATTGGCGGGTGCTGGTCGCGGACCCCAAGGTGCAGGCGGTGGTGATCGCCTCGCCGCAAGAAACCCACCGCGCGATTGCCGAGGCGGCCTTTGCGCTGGGCAAGCCGGTGTTTTGCGAAAAGCCGCTTGGGGCCAGCTATGAAGACAGCCTTGCGATGGTGGCGGCGGCGAAAGCTTCGGGCTGCGTCAATATGGTGGGGTTTAACTATATCCGCACGCCAGCCTCGCGCTTTGCTCGCGATCTGGTGGCGCGCGGCGAGATTGGCGAGATCACCTGGTTTCGCGGCGAACATACCGAAGATTTCGACGCCGATGCCAGCAAGCCTGCAACCTGGCGCAACTTTGGCGCGGCAAATGGCACAATGGGCGATCTGGCACCGCATATGATCAACGCAGCCCTTGCGCTGATCGGCCCGATTGCGCGGTTGAGTGCCGATATCACCACTGTCCACACCAACCGCCCCGGCACGCAGGGCCGCGCGGTGAATGACGACATCGGCCAATTCATCTGCCGCTTTGACAATGGCGCGATGGGGCATCTGTCGTTCAGCCGCATCGCCATGGGGCGCAAGATGGGCTATGCCTATGAAATCACGGGCACAAAAGGTGCCATCCGCTTTGACCAAGAAGACCAGAATGCGCTTTGGCTCTATCGTGCCGAAGACCCGCCCGCCCTGCGCGGGTTTCGCAAGATCCTGATGGGGCCAGAGCATCCCGATTACCTGCCCTTCTGCCAAGGCCCCGGCCACGGCACCGGCTATCAAGACCAAATCATCATCGAGGCCCGCGATTTCCTGCGCGCCATTGAAACCAACACCAGCCTTTGGCCCAGCTTTCACGACGGGATGGAGGTGAACCGCATCATCGCGGCCGCCCATAGCTCGGCGCAGGCCGGCGCTTGGGTCGATCTGTAAAGGACGCAAAAACATGATCAAGATCGGCAATGCCCCCTGCTCTTGGGGCGTCGAATTCGCCAGCGATCCGCGCAATCCTGCATGGCGGCGGGTGCTGTCTGATTGCGCGCAGGCAGGCTATAAGGGCATCGAGCTTGGCCCGATTGGCTTTATGCCCGAAGACCCCGCGATTTTGGCCGATGCGCTGGCCGAGCATGATCTGACGCTGATCGGCGGCGTGGTGTTTCGCCCCTTTCACGACCCAGCCGCTTGGGACGATGTCTGGGATGCCACCCAGCGCACTTGCACCGCGCTTGTCGCCCATGGCGCGCAGCATTTGGTGCTGATCGACAGCATCTCGCCGCGCCGCGCCCCCACCGCAGGGCGCGCCAGCGAGGCCGAGCAGATGCCGCCTGCCGAATGGGCCAGCTTTGTTGACCGCATTCGCCGCGCCGCCCAACTGGGCGCAGACCACGGGCTGACCGTGGGCATTCACGCCCATGCCGCAGGCTTTGTCGATTTCGAACCCGAGCTGGAGCGGCTGTTGTCCGAGATCGACCCCGATCTGTTGAAAATCTGCTTTGACACCGGCCATCATTCCTATGCGGGCTTTGATCCGATCAGCTTTATGCGCCGCCATATCGACCGCATCTCCTATATGCACTTCAAAGACATTGATCCCGTGGTCAAAGCCCGCGCCGTGGCCAATCGCACCGGGTTTTATGACGCCTGCGGCCAAGGTATTTTCTGCAATCTGGGCAAGGGCGATGTGGATTTCGTCAGCGTTCGTCAGCTGCTGCTTGACGCGGGCTTTGCCGGATGGTGCACAGTTGAACAAGATTGCGATCCGGCGGGGGGCACATCGCCCATAGATGACGCCCGCGCCAATCGCGACTATCTTTCCTCTATCGGTTTCTAAAAGGGGCCTAAGCATGAAAAAACTGAATTGGGGTATGATTGGCGGCGGCAAAGGCAGCCAGATCGGCCCAGCGCATCGGCTTGCAGCTGGCCTTGACGGGCTTTACAGCTTTGCCGCAGGCGCGCTGGACCACGACCCCGCTGCGGGCCGCGCCTTTGGCCAAGAGCTGGGCCTTGCGCCCGAGCGCGCCTATGGCGATTGGCGCGAGATGCTGGCAGGCGAAAGCAGCCGCGCCGACCGCGTTGATCTGGTCACGGTGGCGACGCCAAACGCCACCCATTACGAGATTTCCAAGGCTTTCTTGCAGGCGGGCTTTAACGTGCTGTGCGAAAAGCCGATGACCGTAACAGAGGCCGAGGCCGAAGATCTGGTGCTGACCGCGCGCAAGGCGGGGCGGATTTGTGCGGTGAATTACGGCTATACCGGCTATGCGCTGGTGCGCCACATGCGGGCCATGGTGGCGCGCGGCGATATTGGCGGCGTGCGGCTGGTGGTGGCGGAATTTGCCCATGGCCACCACGCCAATGCCGCCGATATGGACAATCCGCGCGTGCGCTGGCGCTATGATCCGGCACAGGCCGGAGTTTCGGCGCAATTTGCCGATTGCGGCATCCATGCGCTGCATATGGCCAGCTTTGTCACCGGCCAAGAGGTCAGCACGCTTTCGGCGGACTTCGCCTCGTGCCTGCCGGCGCGGGTGCTGGAAGACGACGCCATGGTGAATTTCCGCATGAGCGGCGGCACAGTCGGGCGGCTTTGGACCTCGTCTGTCGCGATCGGGCGGCAGCACGGTCTGACGATTCAGGTCTTTGGCGAAACCGGCGGGCTGCGCTGGTCGCAAGAGCAGCCGAACCAGCTTTTCTACATGCCGCTGGGCCAACGCTTGCAGGTGATCGAGCGCGGCGAGGGCAATCTTTCGCCCGAAGCCGACCGCGCCAGCCGCGTCACCGTCGGCCATGCCGAGGGCATGCCGCTGGCCTTTGGCAATATCTACCGCGATCTGGGCGAAACCATTCTGGCGCTACAGGCAGGCCGCACGCCAGACCCTGCCGCCGCGCTGTTTCCAACAGCCGAGGATGGGTTGCGCTCGATTGCCGCGATCCATTCGGCGGTGGCTTCGGCTGCGGGGCAAGGCACTTGGGTCGATGCCCGGCCGGGGCTGTTTCGCTAGCCGCGCAGCGTCGCCCGGCTGACAAGGTGGCAGGGATAAATCCGAACCTCGGGGGCAGCCTCGGGGTTCGCAAAGCGGGCGATCAGCAGATCGACCGCGCCGCGCACAATCGCCTCGAACGGCTGATGGATGGTCGAAAGGTTGACATTGGCCCAAGCCGCCATCGCCATATCGTTCAGCCCAAGAATGCCCAGATCCTGCGGCACCCGCACCGCGGCCGCTTGGGCGGCGGCAAGCGCGCCCAGTGCCAGCACATCATCGCCCAGAAAATACGCCTCGCAAGGCGATTGCGCCAAAAGCCGCGCCATCTCGGCCCGCCCTGCCTCAAAGCTATAGGCAGCGGCAAAGCTGACACTGGCCTGCGCGCCGCAGCGTTTGGCCTCGGCCAAAAACCCCGCCATGCGGTCTTGGGTGGTCGAGGCCTGCTCTGGCCCGCCCAGAAATCCGATGCGGGCATAGCCGCGCGCGATCAGCGCCTGCGCCGCCATCCGCCCTGCGGCCACATTGTCAATCGCTGCGACCGAAACATCCGGCACCGCAGCCGCGCGGCCAAAGGCATGCACCACCGCGATGCCCGCCTGTTGGAACGCCCGCGCAAAGCCCTGCGGCAGATGCGACGAGGCCACGATCACCCCATCCACCGAATATTGCCGCAGCATCTGCAAACAGCGCTCGGGGTCGGTTTCATCTGACAGGTTCACCAACAGCGGGCGCAGACCCTGTTCTTGCAGCGCGCGGGTGAACAGATCAAAAATCTGCAAAAACACCGGATTTTGAAAGTTGTTCGACACCAGCCCCACCAGCTGCGTCTTGCGCGTGGTCAGGCTGCGCGCCAGCATATTCGGGCTATAGCCCAAGGCGGCGGCAGCTTGCTCGACCTTGGCGCGGGTCTTGGCCGAAACCGAAGCCCCCGGGGTAAAGCTGCGCGAGGCGGCCGCATGCGACACCCCTGCCCGCGCCGCCACATCCTTAAGGGTAATCGCCATCGGCCTCTTCCAGTTGTTGCCCGCAAAGCCTAGCCCAGCCCGCGCGCCTTGTCACCGCGCCTGCACAAAGTGCCGCAAGTCTGCCCGCAGCGCTAGGTTTACACCGCAGGTCGGATCGGCGATAAGTCGGATGAAAGCTTCGACCAGTCGCGCAGGGTTGCAGGGGTTTCTTGCCAAACAGCAGGCAACCAGCGGACCTTCAGACAAAGAAGCGAAACAAAACAAACGGTTGTGCCCGCCATGCTGCTTTTGATCGATAACTACGACAGCTTTACCTACAATCTTGTGCATTATCTGGGCGAGTTGGGGGCCGATGTTAAGGTGGTGCGCAACGACGCGATGTCGGTGCAAGAGGCGTTGGCGCTGCGCCCCGAGCTGATCGTGCTGTCGCCCGGGCCTTGTGATCCGGCACAGGCGGGCATCTGCGTGCCGCTGACACGCGCGGCGGCGGCGGCTGATGTGCCCTTGCTGGGCGTTTGTCTGGGGCATCAAACCATTGGCGAGGCTTTTGGCGGCCGCGTCATTCGCTGCCACGAGATTGTGCACGGCAAAATGGGCATGATGCACCACAAGGGCCAAGGCATGTTCCGCGATCTGCCCTCGCCCTTTGCCGCCACCCGCTATCATTCTTTGGTGGTGGAAAAAGACAGCCTGCCCGAGTGTCTTGAGGTCACCGCTTGGCTGGAAGACGGCACCATCATGGGCCTGCGCCACCGCGAAAAACTGATCGAAGGCGTGCAGTTTCACCCCGAATCCATTGCCTCGGAACATGGCCACCAGTTGTTGCGCAACTTCCTTGAGGCCGCGCGGGCAAAGGTGCCGGCATGAGCGACATTCTGCGCCCGCTGATCGGCATTGCCGCCACCCGCGCACTGACCCGCTCCGAGGCAGAGGCGGCGTTTTCGGCGCTATTTGAGGGGGCTGCGACGCCTGCGCAAATGGGCGGCTTTTTGATGGCGCTGCGCACGCGTGGCGAGACGGTGGACGAATACGCCGCAGCCGCCAGCGTGATGCGCGCCAAATGCAACCCCGTGCGCGCCCCCGAAGGCGCGATGGACATCGTCGGCACCGGCGGCGATGGCAAGGGCACGCTGAATATCTCGACCGCGACCGCCTTTGTGGTGGCCGGTGCGGGGGTGGTGGTCGCCAAACACGGCAACCGCAATCTGTCGTCAAAATCAGGCGCTGCCGATGCGCTGACCGAGATGGGCCTGAACGTCATGGTCGGCCCTGCGGTGGTTGAACGCTGTCTGGCCGAGGCGGGCATCGGCTTTATGATGGCGCCGATGCACCATCCGGCCACCCGCCATGTCATGCCGGTGCGCGCCGAACTTGGCACCCGCACGATCTTTAACATCCTTGGCCCGCTGACCAATCCCGCAGGCGTGAAACGCCAGCTGACCGGCGCGTTTTCGCCAGCCCTGATCCGGCCTATGGCCGAGATCTTGCAGCTGCTGGGGTCGGAAAAGGCCTGGCTTGTGCATGGGGGTGACGGCACGGATGAAATCTCGATTGCCGAGCCGACCGATGTTGCAGCGCTTGAAGCCGGCGCGATCCGCGAATTTCAGATCCATCCCGAAGACGCAGGCCTGCCCGCGCATCCCTTCAGCGCCATCATGGGCGGCACGCCTGCCGAAAACGCCGTGGCGTTTCGCGCGCTTCTGGGCGGGGCCAAGGGCGCGTTTCGCGATGCGGTTTTGCTGAATTCGGCGGCGGCGCTTTTGGTCGCAGACCATGCCACCAGCCTGCGCGAAGGCGTTGAAATTGCGGCGCATTCCTTGGATTCCGGCGCTGCCAAGGCGAAAATCGAGGCGCTTGCCCGTCTGACCCACCTTTAAGAAGGCTGCCGCTATGCCCACGATCCTAGACCGCATCAAAGCCTATAAGCTGGAAGAAATCGCCGCCCGCAAAGCCGCGCGCAGCCTGTCTGATCTGGCCGAGGCCGCAGCCCATGCCCCCGCCCCGCGCGGCTTTGCCAAGGCCTTGTCCGAAGCCGCCGCCGCAGGCTATGGCTTGATCGCCGAGATCAAAAAGGCCAGCCCCTCCAAAGGCTTGATCCGCGAAGACTTTCACCCTGCCGATCTGGCGCGGGCCTATCAGGCAGGTGGCGCGACCTGCCTTTCGGTGCTGACCGATGCGCCTTCGTTCCAAGGCGACGACAGCTTTTTGACCGCAGCACATGGCGCCACCAAACTGCCCTGCCTGCGCAAAGATTTCCTTTATGACACCTATCAGGTGGTCGAGGCCCGCGCGCTGCATGCCGATTGCATCTTGATCATCATGGCGTCTTTGTCCGATGCCCAAGCCGCCGAACTGGAAGCGGCCGCTTTCGAGCTGGGGATGGATGTGCTGATCGAAGTGCATGACCGCGCCGAATTGGACCGCGCCTGTGCGCTGAAATCGCCGCTGATGGGGATCAACAACCGCAATCTGCACAGCTTTGAGGTGACGCTGGATACCACCCGCGCGCTTGCCCGCCATGTGCCCGAAGACCGGCTGATCGTCTCGGAATCGGGTCTGTTCACCCCTGCCGATCTGGCCGATATCGCCGCCTATGGCGCGCGCTGCTTCCTGATTGGCGAGGCTTTGATGCGCCAAGACGATGTCGCCGCAGCCACCCGCGCGATTTTGGCCAATCCGCTGACCGCAGGGGGGCGGGCATGAGCCTGACGCATTTCGACGATCAGGGCCATGCGCATATGGTCGATGTCTCGGACAAACCGGTGACCGCGCGGATCGCAACCGCGGTGGGCGCTGTGCGCATGGGGGCCGAAACTTTGGCGCTGATCACCGAAGGCCGCGCGAAAAAGGGCGATGTTTTGGGGGTTGCGCGGCTTGCGGGCATCATGGCGGCCAAGAAAACCGCCGATCTGATCCCACTGTGCCATCCGCTGCCGATCACCAAGGTAACGCTTGATCTGACCCCCGATCCCAGCCTGCCCGGCATTCGCGTTGCGGCCACCGTCAAGACCGGCGGGCAAACGGGAGTCGAGATGGAGGCGCTGACGGCCGTCTCGGTCGCTTGTCTGACGATCTTTGACATGGTCAAGGCGGTCGAGAAATCCATGGTGATCGAGGCCATTCATGTGACCCTGAAAGACGGCGGCAAATCTGGTCGCTTTGAGGCCGCGCCATGATCTCGGTTGCCGAAGCGCTGGCGCGCTGCCTTGCCTTGGCCGCCCCGCTTGGGCTTGAAACCCTGCCGCTGCGCGCCGCAAATGGCCGTGTGATGGCAACGCCTGCGGTGGCAAAACTGACCCAGCCGCCCTTTGCGGCCTCGGCGATGGATGGCTATGCCTTGGGGGCCGAGGCCGCGATTGGCGACAGCTTTACCGTGATCGGCGAGGCGGGCGCGGGCCACGGCTTTGCAGGCGCGCTGACCGCCAAACAGGCCACCCGCATCTTTACCGGCGCGCCCTTGCCACAAGGGGCTGTGACGATTGCTATTCAAGAAGACATCAGCGCAACAGGCGATCAGATCACCCTGAACGCAGCCGCGCGGGCGGGCGACAATATCCGCCCGAAAGGCCAAGATTTCGCCCTTGGTGACAGCCTGCAGCCCAGGCTTTTGCGGCCCAATGACCTTGCTCTGCTGGCTGCGATGAATGTGGCCAAGGTGCAGGTGCGCAGGCGCCCCATCGTGGCGCTGATCGCTTCGGGCGATGAATTGGTGATGCCGGGCGAAGACCCCGGCCCGGATCAGATTATTGCCTCAAACACCTTCGCACTTGCCGCCATGGTCGAGGCCGCGGGCGGCGAGGCGCGGATGCTGCCGATCGCGCGCGACACCGAAGCCAGCCTGCGCGCGGTCTTTGCGCTGAGCGAAGGCGCGGATCTGATCGTCACCGTTGGCGGTGCTTCGGTTGGCGACCATGATCTGGTCGGAAAAGTCGCCGCCGATCTTGGGCTTGAGCGGGCGTTTTGGAAAATTGCCATGCGTCCGGGCAAGCCGCTGATGGCGGGCCGGGTGCTGGGCATTCCGATGCTGGGCCTGCCGGGCAATCCGGTCTCGGCCATCGTCTGCGGCCATCTGTTTATGGTGCCGATGCTGAAGGCGATGCTGGGTCTGCCCGACCCCGCGCCGCAAACCCTGCGCGCCACATTGGGCCGCGATCTGCCCGCCAATGGCCCGCGCAGCCATTACATGCGCGCGCGGATCTCGACGCCCAATGGCACGCCCACCGTTACCGCCTTTGAACGCCAAGACAGCGCTTTGCTGACGATTTTGACCGAAGCCGATGCGCTGATCATCCTGCCGCCCGACAGCGCGGCTCTGCCTGCGGGCAGTCTGGTGGATTATATCGCGATTTGAGGCGAAATTCGCAAAACAGTTGACACAAAGCAAGAACACGGGCAGAACATAGCGACAACAACCGCCACGGGGGCCCGCCATGTTGACGCGAAAGCAGTTGGAACTTCTGGATTTCATCAAGACGCGGATGGACATTGACGGCGTGCCCCCCTCGTTTGACGAGATGAAAGACGCGCTGGATCTGCGCTCGAAATCCGGCATCCACCGGCTGATCACCGCCTTGGAAGAACGCGGCTTTATCCGCCGGCTTGCTCACCGTGCCCGGGCGTTGGAAATCGTCAAACTGCCCGAATCGATGGAACGCGCGGGCTTTACGCCCAAGGTTATTCAGGGCGATAAGGTATCGCCCCCCGCCGCTGCGATCCCGATAGAAGCGGTCTATGCCACCGAACTGCCGGTGATGGGCCGCATCGCCGCCGGTGTGCCGATCGAGGCGATCAGCCATGTTTCGCATCATGTCGCGGTGCCTGGGTCCATGCTCTCGGCCAATGGGCAACACTATGCGCTTGAAGTTAAAGGCGATTCAATGATCGACGCTGGCATCAACGATGGCGATATCGTGATCATCCGCGAACAAAGCTCGGCCGAAAATGGTGAGATTGTCGTCGCCTTGGTCGAAGACGCCGAAGCGACGCTGAAACGCTTTCGCCGCAGGGGCAATATGATCGCGCTGGAGGCTGCGAACCCAGCCTATGAGACCCGCATGATCCCAGATCATATGGTCAAGGTGCAGGGCCGCTTAGTCGGGCTCATTCGCAGCTATTGATCGCTGCGGTTTGGCGATGCGCAGATCGCGCAGCGCGGGCCGTGGCGACATCCAGATCCGCGCGCCAAAGCGGGATGGGGTGATTTGCAGATACTCTGGGTGCAGCGTCAAGGCCAGCGCGCCGGTGGCATCAAGCATCTTGCGCCCGATTAAAACGCAGCCTTGCGGTGGTGCAGCAGGCGGCGGGATCGCTGCGGGTAAGATCACCAGATCAGCCTCGGCGCAGGCACTTTGCATCAAAGCCGCTGCCGTCTTACCTCGCAGCGCAATACCGCGCCAGCCTGCAATCTGAAAGCGGCGCGCGCTGGGTGGGCCGTCAAACCCCTGCCGCGCCGCAGCGCTCTGCTGATCAGCCAAATCGCCGTCGCCCTGTAGCCAGTTTTGCGCGACAAAGCCGCCGCCCTTGGCAACCGACAGCGCACGCCCCTGCCCGCCCATCAGCCCCACCAGTCCACCATCTGAAGCGATCAGCAGTTGCGGTCGCGCCGCCAAGCTCCAGCCGCCAAAGGCCAGAACCAGCGGCAAAACCGCCAGCCAGCGCCAAACCCCGCGCCAGACCAACAGCCAAATCCCCGCAAGCGCAATCACCGGCATCACCCAATCTTGCGGCTGAATCACCGGCGTGACAGCGCCCTGCAGCCCCGCAACCCAATGCGCCACAAACAAAATCCAGCGCGCGGCCAGCTCCATTACCCAAAGCGCAGGCCCCGCCACACCCAAAGGCGCCAGAAGCGCCGCCATCGCCCCCGCAGCCATCAGCACCGACATCGATGGCGCGGTCAAAACATTGGCGAGCAAGCCATAATCGGTAAAGCGGTTAAAGGTCGCCGCCGCAAAAGGCGCCGTAGCCGCCCCCGCCAGAACCGAGGTCAGCACCATCGTGAACACCGGAACAAGCCAGCGTGGCAGCTTTTCACGCAAAATCGCGCGATCCAGCGCCGCAAAGCCCGCAATCAGCACAATCGTTGCGGCGAAAGACAACTGAAACCCCGGCTCGCCCAAAGCCTCGGGTTCGCGCAGCAGCAAGATCACCGCCGAAAGCGCCACTGACCGCATCGTCAGCGCCCGCCTATCCAACAAAATAGCCCCCAACATGACGCAGACCATCAAGAACGCGCGCTCGGTCGCCACATTCGCGCCCGACAGCAGCAGATAGAAAAACGCCACGCCCAAAGCCACCCCTGCCGCCAGCTTTTTCGAATTCACCCGCAGTGCCAAAGCGGGCAGCAAAGCCACGCCATAGCGCAGCAGCATAAAGACAAATCCGGTCAGAAACGCCATATTCATCCCCGAAATCGCCAGCAAATGCGCAAGATTGCTGTCGCGCAGCGCCTGCACCGTCGAAAGGCCAATGCCCGAGCGATCTCCCGTCATCGCCCCTGTCGCAAAAGCACCCGCCTCGGAAGGGACCGCCGCCATCATTTTTGCGGCCAGAAAGCTGCGCAGCCGGTCAATCAGCTGCGTGCCGTCCTCGGGCTCCGACCAAAGCAGCACCGGCGCGCGGCTATAGCCAACCGCCCCCAATTGGCGGAAAAACGCCATGCGGCGAAAATCAAATCCCCCCGGCTCGGCAGGGCCATCGGGCGCCGACAGAAACCCGGTCAGCAAGATCACCTGCCCCGGAGTTGCGCTAAACTCCTGATCATGCAGGGAAACCCGAACCCGTAGCGGCGTGCGCGTCGGTGCCACATCTGACAGGACAACGCGGTCAAGCGTCAGACGCAGCGCGTCTGATTGCGAGCGGTCGATCTCGACAATCCGGCCCTGCACCGGCCCATAATAGCGAAAATCTAGCATCGGTGCGGCCACCTGATGCGCCCGCAGTCCCGCCGCACCGAAGCCCAAGGCGACACAGGCCACGGCCATCGCCAAAGGCCGCAACGCCCCCAGCGGCACCAGTGCTGCACAAATCCCAAGCCCCGCAACCGCCAGATAAAGCGGCAGCGCGGGCTCGAACGGCAGCGCAAACCACAGCGCGATGCCGATCGCGATAAAGACCGGAACCCAGACAAACAGCTGCCCCCGCGCAGCCTCCAGCGCATCCAAGATGGCCAATGGCCCCCGCACCTTGTTTTGCCCTCCGCATTTGCCTAAAGCTGCGCCCAGACTATCTCTGTCATGGTTTCCGAAAGGTTAACGTCAATGTCCCGTCCAGTCGTCACCCGCTTTGCGCCCTCGCCCACGGGCTATCTTCATATTGGCGGTGGCCGTACAGCGCTGTTTAACTGGCTTTACGCGCGCGGACGGGGCGGCAAATTCCTGCTGCGAATCGAAGACACTGACCGCGAGCGGTCCACCCCAGAGGCCACGGCCGCCATTTTGCGCGGCCTGACTTGGCTGGGTCTGGATTGGGACGGCGAGCCGATCAGCCAGTTTGAGCGCCGCGACCGCCATGCCGAGGTCGCCCACGAGATGCTGCGCCGCGGCACCGCCTATAAGTGCTTTTCCAGCCAAGAAGAAATCGCTGCGTTCCGCGAAGCCTCGAGCGCAAGCTATGCGGTGTTCCGCAGCCCTTGGCGCGATGTAGCAACCGAAGATCACCCCGATCTGCCCTATGTCATTCGGATGAAGGCGCCGCAAATCGGTCAAAGTTTCATAAAAGACGAAGTGCAAGGCAGCGTCACCATCCAGAATGACACTTTGGATGATATGATTTGTTTACGCTCTGATGGTACACCGACCTATATGCTCGCGGTTGTGGTCGATGATCATGACATGGGCGTCACTCATGTCATTCGGGGGGATGATCACCTGAACAATGCCGCGCGCCAGCAGATGATTTATGATGCCATGGGCTGGGAAGTTCCGGTTTGGGCACATATTCCGCTGATCCACGGCCCAGATGGCAAGAAATTGTCCAAACGCCATGGCGCGACGGGCGTCGAAGAATATCAGGCCATGGGCTATCCGGCTGCGGGTATGCGTAACTACCTGACCCGTCTGGGTTGGGCACATGGCGATGCCGAGATTTTCAGCACCACCGAAGCGCTTGCGATGTTTGATCTGGCGGGAATCGGGCGTGCGCCTGCGCGGCTTGATTTCAAAAAGCTGGAAAACACCTGCGGCCATCATATGGCAGCGATGCCGGATGCTGCACTGCTGCATGAATTGATCGCATTTATGCAAGCGGCGGGCCTGCCAGCTCTGACAGAGGCACAGAAAGACCTAATGGCGCGCGGGCTTTACTGTGTCAAAGATCGTGCGAAAACCTTTCATGAACTGCTTGAAAAAGCTCACTTTATGCTGGTTTCGCGCCCCATTTCTGCCGATGAGGCATCGGCAAAGTCGCTTGATTCGGTATCCCGTGGTATACTGAATTCATTGACGCCGCAGTTGCAAAATGCTAGCTGGACAAAGGCGGAATTGGAGACGATCCTAACCAATGCAGCTGCAGAAAACGGAATTGGCTTTGGCAAACTGGCCGCCCCGCTCCGCGCAGCACTGGCAGGGCGCAGCACGACGCCAAGCGTGTATGACATGATGCTTGTCATCGGTCAGACTGAGACGATCACACGGCTGAACGACGCAGGTCTTTGACCTGCATCTTTGGCCAATCCGGAAACGACCCTGCCCGCATTTGGCGGTGCAGCGCACCATACTGGGGATGTTAGATGGCCGACACGACCAAAACCGCGACGCTGAGCCTTGATGGAAAAACCTATGACCTGCCGGTGATGTCGCCGACGCTTGGTCCTGATGTGCTTGATATCCGCAAGCTTTATGCCCAAGCGGATGTCTTCACCTTTGATCCGGGCTTCACCTCTACAGCCGCCTGCGAAAGCGCGATCACCTTCATCGACGGCGACAAGGGCGAGTTGCTGTATCGCGGCTATCCGATCGAACAATTGGCCGAAGAGTCCAGCTTTATCGAGGTTTGCTATCTGCTGCTTTATGGTGAGCTGCCAAACGCCAGCCAGTTGCAGGATTTCGAGCATCGTGTGACGCGCCACACCATGGTGCACGAACAGATGCACAACTTCTTCCGCGGTTTCCGCCGCGATGCGCATCCGATGGCGACAATGGTCGGCGTCGTCGGCGCGATGTCGGCGTTTTATCACGACAGTCTGGATATCAACGACGAATGGCAGCGCGAGGTTGCAGCCATCCGCATGATCGCCAAGCTGCCAACGATTGCCGCGATGGCCTATAAATACTCGGTTGGACAACCCTTTGTTTATCCAAAGAATTCCCTGTCGTTCGCGGGCAACTTCCTGAATATGTGCTTTGCGGTTCCGGCCGAAGATTACGAGGTGAACCCGATTCTGTCCAAGGCGATGGACCGGATCATGCTGCTGCATGCCGACCACGAGCAAAACGCCTCGACCTCGACCGTGCGTCTGGCGGGCTCTTCGGGTGCGAATCCCTTTGCTTGTATTGCGGCCGGCATTGCCTGCCTTTGGGGCCCTGCCCATGGCGGCGCCAACCAAGCCTGCCTTGAAATGCTGCGCGAAATTGGCACCGTTGACCGGATTCCGGAATATATCGCCAAGGCCAAGGATAAAAACTCGGGCTTCCGCCTGATGGGCTTTGGCCACCGCGTCTATAAAAACTTTGACCCGCGCGCCAAAGTGATGAAAGAATCGGCAGACGAGGTGCTGGAGCTTTTGGGCATCCACAACAACCCAACCCTGCAAGTCGCCAAAGAGCTGGAGCGGATCGCTTTGGAAGACGATTATTTCGTCTCGAAAAAGCTTTATCCAAACGTCGATTTCTACTCGGGCATCATTCTGGATGCGATGGGCTTCCCGACCTCGATGTTCACGCCGATTTTCGCGATTTCGCGCACTGTCGGCTGGATCTCGCAGTGGAAAGAGATGATCGCCGAAAAGAACCAAAAGATCGGTCGTCCGCGTCAGCTTTATGTCGGCGAGACGCATCGCGATTATACGGACGTCACCAAGCGCTAAACTTTTACGGCGGCTCGAAAGGGCCGCCGTTTTCATCTCGCGCGGGTCGATCCCTGCGCAAAAGGCCAGCCGTGCAGCAAAGCCGTATTGATCTGCTTGACCTGATCCGCAGCCTTGCCCTGCTGGGCATGGCCAGCTTCCATTTTAGCTTTGATCTGGTGATGTTTGGCCTGATTGCACCCGAATATGCCTCTAGCGCCATGTTTTACTATCACGCGCGCCTTGTTGCCGGCTGCTTTTTGGTGCTGACGGGGATTGCGCTTTACCTGTCGCATGGGGCTGAGATCCGCTGGCCTGCCTTCTGGCGGCGTTTTGGCAAAATCGCGGCAGCGGCGGCGCTTGTCACCTTGGCGACGCGGGTCGCGATGCCCGAATATTACATCTATTTCGGCATCCTGCATGCCATTGCGCTTTACAGCCTGATGGGGCTGGTGGTGCTGCGCCTGCCCAGTGCTGTCACCGCACTGCTGGCGGTGGCGGTTGTGGCGGGGGCCTATCTGCTGCCCTCACCCGCCTTTGACGCCGCGGTGCTGCGCTTTATCGGCCTTTCCACCCTGCCCAGTTATACGCTTGATTTTGAACCGATTTTTCCATGGTTTGGCGCGGTTTTGGCGGGCATCAGTCTGGGGCAATTCGGCACCAGCCTTGGGCTTTGGCGCGGGCTGTCGCAAATCACTTTGCCCGCTTGGTCAACATGGGCGGGGCGCCACAGCCTGCCGATCTATCTGATCCATCAGCCAATTTTGCTTGGGCTTGTCTGGGCCTTCAGCCAAGTGTTTTAGACCCGTCAAGCCCGGCCAGCGCACCATAGGTTTCCGGGCGGCGGTCGCGAAACAGGCCCCAACTGCGGCGCAAATCGGCAATCGCTGCCAGATCGAATTGCGCCTGCACCACGCCTTCTTCGGCGCGCCCCAGTTCGGCAACAACGCCGCCCTGATGATCGGCGATAAAGCTTGATCCGTAAAACGTCACCTCGCGCCCATCAGGGGCCGTCTCGCGCCCAATGCGGTTTGCGGCCACCACCGGCAGGATATTGGCCGCCGCATGGCCGCGCATGCAGATCTGCCAATGCGGCTGGCTGTCATAGTCGGGTGCGGGGGGTTCCGAGCCGATGGCGGTGGGATAAAGCAAAATCTCGGCCCCCATCAGCGCCATGGCGCGGGCGCATTCGGGGAACCATTGATCCCAGCAAATCCCGACGCCGATGCGGCCAAAGGCGGTGTCCCAAACCCGATAGCCACTGTCGCCGGGCGAGAAGTAGTATTTCTCTTCATAGCCCGGACCCTGCGGAATATGGGTCTTGCGATAGCAGCCCAAGACCCGCCCATCGGCATCAATCATCGCCACCGAATTGAAATGCGCCTGACCTGCGCGTTCAAAAAACGACAGCGGCACAACCACGCCCAGCGCGCGCGCAAGGGCGGCAAAGCGGGCGATCAGCGGGTGATCTGCCATCGGCTGGGCCAGATCAAAATACTTTGGATGCTGTTCGATGCAAAAATAGGGCGTGGCAAAAAGCTCTTGGATCAGAACAACTTGCGCGCCGTCCGCCGCCGCGCGCCGCACCAAAGCCTCGGCCTTATCGGCATTGGCGGCCAGATCCCAACTGCAAGCAAATTGCGTCGCAGCCACAGTCACCTTACGCATCTGTCATCCCCTTTTTGTCAAAGCCGAAAGCCAACCGCCCGCCACGCGTGCCTGCTGCGCGCTTGGATGCACCGCCTCGGATCGGTCGCGCAGCATCCGCCGTTTGCGCCGAAGCAAGAACAGCGCGCCCCAGCCGCGCAGCGTGCCCACCATGGGCGCAGCCGGGTCACAAGGAAAGCGCGCGTGCCAATTTTCGGGCAGATCAAGCCCCAAGCCCTGCGCCTGATCCAGCATCCAAACCAAGGGGATATTGGCCAAAGGTCGGGCGGCGGCGTCATCGCCGATCATGCCGCCAATATCGCCATGCGCGCCGCGAAACCACATCTGCTGCACATGGGTCGCGCCTGTCTCGGGGCTGTCCCAGAGCACCGGTTCAAACACCGAGCGCGTCTCGTGGATCGCCAGCGCCTGAAAGCCGTGGCGAATGCTGTTGCCCAAGTGATGGCTGTGAAAGGCATGTTTGCGCAGGGTGCCAAAGCCAAACAGCGGCAGGCCCAGCGATTTGACCGTATCCCAAACCCCGATCATCTCGATCATGGGTTTGGCGTGACAAAAGCGGCGGGCAAAGGCGGCGGCGGCCACTGTGTCGGGGCCGTTTTGATAGTGGCGATAGGCCAGCTGCACGCCGCGCTCGGTGGCATGTTCGCGCCGCAGCAGGCCAACACGGTCGATCACGCCGGCCAGACTGCGCACAGCATAAGCGCCGCGCGAATAGCCAAACAGGAAAATCCGGTCGCCCTCGCGGTAGTGGCTGGCAAGCCAGCCATAGGCGCGGCGGATCTGCCGGTTCAGCCCGCGCCCCTCGACAATCGCCATCACCTGTTTCCAGCCCTGCCATTGCAGCCCCTGCTCGTAGTAGACCGTGCGATGGGTTTTCTGACCGTCTTCGATCAACAGCTTGTAAAGCAGGCCACAATTGCCTTCTTGGCCCGGCGTCAGGGTCGAGAGCGTGCCATCCAGAATGATGATATGATCCACAGCGCCGCGCGCCCGCCCCGGTTCGGGCGGTGCGGCAGGCGCAGTTTGGGCGCGGGCTTTGCCGCGCCACCACGCGCGAAGACGGTTAAGCAGAGACAGCCTGTGCCTCCTGCAACCACGCCCAGATCCGCGAGGGCGTGAAGGGCATATCCACCGATGTCACGCCGCGCGGCGCCAGCGCATCCAGCACCGCGTTGGAAATCGCGCCACAAGAGCCGACCGTGCCCGCCTCGCCGCAGCCCTTCATGCCCAAGGGGTTGGTCTGGGTGATGGTGGGGGCGTGGTGAATGTCGAAATAGGGCAGATCGGTGGCGCGTGGCAGGGCGTAATCCATAAAGCTGCCGGTCAAAAGCTGGCCCTGATCGTCATAGACCGCCAGCTCCATCACCGCTTGGCCAAAGCCTTGGGCAATGCCGCCATGCACCTGCCCTGCCACCAATTCGGGCGAGATCAGCGTGCCGAAATCATCCACAACCGTGTAGCGGTCCATCACCATCGCGCCGGTTTCTGGGTCAATCTCGACCTCGACCAGATGGCAGCCGTTGGGATAGGATCCGGCTTGCAGTTTAATGGTTTGGGCTACATCCAGCAGATCGTCGCGCCCCTTTTCGCGCGCCCATTCCGCAGCCTCGGCCATGGTCAGGCTCATGTTGGAATTGGGGGCCGAAAACGCTGTGCCGTCAAAACTGACCTCTTTCACCCCGACATCGCTTTGCAAAAAGTCGATCATGCCAGCCACAAGCGCGCCCACGGCCGCCTTTGTCGCCGTGCCCTGCACCGTGACCGAGCGCGAGCCCCCCGTGCCGCCGCCGGTTGGAATGGCATCGCTGTCGCCCTGCACAATGCGGATCAATGCGACATCAATGCCGGTTTGCTCGGACAGCATGCGGGCGTAAACCGTCTCGTGGCCCTGCCCGTTGGACTGGGTGCCGACATAAAGCGTCGCGCCGCCGTCAGGCTGCAACACCACCCGCGCGGTTTCAACCGGCGAGCCCAAGATCGCCTCGAGATAGCTTGCCACCCCCAGCCCGCGCAGCATGCCGCGCGCTTCACTGGCAGCCTTACGCGCGGCATAGCCCGCCACATCGCCCCGCGCGCGCGCAACCGCCAGCACATTGGCGAAATCGCCGCAATCGACCTGCGCGCCCGACAACAGCGGATAGGGGAAGTCCTTGATCACATTGCGCATTCGCAGATCAAAGCCGTCCACGCCCAGCACGCGGGCGGCGTGATCCATCACCCGCTCGATGGTCAAATTCGCCTCGGGCCGCCCCGCGCCGCGATAGGCATCAACCGGCGTGGTGTTGGTATAGACCCCCAGCACGCCCATATGGGCGGTTTTGATGTCATAGATGCCGGTCAGCACCTTGGAATAAAGCTCGGTCTGGATCATCTGCGCGAATTGCGAGTTATAGGCGCCAAGGTTCGAGACGATATGCACCCGCAGGCCGGTGATTTTCAGATCGGCGTCAAAGCCAAGCTCTGCCCGCGCCAGCAAATCGCGGCCAGCGTTATCGGTCAGCATCGCTTCGGATCGGTCCGACATCCAACGCACCGGACGCCCCAAGGCCCGCGCGGCTGCCGCGATGGCGATATATTCGGGATAGGCCATGCCCTTCATGCCAAAGCCGCCGCCGACATCGGGGTTGGTCACCCGCACCGCCGCAGGGTCCAGCCGCAATTGCCGCGCAAGCTCGCCCTTTTGCACCCAGACGCCCTGCCCGTTCACCGCCAGATGCAGCCGCCCGTCTTGCCATTCGGCAAAACAGCCGCGCGGCTCCATCGAGGCCACGATAATGCGGTTGTGCACCACATCCAAAGCCACCCGATGCGCCGCAGCGTCCAAGGCCGCAGCCACCGCCGCCTCGTCGCCAAGGCTGTAGTCAAACGCCAGATTGCCGGGGGCTTGCGGATGAATGGCCTCGCCGCCAGGCACCAAAGCGGTGATCACCGGGCGCTCTTCGACATCAAGCCCGATCAGCTCTGCCGCGTCGCGCGCTTGGCTCAGGCTATCGGCCACCACCAAGGCCACCGCCTCGCCGGCATAGCGCACCGCGTCGCGCGCCAGCACCGGACGTTCGGGGCCAGCACCCTTGCCGCCCTGACGCGTGCGCACCTGCGCGCCGGTCATGCCCAAGATCACGCCCATCGCCTCTAGATCGGCCGCCGCAAGCACCAGATGCACGCCATCAGCCGCACGCGCCGCCGCCAGATCCAGCGCCGTGATCCCCGCATGTGCCATCTGCGCGCGCAGGAAATAGCCGTGAAGGGCTGTTTTGGGGGTGATATCATCGACATAGCGCCCCTCGCCCGTCAGCAGCCGGATATCTTCCAGCCGCCCCACACCCTGCGCTGCGCCAAATTTCGACATGCCACCCTCCAAGATCGCCATCTCAAAATAACTACGCCCTTGGCTGATTTTGTCCAGCCAAGGGCGCATGAAGTTTTTGTTTCGGCGAAATTAAACCGTTTGGGTCAGCACCGTCACCATGCTCAGCTCGCCAAAGCCGTTAAAGCGGCTGTTGGTGACTGTGGAATAGGCACCCATGCCATGCCAGATCACGAAATCGCCCTCGGCGATGTCAGAGGGGAAAGGCACATCGCCGGGCAGACGGTCGACCGAATCGCAGGTCGGACCGAAACAGATCCGCGGCAGGCTTTCACCATGGCGCGGCACGCCTTCGGCCGAGATCACGTCGATGCGGTCGATGATGCCGATCTGGCCCATCTCGAACAGCGCGCCGTAAAGCCCGTCGTTCAAAAACACATGCATGTCGTCGCGCACGGCTTTGACGCGCGAGGCCAGCGTGAAGGCATCGCCGCACATGCCGCGACCGGGTTCGCAGACAAGCGCCGGGCGCGCGTCGCCAAAGGCCTCGGCCGTGACCGCGTCGATGATGTCAAAGGTGGCTTGCAACTGTGGCATCACCCCAACCGCGCGGTGGTTTGGAAAGCCGCCGCCGACGTTCAGACGCGCGATCTTGACGCCCGCTTTTTGCGCAATCACCGCAGCTTCGCGGATATAAGACGCCCAAGCGGCGGGATCGGTGCATTGCGTGCCCGGATGGAAGGTGATCGAGGGGATATAGCCCGCAGCAGCCACCGTGCGCAGCAAGTCCACTGCATCTTCTGCCGTGGCGCCAAATTTCGCCCCAAAGTTATAGGCAGCCCCCGCAACCGGCAGCTTGAAGCGCACCGAAATCTCGCAAGCCTCGGACGGCACCATTTCGATCAGCTTTGCCAATTCTGTTTTGGAATCAACAGAATAGCTTTTGACCGCATGTTTGACCGCAAAGGCGATTTCTGTGCGCGAGCGCACGGGGTTATGGTAATGGATTGCCGCATCGGGCGCCAAGCGCCGGATCAGGTCAATCTCGAAGGGCGAGGCGCAGTCAAAGCCTTTGACCCCTGCCGCGATCAGGTTTTCGATCACTTCTTCCGAAGGATTCGATTTGACCGCATAGGTCACCAAACCCGGAAACCCGTTCAGGAATGTGCGCGCCAAGGCCTGCACCGCTTGGGGTGCGAAAAACAGCACCGGATTTTCCGGCTGCTGTGTGCGCAAATACTCGGTCGGATTGGTCCAGATTGTCTTGGACAGTCCCATCGGCGTGATCCTTTCTGCCAACAAGATGCAAGTCCCTCCGCTGCCTTTTGGGGCTCGGCACCTGCATGGTTTTTCCAACCAGGCCAGGTGCGTATGAGCCGCCCTTTTCCTGCAACTTAGGATGCCGCATATGGGCTACAATTTCACCGAACAAAACTATATAAATGCCGGAATTCTTCGTTATAATAACCAAAAAAGGATACATTTTGTATGGATGAGCTGGATCGCAACATCTTGGCACTGCTGGGGGCGGATGCACGCATGTCTGTGGCGACTTTGGCGCGGCGTTTGAAGGTGGCGCGCTCGACCATTCAGGCGCGGCTGGAGCGGTTGGAGACCAGCGGCGTGATCGCGGGCTATACGCTGAAACTGGGCGAGGCCGCGCGGCAAGGCCGGCTGCGGGCCTCGGTTTTGTTGACCATCGAGCCACGGTCGCAAGCAGGGATCCTGAGCCGGCTGAAGGCGGTGGCCGAGGTTGAGCGGGTGTTTACCACCTCGGGGCGGTTTGATCTGTTGTTGCAGATTGCAGCGGCGGATACGCAGGTGCTGGACGGGGTGCTGGATCAGATCGGCGGGCTGACGGGGGTGAAATCGAGCGAAAGCCTGATCCATCTGTCGACGCGGCTGGACCGGGCGGTTTGATCCGGCACGCGCCGCGCGGGCTGAAAGCTGCGCCTCCGGCGGGGATATTTTTGCCAAGATGAAAGGGAAGTCGCGCTTGGCCTTTTGACGGCAATTGGGTATTGCAAGCCAACAGTTGCAAGGAAGCCCGCGATGCCGATGGAAAAGACCTTTAACGCTGCCGAAGCCGAAGCCCGGATTTCGGCGCAATGGATTGATCAAAAGGTGGGGCGCGCGGGGGCGAATGCGCGGGCGGGGGCCGAGGCGTTTTCGATCATGATCCCGCCGCCGAATGTCACCGGGTCTTTGCATATGGGGCATGCCTTTAACAACACGCTGCAGGATATTTTGATCCGCTGGCACCGGATGCGCGGGCATGATGTGCTGTGGCAGGTTGGCACCGATCACGCCGGCATTGCGACGCAGATGGTGGTCGAGCGTGAATTGGCCAAGGCCAAAGCGCCTTCGCGCCGCGAGATGGGCCGCGAGGCTTTTCTGGACAAGGTTTGGCAGTGGAAGGCGCAATCGGGCGGCACCATTATCAACCAGTTGCAGCGGCTTGGGGCGTCTTGTGATTGGGACCGCGAGGCTTTCACCATGTCGGGCAATTTCCCAGACGCGGTGGTCAAGGTTTTTGTGGATATGTACACCAAGGGGCTGATCTATCGCGGCAAGCGTTTGGTCAATTGGGACCCGCATTTTGAAACCGCCATTTCAGATCTTGAGGTCGAGAATGTCGAAGTGGCCGGCCACATGTGGCATTTCAAATACCGGCTCGCGAATGGTGAGACCTATGAATACATTGAGAAAGACGAAGACGGCGCGGTGATCTTGCGCGAGAAGCGCGATTATATCTCGATTGCCACCACCCGGCCCGAGACCATGCTGGGCGATGGCGCGGTTGCGGTGCATCCGTCTGATGCGCGCTATCAGGCGATTATCGGCAAGATGGTGCATCTGCCGCTTTGTGATCGCTTGATCCCGATTATTGCCGATGAATATCCTGATCCGACCTTTGGTTCGGGGGCGGTGAAGATCACCGGCGCGCATGATTTCAACGACTATCAGGTGGCCAAGCGCAACACTCTGCCCTGCTACCGTTTGATGGACACCCGCGCGCAGATGCGCAGCGATGGCGCGCCCTATGCTGATTGTGTTGCCCGCGCGCGCGAGATCGCGGCAGGGGCTGCCACCAGCGAGGCCGAGGTCGACAGCCTGAACCTGGTGCCCGAGAAATATCGCGGGCTCGACCGCTTTGAGGCTCGCAAGGCGGTAATCGCCGATATTAACGCGCTGGGGCTTTGCGTCTCGACGCTGATGAGTGAGATCGACCCCGAGACCGGCTCCGAGCATCTGACCCGCGAGCCTTTTGTCGAGGCGAAAAAGATCATGCAGCCGTTTGGCGACCGATCAAAGGTGGTGATCGAGCCGATGCTGACCGATCAGTGGTTTGTGGACACCGCCAAGATCGTCGAGCCTGCGCTGGAGGCCGTGCGTTCGGGCGCGACGAAGATCATGCCAGAGTCGGGCGAGAAGACCTATTTCCATTGGCTGGAGAATATCGAGCCTTGGTGCATCTCGCGCCAGCTGTGGTGGGGGCATC